>Ga0210402_10001116_pt1 | contig 28196 bp, 38 predicted proteins | sample IncBWC7MmetaG_FD_161055 | JGI IMG/M metagenome (GOLD analysis project Ga0210402, IMG submission 161055) | Forest soil microbial communities from Barre Woods Harvard Forest LTER site, Petersham, Massachusetts, United States - Inc-BW-C-7-M | ecosystem: Environmental > Terrestrial > Soil >...
CGCCACTGGTGCGACTTCGCTTCCTACAACCTAGACTTCCCGCTAGCGATGCAGATTTGGATCAGGCGCGTCCCGCGCGACGCCGCGTTCATCGGCGAATTGGAGCGCGAGATCACCCAGTTCATCCGCGAGTTGGAGCAGAAGGACGACAAGCTCTCACGCCGCTACGCGAGGGCGGCATGACCCGCCAAGCCCGGCAGCAGCCCGCAACCGCTGGCTAGAGCATGCAAAGTTTCATGTGGAACGGCGAAGCGATGATCCCGGCGAGACCCCAGGCGGCGGCCAAGGTCTTCGAGACGGGCCGCCGGTACTGGCTGGTGGAGGCGTCTGAGCGGAGCTGGATTTCCCACGAACACCAGTTCGCCTGGCTCGCCGAAGCGTGGAATAATTTGCCCGAGGCGCTGATGGACACGTTCCCGACGCCCGAGCATCTGCGCAAGGCGGCGCTGATCGCGACCGGCTGGCATCGCGAACAAATCATCGACGCCGGCAATCGCGCGGCGGCCCACAGGGTCGCCGCTTACGCCAGGGGCGCGGACGAGTTCGTCCACGTCGTGACGCGCGGCCCGACGGTGATTGTGCGCAGGGCGCGCAGCCAGCGCACGCGCGGCCCAGACCGGATGGACAACGCTGAGTTCCAGAAGAGCAAGGACGACATCCTCGGCTGGATATCGACGCTGATCGGCGTCGCACCCGAGCGGCTCAGGGGGGCGGCATGAAAACCTGCATCAGTGCTGAATTGACCATATCCGCGCTGCCGGGACAGCAAGTGGCGACACACATCGTTGAGTTCACTGGCGATGACGAGGTCGAGGACAAGTCCTTGATCAAGGACGACGTTACGCTAGCGCTGCACGCCTACAATTCCCAAGGCACCGAGAAGGGCGAAGGATGCCAACTCGACATTGAGCTAAGTGTGTTGGGCGAGGAAAGAGAGAAGACCGAGAAGAGGCCGTATGGCGGTCATCATCGGATCGAGGTGACCGCCTATCTCGACAAGGCTCAGGCCAGAGCCGTGCGCGACCAGATCAACGCCTTTCTGGAGTTCGAATGATCCGCGTGTCGTTCTCATCCGCGAGCGCCCGCGCCATCGTCGCCCGCGCGACCGACTTGAACGGGCGCGTCTCATGCGAGCTGTGCGGCGCCGAATGCCCGACGCGGGCCGACTTTGAACTCGATCACTCTCTCGCAGAGGGCTTACAGCCCCACGATGATCGCCTGCCGCTTTCCGCCGAGCACGGGAAACTCTTGTGCCTGAAGTGCCACGACAAAAAGACACGACGTGACGTGGCGGCCATCGCCAGGGCGAAACGGCTGGCCGGGAAGCATCGCGTTATTGGCGAGGGACCAACAGAGATCGCTCGCCGGTTCGGCGTCAAGCAAAAGGAACCGGAGAGATGATGGCGAGGCTAGCGGCTGTTCTGGTCGCCATCGCGCTGCCGGTTGAAGCCTCTGCGTGCCGTCTCCACGCGATCTGGCATTATCCCTGGCCGCAGCGGTGCGGCGTTGTCCATGCCGTCCGCCGTTCTCTCGCGGAGCCAAAGGATTGGTACGTCGAGATCGTTCTCACGCCCCAGGTGCTGGACGAGATCAGCCATGGCGTCGGGATCGAAAAGATCAAACAACTCCACGCCGGTGAGCGCCCATGATGCGGACCTCGGCCGACATTGACCTGAGAGCCCTGATCCGGGCCTGGGAGATCGAAGCAAGCCGCCACGACGAGGCTGCGGAAGAGTGCGACCAGTTGAGCCCTTCTGACCAGTACGAGGCCTCCATGCACCTCGAGGCGGCGCGGGTCTATCGTCAATGCGCCGAGGCCTTGCATCGACAGGTGGAGAACGCCCGTGGTCACTAAGACGCGCGGTCCCCTGATGGAGGACTACAAGCGGGCGCTGCGGGCCGCGAAGTGGGCGGGCGTCAAGGCGGTCAGGATCGAGATGAACGGAACGGCCATTGTAATGATCATGGACGAGACCTATCTGGACAAGTTGGCCATCGGCCAACCTCCCGCACCGAACTCCAACCTGACGGAAGAGGAGCGGAAGGAAGACTTCAAACTGAAGTGGTAAGGGAAAATGGAAGCGATATCACGCAAGCAGACGCAAGATCATTGCAGACGGGTGTTCGGCAAGCCGCCCAGGGGACTGCGCCCAGAAGTGACCCGGCACGGCAAGCCGATCTGGGTCTACCGGGCGCCCGGCGTCTATCACCAAATGAAAAACGCGCCCGGCACCCAGGCGTTCTGGCAGGAATACGCGACCGCAAGCAAAGGCCTCCGCGTCGCCGACGAGGCCGCGCCGCTGCGCAAGCCCAATAACCCAGACAGCGTCGCGTGGCTGGTCAACGAGTACATCGGCTCGTCCGACTTCGCGGACAATTTCAAAGCGGCCACGCGGAAGGGCCTTCGCAACATCCTCAAGCGGTTCGCCGACGCGAACGAGAACGTGGCTTACCGCAGCATTGAACCGAGGCACATCAAGGCGCTTCGCGACCACATCGCGCAGTTCGGCAGCGACCCGGAGAAGCCGAAGCCCGCGAAGGCGATGGCGAGCCGCGTCATCAGTTCCGTGCGCGGCATGTACGAATGGGCCATCGAGGAGAAGGAGCTGTGGCCTGAGGGCGTCAACCCCTGCACGGGCGTCAAACGGAAGAACCACACGTCAACGGCCCGCCACAAGTGGACCGAGGTCGAATGTGACGCCTTCGAGAAGGCCTTCAAAATCGGCACGCGCGAGCGTCTCATGTACGAGCTGCTTCTGACCGGCCAGCGCTGCTGCGATGTCGTCCGCATGGGACCGCAGCACATCCAGCGCGAGGGCGATATCGAGCTGATGCAGGTCATCCAGCAAAAGACCGGCAAGCCCGCTTGGGCGCCGGTCCCCCCTCTCCTGGCCGAGGCTATCGCCAAAACCACGTTAGGCAAGACGACGTTCATCGGCTCCGAGCATGACGGCTCCCCGATCTCGGCTGGTCACTTCGGCAACGTGATCCGCCAGACCTGCGACGCCATCGGCGTCCCCGAATGCACGTCGCACGGGATGAGGCATTACGTCGCGACGCACATTCTGGAGCAGGGCTTCGGCGTGGAGGGGCTGATGGCCATCCTCGGCGACACACTGGAACGCTGCCAAGGCTACGTTCGGGAGTTCCAAGGCAAGCAGACGGCGATCCGCGTCGCGCGCAAGATGGGGCGCAACCGCAAGCCCGATCTCAAGCTCGTCACGGCGGCCTAGTCGCGCAGCAGGCCGCGGAGGCCGCACAGGATGAGCGCAGCGCCGGGCAAAAAGAGAGCGGCCCACCCGACAAAACTGTGGGTGAGCCGCCAAACCAGCAAGGCGAGCGCCAGGGCGATGAGCCCGTTGAGCAGACTGCCGATCGCCTTAGATCGCGTAACGCGCGCTCTTTCGCTTGATCCCCAGGAGAGCCATCAGGCCGAACCCGGCGCCGAGCATCGCCCAGGTCGAGAGCTCTGGCACGACGGCCGTCTGCATCTCCTGATTGAAGCCCGTGACGCTGCCGCCCGAGATCAGGTTGAGCTGCGCGCCCTCGGTCATGCTGAACGGCGCGAGCGCGTCGAACACCGAGCTGTGCGTGCCGTCGAAACTGTCGGGATCGGTGACCGGCGTGCCGGTCGCGGTGAACAGCAGGGTCCCTGGCGTGTTGGTCGGATTGGCGCCCTGGACGTTGGCGGCGTCGGCCCAGAACCGTTCGAAACTGGCGGGCGAGCCCACCGCGCTGGCAAAGGTCAACGACGAGCTTTGGTTGATGGCGTTGATCGGCGCGACGAACGACGTGTCGCTCGCCAGGAGCGTGATCGAGATCGGCGCTCCGCTCTCGTTGAGGATGTTCGAGGACGACAGACTGAGCGTGTTCGGCGAGCCAAACGCCGACGTGGTCAACGTGAGCTGGACGAACGCGCCGCCAACTGTCGTATCGACGGTGAGCAGGTTGTTCGCGCCGCCGCTGAGGTCGCACGACACTTCGCCATCGGAGCAGGTGAACGTCGAGCCGTTGGCGCTGATGGAGAGTTGCAGCGTGGCGTGCGCGGGCGCTGCGGCGAATGCGAGCGCGAGCGCGGCGAGAAGAAGGTTTTTCATGGAGGAGACCCCTGGTTGGAAACAGGGCGTTGGTAGCACGTCTCCCATGACATGACTGCAACGATTTTCCCCGTACCGAGTTTCAGGTACGGGGAATGCCCTCTAAGACGCCCGGTTTTCCTGAGGTCTTTTGGCGCATCGCATTCCGACGCGAAATGCAGCAATCTTGAAAAAACAAGGACTTAGGCCAAAATCCCCGTACTTCGACCCTCCAGCGCCTTCTAGGGCCCTCGAAGCGCCCGCCCCGTACCTTCACCTGGGCATTCAGCAACTTCCTCTTTTCGACGCATCGAGCGTACCTTATATGTTGGCCCGGAAACAACCGACGAAACGACGAACATGACAGGCGCATTCGATGAGCGGCGGCGGTCCTTGTGGGAGCATCCCTGGGCTCCCTTCATCCTGCCATTGTTGTTCGCCGTGGCTGGAGCTGGCGGGGTCGCGCTCACGTGGGCTGTCCCCGGTGGCGCGTCCGATGCCGAGCGTCGGCTATGCGACCGCGCCGTTGACGCTCTGTTGCACAGCAAGGACCTCGTCGAGGTCGAGCGCGCCGGGATCATCATCCGCGAAGTCAACTGCGGCATCGGGCGGCGTTTGTCGGAGGATGAGAAATGACAACCCGGCTGACATACGCAGTCTTGGCGGTGGTCGCGGCCGTCGCGCTGGGCGTCATCAGCGTGGGCGCGTTCGACTTCGGCCGCGACCTTAAGCGGCTGGTGACCCAATCTCCGATCATCGTCATCAACGTTCCGCCGCAGGGGTCCGCAAAATGACCGACTTGCTCGATAAATGTTTTGGATCGCGAGTATGCGCTTGACAATAGATTTTGGTTTCGGTTATAGGGATAGGCATCGGGCGTCAATTCTGATGCCGAGTTGAGTACAGGAAGTCAAAATGGGCAAAAAGGCTATCACCGGCTATCCGTTCGCTGGGGTTATGATCGACGGAGATCGCGCGGCCCTACAGGTCACGCTCAATCAACTGGAGGCCGCCGGTCTTAAGTCGCCGCATCTGATGGCGAAAACATCGCTCACGGCCACCGAGCACTCAGACCGACGCGCTAAGGAGCTTCGCATGGTGGTGCAGCGCGCATGGGACAAGAGCCGTTCCCAGCGGGCCGACCTCTATTGCGAATATCTGCGCAACATCGAGACGGGCAAGATCAAGGGGTCGGCCCCGCCGCCCGCGATCTTCACTCCCGACAGCGTGACGGACGGCGACGACGCCATTGTCCTTCCGTTCCGCTCAATCCTGATCGCGCTGGACGGCGAGACGCAACTTGAAGCGCGCTTCCGCCTGCGCGAGGAACTCCAGGAGACGGGAGACCGGTTTTTCCCGGTGGTTTTGCATTTCGGTATCGAGGAGAGCCATGCAATCCAAATCCTGCACGACTATAACCGTTATGCAAAGCCGATCCCAGAAAGCAAGCTCGGCGCGCGTAATTCGTCGGGCGGTCTGTCGGCGACCGTAGTCGAGGCTCTCGGCATTGCGGGCCTGTCGGATATCGACCTCAACAAGGCCGGATCAGTTGGCACCTCGAAACAAATCGCCGGTTTCTCTCAGGCGATGCACTTTGTCGCGGCCTATTCGCTCGGCGCCAAAGGGCTGAACGTTAACGCGGCGCAGTACTTCGATGTGTTGAACCGCCCCGGCCATCCGCCGATCAACAGCGGTTGCCCGACGGCCCTCGCCTCCATGTTCGACCTCGCCGCAACCAAGCTCGACAATGATCTTCGTCTTGCCTTCCGCAAGATGGCGACGCCGTTCTGGCAGGCGGCGGGCGTCCTCGCTGCTGAGGGCGTCGATCTGACAACGCTCGATTGGCAAGGCGCGCTCGACGCCGACAAGGCGCATGCGCCAACGGGTCGAGGCGGCCCTCGACCGTCGCGCGCAAGCCGCCAACAGGCGATCTATGACGCCCTCAAGGCCAGCCTGCGGCAAGCCGCTTGATCTTTCACGCGGGCGGCGGTTCGAGCGCCGCCCCTCTCGCTCTCAAATGAAAGAGTTATTCCGATGACAAGAGTTGAACTTACGTTGCCTCGGAGCATTTCGGCCAACACCACCATCATGATGACCGGGCAGGACAAGATGCGCGGGGACATCACCCCGGCGAAGATCATCCGCGTCCCCTTGAGCCAGATCGATGTCGGCGAGCGCCAGCGCAAGCACAGCGAAGCCGACGTCCAGCGCCTCTACGACGACATTTATCAGCACGGGCTCCTACAGCCCATCGGCGTCAAAATGCACGGCGTCGGCCGCTACAAGTTGATCTATGGGCTTCACCGCTTCCTCGCATTCAAGCAAGGGCTGGCCAACGCCACCACCGGCCCGACCATGGCCGATTGGAACACCATTCCGGCGATTGTCTACGAGCTGGAGATGCCGAAGTTCGCCGCCGAATTGAAGGAGATCGCCGAAAACCTGATCCGCAAGAACCTGACTAAGGCGGAAGAGGAAGAACACCTTGGTCGTTATGTGGCGCTCCTCAAACGCAACCGCCTCGTCGTGGAGGGAAAGGTTAAGCCACCCGGAAAGGCGAAAGAAGATAAGTCTCAGGGTGAGACACAACTTACAGTAGAGGCAGCGATAACGCGCAACCTTAGCATTTCTAAGCCCACACTGCACCGCACTTTCGAGCATCTTTCTCAGCGCGCCAGGACACTCGCCAAGGCTGAGGGCCTGCCCGAACCCGCGCGGGTTACGCCAACCTCCCCGGCCGAGGACATCGAGGCGACGGTGGAACTCTCCGCGCGTCACACCGAGGCGCGTAAGGGAGCGGAAGTCCCGCGCAAGGTGATGCCGCTCCAGCCCCAACTACCAACCGTCATCACGGTTCGTGTCGATGTCACAGACCCGCAGCCGCTGGTGGAATGGTTTAAGGACCGACTGTCGGAAACGAACAAGCCGGTGACCAAGGACTACATTCGCAAGCTCGCAACCGGGCTGCTCGCCCTGATTGAGGAGTGAGGCGAGGGATGGTCGACAGCGTAGCCCTCTCATACATCGCCGAACTCAAGCGCGACATCGGCAGCTTGCGCGAAGCCATTGCAGCAATCGAAGCCCGCATCGCGAAAATCGAAAAGCAGCTTTACGTGCCGCCTGAACTTATCGCGGAATTGATGAAAAAGGGCGGCAACCGATGACTGACGACGTAAGAGCGACCGAACTGCTTGACGCCCAACTGCGGCTATACCGGACACAGGCGCGCTGGGAGCCGTGGAAGGCGCTAGCCGCGATTATCGGCGCTGCGGCGATCTTCGCTGGCAGCGTGCTCGCGTTATCCAACTGGATCGGACATCAGCCCCAAACCATCAACGTCCATCTCGACGCCCCGCTAATCGCGCCAAAATGAAAGCGGCGGCCCGAAAGCCGCCGCCCTAGGGGCTGAGGCCTGAGGTGTTGTCCCGGGCGCAACACGTCCTATATGTCAGCCCAACATTGGTAAGGGAAAGTGAAAATGCATATCGGTATCGGCGCCGCCATCCTCATCCTCGGCGTTTTGTGGCTCGCGACATCCAAGGCGGGGCTCAAGGTCTTAGGCGTCCTCGCACTCATTGGCTGTGTTGGCGGCGCAGGTTTTTTTTACTGGGCGCAGCAGGACGAGCAAAAAGCAGCAGTTCGCGCGAGGCAGGCGTGTCTAGAAAGTTATAAGACGGCGGACTTTAAGCAGACCTGCGGCAATTGTCCTAAGGCGGTGGCGACTGACCAAGGGTATATCCCCTTGGCACCCCCCGAATGCCGCTGATCCTTACTGACCGGGTATCCACTGGTCGTACATCGTCGGCCCGCCAGCGTTGCGGGCCGCCGAACCCGCGCCGAAGATCAGGCTCTTGACCGCCTGCCTCGCCGCTGGGTTGTTAACTAAATTCCCCGCCCACTTTCCCGCCTCGTTTATCGCTTCATGCGCGCCGAGCGTGCCAAGGACATCGCTTCCGAGCTGGGCCGCTTCCCGGTAGGGGTCCCAATGTCCGAACAACACATGTCCCAATGCGCCCGCGCCCATCGGAATGCCTGCTGACACGCCAACTCTGGTGAGCGCGGGCGCAGCCGCAGCGCCTGCTCTCCCGAAGCCGCCAGTGGCCGCCCCGAGGGCCGTGTCCGCGCCAATCTTTTCCGCTGCAGGCGCGGTCGGTATCCAGTTCGGCTGGTTATTGTAGGACTTCAGCCCTTCGTGGACTGCGCCCGCGACTTCCGGGCCGCCGAAAAAGTTGAGCAACTGCGATGGGCTTGTCGCGCTGCCCGCAAGGTCGGCAGTCGCCGCGACTGCCGGATCTAGCCGCTTCCGCGCCTCCTCAGCCTGCATCCTGAGACCTGGGATCGTCCCCATCAAATTCTCATTCGCGGCGACCGTCCCCCAGTCCTGCGTCGACTGCGGCATCGTCACCTTGCCCGAGGGCCACTGGACGCCCCAACCCTGCGACGGCTGCGCCGGGGGCGCAGTCTGCTGCTGGCCTGTCTGGGCTGGCTGCGAAGCGAGCGGGGTGTACCCTTGGTCGTTGCCGGTGGGTGCGCTATTGGGCGTCGTCGTGAGCGGCGCCGACGGGGTCGCTTTCCGCTGACTGGGTGGAGCGAGCGGGACGTAGCCCTGGTCCTGGTCATCCACCGTCGCCATTGGTCACCTCAGAGTACTGGTGTCGAAGCCCTGAGCCTTCAGGTGCTCTAAAGCGACTTTCGGCCCGTAATGCTCCATATCGTTTTTGAAAGCACTGACAGTTGCGGCGTTTGGCTGCTTTAGCGGCTTGCCGTCGGGACCAGTGTCTGGGGTGACCGTCTTTGGGGAGCCGCCGATGTCCAGCTCGCCGCCGGGACCGTACAAGCTCTGGTCCAGATAGGGTCTAAGGTAGCCGGGCATGGCGTTGGCCTGTCCAGACGCGCCATAGGCGTTGGCCTGCGCGGTGAGGGCCTGCCGCATGCGCGGCGCAATGACCGTGTCGCGATAGTTGGTGAGGGAGGCGTTGGTGAAGTCTTCGGGCGACGAGCCGAGCGTCTTGATGTTTTGGCCAACGCCTTTGGGACCGCCGCGCGACGCCATGTCTTTGGCTTCATTCGACAAGCCGGTCATCGCGGTCTTCAGATTATTGACCTCCCCCGGAAGCAGACCCTCAAACGTCCCGGTCAGGATGCCTCCAGTCGACCCGGTGATCTTGTCGAGACTGGGGTTGTTCGCGACTTCGCTCATATCGCCAACGAACTTGCCGAGCGACTGGTTCAGGCCGCCGAATTGCTGCTTCGCGTCGGTGAGGTCCTGGTTGAATATCTTCCACTTCTCCGGGTCGCTCAGGTAGCCCGGCGTCGGCTTGCCCGCGTTGGCTGGGTCGTTGTTCCATTGCGTGCGGGCGAGCATCATCGAATGCTGGTCGCCGGTCATCCCTGGGATGCCGCCAGCGAGGATCATCGGCAGATAATTGGCCTTCCAGTCGTCCTCCATCCCTCCGCTCTTGATGAACATGTCGTGCTTCGCCTGGATGTCGCGCGTCGCCGTCGTCGGCTCCAGCGCCTGGACGAGTTCGTCGCCGCGCCCAGCCATAATCTGGGCTCGCACGATGCCCTCATCCATGTTGAGCTTCTGCGCAATCTGAGGCGCCTGCGCCAGCAGCGCCTGCGTCGCCGCCTGCTGCTGCATGCCTTGGCGCAAGCTCATCAAGTTGCCGACCATGGCGCCCGCGTCGCCAGCGCCCGCATTCGCGTTCTGCATGATGGCGTTGCGCATCGAGGGCGGGCTGTGGTTGGCGGCGATCTGGGCGAAGGCTGAGTTGATCCCCGCCATCGCCTGGTCGCGCTGCGCCATCTGAACGTACAGGCTCATGATGTTCGGCGGGTTGGCGAGCTGGGCGTAGCTCTGCGACATGTCTGGCGTCGACTGGAGCGCCGTCGGGATCGGCGCCGAGCCGGGAGGCGCCGGCGAGCCAGGGGCTACCGGCGGCGGTGGAGTGGGCGCGGCCCCATCGGCGGGACCGGGGGCTGGTCCGTTCGGCGGGGCCGCGCCCGGCGCTCCGGGCGGCTGCTGCTGCCCGGAGAGCATCCGCGCGAGTTGCTGAGCCGGATCGGGCTGGCCGAAGTAGAAAAGATTTGCGAAGCCTGCCATCGCGTCACCCTTGCGGCCTGCCCTGGATGGCGCGCAGGGCCGACAGGAAGTTCTGGTTCATTCCCTGTCCGGCGCCCGCCTGATTGAGGAACGCCTGATTGACCCCGCCCGCCGGTTGGTACCCGGTCGCCAGCGGCACGTTCGCGCCCTGCGTCACCGGGTTGCCAGGATTGGCCAGTGCATTGATCGCGGCCTGCCAATTGTTGGGCGGTCCGCTCGCCTGCTGCTGCAGCGCGGCCTTGGGCGCCCCGCCTGAAGCGTTCGCCACCATGTTGAGATAGGGGTCGCCAAAGGTGTTGCCGGCCATCGATTGTTCCGGCGAGCCGAGCGCCTGCCATCCGGCGATCTGCGCCATCATCGGATTTGACTGCATCCACGAGGCGGCGCCGGGAGAGACCTTAGCGTTAGCCAGCAGGTCTCCTGGCGCATACTGCCCTGCAGTGCTCGCCGGCTGCGCCGGGGCGGCGGGCGTCGCGTTGAGGCTCATGCCGCCGGGGTTCTGCTGCTGCCACTGCTGGAAGCTCGCAATCGGCTTGCCGGTCGCGGCGTTGACCGGCCCTCCCGCCCCCGTGTTGTAGGTCGGCGGGAAGGGGAACGGGCTGTTGTTGAAGTTCGAGAACTGATTGCTCGCCTGGGTGGGGTCGAACATCGTTGGATCGACCATCCACATGTTCGTGAGCATGCCGAGGTCTTGGGCCATGGGTCAGGTGCTCCCAAATTGAGCGCCGCCGTACGCGCCGCCGCCGTAGAGGTCATACGGGTTCATCGCGCCGGTCATCAGCGCCATCTGAAGTTGGCTGGGCGAGTTGAGCGTCGTCCCCGGCAGGCCCGGCATGCCGGTCGCCGCGCCGGGGGCCATCGGCTGGATCGTGGACTGGAGCGTCGACGGGAGAGGCGGGCGCGTGGCCCCCATCGCGTTGGCGGCGAGCGATGGCTGCATCATAAAGCCCTGCTGGGCGAGCTGCTGCCCGGCGACGCTGCGGCCCAGGGTGTTCTGGCCGCCCGCTCCAATCATCATCTGGCCGCCGACCGGCTGCGCCTGGGGGGCCTGCGCGAGCTGCATCGGCTGCGGCTGGTCGTCGCCGCCGCCGCCGCCGCCACCCTTGTCCTGCCCTTGCGGCTTCAAGGACGAGGCCAGTTTGGTCATCCAGTTCCCTTGAGCCGCTCCAGGCTGTCCTGGGGCCTGTCCGGGCTGTCCTGGGGCCGCAGGAGCCGCAGGGCCGCCAGCGGCCAACGGCGGGCTGTTTAGAGTGGTGCCGGGGGTCGGGGGGCCGGTGGAGGCGGTTCGGAAGCCCGGCGAATTGCCCGGACCATTCTCGACGGAGGCGATCACCTGGGCGACCTTGTTGCGCACCCCCGGATCGGTCATGTCGATCTTGTCGTTCGGACCGACGCCGAGCGCCGTGGCGATGCGCGCGCCATAGGAATTTGGGTTGTTGTTGTCGCCTGCTGGCGCCCAGGTCGAGGCGATCCCCAGCGGCGTGTTGATCCCCTTCGATCCGTAGCTCGTCAGGTTTTGGTCGAGCGCCGCCGCGCCGTGCTGTGGCGTGTCGAAAATTGCGAACTTGCCGTCAGAGCCCTTGTAGCCGGGGAGGCTCGCTGTCCACGAGTTCGCCACCAGGTTGCCGGGGTTGTTGTTCTTCATCCCCCGCGCGTCGGGGTTCAGCCCCGCGAACATGGCCGGGCCGGGCGTCGGCGTCCTCGTGGCTGGCGGTCCGGTCGTGTCTGTCCCACTCTGATTTCGCAACGCCATTACAGCATTGACGGCGCTTTGGCCCTCCGTCGCTTCCTTGTGGCCGGGATTGACTTGGCCATGCCCGTAGACCGGCAGGCTCGGGTATTGGGCCTGAATGAATTGCGCGGCGGCTTGAGCCTGTTGCGGCGTTACATCGGCGTCATCCTTGGCGATGATCTCCATTCCGACGACGTTGCTGTTCGACAACTTGCGCGTCGGGTCATTGAGAATTTCGTTGGTGCCGTTGTAGCCAAACTCCTTCTGGGTGTCATGGATGACGCCGTCCCGATCCATGATGTACTGCGCGCCGTAACCCCTCCCCTGCTGCTTCCAGAAATTAACGACGCTCGCCGGATCTCCCCTGCCCGCCGTATGGTGCATGATGAACGCAGCAGGCGCGGTTCCGTTCGGCGCCAACACGCTCCCAGGAAATACAGGCGCGGTATCGCCGTCTTCTCTAGCCACCGAAGCCCCCCATGGCCCCGGCGACGCGCGGCATGCGCGCCTGAGGCCGCATCCGCTGCGCCCGCATGTTGGCTCCCATCGCGCCGGTCAGCCCGGCAGGCGTCGGCGGCGCGAGCGGCCCTGGAACCCGCGTGGCGAAGGAGCCGTTCGCGCCCGGCATGCGGCGCGGCCTGATCGCAGGCCCGGCCGCATCGAGCGCATTCATGTCGACGGTGTGCAGCGCCTGCCCGGTGGGTTGATGCACGCCGACGGTGCGGACCGTGTGCGGCGCGACCTGCATCGCGTCCTCGGCCATCGGGCCGGTGATCTTGGGGTAGCTCTTCGGGTCGCCCTTGTAGCGGTAGCTGTAGAGCGGCAGGCCGGTCGGCTGATGAACGCCGACCTTCTGGACGTCGGTCTTAAGCCCCCGGTCCGAGCCGAACAACGAGGCGAGCGGACCGCCCGCGCCGGCCAGACTGCCCAGGCCCGATAGTCCGGCCGTGATGTCGGACATGAGCGACGGGGTCGTCGTCTGCTGCTGCTGGCCGGTGGACGAGCCCATCGTCGTCGAGCCGTAGGGCGTCATCCCCAAGGCCGATTGCAGCACGCCGAGCTGCTGGCCGGGATAGGCGTTCGCGGCGTTGAACTGGTTCATGTTGGCGTTGATCTGGTTTTGCGCCTGCTGCTGCTGCTGCGCGCCAGCGGTCGACAGCTCCAAGAACTGTTGCCGCTGGTTGGTCTGCGCGGCGTTGCCGAGGCCCCCGAGCCCGCCCGCCGCCTGGATCAGCGAATTGATGTTGGCCTGATTGGCCTGCTGGTTCGATTGCTGCGCCGCAAGGTTGCGGCTGATGTCGCCGGTCGCCGCCGCCTGCGCTTGCTGGAAGTTCTGGTTGTTCAGGTTCGCCGCCATATTCCCGATGTTGAGCGCCCCTTGCGCCTGGGCGACGCCCTGCTGCACCCCTTGCCGCGACCCGCCGAAGGCGTTGGCGCTGTTCGCCTGATTGGCCGCCTGATTTTGGCTGAGCGCGTTCTGCTGCTGCATCAAGGGCAGCGTCGTGTTGATGACCGACTGGGTGTAGGGGTCCATGTACGGCTGGAGGCTCGTTCCAGCGAGCGACTGCGGCGTGACCTGGGTCGCGGGCGTGCCGGCCGCCGTGAGGTAGCCTGCCTGCGCGGCGTTGTACTGATCGGCCCCCGCGCCGCCCGACTGCGCCGCCAAGTTCCAGGCCTGCTGGGTCTGCGGTCCGATGTCCGCGACCTGCTGGCCTGAATACTGGGTGAGCGGCCTCGCGGCCACGTTTTGGGCCAGCGCGTAATTCTGCTGCGCCGCCTGATTGATCCAGGGCGGCAGCGAGACCTGACTGATGTTCTGCTGCGAAGATTGCGTGTCGGTCGAGCCGCTGCCGCCCATCGTCAGAGTTCCTTCACGTAGACCTGATTGGTCGTGAGCGTCCTCCATCCACGGTCCCTGGCGAATGGCATCCACCCGCGCCGCCCGTAGGCGCGGATCAACGAAATGTCGTGCTTGTTGGCGAAGGCGACCGCTTCGTCATGGATCACCTTGCAGTCTTCGAGGTCGCCGACGGCGGCGATCCAGTCGAGCGCCTTGGCGCGCGGATAGCAGTTGATTTGCGTGACCAGCATCGAGTTGCCGCGCGAGAACGACTGCATGCGCCCGTCGTCGAGCCGCTCCAAGATGTCGCCGAGCGTATAGACCGCGCCCATGCGGTCTAGAACCCGTGCGAGCTTTTGCTCGTAGCAGGTCATGGCTTGCCGCCCCCAAGCGGCACCGCTGTTGCGGTGATCGCACCAGCGGTCGACACTTGGATCAAGAACACTTTCGGCACGCTCCCCGGCGGCGCGTCGTGCGCCTGCAACAGAACCCCCGGCGCTGCGGTCGAGACGCTGAGCTTGTCGGCGAAGCCGTGGCGGCACCACAGGGCGAAATTGCGCAGATAGCTGGAGAGCGTGGCGCTCACATCCGGCATCGAGGGCAGATCGGGCGGCGGCTGGAGTGTGCGGGGCAGTTGCGAGGTGGCCATCAGCGATCTCCACGAGGAACGGCGTCGATGAGATGCTGGCCGACGGTCACCGGGTTCACCGCCGGGCCGTTGAGCGCGATCCTCAACCGGATGTCGCGGCCGGTGGTGCGGAAGTCGACGTAGCCGTTGGGGTTCACCGGCTGCGGCGGCGTGTGCTGCTCAACCACCGGCTGGCCGTTGGCGACGCTGCGGCTGGTGCGGTAGAACAGCGAGTACGAGAGATTGGTCACGTCGCCTTCCACGTCGGGGAGCATCTGCTTGACCGTGGTCAAACGCCCGCCGCCGCCGCCGTAAAGATTGAGGTCGTAAGTCTCGGCCCAGGGCAGCGGCACGTCGGACGGGTAGACATTCCCGGCCTCGTGCTCGTAGGCGACCAGCCCATCGGCTATGATGGTGTGGGCGGTGTAGGACGCGGTGATGCCGGCCGAGCGGCTCATCTGGCCTTGCGACCACCACCCCTCCTTATAGCTGTAGATGATCACCCTGGTGTTGTACGGCTGGCCGTCTTGAGGGAAGAACCACCAGACCTCGTTGAAGTCGGCGACGTGCACCATGCAGGCCTGCTCGCGCACCTTGAGCGGATCGATGTCGTCGTCGACCCAGGGCCGAACCGGGCAGGCCACCGGCAGGACCGAAGTGCCGTCGAACGAGAACGCCCCTTGCTTCGACATCCAGAAGGTCAGCGACGACGTCACCGTCATGCTCTGGCACGACCAGGGTGTGCAGTTGTTCGCCAGCTCGACGTAGTTGTAGACGTAGGGGATGCCCAAAAACTGCGAGAGGTAGGCCTTCTTGGCGGTGAAAAACACGATGCCATTGCGCGTCCCGATTGCGGTCAGGATCGGGCTCGCTGGCTCGATGTCGAGGAAGCCGGCCTGGCTCACGACGTTGGAATAATCCCAGGCGCCGGGGTTCTCTTGGTCGCACCAAGCAAAGCGCCGTGGGCTGCCGCCGCCGGTCGTCCCGTCCCCGGACGAGCCGAAGATCATGATGAACCGCTCGTTGGTCACCACGAAGCAACGGCCGAGCGGAACGGGTCCTCGACCGGTCGCAGGCGGCTGAACGATCGCCGCGCCGCCGACCGCCGGATCCCACATCAGTAGCCGCCCGTCGGGCGAGGTCATCGCGTAGAGGATCGAGCCGAAATTGGAGAGGCTCCAGGCGTCGGGGACCTTGTCGAGCTCCTGGATGGTGTCGAGCGGGCGCGGCGTGCCGTAGGTCCCTTCGCCGTAGGCCCCGTCGCCATAGCCGCCCGATCCGACCGGCGCAGGCGAAACGAGCGGCGGGGTGGGCGAGATGTCGGTCAGCGTCCCGCCGACGTCGACATAGAGGTGCTCCTCGCAGAGGTAGGCGACGCGGTAGACCTCATCGAGCCCGTACCACCCATGTATTGCCTTAACCCTGCTCGCAAAACTGTAGGCATATTGAGCTTGTCCGCCGACCGGCGTGAGCTGGCCCTCGACCCAGCGCATCAGGTTGACCTCCGCCCAATTGCTCGAGCGCATCTGCTTGGTCGGCTTGGCGACCACGCCGGGGGGTATTTCGAGCGGGCGGAACAGGGTGCTCACCGCATTCGCCTCGCTGACAGTTCTCCATAGACTTTGATAGATCCGCCGGTGAAAATGGCTTCAGCGGTCAGATAAACAGTACCGGCGGACGCTAGCGACACACGTACTGTTCCCGTCACCACAGCGGCGGAATTATTGGGGAGCAGCGGCGAGGAACCATAAGCCCCAATCGTCGCCGAGGTGGTGCTAACTGAGCCAAACAAAGCAACCCCTGTTGGGCTTCCTGTCGCCGTGAAATAGACATTCCCGCTCACATCCCAATCACCTGCGGACAGCGAAACGGCAACAACGTTAATCGTAATTCCGGTGAACATGGTCCAGGCCGAGCCCAAACTGATGCTGCCAGCCCGAAACTCTCCAACTTGCCCGGCCGAAGCGGCAGACCCGTTCGTAACTCCGACAATCCCATTGCCGAATGTCGCCCCGCCGCTGGCCCGATTGAATGATAGCGGCGTCGACAATAGCGTTCCGGTGTCGCTGTACGCAGCCAAAGAAAAGTTGGAGCCTGAATTACTGCCGGCCTCAGAGCTCGTGTCCTGCGCCAGGACCCAACGGGTTTGCTGACCTGAAGGCGCGCTTCCGTTGGTGAACGTCAACGAAGCGGGAAGAGACGTCCCTGGATTGCTATGAGTGTTAAGCCCATCGGCCTTGAACACCTGGGCGTCGATCAGCGCCAGGTCGCTGTTGAGCGTCGCTCCCCAGGTCGCCGCGTCGCCGCCGACCTCCGGTTGAACCCATCGGTAGTTTGGCGTGAGTGTGTCAGCCATCAGTTGCGCCCGATGCAGTGGTATTTGATCACGTCCGTACCCGTGCCGGTGAAGGTCAAGACGGTCGACGTCTCGCTGACCGACGAAGCGTTTCCGGGCGTCGTAGCATCGGCGGTGAAGCAAACCGGAGCCGTGGCGTAGACGCCAGTGAGCGTGTAGGTCGCCGTTCCAGCCGCAAGGGTGATCCGTCCGCCGACGTCTTTGTTGCTCGCCGAGCCGCTGCGGATGGTGGTCGCGGTGTAGTCCGGGTTCGCCACATCATTGGAGATCGGCCCGGCCCCGTACCATTGCAGGAACTTGAGAAAGTCGCCGCTCGAACCGTTGTTCAGCGCCGCCGCCTGAAAATTCAGGGTGTTCGGGCCAGTGGTGCAAGAAAGAAACGTGCCCAGATTAACAGGCGAGGCTTGACTGTTGTCGGCGACCAGCGTCCCGGCTGGCGGCGTTGGCGTAGGGCAAGCCGAGACTGCCACCGAAGTCGTCGTTCCCTTAACGACCGCAGCCGAGAGCTGTGGCGAATTTGAAGCCGACGACGCAAGATACCAAGCCGCCTGACCGCCTGGGGGCGCGAGGGTGTTGATCTCGGTATCCCCCAGCGCATGCCAGTTTGCGGCGGGCTTGGTGTTCGCCGTGCCGAACAGGCGCGCTTGCGCGGCGACGGGGTTATTGCCGTCACCGCCTAAGATCACCCCGAAAGGAAACAACAAGTTTCCTAAGCCATTGCCAGCATACCCGGTGTATCCTAAGGCAGGGTTGACAAATTTCTGGGTTGCGTTGGCGCCATAGATCCATTCAAAGTCATTGGCGACCGAGTTCCAGTTCAACTGCCACATAGTCGCCGCCGTGCAGGCGTTGTTGCTGACGCCGAGTTCTATCGATTGCGCAGCCGGTTGACCGCCAATTTGCGTGCATTGTTTGCCGTCGGTTCCGCCCTTGAAGGTAAAGCCATACGCGCCAGTGAACCCCCCGGTTTGTCCTGAAGCTGCGCCCGCCAAGGCCGGCCCGTTCGAAGCTGAGAGCTGCGGCCCGACAAACAATGTGCCGCCCGGTCCGGGCGGATAAACCGAGACTTGGTTGGCGCAAGCATTGCCGTTGAAGGCAGTGTAATATCCGCCAAGCAGGATGCTACTATTGGCGTTGCCGCAATTGACGAGATAGCCCCATTTCGTGTTGCCGCTCTCGTAGCTGTTGGTGTTGTTGTTGTTCAACACCAAGCCCAGGGTGCCGCCGTTGAAAATGTCGGCGATAAAATCGGCGAACGTGTCGTCGGTTAAGCTAACGCCCGAGGCATTATTGCCAGACAGCCATGTGCCAAGCAAGTCGAACTGATGATAATTGTCCCTGCTCCGCGCCGTAGTGCAGATTGAAAGTTGACCGCCGGAAGTACAGGAAATCTGCTGGCCGATTGGCGCGTAGTTGAAGCGATTGTGCTCGGCGGACGCAGAGGTGCGGGTGACCAAGTCGGCGTACATGATCCATAAATTGCCTTCCGCCCCAGGCGCATACGTCGCGGTGGCGTTCTGCGCCGTCCCGGTGAGGGTCGGAACGGTCATCGTCACCGTCTGCGGGAATGACGTCCCAGTGACATTGGATACCGTCGTGCCGAACGGAAAAGCGTCGCTTAAGATGACGTCGCCGGTCTTCAGCGGCTGCGGCCCCGAGATCACGGTGACGGAATTGCTGCCGCTGGTGGTCTGGATCTTGAACGCCTGGGCGACAGGAAACTGGTAGAACCGGGAGCTGATATTGTTGGTGGCGACACACGCGCCGGTGCAGCTCGCGGTCGTGTTCGCCCCGGTGAAGGTGGGATTGGCGAATGCTCCCGCCGCCGTGCCGGCCGGGGTATAGACTGAGGGGAACGTGTTGACGCCGGGGCCGCTGTAAATCGACGTGAAGGTGATCACGCCAGCCGCGTAAGACGCTTTAACCTCGACATTGGCCGCGAACCCCTGGGCGCCCGAATTGCTGGGAATATAAGTGACATATTGACCCGCAGCATTCGTCATCGCGGCAATTAAATTGGCCGCCGAAGTTGGGAAGTCGACGCCGGGCAGGACGTCATTCACCGCCCCAATCGTCGTCTTGAAATGATAAGTCGTGCTGCCGACCTGGAGCGCATCGTTGTTGACGAAATTGTTCGACGCGGTTTGGGTGAACGTCGCAGTGGAGTGCACGGCGATAAACGGCGGCGAATTGGCCAAGTAGCCGAAAAAAGGACTGACGCCAGCGCCCGACAAGGTCAGGTTTCCGGTCACGCCGTCGATTGCGGTGATTGTCGTGCCAATCGGCGCTGCCGGCAGGGCGTTGGTTGGCAGCGATGCGTTGCCGTAGCCGACCAGGAAGATCCCGTCGCCGACGCTCCAGTTCGGGCTCGGAATGAGCCCGGCCGGATCGCGCTGAAACGTAACGCCGGTCAGGGTGTTGGGCGTGAGCGCATTGGCAGTCGCCGTGCCAAAGCCAAGATGGAAAATAAAACAGCCGCTGAGCATGCCGCCGCCCGACCCCTGGCCGCCGGTCATGGTGTAGCTCTCTTGTATCCAGCCATCGACCCCCGGAGCAAAAACCAGATAAACCGCCGGGTTCCAAGTCGTTCCACTGCAATGATAGTTCGCGCCCCGGCTGGCGACGGCGGTCTGGGAAAAATAATACTCGGTGTAGGTCTGATAAGGAACGCCGGGGATGGTGACGTCGTAGCCGCTGGTCGACGCCGGCGGCCCCATCTTGTTCATCAAGTTCTGGAAGAACGGGGAATTGTCGGTCACGCTGGTCGAGGTGACGGGAGCCATGCCAACGGTGGGATCGGTGACGACAATGTCGGCTTCGCCGCCCATCGACGACGGCAGGGGCGGCGGCACACTGCCGAACGACCCAAGCCCGGCGTTGGTCTGAAGATCGCCCAGATTGCCAGCCGGCACTCCGGCGCCGCTTCCGCCGCCTGCGGCGCCGATGGTCTGGTTGGGCCATGTTCCGGTGATCGAGACGCCCGGGCCGGGCGTCAGGTTGGGCGAGGACGTTCCAGTGCCGCCGTTGGCGATGGGCAGCATGTACTGATGCGTCGTCGGATCGATATTGCCGATTGGCGCCCAGGTTTGGGTATGGTCGAGGACCTGGAGGACCTCCGGGACGGTCGAATGGGTGATGCCTATCTGCGCTGGAGAGGGCGACTGGGCGTTTGCGCTAAAGGCGAGAAGCCAGACGAGCGGGACGAGGAAGCGCGGCAGGAAACGGGTCACAGGACAGTTCCCCCGTAGCTATAGGCGATAGCGACAGTGTCGCCGGGGTTCATGCCCCAAACGGTCGATAGCCAAGTGATCTGCGCGCCGCTGATCGAGAACGGCGGCGACGTCCCGACCGGCAGGAAGACCATGCCGTTGACGACCAGCATGGTGAAAAGGCCGTCGGGGAAACCGTTGGCGCAGACGAGCGGCGCGGCGGTGTTCACGTCGGTGATCGTCACCGCTTCCATGGCTATCGGACCGCCGACGACCGAGACGCCGCCGCAGCCGGACGTCTGAACCCACTGGTTCATCCGAAAGATCTCCTGCGTGGCATGGTGACGCGCGAGCCCGAGGCCTTGGCGCCGAGGTGGGCGGCGTTGAGCTTCTGGATCATGTCCTCGGCCATCTGCTTCATGTTCGCCGCGCTCTGCTCTTCGCCGACGGCGTGCAGGTCGGCGTGCATCAGCGCCGCGAACAGGTAGAGCTGCGGATGTTTGGTGTAGACCCACGACGGGGAGGCGTCGGCGAGAACCGGGACCTCGCCATAGTAGGCGATCTTAAATTCGGTCCCGTCGACCGGATCAGGCGTGCCGCCGAAATAAATCGTGCCGCCGACGATGGTGTAGTACATCCACGTGTGCGTATCGCGCTGATTGAAAAATTCGTCCCTCGCCTTGTATCTCGCGGGCAGGAAGCCATCGGCGCCGTTCTCGTTGGCGACCCGGACGAGGTCCATCGCCAGCCAGTCGTCGGGCAGGGCGGCGCAGCGGCAGTCGATGACATTCGCGGCGAACTTGATCATCTGCGCCACGCGCAGCTCTTGGTTGAATTTGCTTTCCGCCATCCGCACGAACGAGGTGACGAGCGCGTCCGACCAGTCGCCCCGGACGGCCCACTCCGCGATCTGCGCCTTGAGGTCGGCGAAGTCGGTCATCGCCTGCCCCTGTTGAGCCGCTTGCTCATCCTCGGCTCTTCGGTGTCGAAGGTCGGCGGCGGCATCACCGCGCTGCGCGGCTTGTCGGGATAGAAGTCGTTGAACACACGATTTTTGATGTCGAGTTTCGGCGGCCTCGTCTCAGGAGAATGGTTGCCGTAGTTGGTGGAGCCGCGTGGGTACTTGACCATGATCAACTCCTCAACGGCGCGAACAGCATGCCGTAATGGCCAAAAAGACCGGCGCATTCCGCCAGCCGCCATAGGAACAGCAGGATCAAGATCGCGACCACGCCGCCGATCCCGATCTGAATGACGTTCCAGTAAGGAGCCGAGGTGATGTTGGTGAGCCATCCGCCTAGCAGGACGCGAAGCAGCGCCAGAACGACCAAGACGACAATGACGAAGATCGCGACCTGAAAAATTGTGCCGATGCCAAAGCCGCACATCACGCTCTCGCAACATGTTGAAGGTTGAGGAATTGTTGGTGTTCTCCACGCCTTCTGGCTTTAATTTCTGGAGGTTTATTCCAGAGAAGGACCGCCTCGGCCGCCTTGTCGTGCGCGCCCGCAAGGAAGTGCCTGAGCGTGGTCGAGGAGGCGAACGCGCCGAGGCCGATGTTAAAGGCGAGGCTGACATAGGCGTCGAACTGGTGCGGCTCGACCGGCATGTCGTCGAGAAGACGGGTGACGCCGTCCTCGAACTCGGCCACATCGTCGGCGAAGATGCTCTCGGCTTGCGCCTGGGTGATCATCTTGCCCTGCTTGACCTGCGGCGGCCCAGCAGCGGAGGTGTGGCCGACGCCGATGGTCCAGACGCCGACGGTGTCCTTGTAGGCCTTGAGCCTGCAACCCTCGCGCTCCATCAGGAGCCTGCGTCCCTGATCGGTCATCTTCATTGGAAACTCGGCGGGTAGTCGATTGCCCAACCGGTCGGCTTCGGCCCCTGGCGGCAGTCGGTGACGAGGCGCAGGATCAGGTCCATCTGCTGCTTGTTGCGCTCGGATGCGTTGGCCGCGACCTCGCCCAGCACATAGCCCGCGAAGCCGAGGAAGCCGACGTTGACGATCAGCAGCGCAATCGCCAGCGGCGTCCCTTGCATCGACTGGACGGCGGTGGTGACGACCTTGCCCGCTTCCTCGGTGACGCCCATCAGACGCGCCCGTCATAGACGGCGAAGGCGCGGCCCTCGCCGTTGTACCATTTGCGCCAGTCGCCCTCGTCCCACTGCTCGCGGCAGGCGCGCTCGTAGACAATCGCGGGGACATGATGCGTGAGCTTGTTGTCGCCGTCGTTGCGCATGATCTCGCGGTCGCGAGCGACGGCGTCCAAGACCGGCTCAATGTCCTGTTCGGTCAGGATGTGGAAGTCCCCATCGGGGTCCTCGTCGTCCCAGATCAGGGTCCGCCTGATGCCGTCGCTGTCGCGGTAGACGCGCTTCCGCTCACTCATTGGAGACGCCCGCAAAATATGGTAGAAACGCGAGACGGCCCGCCGCAGGAATGACGGGCCGCCCCTGGACACAACCGCTCATACGGGGAGCCGTCATGCCCAATCCAGCCAAACAGTCATGGAAGGCGATGATCAAGTTCGCCAACGACGAACCACTGACGCCCTCAGAATGGACCGCCCTGAGCTGGCTCACGCTGATTGACCGCAACCGGCTTGAGTTTGGGCCGGGAAACGTCCGCTGGGCAAAAACCGAAACCGAGCGCGCGAATAACCTCGCGTTCTTTAAGAGCCTAGGCGTCCACTGAGCGAAGCGGACTAATCCGGTTCCTTGCGGCCCTTCTTCATATTTTCCGAGTGGAGAAGGATCTGTAGGTTCCACGGGACGTGAAGCCCACACGACCGTCTGCCTTTCAGCGGCCAGATGTGATCGACCGTATGGAGCTTCCCGGTTTCCACCGTCAGCCTCATTGCCTCCTGATAGAGGCTGCTCATTGCGAGCCAATGATCGGCGGTCAGCCATGGCGGCGACGCCCGTTTGATGGCTGGCCTTGAGAGACGGAAGACGCCGGGTTTTTCCTGATAACGCCGCTTGTCTCTGGCTTGCAGTTTGTCGCGGTTCCCGTCCCGCCATTCAGCCTGACGAGCCTTAAACTTCTCCGGTTCAGCCGCGTATTGCGCCCTCTTGTCGGCCAGGAGCCGCTCGCGGTGCTTCTCCTGATAAGCCATCGAGCGCGCGGCGATTGCCGCCTTTCGTTTCGGATCATGTTTGGCCCGCCACCCTTCGTAGGCGCGGTGATAGGACCGGCTGTCCGGGTAATCGACGCGCTTGGGCCGAGGTGGCGGGTCATTGTCTATCATACCTCATTTCTACATCCCAACGCCTGCCTGAGCAAGCGCACAGGCGCGGATTTGCTGCTATTTTTTGATACCGTTGAAAAGGATGTGCGCAAGTGGATTTCTCATCTCGACGCCCCATTCGCACACGATCATCCGAGTTTCCGCATCGCCGACGCGGGCCATCAGGAGCTGTCGGAACGCGCGAAAGAAGGCGACGGCCGCGTAGTCGGGGTCGATCAGGAGCCCGACGTCGACCGGGAGCCATCGACTTGGCGCAACCTTGACCCGGCCGAAGTCGGTCGCGATCACATCGATGGTGGAGACCACTTCTGTTTTTCCGACTAGAACTTGCGTCGTGCTCCTTCCGACGAAGGACGAGATCGTCCGCTTCGGCCCCGGCGGGACGATCCACATCGTGGGCGAGCCGCCGTTGGTGTAGGCCTGCTGCATCGCATCGCCGAGCATCGCCTCGGTGATCGTCACCTGGGAGCCGGCGGCGACGGCGGCGAAGGCGTCGGTCGCCGCCACCGGCAGGCCGGTGACGACGGTGCCGGGCGCGACCGCCGCATTGGGGTTCGAGTTCTTGTCGACGGCGCGGCCGAGCCAGTGGGCGAAGCCCTCGGTGGTCCTGGCGGTCGGGCCGGTGTCGTTGCCGTCGTTGCGGGCCTGCCGCGAGCACAGGATGCTCTCCATGTCGGATTTGAGCACCTTGGCGGCCAGCGCCATTTGGTGAGCCATCTCCGAGCCCTTGCCCGCCGCGTCGCTCTCCTCCTGCGAGCCCGAGACGGTGGCGTCGCGTTCGCTGATTTGAGTAACGTTGTTGCGGCGGATAGTCGGCTGGCTCGGGCCGTTACTAAGTTGAAACCCTTCAACCTGAGCATTGGCAAGATTAACCACAGGTAAGAACTCTGTTTGCCAGTCGAATATTCTATTCTTTACATTGCGTCTCCGTATAGCAGACATGACTGGTGTATCAAAGGGGTCGATGTTATAGATGGCGTTGCTTAGATCTTCACGGTTTGCTTGGGCGTTGTAGGTGGTGAATGCGTTCGTGACCTTAGGCACGGGAGCGATCCTTTCGAGAAAGACGGAACTTCGGGAAAACCGTCTCCCGATGGACGTCTCCAGCTCGAAAGGCTGGCTTTCGCCGATACTCGCCTCGGCAAACGGCGTCTCCGGGCGAACCCGGCCCTACCGGCGCAGGAACTGCGCCATCACCAGAGCGGCGTCGTCGACCTTGCCGGATGAGGCGAGGCGCTTCTGGGCGTCATTCATCGTCCGGGCGCGGCTGTCGCCGATGCGCGGCGCCGTTCCCGGCTGGAGCGCGCCGTTCCGTTCCGGCTGCACCGGCACCGGGCGTTGGGCGATGATGTTGTCGTACTTGGCGGCTTTGTGCAATATGCTCAGCATCCGCTCGTCGTAGGTGGTGCCGATCTCATCCTCGGAGAAGCCGTGCGCCATCGCCGTCCGGCGCATCCAGCCAATCGCCTTGTCGACTTCGCCCTGGCTGTTGAGCTTGTTCTTGGACTTGAACTTGTCGAACTCGGCCCGCGCGTAGGAAGCGGTCCGCTGGGCGTTGTCGTTGAAGGCCTCCTGCGCCGCCGCCGCCCGCCGCTGACGGATGGCGTTCAGGGTGCCGTAGACCGCCTTGAAGTTGTTTTCGAGCTGATGCGCGGCGGCGGGATTGTCTTTGTAGAGCTGGTTCCAGTCCGGCTCCTTGGGGATCAGCGCGCCGAACTCTTCCTCCTGGCGCTGGCAGAGCTGGATATAGGCGTCGCGCGCCTGTTGCGCCTGCGAGCCGCGCTCGTCGACGGTCTTGGCGATCTCGACCATCTTCTGCATGCGCTGATTGAAGGTCTCTTCGCGCTGGTAGCCGCGCAAGGCCTCGTTGAGGCTGACCTCATGCTCCTCGCCGTCTATCTGGATCTTGTAGCGGGGGGAGGCGTCTTCGCCTGGTTCCGGTTCGGAACCGTCCCCTTTGTCTGGTTTTTCGCCGTCTTGATCGGCATCGTCGGCTTCTTGCCCGATGCGCTCGGGCGGCTGAGGCTCGGCTGGCTCGTCATTGTCGTTGCTGGCGGCTGGAACACGTTTCGCGGGCTTTTGAACGGGCTCCCCTTCTTCAGACCGGCCATCGGCAATTCTCCTCTCCTGCTCTTCGAAGCGCGGGTCGGCCCCGCCGTCGCGTGTGTCGCCTGTCAGCGGGTCGCCTTCCACCTCGCGCGGCTGAAAGATGGCTTCCGGCTTGTTGGTGGAGACGAACCGGCCGCCCTGGTCGCGCTGCCGGGTGGCCTGGGGGATTTCCTGCGCGAACGCCTCGCGCGCCTCGTCCAGGCCTTCACCCATGGCGGGCGCTCCGGGCGTCTTGCTTGAAGTTCTCGATGATGCGGGCGAGTTCGACCGGGATCAGGTCGAGCGCCCTCAGGCGGGCCGCCAGCTCATCCTGGGCCACGCTGGCGTGGGGATGGTTCATCAGCTGGTTGAACCAGAGGTTGTACAGCGTCCGGTAGGCGTGGCCGAAGGACTGATCGGCAAGCAGAGCCTTGGCCGCGTCGCTGAGTTCGCGCCGCTGGCTCAGGTTCTCGATGTTGTCCGGCCCACTGCCCAAGCTCGGCATGCGATCATCATGACCGCAACCCAGGTTGTCCCGGCGACAACACTAGAGGTTGCGAGCATGAATACTGCCGTTTTGGGCGTCTTTGCAAGTCTAGCCCTGAGGCGACCCGTCGCCGCCTGTCGAGGGAGCCCGTCCTGAGCCTGTCGAAGGGCTCGCCGGCGGCGCGGTCGCCTTGGCCATGTCGACCACCACCTGGGCGATGTCGATCTGATGGTCGAGCGCCTGCTGGGTCTCCTGAAGCCGGATCTGGTCGGCCTCGTAGGCCTGCTGCTGGGCGAGCTTGTCGCGCCTGAACGCCTCGTCCTCAGCCTGCTTCTGGATGTTGAACTGCTGGTCGCCCATCGCCTTCGCGGTCTGGCTCTTGACCCGCTCGTAATTGGCCTTGGCGGCGATCGTCATCGCGTCCGGTTCTTTCGGCGCGGTCATGATCTGTTGGAGCACCTGCGGGCTCGGCGTCTTGAAGTAGCGCGAGACGTTCTTGATGTTGGCGATGGCCAGCATGTCGGTGATGGTGTTCAGCATCTCGGGAATGCCGACCACCGGGTTGGTCGGCCCGAACTGCTGGAACACCATCTGCTGGTCCTGCTTGATCTGCTGGAGCGTCATCATCCTGACGGTGTCCGAGCCCTTGCCGAGCGTCGGGTTGACCTCGACCGACATGTCGGCGTCGAACATCGAGGTGTGATAGGTCTGCCACTTGCCGTTGATCCGCAGGGTGCGCGACTGGTTCTCGCACTCGACGATCTCGTTGAAGAGCCCGTGGAAGAGGTCGCGGTAGCCGGTTTCGGCGAGCACGCGGGCCACCAGCTCGGTGCGCTCCTGCTGACCGTTGATCACCGCCTCGACGCCGATCATCGTCGACGACTGCAACGCCTTGGGGTCGAGGCCGCGCGCCGCGTCGGACAGGCCGGTGCGGCGCTGCTGGACGGCGTCGAGGTATTCGAGCACCGGCAGCGCCTGCTGGCCGACAAACGGGGTGACGGCGAACTGCACGGCGGCCGAGGGGTCGCCCCTGGTCCTGATCACCGCGCCTGTATCGTCGTTGAGCGCGTCGTCGAGGTTGGTGACCAGCTCGTTGACCACGGTCTTCGGGTTGATGCTCTCGGCCAGGCTGTCGAGCACGCCGCGCGTCATGTTGGTCTTGATCTTCTGGATGTCGGTGGTGAGGTCGGCGATGCTGTCGCCGACCAGGGTGTGGCTGATCGGGTCGACCGAAAAGAGCGCGAACTTGATCCGGTTGGCCGGTTGATCGGCGACGATCTCGTGGTCCTCGCCCATGGTGCAGATGTAGCGGAGTTCCGCCACCCCATCGCCGTCGCTGTCGACCTTGATGTACCATTCGCCATAGAGGACGCCGTCGCCGACGCGGGTCGACATGCCCCGCCCCGGATTGCGGATCATCGCCTCCATGGTGAAGTTGTGGACGTCCTGGGTCTGCAAGTAGTCGGCGCAGAGGTCGCGCGGGTAGCCCATCGCCGTCAGTTCATCGATCGAGACGATGCGTTCGTGGCCGACGATGCGCGACTTGGCGAAGGTCCGCGCATAGCGATCCAATCTCATCTCTTCCGGCGGCACGCCCTCGACGCGGGTGATCGGCTTGTTCTCGACCCCCTCGACGACGACATCGATCCCGCCCGTCTCGTTCTGCTGGAGCGAGCCCGGCACGACCTTGGCGGTCGGGTCCTCGGCGAGCAGCATCTGGAGCTGCTCCATGGCGATGTTTTCGAACGTCTTGCGCTTGATCGCCTTGGTGTTGTCGGTCCACCACTTGACGAAGCCGGTCTTGAGGGTGAGCGCGTCCTTGAACGCGCCGTAGAGGATGAGGAACCCGGCGTTGTCGTTCCAGAAGACATAGTTGACATAGTTGGTGGCCTGCTCGGCCATGTCGGCGTCGGCCTCGGAGCGCGGCACGAGGCTGATCACGTTCTCGGAGGCGGCGAAGATGCGGATCAGCGACGGCAGCATCATCAGGATGGCGTCGCGCACGTCGGTCGAGACGAACGAAGACTTCGACGGGCCTTCGGTCGGGCCGAGGATCTCCTCGTAGGTGGCGTTGGGGTCCTCGACGATCAGCGTGTCGCTGTAGCCGGGACTGGCCATGCCGCCGAGCGACGGCAGCATGCCGTAGTAGTATTTCTGCGCCTCGTCGCGGGTCTTCGCCAGGACCGAGTTTTCATAGTCGCGCGCGTCGGTGATCAGCGCGTGGATGAATTGGCGGTAGGTGTCGGGATCGCCGGGGTCGTACGAGTTCGGCGTCGTCGAACCGTCTTTGAAGGTGAAGAGCCGTTCGAGGTTTTCGGCGTTGGACACGGGCCAACATGCTCCGAGGAGAAAGAACCGGGCGACCGCCGGTCCCTTGGAGCTGGCCGAATGCTGGCGACCTTATCCTGACTTCGCCGAAGTGGCTA
>Ga0210402_10001117_pt1 | contig 28192 bp, 18 predicted proteins | sample IncBWC7MmetaG_FD_161055 | JGI IMG/M metagenome (GOLD analysis project Ga0210402, IMG submission 161055) | Forest soil microbial communities from Barre Woods Harvard Forest LTER site, Petersham, Massachusetts, United States - Inc-BW-C-7-M | ecosystem: Environmental > Terrestrial > Soil >...
ATGCGCCCATCGGCCCAGCGGCCTACGATCACGTCGCCATATTCGCCCGAGGTGCGAGTGACGGCAACGCAGCCGCGGCCCATGATGGTGTACAGCAGCTCGATGGGATGCACGGCATACCACGACAGGTCCAGGTAGTGGTGCGGCTCGAACGGACCGGGCCCCCAGGTGAACGCGCCGGTGATGTCCGGAAACTTCATGCTGGCTCCGATTTCGCCGAACCGCAGGCTCGACGAACTGAACCACGGCACATGGGCTTCGGCGGCCAGCCGGGCAATCTCGCGGGCGTCCTCCAGCGTGGATGCCAGCGGCTTGTCGATGAACAGCGGCTTGTGCCCCGCAATCACCGGCCTGGCCTGCGCCAGGTGGACACGCCCGTCCCCCGATTCCAGCAGCACGGCATCCACTTTGGTCAGCAGCGTGGCGATGTCCGGCACAATCTCCACACCGTATTTCATGCGGATTTCTTCGGCATACTGCTCCACGCGGTCGGCCGAACTTGGGATGTCTTGGCTGCCGCCTTTGTAGGCCGCCACCACGCGCACTCCGGGAATGTGGCCTTGCTCGCCGGAGTCTCCATTCATCAGCTTCGTAAATGCCGGAACGTGGGAAGTATCCGTTCCAATGATCCCCAGGCGCAGATCTGCCGCCCCGCCGCAGACCGCCGCCAACAAGATTACCGATAGTTTCACGATGGCATTGTACACCGGCGCCCAGACCCTCTGAGTGCCGCGGACCAACGTCCGGTTTCAGGTATGCCCGTTGCTGCCACGTTGCAGGGATTGAATCAGGCCTTGCAGCTTTTCTTCCGTCACGAGCTGTGCGGCGGCGAGTTGCGTCATTTTCCGGTCAAACTCCGAACCCATCTCCCGGCGCTTCCGGCGCTCAGCGAGGGCTTCGCGGATGCCAGCCTTGATCGCTCGGCTGAGCAGGGCATCTGTCCTGGCGAGCTTGGCTTCGCTCTTGTCGAGTCCAGCCTCGATCCTGGCGAGCGCACCTTCGTTTCTGGCCTGTTGCTCCAGGATGAACTCGATAGTCCGTTCGACGTCCACGCAACCTCCGTTCCCTATGATAACCGAGTTTCAGCCTGCCCCACAAAGGATGGCATTGTACACTGGTACCGCGACCCCCTGGGCCGCCTTTCAGACCCCGGCATGGACCTCACCACCCCACTCACCTACATCAAAGGAATCGGCCCCGCCCGCGCCGCCATGCTGGAATCCAAGGGGTGTCGATCGGTCGAAGACCTGCTTGGCTACGTCCCGTTCCGTTACGAAGACCGCAGCAACATGAAGACCATCGCCCAGCTTGCGCCTGGGGAAATGGCCACGGTCATCACGGAAGTCCGGTCCACCAAACTCTCGGGCTTTAAGCGCCGCAATCTGGGGCTATTCGAAGTGCGGTTCACGGATTCTTCGCGGGCCATTCTGGCGGGCAAGTGGTTCCACGGCGGCTACCTCGCCAACGTGCTGGGCGAAGGCCTCAAGGTCGCGCTGTTCGGCAAGGTGGAATTCGACAGCTACTCGGGCGAACTCACCATGCTCCATCCCGAATTTGAGATCCTTTCGGGCGACGATGAGGATGGCGAAGCCTCGTTGCACACCGGCCGCATCGTTCCCATTTACGAGGCCGCCGGCAAGATGACCACCCGCGTCCTGCGAACGGTGACCCACCGCATCTTCCAGGAACTGGCGCCGGTGGAGGACAACCTCCCGCAGTTTCTGCGCGACCGTCTGAAGCTGCCGGACTACTGGACGGCCATCCGCCACGCGCATTTCCCGCCGCCCGAAAGCGACCTTCGCCTGCTCAACGCCTTCCGCACTCAGGCGCATTTCCGGCTGATCTTCGAGGAGTTTTTCTGGCTGGAATGCGGCGTCGCCCTGAAGCGCAGCAAGGCGCGCACCCTGCCTGGCATTGCGTTTGAGCTCAACGACCGCGTGCGCGAGCGTGTCAAGGCCATGCTGCCGTTCAAGCCCACCGGGGCGCAGAAGCGCGTGATCAAGGAAATTGCCGACGATATGAACCAGCCGCATCCCATGAACCGCCTGCTGCAGGGCGACGTGGGCAGCGGCAAGACCATTGTGGCCGCCGAAGCCGCCGTGATCGCCATCGAAAACGGGTACCAGGTGGCGGTGCTGGCGCCCACGGAGATCCTGGCCACGCAGCACGGGGTCTATTTCGCGCAGATATTCAAGAAACTGGGTTACGTCACCGCGCGGCTCACCGGTTCCTTCAGCGCCCGCGAAAAAGCGCAGCTCAAAAAGCTGCTGGCGGAGGGGCTGGTGCAGGTGGCGGTGGGCACCCACGCGCTGCTGGAAAAGGACGTCGAGTTTAAGAAGCTGGGCCTGGTCATCATCGATGAACAACATCGTTTCGGCGTGCTTCAGCGCCTGGGTATGGTGCAGAAGGGCGTCACGCCGGACGTGCTGGTGATGACCGCGACCCCCATCCCGCGCACGCTGGCGATGACGCTCTACGGCGATCTGGATGTCTCCGTGATCGACGAACTTCCGCCCGGCCGCAAGCCCGTCAAGACCAAACACTACACCGCCGACCAGATTGAGCTGGCCCTGAGCTTCCTGAAGCTGCAGATCGATGAAGGCCGGCAGGCTTATGTGGTCTACCCGGTGATCGAAGAGTCCGAAACCCAGGCCATGAAAGCGGCGCAACAGGAATACGAGCACCTGTCGCGCGAAGTTTTCCCTGATGTTCCCATCGGCCTGATGCACGGGCGCCTGGGCGCCGAGGAAAAGGAATCGGTGATGCAGCGGTTCAAGGAGGGCCACCTGAAGATTCTGGTTTCCACCACGGTGATTGAGGTGGGCGTGGACGTGCCCAATGCCAGCGTGATGCTGGTGGAGCAGGCCGAGCGATTCGGTCTGGCCCAACTGCACCAGCTTCGAGGGCGGGTGGGCCGCGGCGCCGCCCAGAGCTACTGCATGCTGGTCACCGAAAAGATGAACGACACGGCGCGCGAACGCATTCGCACCCTGGTGGAATCCACCGACGGGTTCTATATTTCAGAGATGGACCTGAAGCTCCGTGGACACGGCGAGTTCTTCGGAACCAGGCAGTCCGGGGTGCCGGCATTCCGCATGGCGGATCTGCAGCGCGATAGCGAAATCCTGGAAACGGCGCGCCGCGAAGCCATCGATTTCATCGCCAGCCCGCCTTCGGCGGACGAACTCCGGCGCGCCGTCGCCTACATCCGCGACCACTGGCAGCGGCGCTATGCTTTGGTGACGGTGGGGTGATGGTGGGCTGAATGCGGTGGGCTGAATGCGAGTGATTGCGGGAGAATTCCGTTCACGAAGACTGAAGAGCATTCCAGGCGATGCGACGCGGCCGACACCGGACCGTCTGCGCGAAACGCTGTTCAACATTCTGAGCCCGCGCATCGCAGGCGCCACGTTCCTGGATGCCTACGCGGGCACCGGCGCAGTCGGCATCGAGGCCCTGAGCCGCGGCGCGCGGCACGCCTGGTTTCTCGAAAAGAACCGCACCGCGCTGGAAGCGATCCGCCAGAACCTGGCGTCGCTGCAACTGGAGCGGCGCGCCTCCGTGGTGGCGGGGCCAGTGCTCCTGACCCTGGAAGGTTACACGGCCGATATCGTGTTCCTCGATCCGCCGTACCCGCTGGAACGGGAATACGCCGCCGCGCTGGAACTGCTGGCGCAACATCCACCGCCGCTGACCATCGTGCAGCACGGGAGCCGGTTTTTGCTGCCCGAAACTCAGGGCCCGCTGACGCGCACGCGGCTGCTCAAGCAGGGCGATAACGCGCTGAGTTTTTATGAATAGTGGCCGCGACCCTCCGGGTCGCGAATCGCGGTGTGGCGGGTCGCCGGGGACATGCATGTCTCACCTGCGTTTCGTTTCATTGAAAACAAACAACTTGGATGCCACCGCCGCCAACTCCGAGACATGGCAGGTCCCGGGATTAGCGCTGCCGTGACCGGACTTCAAGCTTCGCCACCGTGGCTGGCGCACGCACCGGGATCGATCCCAACCGGCCCTTCGGAGCCAGTAGGCCGGCTTAGATAAACATCTCTTCGTCCTGCGTCGCGGAATCGACGGACGACCTGCGGGAGCCGTGGACCAGCGTGGATACCGCGGCGGAGATTCCGGCGGCGAGGCCGTTAGCTTCGCGTACGGGCGCCATCACTGCCCGCTTCACGGTTTCGCCGACTTGCTCCACCTGCTGTACTGTGCTTTCCACGGTCTGGTCGATCTGCTCCAGACGAGTCCGGGCACGTTCGCTGGCGTCTGTCAAAAGGTTGCCCAGGCGCTCCACCTGTTCCCGCCCCGACTTGGCAACGGCAAGCGTTGCCACCGAGATTTCGGCAATCCGCGGGCGATTGTCCTCCATGATCCGGTTGGCGGTGGCCAGCACCACCCCGACCGTGTCGACCATCTGACCGATTTTGTCGGCCGCCGGTCCGATCCTCTCCAGCGACGGCCCGGCCTTTTCGAGCGCCGGACCAATCTTGTCGAGCACCGGGCCGATGCGATCGATGGCCGGGCCGATGCGATCGATGGTCGAGCCGATGCGCTCCATGACAGGCGCAACGCGGTCAAGTACGGGTTCGACCTTCGCCAGAATCGGCCGGACCTCTCCCATAAGCTGCTCCACCGTGTGCTGCGTTTTCTTGGAGCCGCGGTAGAACGCGATCACTACACCGGCCTGTATGACAAAAGCCAGCGCAGCCAACGCAACCGCCGCGGCTACCACAACGCGAAAGACGTCTTCGGACATGCGAGAGAACCTTCCCCCGTTTCTGGTTTACCCTTGTTCAACAGCGCAGGGTTCAACGGCGCAGGCTAAACTTACCTCACTACGCTCGCTAAAGTACGCTTAGGTCGTCGCCTCGCGATAAGCCTGCTTGCCGGCTTCCACGGCTTCGCTGAGCGTGTCCTTCTGGCGGCCCAGCGCTTCCTTGCCCTTATCGACCCATTCCGCGGCTGTCTGTTTCACATCGGCGCCGCGCTGCTTAATGTAGTCCGAGCTCTCGCCGGTTTTGTCCTTGATCAATTTGCGGGTTTCCTGTCCGGACTTCGGGGCAAACAGCATGCCGATTCCGACGCCTACGCCCAAGCCCAGCAAAAAAGCGGAAAGACCATTTTTGTCCATAGTTTTTTCTCCGTTCGACCGGCTCCCGAGAGTCGACAGGAGCCGTCATCCTTAGCCAGTTTACAGTATACTCCGCAGAAGAAAGCAAGTTATGGATGAACGTAAGGTCCGTCACCTCGATAGCGAAGGATTGTGGGTCTATGCGCTGCGGGTGTTGGGCGGCAGCGCACACTCTACCGGGCAACTGCGCGAGAAATTGCGCCGCCGCGCCGCCCGCGCCGAAGACGTGGATGCCGTGCTCGTCCGGCTCAAGGAAGCCGGCTATCTGGACGACCGCCGTTTCGCCGAGGGGTTCGCCACGGCCCGCCTCTCCGGCGAGAAATTCGGGCGGACGCGGGTGATTCAAGACCTGCGCCAGCGCCGCGTGGCCCCGGCGCTGGCCGAGAGCACGGTGCAGAAAGTCTACCAGGAGGTAGATGAGGAAGCTCTCATCGAAGATTGGATCCGGCGCAAATACCGGCTGGCGGAGCGCGAAGGTCTTTTCCAGGACGATAAGGATATGGCGTCGGCTTTCCGCCGGCTGGCGCGCGCGGGATTCCGCACCGGCGATATTATCAAGGTGCTGAAGCGCTTTGCGAAGAACCCCGAACTGCTGGATAATTTCGAGCCGCCGGAAGAACCGTCGGAGTAGCGCATTCCCCTTTGTGGGGCAGCTTGTTAAGCTGCCGCGGATTGTTAATCCGCCTGCGCGATGCGGCAGCGAGCCGCCGGCGTTTGGTGCATTGCCCGCAAGGGGTACGTCCAAGCGCCAAAGGCGGATTGCCAATCCGCCGCACCCTCGAAAGTACCCATCTAACGGCGGAATATCGGTGTCGAACGGTTGGCGAAGGTGCCCTGTGCGTAGCGCGCTTCGCCGCCCGCGGTCAGATTGAAGCGCAAGCCTCCGAACGCGAAGACGCCGGACATTGCGTCCTGCCGGTCGCGCATCTGCTCCCCGACCGGGTTGGTGAACGTGGCGCCATTGTCGGCGCCCATCACCACCTGCAGCAATTCCTGGGGCCGGCTCGCCGGCAGGTACTTGAGCATGACGGCGTCAATCAGGCTGAAAATCGCCGTATTGGCTCCGATGCCGAGGGCCAGCGAAAGAATCGCCACGGTGGCGAACCCCGGGCTGGTCCGCAGGGCGCGGACGGCGTAACGCAGGCCGTGGACGATAGTGTCGAGGACAAAGGTGCCGAGCGTGAAAGCGTCGGGAGACGGCTCTCCCGCGCGCGTTTTGACGGTTGACTAATGAATCGGTTAGCTCTTCTTCGCCGTTATTTCGAACGTTTGATCCATCCCCGGCACGCTCAGCGTGAGCATCATCTCATTGCCCTTGACCTTCCCCTTGTACGTCAGCTTAAACTCTTGCCCGTCCCGGCTGCGGACCACGCTAAACGATACGTCGTCGCCATCCACTTTGCCATCGGAAATGGGCGATTCCCCCATGGGGCTCGAAGACGTGCCGGTCAGCTTGTTGCCATCCACCTTGAATACGAATGTGGCTTCGATGGTACCGTTGGGCGTTTCAATCGAAGCCTTCCAGGTGCCGGCCACGTCGGCCGCACAGAGGGTAAGGGCGCAGACCATCATTAAAACCAGTGACCACTTCATTCGGTAAAACTCCTTTGCCGTTCAGTCTCCCACGCTGCCCGGCCGGCCGCATTAATTTGGAATAACGTTAACAAAACTTTAGACTCGCAACGCGTCCCGCGCGATTGCGTTCCACTCTACAGGAGGTAAGGAAAATGAAAAAGATGTTACCCGTTGCAACCTTGTTGTTGACCACAGTTCTGACTGGCTGCGCCGCCAGCGGCGCGTACGTGGTGCGTTATGGACCGCCTCCGCCCCCGCGGTATGGAATGGTAGGAGTGGCGCCGGGCCCCGGTTATGCCTGGACCGATGGCTATTGGGATTGGCGCGGCGGCAACTGGTTCTGGGTTAACGGAACCTGGTTGCGCCCACCGCGTCCGCGGGCCGTTTGGGTGCCGGCCTACTGGCGGGGAGAACATGGCCGCTATCGCTTCTACCGCGGTCACTGGCGGTAACAACGTACGACTAAACGTACAATTAGACCTGGAAACTTCCACGACGTGATTGCGCGCGGCGGCTCTGGTGGCATATACTCGCCATAATCAGTACAGAATTGTGAACTAGTTTGTTTCACAATACGGGACACAGAGGGGGTTTGCCATGTTGCTTTCCGGCGCCGCGCGCGCCTGCCGTGTATTTTCGCGATTTCATTCGCTGACATTTCTTTTGGCTGGATTGATGTGCCTGCCTTGCCACACTCAGCAAACCACCGCCACCCTGCTGGGCACAGTAGTGGATCCGTCGGGCGCCACCGTAGTCGGCGTCAAGGTCTCTGCCTCAAGTCTGGCCACCAACATCCAGCGTGAAACCGTCACCGACCAGGCCGGTAACTACTCCATTCCGTCACTCCCCGCGGGCGATTATCGCGTCACCGCATCGCACGAGGGTTTTCAGGCCCAGCGCATCGACAAGGTGACGTTGCAGGTGGAGCAGTCGGCCCGCCTCGATTTCACGCTGAAGGTGGGCAACGTTACGGAGACCATCGACGTCAACGCATCGGCTGTAGTGCTGCAGACCGAGAACGCCAGCGTGGGAACGGTGATCGACGGCGGCAAGATCGTGGACCTGCCGCTCAACGGACGCAACTTCATCCAACTGGCGCAGTTGATTCCCGGCGTGCAGGCCGGTACGCCGGGTTCGATCACGGTGCGTCGCGGGCGCGGTTCCGTGGGCCAGACCGACGCCGCTTACGGCTCCACCGCAGCCAGCGCTAACGGATCGCGCGACACCGCCAACCGCTTCTATCTGGACGGCATCGAAGTGATGGATTACGACGCGATGACGTACAGCTTTTCGCCGTCGGTGGATTCGCTGGCGGAATTCAAGGTGCAGACCAGCACTTACTCGGCGGAGTATGGCGGGGCGCCCGGCGGTCAGGTAAACATGATCACCAAGAGCGGGACCAACCAGTATCACGGCACGCTGTGGGAGTTTAACCGGAACGACGAGTTGACGCAGAGCTACGACGCCATCGCCAAACAGAGCGTCACTTCCCCGCGCCTCAACCGCAACCAGTTCGGGGCCAACTTCGGCGGCCCGGTGTGGTTCCCCAAGATCTACAAAGGCACCGACAAGACGTTTTTCTTCTTCAACTGGGAGTCTGGCTACGCGGCGCAGGGCGCTTCGCCGCGTTATATGATTGTCCCGACGGTAGCGCAGCGCAATGGCGATTTCCGCGGCCTGGTGGACTCCAAGGGCAGCCCGATCACGTTGAAAGACCCGTTGGGGATCGGGATTGTCGGCAACCAGGTGCCCAAATCGCTGCTCAGCCCGCAGACGCAAGCCTACCTCAATTTTGAGCCTCTGCCCAACACCAGCAACGGGGTCTTCAATTACCTCACGGCGGCGCAGAGCGCGGTTTCCTGGCAGAAGAATTTCACCGGACGCGTGGATCATAACCTATCCGCGCGCAACATGATCTCGGGCCGCTACGCGTTCAACGATACTTACGAAGCCGGCACGCCCATTTGGGGCCACGACCAGCGTAACAATCTGGGGCGCACGCAGAACGTGGAGGGGTCCTGGACCCGGACCCTGCGGCCTACGCTGGTAAACGAAGCCCGCGGCGGGTGGCACCGCTTCAACGAAGCGGAGGTATTCGGCACCACCAATGACGCCAATTTTGACGTGGTGGGCAAGATGGGCCTGCCCCTGGTTTCGCGGCTGCCGGAAGAATACGGCCCGCCTTCCATCTCCGTAAGCGGCCCCGATGGCGTGTTCAACATGTACGATCTGCAGCGGCAGATCGGCCCGCGCATCCGGTCGAATTCGATCTCGCCGTTCACCGATACGCTCTCCTGGCAGAAGGGCCGGCACTTCTTCAAATTCGGCGGCGAAGTGGATTACCGCGGTGTCACGTTCGGCCAGGCGCGCGCGCCGCGCGGCCAGTTCACCTTCGACGGCACTTACACCGGTTCTTCCGTGGCCGATTTCATGTTGGGTTACATCCGCAGCGACAACATCAACCCCACTCACACGAACACCGATCTATTCGACTATTGGTTCGCTGGGTTTGTGAACGATGAATGGAAAGCCACGCCGCGACTTACTCTAACGTTCGGCCTGCGATACGACTACTTCCAACGCTACAAGCAGCGGGATGACAAGTTCGTCGATATCTATCTAAACGGTTTCGTGATCACGGGCAACCCCGTAACCACCCAGACTTCTCCGTACGGCCGCGAGTTGCTGGCGCCCGACCGAAACAACGTCGGCCCGCGGGTGGGCCTGGCCTGGCGTCCGCCGATTGCCGGAGAAACTGTGATCCGCGCGGGATACGGCATCTATTACACGCCTCAGATTTCGAACGCCATCTTCGCCATGGCGGAGGGCGCGCAAGCCACCAGCGGCGCCACGGTTACCGGCAACATCGTAGGCGCCCCCAACGTATTCTTCAGCAATCCGTTCGCGATTTCCCAGAACACCGGCGCGCTCAACTTCGCGGTCAGCAACGACCAGAACCTGAAGGACAGCTACATCCAGCAATGGAACGTCAATATCCAGCGTAAACTGCCCGGCAGCGTGGTGCTGGATGTGGGATATGTGGGATCGAAGGGCACGGACTTGATTGTGACTTACGGCGACTTGAACCGGCCCATCCAGGTGGTGGACCCTCGCACTGCCGGTCTGGCTTCGTTGAATGCCCGGCGGCCCGACCAGAACTTCCAGCGCGCTGTAACCGCCGATAAGTCGATCGGTAACTCGATTTACCATTCGCTGCAGGTGAAAGCCGAGCGCCGCTTCTCTTCCGGGCTGACATTCCTCACGGCGTATACCTGGTCCAAGTCGATTTCCGGTCCCTCGGATATTGGCGGCCAGGTGGGTGGCGGAACCTTCATCGGCTCTCCCCAGGATGTTTATTACATGGCCGGGGACCGCGCGGTTTCGGGCTTCGACGTTGGGCAGCGCTACGTCCAGACCATCCTCTACGACATCCCGTTCGCCCGTCGCCTGCACGGCGCCGCCAGGTACGCGTTGGACGGATGGCAGCTTTCGACCATCATGACCTTCCAGTACGGCTTTCCTGCGCCCATCAGTTTCGGCGTGGATACCACCGGCACGGGAGCGGGATCGCGGCCCGATACGGTGGCCGGACAGAACGGCAATCTGCCCGCCGATCAACGCACCTGGCAGCACTGGTTCAACACGGCCGCCTTCGCCCAGACCCCGTTCGGGCGCTTCGGCAACTCACCGCGCACCGGCGCCATCCGCTTGCCCGGTCAGGAGAACATCGATTTCTCCGTGACCAAATTCGTACGCTTCAAGGAGAAGCGCTCCTTCGAATTCCGTACGGAGTTCTTCAACCTGATGAACCACTTCAATCCCGACCCGGGCACTGTGGATCTGAATATCCGCTCCGCCACATTCGGCTCGGTGGGCGGCGGCGTCCAGGGCATCACCACGCGGGTGATTCAGTTGGGAGCGAAGTTGAATTTCTAAGCGGGCTGCCGCATCTGCTGCGCCGCATCAGCTACGTTCGACAACTGCGCCGCATCGGCCTCGTAAGTTGCTGATCAAACCACCATGGTCTTTTGTTTCCGGACAGATTTTACACCATCAAGAATTCGAGCGGCTTGCCATCGTCTGTGAGCTTGACGGGCCGGCCGATGTTGCTCATATATTCCTTCTGGTAATGGATCCCAAGCTTCTTGTAGATGGACGCAATGAAATCCGGGACCTGGACGGGGTTGTCCCTGACGAACATACCCTTTTCATCCGAACTACCCCAGACGCGGCCTCCCGTAATGCCTGCGCCGGCCAGCACAACCGAGAAGCAGCTAGGCCAGTGATCGCGGCCCGCCATGTGATTGATCTCCGGCGTGCGGCCGAACTCGCTCGATACGATCACCAGCGTCGTATCGAGCATTCCGCGCTCCTGCAGATCTTCGAGCAGGGAAGAGTAGGCGCGGTCCAGTTCCGGCAGAAAATCGTTTTTCAGTGCCGGGAAGATGTCCCGGTGATGGTCCCAGTTGCCGCTCGAGACGGTGACGAACCTCGCTCCCGCTTCGATCATACGGCGAGCCAGCAGCGAACCCTGGCCGAGCGAAGTGCGCCCATACTTATCGCGCAAGGCTTCAGGCTCCTCCTCGATGCGGAAGGCTTTCTTCGCCTTCTCCGAGTGCATGAGCTGGAACGCCATTTGGTAGTAGGCGTCCATGTTCTCCAGGATCCCGGAAGTGTCCATCTTTCGGAACTTCTCGTCAACCAGGGATAGCAGCGACCGGCGGCGATCGACACGGGACCAGTCCACGCCCATGGGCAGATCCAGGTCGCGCACCTTGTAGTTTTCGACGTTCGGGCTGCCGACGTCGAAGGGATTGTACTGCGTGCCGAGGAAGCCCGCCTTGTCCCAGCTACCGCTCGCGCCGGGAATCGCGATCACCGGAGGCAACTCTCCGGGCTTGCCGAGTTCTTTGGCAACCACCGTTTGAACCGACGGGAACTGGATGGTCGGGAGGGGATTGTGGCCGCTCTGCACCATATTCTTGGCCGCTTCATGAGCCGCCTGCTTATGCGTCAGCGAGCGGATAATCACGAACTTGTTGGCCTGAGCGGCGATCTTCGGCAGTTCCGCGGAAATACGCATGCCGCTGGCCTTCGTCTCAAGGGCATCAAAGGGGCTGCGGTAGCGGGCGTCCGCCTCAGGTTTAGGATCCCAGGTATCGAGGTGGCTCACGCCGCCGGTCAGCCAAAGGTGGATGATCGAAATGTCCTTGCGCACAGGCGCTGGGGATTGTGCCTGCATCCGCAATACGTCACCCAGGCCCAGGAAACCGAAGGTGCTTAAGGAACCGACTTTGACGAAGGAGCGGCGAGTAAAGTATCCCATTCGAGTTTCCTGTCAGATCAGATCAGTCAGTGATTATAAATAAACTCTTTGGCGTTGAAGAGCGCCCACAAGGTGTCCTCAAACACTTGCTTACGCACATCCGGACCCCTGGTCCCAATGGACGCCGTCACCAGCGAAATCTCGCGTTCGTCGGGCGGGCGGACCAAAGTCGAAAGGAAGAGGCGCTGGACGACTTCCTCATTAGAGAGCGCCGGGTCCTTAAGCCATTTTGCCAGGTTACCGTTGTTCGAGGTGATCTGGCGCTGGAGGGTATCGCCACTGATCAGATGCATCGTCTGGGTAATGGCGGGCATCGCATCACGCTCGCAGATCACCTCGCGCGTGCGAGCCCGGCCGAAAGTAGTCAGGAAGTACGACGGCGAGCCGCGAGGTATGGCCATTGCCCGTGTGCCAACCGGGAAGCCCTGGTACCTCTCAGGGACGCCCGTGGCCTCCGTGATGGAATCAATCAACTGCTCCGCCATCAGGCGCCTCACATAATATCTGGAATAGTTGATCTGGTCGTCGCGGTTCGTCTCGTTCGGCTCGCTTGAGAGCTGGTAGACCCGCGAGTTCAAAATGAGCCGGATGGTATGGCGAAGGCTGTATCCATTCTTGACGAAGTCAGTGGCGAGATCGTCGAGCAGGGCCTGATTGCTCGGCGGATTGGTGACCCGGAAATCGTCGACCGCTTCCACCAGACCGCGGCCGAGGTAGTGCTTCACGATTCGATTGATCATCGCGCGGGCGAACCAGGGATTCTCCGGCGACGTCATCCAGGCCGCCAGCTTCTCGCGGATATCCTCATCGGGACCCTCGATTTGCGATGGCCCGTCCAGGTACTTTGCCAGTACCGGCTGTTTGGTCTTCGGGTTGATGACCTCGCCCTTGAGTTTCAGGTGAATCTGGCTCTCGTCGTTCTGGTAAGTATCCTTCACGCCCACGCGGGCAAAAAAGGCGGCGAAACCCCAGAAATCATCCTGCGTCCACTTCTCCCAGGGGTGATTGTGGCAGCGGGCGCATTCCAGCTTTACGCCCAGAAACACCTGGCTCATGTTGGTGGCGTAATTCTCCGGCTCGGCAAATTCCGTAACGTAGTAGAAATTTGCCAGGGGATTGAAATTAAGGTTGCCGGAGGCCGTCAGAAGCTCGGTGGCGAATTCGTTATACGGCTTGTCCTCACGCACGGACGTGCGAAGGTAGTTGTATATCAGCTTTCCGCCCTTCATACCTTGATCGAGCAGCCCGACCCGGTAAAGATCGGCGAACTTAGTGGCCCACACCTCGGCATACTCGGGCCGTTCCAGCAGTTGATCGATCAGCGTGGTCCGCTTCTGCGGACTCTTCGAGTCGATAAACTGTTGAGTTTCGTCAAGAGTCGGCAGGATGCCGAGAGTGTCCAGATAAACGCGCCGCAGAAACTCGTAATCGCCCGACAGCGACGATGGCACAATATTCAATCGCTTGAGCTTGGTGAACACCCGTTCGTCGATGAAGTTGTTGCGAGCCACGGTGGGATAATTCGCCATCGGCTTGTATTTGACAACCGCCAACCGCACCGCCACTGCCTTGCCGAGAGTCCGGACCATGATCGCGGTCTCTCCGGCTCGCAGCGGCTTGATTTCGCCCGCCGGGCTGACCTCCGCCACTGACTCATCATTGGGCGTGTACTGAACCTTGTGGGTGAGGTCCACCCTGGCGCCATCCGTGTACTCTCCGGTAACCGTGATCTGGCCGCGAGAGTCCAGTCCGGTAAGGAGCAGCTCTTCGGGGCTGACACGCAGGTTCTGCAACTTCGGCGCGCCCGGAATATCGTACTCAGCGCCTTGCTGAATCCACTCCACGATGCCGTTGTATTCGAGCGACCCTACCTTGAAACGCTCGCCCCCGCCGTGCGGGATGGCGAAAGTCGGCTTGCGCAGAATCAGGCTCTGCTGAGGGTCTTTACGATCAATCCGGCGCCCGTCCTGGTCCTTTACGATGGCTTGATAATCGAGCTGCGGCTCGTAGCCGAACAGAGAGAGCTTGAACCCGGCCTGGCCGCGGATGGAGCCGTGGCAATTCGAGTTCGCACAACCCGATTTGGTGAAGATGGGTACGATGTCGTTCGTGAAGCTGAGCTTTTCAGCCGCAGCCAGAGACGACACCATTGGAACCAGCAGCGCTACGGCCAGCCGGGTCATGATCATTGGTCGCCATCCTCAGAGCTCTGCCCGACCCGCAAAGTGATGGCAGGCGAGATTCCCGGTCCTGCTTTGAGCCGGAAAGTGCCTGGTTTGATTCGGCCTGACGCAGTGATCCTCATCTCGACCTGGCTCGCGCCCGGCGCGAGCACATTGTTTTCAAATTTTACACCGTCGAGCGCCGTCTCCGGTTCGACCGTCAGCGGGGTTTTCCCGCCGTCAAAACGCGTGATCAGGACTCTGAATCGCGTCGGCTTCCCCGGTGTCAACGTCAGGCTTTCCGGCGGTTCCAGCAGAACCGGAGGCAGATCGGAGATCGTAGCCACCAGTCGCTGATCCTCGATAGGTCCGCTGACTTTCCCCACCGACTCCCACTTGTATTGAACTTCGCCGCCATGCTCGACAGTACGGCCGGACTACACGCCACGCGCCCGCAGCCGCAACGTATAGGACCCGGGGACCGCATTGGCCGCTACCCGGATCGGCACATACACGTCCGTGCCGTCCAGGCGCCGCTCCAGAGAGCAGTCATCGGTCACGATGGTTGGCTTTGGCTGGGCAGTCTGCTTCGCGTTAGTAACGGCCGCGGGAGGGTTTTCGACCCAGACATCGATCGGCGTATCCCACCCGCCGTGGCGCCGCACCCGGACGGGCAGCTCCACCGTCTGGCCGCGGTACAGGGTAATCGTCGGAACCATGATCTTCAAATCGAAATCGGGCTCAGCCGGGTAGATTGCCAGGCGATAAACGTAATTCGGATTGCCGCGCTCGGCGAGGTCCCGAATCATCACGATAAACCGGCCGGCCTTCTCAAACGTGTGAACCAGGTACGGATCAAGGTTCGGCACCTGCTTGCCGTTCTGTTGGAGCCGGTCGTCGTCGAAGGCGATCAGGTCCCCATCAAGCGAGTAGATGGCCACGATGGGGTCTACCAGGTAGCCGAGCTTCATGGCGTCTACGTCAAACACCAGGCGCTCGCCCGCGCGGACATCCAACGTGAAGAAGTGCGCGTCGCGTTTCCGGTCGAGCACGCCGTTGTAGGCGGCCGGAGCCCGCACCGGTTGAGGCTCAGCGCGGCTACGGGCCGGAGTGGAAAGCCTCTCTTCGAGATCCGAGACGATCAAGGGCACCGGCAGCGGCGCCTCCATCTTGCCGGCAAAAGCATGCAGCCAGTAACGGCCCGGCGGAACCGAAGCGGGTACGTCGAAGCGGACCGTGAGCAATTCGGCGGTTGCGGACACCACTTTGCCTTCAGCCAATCCATCTCCCAGCACTACCCGGTCCACGCCCTGGAGGTTTACGCCGGCCGCGCGCAACTCGGTGGTGGCGCCGCGTTGAGCTCCCGCCGGAAGCAGACGCCTTATCAGCGGGAACGCGCCGGCTAGAAGCCTGTAGGAAGCAGCCCCGCCCCCGCCTCTCCGGCCTTCCCCTTGACCGCCGACACGGATGAAATAGTCGCCCGTACGCTTCACCGGGAATGTCAGTTGGGGATCCTTGTGAATGTAATAGTCGTCGTTGTAATCCAGCTCGTTACCGCGCTCGTCGAGAAGGCCGAGGTTGGCGTCAAGGCTGGACCCCGCGCGCCGGCCCAGTACGTCGAAGATCAGCGTCTGGCCTTCCTCGGCGTGGAAGCCGTAGACGTCGAAGTCAGGGCCTCCGATGTTTCCATCCATCATCGCGGGAAGGACGATTCGTTGGGCGCTCCGGATGTCGTCGTTGGGCTCGACCTCCCGGCCCCCGGGCAGAGTTCCCACGTGAAAGACGCCGACGAAGGCGCCGTTCGCAGTCTTCAGCCGATAGTCGTGCAAGCCGGTGGGGACGGCTGGTCCGACGGTAACCTTTACCTTTGCGCTGTTGGAGTTGGATGAGACCAGCTCGGCCTTAATGTCTGGCCGGCTGAAGGCAACCTCAAGCGTTCCGTCGAGACGGTGTCCGGACATGTCAATCTGGAGAGTTTCGCCAGGCCGTCCGCCAGCGGGGTACACGGAACTTACCACGGGGGATAAATCGGGCAGCGACGGCGCGGCAGCATGGGCAAGGAACTGAAAGCCGGCGCCAGCGAGGAGCATTACTTCCAGGACAATAACCCGCGTCGGGGGACGTTGAACTCTCATGGCCATGATCCGCCTTAACCCTGCCCTGGTGCAACCAAGTTACGCCTTACGAACTGTGGCGTCAAGGGGATCGCGCGGTGTACGTCCTGCTGAAATTGTTCCGGCTGTTGGTGACGGTGAACTTGCCGCCCGGCTCGACCGTAACCTTCAGCCAATGACCCAGGCATTCCGCGGTCGGCTCCAGGTTTGCCATCATCTCTTCGCTGGTGTTGTGCCCCTTATCCGCTTCATTGATCAGCGATTTGTGCATCTGCCAAATCCCCTCGATACCCGGGATCTTGCTGAGCCTTTCGTACAGGGCTGACGTCGCGATCCCTTTGCGCGGGCCATTGTTGACGATGACCACCTCGGGCTCAAGGGCCGTCACATGTGCCGGTGGTCCCGAGGCATCATTGAAAAAACCGTGCCACGAAGGCTGATAAAGAGTCACCTTGCCGAGTTTGTTTACCGGGCACGCCAGCTCCAACTCCTTTTCCCAGGTGAGATCTCCCAAGTCCAGGAATTTGAACTTGCCGTAGGTGAGAAGGAAGCCCAGGCTGCGTTCATTCTCGCTCACGTCCGGCCTCTTGTGCTCCGCCACCGTGCAGAGCGCTTCGTTGGACTTACCACCGTTAATGGGTTTTGACAGCACTTCCGCGTTCGAAGAGGCCACGGTAATTCGCACGCCCGTCAGGGGAATCCGGTCGCCCGGCTTCATCTTCATGCGTTTGCCCTCGGCAACTGACAGATACGCCTGCCACCGCGTCATATCCCGGGCGGCCGAGGTCTCGACCGAGTCGCCGTGATCCAGGAACTTCCCGACCGGTATCAACCTGGCCAGCGCTGGCGTGCCGCCCACGTGGTCCGAATCGAAGTGAGTGGTCAGCACATAATCAAGCTTTTTCAGACCGGCCAGTTTGGTGACTTCGAAAATCCTCCGGGCATCCCGGTCGCCGGGCACCATGCTGCCGGCGTCTGCCAGAAGAGACTGCCCGCCGGGGCTCACGATCAAGGTAGCCGCGCCACCCTCCACGTCAACGAAGTAAATCTGCAGGTTCTGCGCGCCGGCGAGGAGCCGGCCGAACCAGACAACGATCGCGATGGTGAGAATCCTCTGCATATTGTGTCGCCGGGTGTGGCTCCCATACTGGACAATGACAGTCAAGCCGCGCGGACAGGCTTACGCAGCGGGCGAAGTGTTACGGCGATGGCAGGCCCGCATCGATCACTGAGGGCGAGGGCTCGTAGCTGTACGATGTGCTGGCCCGTCTCCTCCTTCCACCGTGCGCCGCAGCGCTCCATACAGGTTTCGAAGAGACTCTTGCAGGTTGCCTCGATGTTGCCAGTCCCCAGCGCCAAGCCAAGTCGGCCTCAATCCAAACCAAAGGCCATCAAAATATCACCGATGGCGATGGCGACCTGCTGCCGACCCTTGCTTAGGTAACTAATGGGATTTGCGTAGCTGACCTGGTTTCCCGGAAAATGCCAAAGGTCCTTTCCGGTCCGCGCATCGAGCGCAAAGAAATTTCCCTCCATCGTGCTCCCGAATACGAGATTGCCCGCCGTGGACAGCACGCCGGACCAGGGGGCGGTTTTCATTCGATGCGTCCACCTGATGTTTCCGGTCTCCGGCTCCATGCCCAGAATGACTCCAGATCCCGGATCTTCAGGGTTATCCTTGCCTCCCCCTCCTCCAAAACTCGACCCGGGCTTGTACACCGCCACCGTCTTGAAGTAAATCTCGCTCTTTTCACGCGCGGGCACATAAAGCAGGCCAGTCTTTGGGCTGTAACTCGGTGAAAACCAATTCAGGCCCCCGTCGGTCCCTGGCCAGACTGCGCGCCCGGCCTCGGTTGGAGACGTATCCGGAATCAGGATCGGACGGCCGTTTGCGTCGATGCCTTTCGCCCATGTCTGTTTCACGTAAGGCTTGGCCATCAGGTACTCGCCGGTGGAGCGGTCAAGCACATAGTAAAAACCGTTGCGGTTGGGATGCAGCAGCAGCTTTCGTTGTTGTCCGCGAAAAACCAGGTCGGCCAGCACCGGAATCTGTGTGGCGTCCCAGTCGTGTGTGTCGTGCGGTGTGTATTGGAAATACCATTTCAGCTTTCCCGTATCGACATCGATGGCAACCATCGAACTGGTAAAGAGATTGTCGCCCGCGCGATGATCGTCGTTCCAGTCAGGGCCGGGATTGCCGGTGCCCCAATACGTAAGGTTGAGGTTCGGATCGTACGAGCCGGTCGTCCACGTCGAGCCGCCGCCGGTCTTCCACGACTCGCCTTCCCAGGTTCCAAAGTGAGGCTCGCCCGGCGCTGGAATCGTGTTGAACCGCCATGCCCGCTTGCCGGTCGCAGCGTCGTACGCATCCACAAAGCCGCGGATTCCGTACTCGCCGCCCGCAATTCCGACGATCACTTTGTCCTTGGCGATCAGCGGCGCCGCGGTTCCTGCATAGCCCGTTTCATAATCGGCCTGCGCCGTTTTCCAGAGCAGCCGCCCGGACTTGGCATCTAACGCAATTACTTTGGCGTCAACCGTGGTCATGAACAACCGATCCCCGAGAATGGCGAGTCCCCGGTTCACCTGTCCGCAGCACGTATATACCTTTTCTGGAACCGGGTAGTGGTAAAACCAAAGCGTCCTTCCCGTCTCTGTATCCAGCGCCACCACGTCGTTGACTGGACCCGTCGCGTACATGATGCCATCCACCACCAGAGGTGTTGTCTCGACGTGATGGGTGGTTTGCATCTGGTACACCCATTTCAGGTGCAGCCGATTCACGTTCTCCGGAGTAATCTGGTCGAGCCGGCTGTAGCGATGGCTTTCGTAGTTGCCCGAGTACATGAGCCAGTTTCCAGGTTCATCACCGGCTTTGAGCAAACGCTCATAGGTTACCGGGCCGGCCGCCCACACGACGCCGCCCGCGCAGATCAAACCCGCGCAGATCAAAACGGAAGCGAGTAGTCTCATTCGTTACCCCGCAACGAACTCAGGTACGCGACCAGGCCGTTGATCTCCGTATCCGAGAGCGCGTTATTGTATGCCGGCATCAGCGACTCTCTTTCCACGCGGATTTCCGTCAGATCGCTCTTCAGGAAGGAACGCAGATCTTCACGCATGTCGCGGAGTTGGATGGAGTAGTCATCCTCGTTCAGCACAACGCCCCTGACCTTGGTTCCATCCGGCGTTACCGCTGTCGCCGACCGGAACTGGCGGTCAATGTATAAGCTTGGATCGGTAACCGAATCCCGTAGGAACTTGAGCGACCGCCGCAGCCCGATCTCCGTTAAGTCCGGCCCCAGACGGCCGCCTTTTTCCTTCACGGCGTGACACGCCGGGCATCCCCCTTTACCCTCGTAAATCATCCGGCCCAGGTTCGGGTCGCCGGTGGCCTTCTCTTCGTCACCCGCTGCGCCAAGACGTCTCACGTAGGTGACCATTCTCCACACCTCTGGTTGCGACAACCGTGAGCCCGGCATCTCAGAGCCTGGTATGCCCTTTCGGATGGTCATGTACAACTGGCGATCGGAACTGCCGTGCCGGTAGTGTCCGGTCGTGAGATTTACGCCCCGGCCGCCTTCCCCTGCAGGCCCGTGGCACTGCGCGCAGTGGCCCAGAAAGTATTGCCGGCCGATCGCCTCGTCGGTGCTCGAAGTATAGGAATTTCGTTCGGCAAGATCCCGGTCGAGCGTGTTCGATTTGTCTTGCCCCTCCTGTGCTCTCGCCGGAAGAAGGCACAGGACCAAGCAAAAGATCACGTTGACTGAGGTCCGCATTGGATCGGTTTCCAAATCATACACGATTGTGGCGTTAACCTGCTTCGTAAATCCGCCGTTTGCCGCTGTTCCAGTCGACTCCCCCGCAGCTTGCTGGTCCTCAGCCCCGGCAAACCGTCCCAAGGATCAAACGGGACCTCTTGAAAGCTTTATGTTCTACAGGGCCACAGAAACTCGCGATAAGTTACCGCTGCGCGGCGCCGCTGCGTCCCATGATGGGCCACACGTCCACGATCTGATCACCCTTGGCGATGTAGTATCGGTCGAAGGCGTTGGTGCTTTGGTCGAGATTGGTGCAGTAGATCTCGACCCGATCGCCCAGTTGCGGCTCCTTATCGCCGTCCTTCCACCGCAGCGCGCCGTATTCCGCCCCCTGCTGGCCCACGGTCAGCCACGGCTTTCCCGCTACCTGGTCCGTCTGCTTCGCCAGGGCCTTGTTGCCATAATCTGTGGTCACCACATTCGGTTTGGTCTTGCCATCCACCGTTGTCAGCACGGTCAGTGCCGGCTTCCAGTCGTTATACATCTTATCGTCGCCGTCCTTGCCCCCGACGATGAAGTACTCGGTGTCCATGAACACATAAGTGCCGGCTTCCAGCTCATTCAATCCTGTCTCGTGATCGATGTTGTACGTGCCGGTTGAACCGCCGCTCATGATGTTCACCGGCAGGCCGGACTTCTTGGCCAGATCGCGGCTCTCGCGCACACCCGCCAGCACCTCCGCTGAACGCTTTCTCCGGTTCTCGAATCCCTTGGTGTGCGCCGCGCCGCCCGAGTATGCCATGAAGCCCTCGAACGACAGGCGCTTCGACGAACACACCTTCTGGGCCAGTTCCAGCGCCGGCTGGCCGCCGTCGATGCCCTGCCGCGCCATGCCCGCGAACACCGACACCGCCATCCGTGCCTTGGCATTGTGCGCCGCAGCCGCCTCTTCCACCCAATCCACCACTTTCGGCGAATCCGTTACGAACATGAAGGTCGGATCTTTCTTCGAAAGCAACACGGCCCGCTGGATGTTGTTGACGCTGGCCGGCTGCTTGGTCCACAGCACGCCCTGAATGCCAGCGCCCGAGAACAGTTCCGCCTCGGCGATGGTGGCGCAGGTCAAGCCGATGGCCCCGTGGGCCACCTGGTGCCTGGCGACGTCCACGCTCTTGTGAACCTTCACGTGCGGGCGCATGTTGATGCCGTTAGTCTTGGCCGTGTCGGCCATGTGCTTGACATTAAATTGAAACATGTCAATGTCGACCACCATGCAGGGGGTAGGCAAAATGTCCTTGGTCATTCCGCGGAAATCCTTGCGCGCGATGCGCTGATCGAATTCTGCGAAGGGAAACTCCGTGCCAGGGGTTTTCGCGGCCCATACCCGCGCAATCGAGGCCGTGCCAACAGCGGCGGCTCCGGCCACCAGGAAATCTCGGCGTGACTTCATCGAACCCTCCTGATTTATTTCGTTATTCTACACCCTACTGTAATAGAGCCTACGTTGCAAACGGGCAGCAGCCTCGACTTTTCGGCCAAAGCGCACCATTGGGACCCGACAGATCGAAGAAGCTGACGCTTCGAACGGCCGGCCGGGACCGGGTTTTTTGCGTAATCATAGCGTGCGTTGCGAACCGCCGGCGACCGAGCCGACGATCTTCCGAAGTTCTGAATCCCACACTCTCGCCAGGCATTCCCCAGAGGTGAAAAGTACTTGAAAACGGGCGCGTATTGAGGCACAATAATGAAATTATTCCCAGGAGGGCGGCCATGAGAACGCTTCTTTTTCGGCTTTTTTCGATTGCCTTCGGTCTTGCGCTTACCGTGCTGTCAGCGTTGGCCCAAACCACAACTGGCTCGATCGTCGGACTGGTTACGGATTCAACAGGCGCAGCCGTGCCGAATGCATCGGTGACCGTAACCAGAGTCGACACCGGCAACGCGACGAAGACGACCACGAACATTTCCGGGAACTATGTGGTGACCCCTCTTCAGCCCGGTCCTTATTCGGTTACCGTGGAAGCGCAGGGCTTCAAGAAATCGGTAAGCGCCGGCATCACCCTCAACGTGCAAGACCGCCTGCCGGTGAATGTGACTCTCGAGGTGGGCCAGATCACGGAAACCGTGGAGGTTCAGGGAACGGCGGCGCCCTTGCAGACCGATACGTCTTACCTCGGCCAAGTCGTGGATAGCCAGAAGATTGTCGACCTGCCGCTCAACGGCAGGGTTTTCACCCGTCTGGCAGTTCTGACGGCCGGGGCTGCACCCACTGCCCCCGGCGCGCGCGATGAGAGAACCGGGGGCTTCAGCGCCAACGGCGTGCGGCCCTACCAGAATAACTACCTCCTGGACGGCATCGACAACAACAGTCTCTCCGAGGACCTCACCAACGAAGCCAGCTTCGTCGTCGGACCCTCTCCCGATGCCATTGCGGAGTTCAAGGTTCAGACGAATTCCATGAGCGCGGAGTTCGGCCGTTCGGGCGGAGCGGTCATGAACGTGACATTAAAGTCCGGAACCAATCAAGCCCACGGCAGCGTGTTCGAGTTTCTGCGAAACAGCAAACTTGACGCCAAGAACTTCTTCGACCCGGCCACCGGCCCCACTCCGCCATTCAAGCAGAACCAGTTTGGCGCAGCGGTAGGCGGCCCGGTGGAGCTTCCGCACTACGACGGCAAGAACCGCACGTTCTTCTTCGTCGACTATCAGGGTACGCGGATCCGCACCGCCCACACCTTCCTGGCGACGCTGGCGCCACTGGCATGGAGAACCGGCAATTTTAGCGGGTTCAATCCCGTTTTCGACCCGAACACGACGACCGGTCCGAACGCTACTCGACAGCCGTTTCCTAACAATCAGATCCCGCTGCAGCGATTCGATCCGGCTTCTCTCAAGTTGATTTCATTCATGCCCGCACCCAACGTACCTGGATCGGTTTCGCCGACCGGCGTCGCCAACAACTATCTGAGCAATCCGGTGGAGCCGGATACTACCGATCAGGGCGACGTGCGGATCGACCACAAAATCTCCGATAAAGACAGCCTCTTTACCCGCTTCAGCATGGCAGACCAGAACCTGACGCCCCCGGCGGCGATCCCTCCGCCACTTTCGGGGGCGGCGTTCTCTTCCGGGGATTGGACCAACAACACGCGACAGGCGATGTTCAGCGAGACTCACATTTTTTCTCCGCGCGTGATCAATGAATTCCGCGCGGGTTACACCCGCCTGCGGACGGAGCGGCTGCAATTCAACGCCAACGATAACCTGTCGTCCCAGATCGGCATTCCAGGCATTCCCTTCACCGCCAATAACGGCGGGCTGCCGCGCTTCAGCGTCAGCGGCGTCAGCACGTTTGGCAGTGCCACCTTCCAGCCGACCCGCGAGTTTCAGAATGTCTTCCACTTCATCGAAAATGTGAGTTTGATCAAAGGCGGGCACACAATTAAGTTGGGCGCCGAGTGGAAGCCGATCGTGAACTTCAGCATTCTTCAACCGCCCACTCCACGCGGCAGTTTTTCGTTCAACGGGAACTCCACCCGCGACGCGAACAATCGCGGCGGCAGCGGCTTTGGCTTCGCCGATTTTGCCCTGGGTATACCTTCCAACGCGTCGGTCGCCTCGTTCATCAACGACACTTTCCAGCAGCCGGGCTACTTTTTCTACGCCCAGGACGATTTCAAAGTCAACAACAGACTCACGTTTAACCTCGGAGTGCGCTATGAGTTCATCTCCGAGCCGAAGGAGCGGCGGGATGCCGAGGCGAACTACAATATCGCCACGGGAGCCCTCGACATTGCCAATGGACGGACCGACGCTTTACCGGCCAGCTTCTTCCCGCAGATTCCTATCAATCGTAACGCCCCCAGGCAATTGGTTCCGCAGGACCGTAACAACTGGGCTCCCCGAGTCGGCTTCGCCTTCAAGTTGACGAACAAGACTGTGATTCGCTCTGGTTATGGGATCTTTTATTCATCCTACGAAGCCGGGCCGCTGAGCATCCCAAATCCAGGTAATAATCCCCCCTTCTATGTCCAATCCAACTTCCCGGCGGTGAACTTCTCAACACCTAACCCTGCCGTGAATCAGCTCTCGCGGGGCCTCCCTTTGAACGCCTTCAGCAATCCGGCCGCGCCGTCGCTGTTCTCTCTCGATCCGGACTTCCGCAATCCATACGTCCAGCACTGGAACTTCGGCATCCAGCAGGAACTTGGATTCAATACAGTGTGGGAGGTTTCTTATGCCGGGTCGGCGGGTAAGAAGTTATATGAATTCCGGAACCCGAACCAGCCTCTGCCAACGGCTGACCCGAACGCCGACGTGGATCCCAGGCGGCCGCGGCCTTTCCTCGGCGGCGACTTGACATATTGGTGCTCATGCGGCAGTTCCACCTATCACTCGTTGCAAACCAAGGTCGAGAAGCGGTTCTCAAACCATCTGAGCTTCCTTGGGGCATACACTTACGGCAAGTCAATTGATGAGCAGTCGCAGGCTTCACTGGGTTTCGACAACAGTACCAGCGTTCGAAGCGAGTACAACTATCGCGCGGAAAAGTCGCGCTCCGATTACGATCAGACTCACAGGTTTGTGGTCAGCTACACGTACGAGGTACCTTTTGGAGGAAGTCTGAAGGGAGCGGCAAAGCTTCTGGCCAATGGCTGGCAGCTTGTGGGCATCCACTCGTTCACTACCGGTACGCCGTTCACGATTCATGCGCTGACGGATTTTTCCAACACCGGCGGGGATGCGCGTCCCAACGCCGTGCTGGGTGTTTCCGACGAACCCGCGGGCGGGCGCAGCCGGCAGGAGTGGTTTAACCCGGCGGCGTTTACAAACCCTGTGTCCGGCCAATTCGGCAACGTCGGTCGAAATACGATCAGCGGTCCCGGGAACGTCAGTATCGATTTTTCCATCTTCAAGAACTTCCCGATCAAAGACCGCGCCAGGGTCCAGTTCCGCACCGAGTTCTTCAACCTCATCAATCACCCTAACTTCCGGAGCCCTAGCACTACTTATGACGGCTCCAACCCGGGAGAATTGACTGCCGCGGCAACCTCCAGACAGATTCAATTTGCCTTGAAGCTTCTCTTCTAGGGCGATGCGGGTCCACCGGGTGGGTCACCTGCAGGTGGGTCAACTGCAGCGGGCTGCGTGCTGACCCGCCGCCGATTCTTCGAGAGCGCCGCGGCCGGCGGCCTTAGTTGGGTCCTGCCGAAGAGGGCGCTCGCGGAACCGTTTCCAGTTCGATTTCGCAAGCCCCTTCCCTATGAATCCCTGTTCGAATTCATTGAGCCCGGCCACGACGAGTTTTCGGGCGAGAAGCAAGCATCTGACATCACGGCTCATCTGGATGCGATATTCAAAACCCGCGCTTTGCCCCTGAGCAACAACTTTGAGGGGGCGTCGCCATTGCCCGTGCAATATCGGGCGGTGGTGGAGGGCGTGGCGCTGGCGGAGTTCGATCCACGGGATCGGGGTTTCGAGCAAGGACTGAAGAACTGGCTGGATTCGCTGGGGCAGGTTCGCAGCGCGAGCTTTTTTGTGTTGCCCAAGGATCGCGTCCGCTACGAAATTGCCAGCTCAGGGCCAGACGGGCTCCGGTATCGAGTTGGTCTCTGGAAGCAGATCTGGTTGGACGGCCGGTTGTTGCGCTTTGAGCCGATCGAAGAGACCCTGGTCAGCTCCCCGCGGCCGTTGTTTGCGGATGTGACTTCACAGGTTTTCGGAGACGCCGGGTCTTTTCAGCTCCAGTTGCGCCGCGGCGTGCCTTACTGGCGGGCGCGACTCGATTCGGCCTGCGGAATCGACGTCTACGGGAATAACGGTATTGCCGCAGGCGACATCGACGGCGATGGCTGGGACGAAGTTTATGTCTGCCAGCCGGGCGGATTGCCGAATCGCCTGTACAAGAACCGGGGCGGAACCATGGAAGACATCACGGAGCAGGCCGGCGTGGGGGTGCTGGACGATACCGCCAGTGCGCTGTTTGTAGACTTTCGAAATACCGGACGGCAGGATTTGGTGGTGCTCACCAAAGACGCTCCGCTGCTGTTTCTCAACCAGGGCCACTTCCCGTTTCTCCATAAGCCCGACGCGTTTCGATTCGCATCGCCGCCCCAGGGAACTTTCACCGGCATGGCCGCCGCCGACTATGACCTGGATGGCCGCGTGGACCTTTACCTCTGCACGTACATTTACTTCCAGAGCGAAGACCAGTACCGGTATCCTGTTCCATACCATGATTCCCGGAATGGGCCTCCCAATTTTCTGTTCCATAACGAGCTAACGGGGGAGGGAGGTGGCTTTTTTGAGGATGTTACTGCCCGTGTTGGAATGAATGAGAACAATAATCGCTACAGTTTTGCGCCGGCATGGTGCGATTTCGATGGCGACGGCTGGCCGGATCTCTACGTGGCGAACGATTTTGGGCGCAACAACCTATACAAGAATGAGCGCGGCCGGTTTCACGATATTGCGGCCGCGGCGGGCGTGGCGGATGTAGGGCCCGGAATGAGCGCCGCCTGGTTCGACTATGACGGGGACGGGCGTCAAGACCTTTACGTAAGCAACATGTGGACTGCGCCGGGCCAGCGCGTGGTGGAGGACAAGGCGTTTGCGGCGGCGCCCGATGAGATGTTGCGGAATGCTTACCGGCGGCACAGCAAAGGCAATTCGCTCTTTCACAATCGGGGTGACGGCGCCTTTGAATCGACGGAGGCCGCCGAAGGTGTGGAGATGGGACGCTGGGCATGGGCGTCGGACGGCATCGATTTCGATAACGACGGAACGCCGGAGATCTATATTACTTGCGGAATGCTGACGAATTCTTCAACCCACGACCTGGCGAGCTTCTTCTGGCGGCAAGTGGTTGCCCGTTCTCCGACCACGAATATCGCCGCACCTGCATACGAAAACGGCTGGAATGCCTTGAATCAACTCATTCGTGGAGATTACAGTTGGAACGGCCGCGAGCCCAATGTGCTTTACGCCCGGCGCCTGGGGCATTTCCATGATTTTTCCGGAGTCTCTGGCCTCGATTTTGCGGAAGACAGCCGGGCTTTCGCGGTGACGGATCTGGACGGCGACGGAAGCCTGGATTTGCTGCTGAAGAGCCGCTTGGGGCCGCAGGTGCGGGCGTTTCAGAACGATTGGGGTCAGAGCCGGCATTCCCTCGCCCTGGAGCTACAGGGAACGCGGTCGAATCGGGACGCCATCGGGGCGCGCGTTGAGGTGGAGCATTCCGATAAACGCACCGTACGGATCCTGCAGGCAGGTTCGGGCTATATTTCGCAGCACACCAAACGTCTCTACTTCGGATTGGGAGACGCCTCAAGCACGGGAAAGGTCCGCATTCTGTGGCCGTCGGGGCTGACGCAGGAGTTCGAGAACCTGGCAGCCGGATTTCGTCATCAGGTGGTGGAGGGATCGGACGAACTGAAGCGCATAGCGTTCTTGCCGCGGAAGCCTTTTACGACTGCCCGCGCCCCAATCACGGGGGACAACCGCGCCAATTTGGAAACAGCGTGGCTGCTGGAGCCGGTGCCACTTCCCGAACCACCGAAGGGCCAGGGATTTCTTTGCCTGTTCTCCGGACAGAGGCCCCTGACGCCACCGGGACTGCCCTTTCAGATGGTGGATCTCGGCGGCGGCTCATCGGACCGGAGCGCCTGGTACGCGTTGTTCCGGATGTACCTTTTCGACTATCGGGTGGACCTCACTTTACCGTTGCTCCTGCTGGTGGACGGCCGTGGGATGGCGCACAAAGTCTATGAAGGAATCCCGGAGCCAGGCAGGTTGCGCGCGGATCTGGCGATGATGCAGGACAAAAACCGCATCCGTCTGGCGTTACCGTTCCCCGGAACGTATTACGCTCCACCGAACCGCAACTACTTTCGATTGGGCGCCGCCTTCTATTGGGCGGGCTATCCGCTGCAGGCGTTAATTTATATGGAGGAAGCGCTACGCAGCGCTCCGAATAACAGCAAGGCGCATCTGGCGGTGGGGCACATTCATTTGGAAGCGGGGAGTTATGGGCCCGCTCGTGAACACCTGGAGCGCGCCGTTAAACTGAGCCCCGGCTCGGCTGACGGCTGGATCAACCTGGGAAGCCTCGAGACAGCGCTCGA
>Ga0210402_10001120_pt1 | contig 28185 bp, 28 predicted proteins | sample IncBWC7MmetaG_FD_161055 | JGI IMG/M metagenome (GOLD analysis project Ga0210402, IMG submission 161055) | Forest soil microbial communities from Barre Woods Harvard Forest LTER site, Petersham, Massachusetts, United States - Inc-BW-C-7-M | ecosystem: Environmental > Terrestrial > Soil >...
TTAGCGGCGGAATCGATTCTTCGGTGGTAGCGGCTATCGCTGTGGAAGCCCTCGGGGCCGCAAACGTTCTTGGAGTCTCAATGCCGGGTCCATACTCATCCGAAGGCAGCAAGGCCGATGCCAAGGCGCTCGCTGAAAACCTTGGCATCGAGTTCATAACGCTTCCCATTGGCGAGGTCTTTGACGCCTACCGAAAAGCGCTTGCGCCAGCATTCGCTTCACGGCCAATCGATGTGGCCGAAGAGAATATTCAAGCGCGTATTCGTGGCAATTACCTGATGGCGCTCTCCAACAAATTTGGCTCCGTAGTCTTGAGCACAGGAAACAAATCCGAAATGGCCGTGGGTTATTGCACGCTGTATGGCGACATGGCGGGCGGGCTTGCAGTCATTTCCGACGTGCCAAAGCTCATGGTTTACGAACTCGCGGCGTGGATCAATCGGGAAAGGGAACTCATCCCCGTTTCGAGCATAGAAAAAGTGCCTTCCGCCGAACTGCGGCCCGATCAGAAGGACGAAGACAGTCTTCCGCCCTATGATGTTCTGGACCGCATCCTAAAGGCATATATCGAGGACTTGCATAGCCCACAGGAAATCGCGGACCACTATGGATTCGATCTGCAACTCGTACGGGACATTGCCCTGCTTGTGGACCGGAACGAATATAAGCGCAAGCAAGCCCCGCCCGGACTTAAAATTACGTCGCGAGCCTTCGGACTGGGCAGGCCGTTTCCGATAGCCCAGCGGTTTATTCCCTAAAGAATGAGGTCTAGCGTGAAGACATCTCTTAGCATGGCAGCGATTCTCGGGATAGCTCTTGTAGTGCCGGCGGCCCTTGCGCAGCAAGCTCACCCTACGGCCACTGCGCCTGCCACCGGTGGACAATCTCAGATCCAAAAAACGGTGGAAGCCTATCTACGGAATCTTTATGCGTTCGGCTCCGATACAACAGTTAAGGTTTCGGCTCCAAAAGATATCGGAGTTGAAGGAATACTTGAAGTCGATGTCGAGGTCAAGATTGGGGAGAATCAACAGACCGGCAAGGTCTATGTCAGCAAAGACGGGAAATATATGTTCCGGGGCGAATTATCGGATCTGTCCAAAGATCCTATGGCCGAGGCCCGGGCTCAAATACAGACCAACGACGCCCCCTCGCTTGGCGACTCCAATGCGCCAGTCACTTTGGTGGAGTTTTCGGACTTCGAGTGCCCTGTCTGCCGAAGCCTCCACGACGCGTTGCGTGGGCTACTGCCGAACTACCCGCAGGTGCGGGTGATCTTCAAGGACTATCCCCTGGAGCAGATACATCCTTGGGCGCGTACGGCAGCTCTCGCTGGCCGTTGTGCCTACAAGGAAAACCCTGCGGCTTTCTGGAAGATCTATGACCTCATTTACGACAATCAGCAAATTATCTCGGCGGAAAACGCCTGGGGCAAGATGACGGACTTCGCCGGCCAATCAGGACTGAACGTGGATGAGTTCAAGGCGTGCATGGCCAGCCCGGAGGCTGGGGCTGCGGTGGACGCGAGTCGCGCTAATGGAGTGCAACTTGAAGTCGGCAGCACGCCCACGATCTTTGTAAACGGACGCCGATTAGTCGGCGCAGACCCTCACCTTCTCGAGCAGTACATCAAGTACGAACTAGACCAGCGCAAAGCGCAAAAAGCCGCAAGCAAGAATTAGCGATTAGAACTCGTAAGAGGGGAGAGGCTTCCTGGGGGCGGTACCTGGGGCAAGCTTAGCCGGAGAGATCGGAGCTATTTCGTAGTTAACATAATATAACTTATGGGACGCGATGTCAAGAGGAATCTTAAGCTATTTTGCTGTTTTCCACCGCTTTAGGGCTGCGTCCTCCTTTGGTTTATGAGGTCCTCTTAGAGGAGTGCTGGCTGGCGCGGGGGGTGCGCCAGCCAGCTTGCGTTGCGGTTTCTTGCAGTTGTCGTAGCGGATTGAGAGCGAAGGGCTTGGTGTGTCAGGATCCGAATAGCTAGCGTGGAACGTCAGCGGGCGGCCTTGGCGGCAATGGCGCCCGCAGCGGCACCCAGGACAAGCCACTTTGCTGCCCGAGCTATTCGGCGCAGGGCACTTCCCCCTTTTGCTGACTGTAGGGCGGCGTCTCTCTCCTTGGTTAGGGCAGCAGTCTTGCTTCTTTCGTCGTTTAGGTCGCTCTGTACGGCTGACAACTTGGCCTGGCAGGCCTTGCAATCCATGGCAAAGTCGTAGAGGGGCTTCAGATCGCTGCCCGGGATAATCGCGTCTGGCACTTCCCCGGGTTTTGCGCTTGGGTTGCTCGGGACGAGGTTGGCCGCTTCCTGTGAGGAGGTTGAGACCCTGGGGGCGCCGGTTGTCCCGGCGGTGGCGGTTCCTGATGGCTGCGCTGACTGACTACCAGTTGTACTGATGGCAGGGGGAATTGTTTGTGAAGCGTCACTTTGGAGCATGATGGGGACTGGCAGAGATAAGGCGTTCGGGAGAGCCTTGAGGATCTGAGCAGGGGTCACAGCGGATTGTTTTTGGGTCGCTATCTGAGCCAAGGTTTCGCTCAGGATAGTGTCGCGATCATGCTGGTTGGCTGCGGCCTGGGCGATGGTTTGCTGGGCGGCGGCGAGCTGGATAGCCAATTGGGCCCGGTCGCGTCGGTCCGCTTGCCAGGATACGAAAATAGTGATGGCCAGGAGCACTGGGACCAGGATTTCTGCGAGCTTCAACCAGATTCTTGCGGACATTAGGCCCTCAGTGTGTGATAGACCGTAGAGGCACGATCTATCGTGCTCCACAAATTCGCGCGGTTAGAGATAGTGTGCCCGGCGGGCGAGGACTTGCGCCGGGTAGGCGGGATTTCCGCCTCCGTTCCAGGCGAGCAGCCCGCGCGTGGTGTCACCATCCATGGCATCGAGTTTCTTGCGCAGCAGCCTGCAGCCGACGGCGAGGCCTTGTTCGGGATCGCAAATCGCCGATAAGAACGTTCCGTCGAAGCCCATTTCTCTGGCGACCTGCCCCATCACTTGCATCAGTCCCCAGGAGAATCCGCGCGCGTACGCTTCCGAGGCAGTGATTTTGTTGTTTGTAAAAAGATGAGCGACGTATTTGGCGAAGAACGCAGGTTCATAGCGCATCGCCCAGGGATTCCAGGACGACTCCTGCTCGATGACGGCGCAGACCAATGCCGGGTCGAGCGATTGCGCGGCAGCGGCTTTGCGCGCCAGCGCGACAAGTTGGGATGGAGCGGACATTTGTTTTCTGATCCGAATAATGTGCAGGGAACCCAGTGGTGCCTGAAGTGGATTCAGTCGTGGCGACGGTGGCCCTGGAATTCCACGAAGCGCACGAGAGGCGGCTCTTGGGGATCAATTCCCTGCTGCCGCGCAATGGCATGCAGCGCCGAATAAATATGTGGGAGATGGTTCGTGGCGATGTCGCGCACAAAGGCGCGAACAATTTCGTCGTTGCGCATGCGGCGGTGCAGCCATCGCAAGAATAGAACGAACTGCACGCCGACGGGCACAAGCGCGGCCAGGATGGTGGACCAGTGGATGGGCATTTAAGGGGCTTCCGAGAGCGCACTCTGATTGCCTAGAACAACGCGCTCGGCAATGCACCGATTGTCGAGCCGAGCCCGGAGCCCAGTGAAGTGAAGAATCCGGGGCTTGGACGGGAAGCATTGGCCCGCACGTTGAGCAACTGGGAAGGGATGCCGAGGGTGCGACCGAGAAGGTTGCTGTCCACACCGAATAGTCCGGAAAGGCCTTGTAGCGCCGACATTTGCCGCTGAAACGCAGTGTTGGTGAAGGCCAGTTGGTTCTGCTGGGCCTGATTCCCTTCCGCGATTCCCTTCTGGCGGGCAAGGTCGTCCGTGAGCGCGCTGAAGCCGGCGGAGTTGCCGGTGCGCGCAACGCGATTCGCGGCGGATTGCTGCAGCGAGTCAAAGGCGCTGGCGATCGCGCCCTGGGATTGCCCGGTAACGGCGGCTTTGTCCGCGGAGCTAAGGCCGGGATTGTTCAGAATGCTTTGGAACTGCGAATTTAGCAGATTGCCGGTCTGCTGCTGCTGATTCAGAAATTGCTGGTTCTGTGCGTTGATGCTGGCGAGCTGCTGATCGGTCAGATTAAGCGTTTGCGTTTGAGCGCGTCCCATAGAAGTCTCCGGATTCGGTTGTTGCTAGGATTTAATCACTGCTTTATGGATGAAGCCTCTTGCAGTACGGCGTCCAGGTGTCGTCGCGCTTCCAGCCGAGTTGCGCGATGCGCTTGCCGAAGGCGCGCGCGACCGGCGGGGGCAGCCAGGCGTGGACATCTTCGAGGCCGCGCTGCCAGGCGTCGCGCTCAGTTGCTGCGTGAAGCTGCAGGAGCCATTCCCAGCGCTGGCGCGGCGTCCCGGGGTTCGGATCGAGGAGCAAGTACGCTTCGGCAGTGAGGCGCAGAAGCGCAGCCCCGATGATTCTTTCTGGCGGCGGTTCGTTGTGGTGCGATTCGTTTTCTTCGTCCCCTTTCGAGAGAATCAGTTTTGTTACGAAGAGCGGATTACTTAAATCCGGGAGCGGATACTCAAAGGCTTGCGCCGCGTGGATTGCGCGCAGAGTCGCGAGGTCCGATTCCCGATATTCGCGGATCTGCATGGTAATGAACCCGGTCAGGGCCGCAGCAGCCGCAGGGGCACGATATGTCGTGCCCCTACAAGTGCGCCAACGTCGCTCGACCTTCCAGCCCACATTTTGTTCAGAGAATCGTTTGCCGGGTGACACGCGAGCCAGGGTTGGTGCCGAAGCCATTTCCGCCGCGAACTTGGCCGTTTGGAAGCACGCCGCTTCCGCTGGAAGGCAGCGGTGCCGGTCCCGCCGAACCGCCGCCCGTTACCGCTGTCGGCGGCGAACCAAACGTGATAGGCGCGGAGGGCAGCGAGCCTACATATTGCGAATAGGCGCGCCAGTAAAGCGTCTGATTGCCGAGCTGCAAGTACAAGTTGCGCGATGCGCCCATGAAATAGACGCGCGGCGAACTGAAAGCCGGCGTGGTGTCCGACTCGGCAAAATAAAAGAGGCCGGGGCGCGCATCTGACGGGTCGGTGACGGAAATATCGAACCAGCCGTTGGAGGCTTGCACGTTGATCGACGCGACTGCTGTTGGCGCGGGAGCTGGCGTGCTGGGATCCACGCCCGCACGCTGGCTCGTGGCGTTCACGGACGCGACTATTTTCGTGAGCGTCTCGTAGAGATACGGGTCGCGGTCTTTGATTGGTGCGAGTTGTGCGACGGTCAGCATAAGAGTGCTTAAGTTTGCGGAGACGCGACAAACGTAAGGGCACGATATATCGTGCCCCTACAGGAGCAATGATTTCGCCACGGCTAGTTCATGCCACGGACTGGGGCCCAGGGATCGACGCGCACCGACGGCGTGAACTTTTGCAGCTTGAACCATGCGCCGGGCTGGTTGGTGCTCACTTGGAACGCCACACGCTCGCCCAGGACGTTGATTGGCAGTTCGAGATCCTTCTGTGACGGCGAACTCAGTGGCAACGGCTGCTGCGCCTGCGGCGCGGTCGATGAATCGGTGAAGCTGGTCAACGACAAGTTCCCTGCCCCTTCGACGAACATGGTGAGATAACTGAAGAGTTTGCGGTGCGCGCCGAGGTTGAGCGATTGCTCGACGGCGCGCTCTGGGAAATAGTGCGTCGTGTAGTAACTCGGAATGGCGCTGCCGTCGTCGGAAAGTTGCGTGTCGCTGAGTTGATAGACCTTTCCTGTTGCGCCGCCTCCGCCCACGCCCGGCAGTCCTCCGCCGATGGCGACGATGGCCGTGCCGTCGGTGCGCTCGATCAGCGCGCAGGAGTTAGCCGCGATGGTCCACGGCGACCATTTGCGGGCCATGTCCGTGGCGGCTTTGCGCCCGGTGTAGGTCACGTTCACGGGCGGCCGAGTGGCGATATCGTTGGCGTCATCGAGGTCGTGATAGTCAAGCATCAACACAGTATTGGGAGTCGTAGCCGTCCCGAGCGGCGCGCCAACCAAAATGCGGCGCTCTTTGGTGTCGACCGCGACCCAAAGTGTGTGCCCGTACTGCCAGTTAATCTTGTTCCAGGTGGGCTGAATTTCTTGCGAAATTTTGATGGGTTCGCCGCCGCTGAAAAGGTACAAGCCGGTGCGATGCGCGATGACTACCCAGTCCTCGCCGATGCCCACGCCGCGAACGGAAGGCGTACCCAGGCGTCGCGAAACTTCCGCAATGGACCACAGCGACGGCTCGTTGGTGCCGTCGTCCTGGGTGACGTGCAGCGAATGTTCCTTCACAAAATAGAGGCGCTCGCGGAGCTTGAATGCCGCGCGGATAGCCTGGCCGTTGTTTTCCGCGACGCTCAGAATGCCGTCGATGCCGTCGTAGCTCTCGGGATCCGAGACGCGGCTGGCGCGCACGAGGGATGCATTCACGGGAGTCGAGGTGGGAAAGATCTCGATGCTGTCGATGAAGAACTGGCCGCCGGTGTTTGGAGTGCCGTCGGCATAGATGCGCAGTACGAGATCGCTGGGAATTGTCGAAAGCGGCGCAGTCAACTGCGCGGAATATTCGACGTAGCTGGTGGTGAGCTGCGCGGCGGTGAGTTGCAAGCCCATAGAATTGATTCCAGCGCTCTGGCTAAAGAGATGCAGGTGCAGCGTGCCTTGCGAGAGTGTGGCGTTGCGGGCGCAGTGCGCGCGGATTGTGTAATCCGTGTTGGCCAGAATCAGCGGAGCACCGAGCGAGTCTTCCACGGCGGCTTGCGTCATCAAGCCGCGAGTCGGCGTCGAGCCATTGCCGACGATGGAATAGGCTGCGCCCCACGCGACGAAGTTCTCTTCATCCGTACCGCCGGGAGCGAAAACGATGTCGGGCGTCCATCCGAGAGGAAAGTGCGGAAGCGTTGGACCCGTGAACCCCCCATCGAAGCCCAGGTTCAACCAGTTGTCCATCTTGTTGCGTTCGCCCCACCAGAAGAGCCGCTCGGCGTATTCCGTCACACCAGCGCAATCGCCGAGCTCGACGAGGCGGAAAAGATTGTCGACGTTGGCCCCGGCAAGAAGAATAGCATCGGAAAAATCCACGGTGACGGACGTCGTTGTGTTGTCGCTGATGACCATGTTTCCGCCAAAGAGTGTTGAGCCGTTGCCGGTGTAGAAAAAGCTCGCGCCACCCGCGCCCGTGAAACACAAGATGCGGCCGGTGATATTCGATGGACCAGTGGGAATGTTTGTGACCACGACACGCTTGCCGCCGCTCGCAGTCCAGTTCATGGCAGGGCTTGGCTTGGTGAGATAGCCCTGACGAGTCTGGAAAATAACGCAGATCTGATGCACGCCAGCGTCGACGCTGCCTGCTGCTGCGGCGGTTCCGCCGCCTGATGCGGCCAGACCACCGGTGGCAGCGGTGAATGTGAAATGCGTGGCATCGGGCACGGAGGTGATGGAGAATGTGCCGTTGTAGCCGGCTACGCCGATGCCGGACGTGGTAACGAGTTGGCCGACGACGAAGCCGTGCGTTGCAGTCGTTTGAATCGTGGCTGTGGCGGAAGCCGCTGTGCCGCCTCCAGAGGCTGCCAGGCCGGAGGCGCCCGCAATGTAGGTGAATTGCGTGCTGCTGGGAGCTGCGACTACCGGGAATGTGCCGTTGTAGCCCGCGACTCCCACACCGTTGATGGTTACAGATTGCCCGGCGGAAAGGCCGTGCGCGGCGGTGGTTGTGATGGTGACGAGAAAACCGTTTTCAGTGGCGCCGCTGGGGCTGGCTGCGATCGCTATGGCCGCGGGCTGCGTTGCGCCGGTTGGGCTGGCTGCGACGGATACGATTACATTTTCGTCGATGACCGTCGGACCAGCGCCCGGGCCGCTTTGGCTGACGCGATCGAAATTCGTGTCGTCGTACTGCCGCGGCAAGTCGTTGCCGGTTTTGCCGTCACTGAGCGCGAGATATTCGCGTCCAAAGATAGTCGTGGAGTTTGCGAAAGCGTTCGGGGCCAGGCCGCTGGCGACGCTTGCCAGAGTGCCGGGAGTGGTTTCTTTGTAGAGCACGCCATTCGAGTCCAGCACCATTGTGCGGATGGTGGCGTTCAGCGTTTCGTAGGTCTTGATGTAGTTGATGGTGGGATTGCCTGCGAGCGGCCCGAAGAGCGCCTGTAAACCCGGCCGCGTGAGCACACCGCCGTTGCCGAAGACAACGTCTTGGCAGTCGGGCGAGACTCCGTGCGGCAGATCGGCGGGAGACATGTCTGTCACCAGCCCGCCGAAGATTTCGATGGGTGCATCCAATGATCCGATAGTAGACATTTCTTGTAGTGTTAGCTAGCTGTGTGATATACACGCCAAAGCAGGCGTGCTTCGGAGAGTGCTCCCAGTGGGGGTACTGGACACGCTTGCCAAGCGTTGAGGGTTGCTCTGCAGCCCCAGGAGTTCGAGTCTCCCACTCTCCGTTCTGGCTCTCAACGCGACTATTGAAAATTCGGAAATTTATGTTATTCTTAATTGGCTTGGCAAGCGTGCCCAGTGCACGTAATTTTCAGGGCGGGGAGAAATCGCCGCCCTTTTTCTTTTGAATCAAGTCTGCCACGAATTCGTCGCCTGGTCGCCACTACTTCCCCGCTTCGTTTGACTGCTTCCCTGCCCTATCCTGGCTTGCTGATGCATCGCGGCGCGTTTTCTCTGGCGCGACGAGGCCGTACTGCGCCGCTTTTTCGCGGTCGAGGATGGCTCCGCAAGAGCGGCACACGGCGACGCCATGCTTGATCTTTTCCGCGCAGACGGGACACTCCGCCAGCGGTTTGGAATCGTAGAGCCAGGGTTTTTCGAGGCGAAGCTGCCTCGCCGCGCGGCGCTCGAGGTCCGTGATGAACATAGGATTGTGCGTGCGTTCCCATTCAAGGTCAGCGGCCGCGACCAGTCGGCGGTGAAACTCTTCCAGCCGCCGGCGCGCGTCAGCGAGTTCCCCTTCGGTGGGCATTTCGCCTGCGGCAACAAACACCCCGTGGAAACTTCCCTCCCCCGAATCGCCATTGATCTCGCGCGCGATGTCTTCCGCGACTTCCCGCGCCGTGATGCGGATCTCCATGATGCGTTTGTCCCCCAGGTCGATCACGCCATTACAGCCGCGAATCGGCGTAACCGCAAAGGTCTCGCCGGATTCCGGCGAACTGATTTGCAAAGAACCGAAGTAGGTGCGATGCCGCGGCGGCCATTTTTCCATTGAAATATTGACGAGCGAAGCCGTGCTGGTTTCTGTTGCTGTTGCCATCGAATTGCCTTTCGACAAATTGTGAAGTGCCTTGAAAATCCGGGAAGAGCTTTACTGCATGCGGTACTGGACAACTACGTTGGCATCTGCCGGACTTGTCGTGCAGCCGGCTGCGGCGGTTTGTACGCCGAGGGTCACCAAGGCGGCGGCCGCGAAGTTTTGCGTGATCGGCCCGGAATCATTGGCTGCGGCGGAGATCGTGATGTTGACGGGACTGGTACCGTCGGTCAACCGAACCACGGCGTTCGTCGTGCAGCCCGACGGAGCCGTTTTCACTTGCACTTGCACGCGAGTGACAGTGATGGCTTTGTCGAGCGTCCAGGTCGAACCCGTCCACGTAGCCGTAAGAGCGCCGGGCAAGAACACATTTTGCTCGCCGCGCGGGCTGGCGGTAAAAGTTTCCGAGCCGAAGGCCACGCCTTGTGTAAAGTGTTGCGTCCTCGTCCAATCCTGCTCAGCGTCAAGATGCGCGAGCGGGTGCAGGTTGCCGCCAGACCAATTTTTCAGTGTGGCGACATTGCCGGAAATAATAAGTCCAGGTGAGCCGGAAGTGATTTGCGTGTCTGTGAAGGTCAAGGCGACCGCGCCGTTCTTGTAGCAAGTGAGCACGCCGCCAGGCGCTACTTCAAGCCGCAGGATATCTCCCACAGCTCCGGTGGATGCGGCGCTCGTCACGTTTGCCGAGGCTGCATTTACCACGCGCTGGATGAAAATGTTCGTCGTATTTTCGAGGCAGCCGTAGAAGCTTGAACTGCCCCCAGTTCCGCTGGCCAGCACACTCACACCGGGAAAATCAGTTGTTCCATTCAAGGCGGTGATAGTGGCCTGAGAGAATTGACTAGCGGAGAACGGACTTGCGTTCCAGAACGCGGAATTGGACGCCGCGGCCGCCGTGCCTTGGATCTGATTGGAAGCGATGTTGAGGCCATTCTGCTCGACCGTCCAGTTGGAGCCGATGGCGGCGTTGGCCCGCGTGGCGTTGTCGTACGCGCTGTTCAAATAGCTTGTAACGGGCACGATGCCACTCACATCCGGCAAAGTCTGCGTGCGGCTGGCGGTTAGTGGCGCGGGCGAGACGACAGCCGCAAAATTGTTCGTCAACCTGAGCTGATACGTGCTCACGCCAGCGGAGCTCAAGGATGAAGCGGCGCTGGAGTTTATGACCGCCGGAGTATTGTTGCAGGCTGACGCGTAGATATCGACATAGGTGTTCGTCGTTCCAGCAATAGAGTTGAAATTTGCGCAGTTGCCTCCGAGGTTGGTGTCGAACAATCCGTCTCGGTACACCGCGTAACCTACCGTGCCGGCTGGAGCCGAAGCTGGCGGTGTGATCGTAACGGTTTGATTGCCGCTGGTCGTGGTCGCGCTGATGGAAGGGCCGAGGGTGGTTTGCTGGCTGTTGGAGTCCAAGGCTGCCAACGCGTAAGTGTGAGTTCCGACCGGGACGCCACCCCCAGCGCTGACCACCGCAGATAGTGGGGCAGCAGGGGCAGCCATCTGATAGTAAAACTGGCCTTTACCTAGGACTGCGACAGGGACATTCACGAAGGATTCTGAGGTGTTGCCGCGGTCCAGACCAGTGTTGATGACCGCGGTAGTGGATGGCAACCCCGTCCCGCAGCCTCCAAATCCAGATACAAACTGGATTCCTCCCGATGGCGATCCGGAAAAAAAGGCTTGGGTACCTGTCGCACAAAATGGCTCGATGACCCTCATGTTGCTGATCGCAAGGGCATTCGTCACGTCCACCATGGGAGTCGATAGCCCGCCTACGGGGTCCGCATAACTCATGCGCTCGATGCGAACCGCGACGATGGGGTTGATGCCAGTATTAAAGCGGAGCGCTGGGTAGTAGCTGCTCTCGTTCAAAACCTCATAGAACGAAGCGTGGCCTACCCCGGCGTTCAGTTGGCCCGCGCCGCCGGCATCAAAGAGCCATTCACCGCCGCCCATGTCCGTGTAGTAGAACTCCAGAATGCCTCCGAGTTGCTGGGCGAACGCTCCAAAGCCCATATCCACGACATCCCACAAGGATGGCGGGATGCCCCAGCCGGGCGCGTTACTGGTGATTCCTCCGTAACGGAAAAAGAAGTTAAAACCGCCGCCCATCTTGAAAGTCTGAGAGTAATTTCCGCCGGCCATGTAGACATTGTCGTATGTGATTGTTGTGACGTTGTTTCCGGTGTTGTCCTGGTCCTGAACGAAACAGCTCTGATAGCTCTGGAGGCATTGCACGTTCAGGTTTTGAAAGGTCACGCTGTTGCTCGAGCCCGGTTCGAGCAAGAACAAGGGATACGCGAATCCCATGATGCGAGTCGTAAGGTACTTGCCGAATTGCGGACCTGCGCCGTTCCCGCCGGCGCCCTGTATGGCGCCCTCGATCACATTTCCGGAGCCTGGAATGATTGGATAGTTGAGGAAGAGCTGCGCACCCAGCTGGAGCCTGGTGTTTTGCGGGCAGCCGGTCGCAAGGTTCAAGGGAGAGTTCACAACGTAGAGCGAGCCCTGCGGATTGGAGGACGGGACAAGAATAGTCCCGCCGGTTGTTCCCATCGGCGTGGAGGCGCACAGGGACAACACGTTCGGAGTGTTATCGTGAAAGACGGTGGCGGAAGTCACCGTTGCCAACGCGTTGCTTGCGAGCGTGACGGTGTTTCCGGCAATGTTTGTGATCGTTGTGGCCAGGATGCCGTTGGTCGGGGAACTTGGCGGAGTGGTTGGAACATACGACGGAATCCTTGCAGGCGCAGTCACTCCCCAATCGATGAATGCGCTATCCATCCCTTGGCTTACCCCCACGAGCGAGTACGCGCCGACCCCTTGAGAGCGGTAAATGTAGTAGCCCATGACGGCGTAAGGCTGCATGGTCCATTGGACGAGGTTTTTGGCGACAACTTGAGCCGCGCCCCCGCCCGCGCAGTAGGTGCCGTTGGCAAGCGTCGCGATATCCACGGTGAAGGTCGTGGAAGTGGGAGTCGAAGCAATCGTCCAGGATCCCTCGACAGCGGTGGTGCCGGTGGAACCGCGTGGAATATTGACGGGCACTCCGCTTTGGAAATTATGGGCGGACGTGGTCGTGAACGTGACAACGCCATTGCTCTCCACGCATCCATTTGTGGTGATAGTGGCGTTGTTCACGCCGAGCGTCGCGGCTCCGCTGGCCGTGGTGAACGCGGAGCTGGCCGCGCTGAGCTCTCCGCGGAAGCCGACGGTCACCACTTTATAGTTCCACGTCGTCGCGCCGTTGAGGATGCCTTGCGGAGTAACGGCGCTGGGGGTCTGCGCGATCACCGTGGTGCTTCCACCGATAGTACAGGGTGAACAGTTCGCGTGTGTGACGTTGAACGTAAAGGCGACCGCGCCTGGCATGTTTGCAACGGCGAATGTGCCGTTAAACGCCGAGTCGCTGGATCCAGAAATAACCACATTCGTGCCAGGGGAGAAGCTGACCGTGTTCGCTACCGTCAGAGTAGCCACGTTGCCGGCGACGCTGATGCTGGCAACAGGAAATGCCGCGCCGGGAGCGAGAATCGTGGGGACCACCCCCGCTGTTGGAATCGCCACGCCATGTCCGATCAGAAAATCACTCCCCCCCCCGGAACAGGTGATCTGATTGCTGGAAGCTGTAGTGTTGCAGGTGATCGTAGGAGGCGTGGTCCCGCTGTAGTAGGCCCCATAACGCGAGAGATCGAAGAACGGATTAGGACCCTTGGTGTGGAAATCCGCGTCGACGTTTTGCGGGGCCGTAAAGGTGTTGGAGACGTTGGTCTGAGCGCCGGTGCCCGGCCCCAGCGGACCGATCTCTGTGCCTGTTTCATCTTTGTAGTAAAGCCGCATGTCAGCGGTCTTTGTGTAGAGGTTCACCGAACCGGTGCCGGCGGCGCCCGGCGGTGTGCTCTGGTTATTTAGATTCAAAGTGCCGCTGGCCAACGAGCCGAGCACCGTGGTGTTGCCGGAGACCGTTAGGTTGCCGCCGAGGCTCAGCGAGAACGCGCTGACTGCACCGCTGAACGTGGGCGAAGAAGGGTCGTTGGGCAGGACGACGTTGGGGAGCTGCTTGGTGGTGATTCCTGGTCCAGAGAGTTCGATTTCGTATTTGCCCGGGGCTGCGTAGAAGAAATAGTTGCCGAGGCCGTCTGTTGTCGTGGGATTGGAGATGGCCTGGGTCAATCCGGGATCGGAGTAAATCAACGCCAGTGGCGTACATGGCTGGCCGCTCGCCGGCATGGCGCAGACGCGCACCGTGGCTCCCGCCAGCGGGATGCCGCGCGAGTTGAAGACAATGTCGTCCTTGCGCGTGCCCTGCGCGTGCGCTGGCCCGATTGCTCTAGGAACGACGTGCAGCGCAAGCGCGACTATGGCCCAGAAAAACGTCATCGTTGTAACGCGCATGTAGCCCGGCTGGGCAGACAGGCGCGGCGCGATTTTCGATCGTATCATCACAATTCCCTTTTTCGATGCGCGAAGGCGCAAACCGCGCCGTGTTAAGATGGGGCGGAAAGCCCAATCACAAATGAATGACGGCCACGAACTGACTGTTGAATACACGCTGAAACTCTGGGATGTTTACTCACCCTTTCGATTGAGCAGGAATAACTTGGCGCGCTGGGTCTCGGCGGCGTTACTCTGCTACATTCTTTACGACTTTTGCACGCATTCGGCTGAAACATCCTCGATTCTGGCAATCGTCATACTGTTGTCTATCTTCGTGCTTTTGGCGCTCTTACTATTCCCGGTTCTTCGCCTGCTGGCCCTTTTTCGCGGCACACCTGCATTCGCGAGACCTAAGCGAATCACGTTTCGCCCAGACATCATTCTTTCCGAGAGCGCAGAGGCGAAGGGTGAGATCAAATGGACTTTTTTCACTTGGATCTTCGAGACTCCAACAGCTTTCGTGTTTTCTCATGGCAAAGTCGGCGAAACCTACATACCCAAACGCTGCTTTGCCACAAAGCAGGACATCGCGCTCCTGCGAGAGCTCATTCGACAGCATTTCAAGGGCAAGACAACCCTTCGCCGAGATTGATCTACTGCAGCTTGCGGGCGCTTATTGTGACTTGGACGACATCCGTGGTGACGCTGGCGGGATACGCGCCTGCGGTGACTTCCGCTCCGCCACCGGTGAAGGCTTTCAGCTTCCAGTTATTCAACGCGGTTCCCTGCACGGGCACGTAGTAGCCGGCGTTTCCGTTTTGGCTGTCGGCGAAAACCTGGATGATTTGCGTGCTGGGCAACTTGTCGGCGACGGTGGTGAAGTCCATCGTGTCGCCGCCGGTCGGGTAGTTACCCGAGAACGTGAGCGTTCCGATGGCGTAGAACAGGTTGCTACCCGAGCCGTCTTCGTTGCTCGGCAAAAGCGTAATCGTGATTGGCATGGTTGCTCCTTGAAGATATGTTGCGCATTGCATGAACCGGCATTCAGAATGGCGTATAACCGCTGCGTGCGGAAAACGGTCTCCGCCGCCGCGCGGATTGCTGCTCGCGGCGAACGGCCGCGCTGACCAGATCCTCGATCGCGTCAGCCGCCGCATCGTCCCACTTCTCTGCCAGCGGGCTGCCGCGCGCCCAGCCGGCGAGCGCTGCCGTCGCGTACGCGATGGCTTCTTGTGCGTTGCGCACGAGGACTGGCGAGGTGGCGTCCGTAAAGTCGGGATACGCCTTGGCGTAACGCAGACGAATCTGCGTGTCCTGCGTCGCGCCAACGAAATAGATTCCATCGGCGCGCCATTCCCAGACGCTGAGAGTCACATCCTGCACGCGCGAAGGCAGACCGCCGTGCTGTGTGAGGTCCACCATCTCGAGAAAATCGTCCGTCGAACCGTTGGGCCGCTCCCAGATTTTTATGGGCACGAGGAGATCCGTGGGCAACTGGTTTGGCGGCGCGGTAGCATCGGTGATGGAAACTTGCAGGGACGTGTCCGTTTGCGCGACGGCTGGAACAACCAGCAACACGTCATCCTGGATAAATCCGCCGCCGCCCGCGTTGCCCAGCGCCCGCTGCAGCTTGCGGTACGCCGAATTCGCATAAGGCAGCAGCACCGCGTCCGTGAACAGGTTTCCCTGTGCGTCGTTCAATAGCGACCGCACAAGCGATGTGATTTGTCCCGCCGAGTTGTACGCGCTTGATCCTACGACTGGCATTTTGTGCCTCGAAGTGTGATTGGCTCCGTAGGGGCACGATAAATCGTGCTCCTACGATCTAAAATCTTTTGCTGGCGACTTTGTCGGAGCTAATCCGCCGGTAGCGGTGATTTCTGCAGGTACGCCGCAACACCGATGACGGAATTTATCAACGCGGCGGCTGCCGCGATACGCAGCGTCGCGCCCATCCCCGTCTGCAAATTGAAATGCTGCGGGTCGATGCCCACGGCGGCAAATCCGGTGAGCACGCCGCCTGCCGCGCCGCTGATTGCCGCGGCTACAACACCCTTCAACCAAAGTTCAAATCGATTCATGGATTAGGCTACTGTGACAAACGGCTGCTTGTGAAACGCGGGTGTTGCACTGTCGAGCAGATCGTAAGCCCACGCATCGTAGGCGCGGTCTTCGCGCACTTCCCTTTCATCGATGGAGAGCCGCTTCCTGACGCGGGGTAGATGCCGCGAAAACTCGATTGCTCGCGCAACATGTTCTGCCACCGTCGGCGTTAGCTGCAAGAATTCCCCGCTTAACCCTTCGAGTGTGAAGCAATGCTCGTATTCTCCGAGCGAAGGATATGGCCCCAGCGCGGGAATGCTCATACCGTTTTCACGTTCGACCGTTTGCGCATACCAAGTGCGTGGCGAGCCGTATACTTCCGGAGGCACCCACCGCTCGATATGCCAGCGGTTGACCGCTGGATACTTTGGCTCCTGCCGCAGCTCGACGACTTCGCGCAGCAGCGACCCCGTTGAGGGATCGTTCTCCTCGAATTTTCCGCCAATCCACGCGAGCCGGTTCCATCCCCACACGGCGCGATAATTTGCTTCGCCGAAGCGGTTGATGCCGCCCGCGCGTTCGAGCCGACGAGCCACGTTCTCCGGTGTTTCATGCGTTTCGCGAAGAATTCGGATCATTGTTGGATGAATCAAGCGGAAGTAAAGGAGGTATATGAGGTAAAGGAAATAAAGGATTTGGGATCACCAGCCGCGTGCAATATCGGCACGCCTCGGCTTCCTTTCCTTTACCTCCTCTACTTCCTGTACCTCCTTTACCTCGCTTTTTTAGTAGCCGCTTGGCCGCGCCAGAGTGTCAATGAACGCGCCGGTACGCGGCGAGTCGTCCCACACCTGAAACGCGGTGTCGAAGTAGAAGATGTAGCTGGCCGCAAGCCCGCCGCTCGCGCCGTAAATCGGAAACACCGTGTTGCCATTGACTTCATAGAAGTCGATGTCTTTGAGCACGGCGCGCCCCCAGTGCGAGAGGTCGAGAAAGTCCACGCGCGTCTGGTCGGCGTTCACGCTCGACTTGATCGGGATTCCGCTCATCGTTTTGCGCCCGCTGAAGAGCAGATCGAGATCGTTGCCGGTGCCTCCGCCGCCTTCCTTGATGATTTGTGAAACGGTGATGCCCAGATTTTCCCAGGCATGTTCCTGCTCCACCGCCATGTAAGCGATGAGCTTGCTGAGATGATTGATGCCCAGCGCTTTGCGCACCTTGTTGATGGCCAGGCGGACGTTGGATGGCGTGAGCGCAGCGTTGCCGGCATTCACGCGCGGTGTGGCAAGCTGAACCGGATAGGTCGCGCGATTCAAATTGAGCCAGGTGCCCGTGGTCGCGTTGTTCTGGTGATACTTGATGCCAAAGAGCGAAACGGGGCTCGCGCCGCTCAATCCGTCGTGCACGATGACGTCGCCATTCGTCAAACCACCAGGGTTCACGTCGACGGTAATCGTCTGCGTAGGGCTGATCGGGTCGGCGGCGACAACGTTTGCCGTGCCACGATTGGTGGTCAGCGTGGAGTCGTACACTTGAATTGTCTGGCCGACGTAAACGAGCGCCGCGCCCGGAGGCGTTGCCATCGTCCACGTAGTGGTCGCAAACGAGCTGATCGTGCCGAGCACGCCGTTCCCGGCGGTCTGCATCAGCTTGTCGAGGAACGAGCGGAACTGTTTCATTCCGTTGGCGACTTCCCGCTTGGTGGCGTTCTCGATGGCGCGCTCGCGCCCGGTCGTTGCGTATTCCACCAGCTTCGTGATTTCAATCGCGAAGCGGAAGAAAATTGGCGAGACTTGCGCGACGTCGTAGGCCGTGCCCGAGCCGCGGCCCAGGTCACCGCCGTCGGCGTTGTACGAACCGGCTTTGCCGCCCGGATTCACCTGCAAGGGCAGGCGCATGTTGCGGCTGGAAACTTTCTCCACGTCCCCGCGCTGCTGGATCATGGTGAGTAAAATGTCGTCCCGTTCATAGAGCAGGGGCACTTTGTCGCGCACCTTCTCGAGCTGCAACGCGACGACGTTCGCGTTTGCTTGTGCTGGCATCTGTTGTTCTCCTTATTATTTCAAGGTGGCCGCAAAGCGGCCAACATGATTGCTGCGTTCCCGGTAGCCGCGGCTTCGCGGCAGAGAATCGCGCAGGCGTCTCTTGAGAAGGCGCCGAAACCTGCAGAGTGAAACTCGAAATACGAAACTCGAAACTTAGAGAAATCTCGAGAAGGTCGCTTTCCGTGTTTGGATTTACGTTTTTTCCCTAGAGATCGAGGATCTGTTCATCGCTGAGTTTGCCGTAATTTACGCGGCCTTTTTGTGACGCTCTCGCGTCAGTTCGCAGAGATCGAGCCGCTTCACTTTGTTTGTTCGTGCGGACGTCGCGCGGCAGGGGCGCCGCAGTCGCCACTTCCCTTCTCGCGAATGCGCCGTCGGCCTGCGCGTTTTTGCCCCGATGTGCGGCCAACGTCGCGTTCGTCCAATCATTGAGAGCGCGTTTTGTCGCGCCGGGCACTAGCTGTTCCGCGCGTTCGCCAACCAGCCGCACCACCTGCGCGCGTGTTTCGCTATCCAGGCGTCGCCTCGACAATATCTGTGCGACTTGTTCGCCTAGTTGACGGTCGCCTTGCAGAGCCTTCTCGATGTCCTGCCGGATCGCTGCGGATATGCGTCCTTTTAGAGCCGCGCCATCCGCTTGTCCGGCGGCTGGCAACGCCTGCTCCAGGGTCCGCTCAATCGCGCTTCCCACGCTGCGTTCCAGATCATCATTGGCTGCCTTTTCAAACGCGGCGTAGGCGGCGAACTGTGCCTGCTGTGCCGAATCGACGCCCTGTTGTACGGTATGGCTTACCTGCGCCATTGGTGCGGGGCTTGCTAGGCCGGCTCGCGTCAGCGCCGGGAGCCGGCTCAGCGCATCTGCTACACTCCTGGTTCTAACCGGTTTCCCTGCTTCTTCAAGCGCGCGCAATCCCTCGAACACCATTTCGCGAAACGCCGCAGGATCTTCGCGCATCATCATGGCGGCGAGCTGCGCACGTTGCGATGCATCGCCATTGAAAAATGCGCGGTCGATGTCGTCGAGCACGTGCGCGCGCTCCGCTGCCGCACGTGCCCCTTCCGGCTTGGCAAACACCTCGCGATACGAGGCCGCTTCCTGCTCCGCCTTTTGTGCGCCTTCCCACAGCGCTCGCGCTTCCGCGCCGCGCTGTGGGTCGTTCATCGTCTCGGCCAGCCATACGGGAGGCTCAGGTGACACAGGCACCCGCGCCTGTGCGTTTTGAGCGCTTTGCTCGGCCTTATCGGCGATGGGCGTATCTAGACCTTTCGCGCCTTGTGATCCTGTGTCTTTCGCAGCATTGACAGCGCCCAAGACGTCCGCAGGGCTATCGCCCCGCGGAGCGCCCTCGCGCACGGTAACGTCCTGCGCTTCCGGCTCGATCTCAAGGATCTGTTCGTCCGTCAGGACGAACAAATCCTGCAGTTGTGTCTGCCCATTTGCGCTCGAAGCTGGCGTAGCTTGTTGGTTCATGTTAGTCCCAAAAGAAAAAGCCCCGATTTCTCGGGGCACATCGAACATCTTTCGAGGTTAAGGCCTGCAACTACAGGCACTCCAAAAGGCCAAAGATCAACTCCCCTACAATCTCCAGGATATCCACACGAGAAAGAACGCCAAATACGTATCCAACCAGGTCAATCCCATCGGGTATGGGAGTAGCGTTTTTGTGCCCTCCCACCAGATAGGTCAGCTCGCTTTCCACTTTGCGCCTCTTCCAATAAGACGCCCGAGGTGCCGGTAAATTTCAGCTTACCGGAGGCGCTTTGGGAGGAGGCTTGGTCGGCGCTGCATTCTTGTTCTGGGTGGTGGCTGCGCCGGTCGCAATGCTCATCGCGCGTAAGTGCGCTTCGGTGTGTGCGCGGACGTTGGCGAACCCGGCGGGATTGGTCATGCGCGCCGCCTGGCCCGCTTCGGAGTTTGCCCAGCGTTTGCATTCCTCGAATTCCACGGCGTGGTCGTCTAGGAGTTGATCCACAGGCACGGACGGGAGCACCAAAACCTGTGCCTCGTGGCTCGCGACTGGTGATTCTTCCGCGCCAGTGGCGGAGTTTTCTTCGTTCGCGGCAGCCTCGCGACCGTTTGTGCCGCTCGACTCACCGGCCGTTTCCGCGCCGGAAATTGCCGTCGCGTCTTGCTGAGCACCCGCGTGCACAACACCCGTCGGGTGCATTGAAATCACGATCGGAGCGCTCGCCAGCAACTGCTGAATTTCGCGCAACTGCTTGTTGCGCGAATCCTCGCCGGGCACGACCAGCTCGTTGAGTCCAAGGACGTTTTTGATGTAGCCGATATTTGCTGGTTCCGTCAGCGCTTCCTGGATGAGCGGATCGTTAACGCTGAATAGTTGTTGCAGCACGGCGCGCTGCTGCGACTTTAGCCGTGGGAACGTTTCGTCCGCTTCCGGATGCACACAGATGTTGCCGCGCAAATCCGCGGTGTGAATCACGCGCGCGTCGAGCACGCCGTCCGGACCTAGCAGCGGGATCTCCGCGTCCTCCGGCCGGTTTTTGCGAAAGCAATCGACCGCGAGCAACAGTATGTCGGCATAAAATTGTTTCGTTCGCCGCCAGACGAGTCCGAGGCGGCCCATGGCCTGGTCGCGCGCGAGGGCGTAACCCGAAGCAGTCTTCACGTCTTCCATGTTCCCGCCGAAAATCGCGGGGAACAGGCCCGTCAAAAATTGCGCCACTGGGCCGATTAGATCCTGCTGATGCCGGATCATGTCCGGGGGAACTTGCGCGGGCGCAGGTTGATAGAAACCGGCGGCGAGAGGCTGCCCTGGCCGCGCGCGCGCCGGGAAATGTGCGGCAGGCTCGGCAATCTGGTTTGCCAATGCATCAAAATCGAGAACCTGCGGGTCGGCGTAAATCGGCGGAATTCCATACTCGTACGTTTCCGCCTGCATATTGGAGAGCACGTTGTAGCGTTCTTGCACTTGCACCAGCGAATCGCCGACGCTCGGCCGGTTCTGGCCGTCGCCTGGCAGCGCATGCAGCACGCGCCAGTGATCGTCCATCGACTCGTTGCGCGATTCGCAGTACACATCGCCTGCGAATCCGCAGTAACAGCCATCGGGAAACAGTGCGAGCAGTTCGTTGCGAACTTTTTCGTCTTCGATCGAATAAAACGCCCATGGCCGCAGCCACGTGCGGTCGAAGGTGATCAAGTTCATCAGCGCGTCGCCGGGATGGATCGACGGCAAGCCCTGCTCAACGCTGAGGCGTGAAACGCGCGCGTAAACATCATCGGGTCCCTGTGATGGCGCGGCTTCAATTTTGTTTGCTGCCTGCGGATAGGCTGCCTTCAGCTTCGCGCGATGCACTTCCGCCTGCCATTGCAGGTACGGATATTCGTGCATCTCGTTGGCCCACACGGGCGTGTTCAGCTCGAGGCCGCCGGCGATGGAGATGACTTCCTGGCCGTTGGGCACGCGCCGCGTACCGATAACGCGCGGCACACTGACACGTTCTGCTTTCCGCAGATTTGTTTCGGTCATCTCCGCGCCACAGCTCGGACAGTTGGTTGCTGGTAGGGGCGCAGCATGCTGCGCCCCTGCGACCGAGGCTTCACCCATGTCCTCGTCTCGGTTTTGAGTTTGTTCGGCGGATGTTTCTTTTCCGCATTTCGGGCATGCATACTTGTCTTGGCCGAGAGGAATCTCCAGCGCGGCAAGCAATTGTTCTTCGTGAAAACCGAAGCGCTGTCCATCCGCGACATAGCGGACATACGCGCCGAGTTTGCCGTCGGTCCAGAGAAAATACCCAATCGTGCTGAGGAGATTTTCAACCTCATTATTTCTTTCGACCAGTTCGGCTACGTCGCTGGCGGCGCGTGCCGCGCCAATATCTTCAAGCGATTGCGCGGATTGCGGGTAGAAGCGCACGCTCGGCACGTCCTGAGAAAGCACAGCGATAAACGACAACCCGAAGCCCTGATAAAAATTTGTGACAAATTGATACCGCGGCATTTCCTCCAGCTCGCGGTCGTCGCTTGAGCGGTTCTCATACGGCAAGTGCCAGTTCATATCGTTGGGATTCCACCAGGCGTATTGCAGCCCTTGCCAGAAAAGCCGCGCCTGGCGAATTCGGCGGATTTCGTGCCGCCGCGCGACGATGCCTTCCTGACGATATTGGCGCACCAGCTCGCGGATCGCGTTCACAAGCTCCGGTTTGACGTCTTCGAGGCGCTCGTTGTTTGCCCCGAGATCAAGCGACGTACTGGTAGCGCCAGCATCCTGCTGGCCGTCCTCGTAGTTCTGCGCAGCATTATCCAAACCTGCCGGCGAAGACCCCGGCGCTACACTTGCCGTATAGTTTCCGTCCGCCGGGGCGATTGATCCGGGCGTCCCGCCAAAAATCTCAGCTGTGGGGTACAGGTCCATTGGTCCTCGCATCGCTTCCGCCGTCAAAGTCCGCGGCCGCATCACGTGCCGCTCCCGTTTCGCGCCACGCTTGAATCTGGTGCCACGAACGCTTCCTCAAACGCAGCAGCGCCTGCGGCTTCGGCGCTTCGGGAAACTCCACCGGGGGAAATCCCGCCGTCCCCAGCAGCGAATTCATCAGCGCGCGATTCTCCGCCCGCAGCCGCGTGACTTCCCCTTCAAGGGAGTGCACGTATTTCGTTTGAAGAATTCTGCGTAGCCAATCGAGCATTGGGCACCTGTGGCACAGGATTTATCCTGTGCGGTTTCGCTTCGCCTCGGTCAAAGCCTGTACAGCCTGAAGTCTGTGCTACCAATGCCGGCGCGGAAGCTTTTTGGGGCGGAACTGCTTGCGCGCTTCGGCTTCGAGGCGTTGGTAATGAATCGCCTGCGAAGTTGGATCCGTGGCGCTCACCTGGCGCGCGATCTGTTCACCAAGCGGCATCCCCGTAACAAAATGCGCGCCGCTTCCCGGCGGATGTAGGGGCGGGGGTTGCCCCGCCCTGGACGGCGCGAAGGCCGCCGCAACACCGGCGATTCTTCCGCCGGAGACCAATCCGTAGCGCGCTGAATCCGCAGGATCATCGCCGTCCATTTTGCGAATGTCCTCTTGCCGAGCATTGTCGCGCACCAGCGTCGGCATGCACTCGATCAGCTTGGTGCAGTTCTCCGTGATCACCCACGCGTTCGACTCCAGCAGTTGGTACATGAACTGCCAGCCGCCGATGCGGTCATCGTCAGCCGGGGCCGGCCGCGGCAAACCGTTCGCGGTCAGGACCTCTCCGAGCTGTTCGGCAATCGAGGCTTCCGCGGTGCGATGCGCAAAGGCATCCGGAGAGAGAATCACTTCGCTGACGACTTCACGGCCGCTGCGCTCGGCAATTGCTTGCCCCAACATGCGCGGCGAGAGGCCGTTCTGCACGAATTCGCGGTAGGTGACGATTCGCGACTGGTGATTCGTGACCGGTGACTCGTGAAGGACGCCCCGATCTTGCGATCTTCCCTGAGTCACGAATGACGAATCACGAGTCACGCTTGCGGGCACAGCACAATGCCAATACACCGCACTGGGATGTTGAAAGCCCCAGTCAATGGAAATCCAGCGCGGCCACCACGCCTCGAGCCGTATTTCTTCAGGCCGCGCGGTATGACGCCCGTAGTCGAAGATATCGAAATACTGTCCGGCAAAAACGTTCCAGTCGCCGTCAAGAAACGCCTTCCGCAAATGTTGGGGCAAGGTCTCGAGCGTCCGGCGATAATCCGCGTCATTTGCGTAGATCGGATTGTCCTCGAGTCGCGCACGAATAAATTTGTAATCGTTCGCGTTGTAGAGGACCGACTGCTCGAAGCCCAGCGGGGCCACACGATCGACCCACAGCGCCTTCACCCAGGCGTGCCCGATATTCCCCGGATTCGTCGCTCCGGCCATGCTGCAAATGCTTCCCGGCACGGGGCATCGGTTGCGCGAAGTCAAAAATTGCCACTGCTTGAGCGTGAAGTGCGTCAGCTCATCGAGTCCGATGAACAAAAACTCCGCGCCCTGGTATTGATAAACATCGTTTTCGTTGCGGCAGTAGCCGAATCGTGTCGTCGAACCGTTCCGCCAGGTCACAATGTGCCTTGACTCGTTGTATTTCTTGTAGAACTCCCGAGGCACATCTCGCCGGAAGTACGCAAGTAGCGACGATTCCAGTTCCGGATACGTTCGCCGCAGCAGGAGTGTGTCAGCCCCGCTCCATGCGTTGGCCTGAAAGATCGCTTCCCAAAGCAACGCTTTGGTTTTTCCTGGTCCTGCTGCTCCGCCGAACAGCCGGTATTTGGCAGGACTGTCGTGAAATTGCTGCTGGCGGTGAAAGGGCCGATAATATTTGCTGAAGTCCACTTAACGGTAGATCTTGGAAAATCGGCTGCCTACGATCCAGGCAGCAACTGAACTGAGCATGCCGGCCTTCACGCCCAGCCCAAGCGTGTGCCACGATGCCAGGAACGCCCAGATGAAGCCGCCAACACCGAGGACCTTCAGCACGTAGTCAAGATGGATCGCATTCGTAAGCTTCTCAAGGAAAGATTGTTGGGGAACAGGCAGTACGCTCATTTGTTTGCTCCTTCCGCCGCGCGCCTGGCAACGGCGCTGTCGATGTCAATCACAATCTCCGGCGCTTCTTCAGCACAAGCCGAACCTGCCTTGCCGTATTTCATTTCCAGCAAGCGTTCCACCATACGCTGCGCAATTTTCTCGTCACCTGATTTCACGAGCCTTGCGCACGCAAGGTAGAGATCCACGTGTTCGTGCATGTCATCGACAAACCCAGAGCCATCTTCGGAAAGAGGTGCCGAGCCAGGAGGAATGTTGACCGCATCTTTCTTATTCTTACTCTTCGGCTTGTCCACTTCGCTTGCGTCGCGCGGCGTTCCTGTACCATTCCGGTCTCCCCTGCGGGTGGACCGGCGGTTTTTTTCACCTTCCGGGACTATAGCCACCTCAACGCACGCATCGCGTTCCTTACCGGCCGCGGCGGAGGACGCGGCGGCCGCAGTGGGAAAATCGCGTGCATCGTCAGACGCAGCCCTGCCCTGTTCGAGCGGCGCTTGTTCTTGCGCCGCGCGGGAAGGTGAAGCTGGACCATGGCCGTTCACCTTCGAGATGCTCGTGTCATGGCCATTACTTTTCATTTTCGGAGTCTCGCTCCTTTTTGCGGGGGAAACGCCGCGCGTCCGGCGAACCTGCCCCGGCGAACCGGGGTCGGGCGTCGATTCAGAGCCCTTCGAGCGCTCCGGCGACTTCTCGAATGTTGTTGCAGAGTTCACAGCTGCGTCGATTTAGCCGGTCCGGCGTTCGGCGCCGATTTGCGCGTGTACATGCGTTGCGGAAATCCTTTAACGCACAGCCCCAGGTAAACGCCGCAGATCGCGCTCAGATGACTGCTGCAGAACATGGAGTTCCTCACCGCGCGCCTTTTGCACGGTTTCCAGGTGTGCACGCAATTCCTCGAAGCGCGATAGGCAATACATCGCATGATTCGTCCTCTGCGAAGGAAGACTTTCCAAACCAACCTGTTACACCAGGAGTTTTGCCGTGAGGCCGCTTCCACCAGTAGAGGAAGAAAACTTGATGCGCAAAAATTTTGCCTGCACTCCGTTCACGCTGCGCGCCTCGCCTGCGGTGTTCGTCGTGGTGTCAATGGTTTGATACTCCGAGTCGACATCGGCCATGGCGCCTTGCAAAACGATGCTGACAGCCGTCGGCGCGGTCCCGAAGATCGTCTGCCAGCGCACGGCAGTGCCGCCATCGGGCACGCCCGTGAAACTTGGAATGGCGAATTGGCTACCCGCCTGGGCGCTGCCGGGAAAAGTCTCATTGTTGAAGCTAAAGCCCACGTCCCCGGAGAAAAGTGAAAGCGGTGGAGTCACATTCTGATAGCTCGGCATATCGGCTCCTTTTTTTCGCGCGTCACATTTGCGCGCAATCCCATCTGGAACTCGTTCGTGCAAAGACACTTCGGCGCCTTTGTCCGCGCCGGCGCGAAGCGTATGCATTCAAAGTAAAGTTTTGGTTTTCTGGAAGTAAGGCGCCCGGAGAGAGCGCCAAAATGCTGCCCTAAAAAGCAAAAGGCCCCGGCATCGCCGAGGCGCACTTCCTTACGGAAAAAAGTATAGCACACTCTGATTTTTTGTCAAGAGATATTTTTAAATTTTTTCACTTTTTCTTGACTCCCTTTGTTTTCAAGAGCATAGTCGCTTCGTTCTCCAGGAATTTTCCCACCTGAATGTCAAGGAGGTCCAATATGCCGCACTATTGCCACCAAGTTAGCTACACCAAGGAAGCCTGGGCTCGCCTTATTGCCGATCCACAGGACCGGCTCGATATCGTCCGGCTCCCCATTGAAAAGCTCGGCGGAAAACTGCACTCGGCGTTCTTCGCTTTTGGCCCTTTCGATGTTATCGCCATCACCGAGATGCCCGACAACATGTCGGCTGCCGCTATCGCCATCGCCTTTGCCGCGGGCGGTGCGGTTGCCAACATTCAAACGACGCCGCTGATGACCGCCGCGCAAGCCATCGAGGCCATGCGCAAGGCCGGCACCTGCGGATACAAGTCCGTCCTTGCGAGGACCGGATCCGCCGCTGGCGCATGATCGCTTCGCAGCAGCGCTTGGAAAAAAATCCAATTGACTCAAAGCCTGCGCTTTCCGTGGTGCAGGCGTTATAAGCACTTCTGTGCCTCCGCTATTTCCAGTGCTAGACTTTCCCGCCAGAGGAGCCTTCCGTGAACTACGCTCGCTGGACACTACTTCTCTTCGCAGCAGGTCTTGGTACAGGTTTCACAATCGCACCGAAGCTACTCGCACATGGGGGCCACCAATCGGCCAATGGGGCCGCTGCACAACAATCCCCTGCTCCGGCGCCGCAAGAACCCACTGCCGCCGAACTTAGCCGGAACGAAACGCCCGGAAATGCGGTCATGCGCAAATTTGAAGGCCAGGAATATGAAGTGCGTTCCGCCGCCGAGGCCATGCCCGCCGATAAATGGGGCTACCGTCCCGCGCCAGGCCTTTTCAAGGAGGAGAGGCCAGCCTTTGGCCCAGCCCAAGTGCGCACATTTGCCGAACAGGTCAAGCACGTGGCCTGCAGCAATTTCGCTTTTGCCGCCGAGCTCGATGGTGCGACGCCGCCAGAGGCCTGCTACAAGGGTGGCCCAAGTCCGGCAAAGACGCGCGCCGATTTGCTCGCCTATCTGCGCGACTCCTTCACCGCGCTGAAAAAATCGCTTTCAGCAATAACCGCGAAGAACATGTATGACCCCATTGAAGGCCCATATGCGGGGCCCAACACACGCCTGGGCCTCGCTGAGGTATGCATCTGGCACGCGGCCGATCATTACGGCCAAATGACCATCTACCTCCGCCTCAATGGCATCGTTCCGCCAACCAGTCGTCCCAAACCTCCGCCGCTGAGCGACAAATAGTTTGGCTGCGGGACGCCGCGCGAATTCCATAGAAGCGAGCAACGCAATCTTGTCGACTTACATCTATTCGATAGTTTATACTCCAGTCAAACCGCCTCGAACTGCAACGCTAGGACGGAACGCGAAGCGGTTTTCGTTAGGAGCTACGAATGATTATCGGCGAACGTTTGCGTGTGCTGCGCGAGGAAAAAAAACTCTCCCAAGGTGACATCGAGAAACGAACCGGCCTGCTGCGCTGCTATCTCTCTCGCGTGGAAAATGGCCATACTGTCCCTGCGATAGAAACCTTGGAAAAACTGGCTCGAGCCCTGGAAATGCCTCTTTACCAGCTTCTCTACGATGGTGATGAGCCGCCCCGGCCGGATGTTCCTTCGTCCTGGACCGAATCGAGCGGCAATTCGTGGGGCAGTTCGGGCAAAGACTTGCGCTTCATGCGCAAGCTGCGCCACCTGCTGAGCAAGATGGACTCCCAAGATCGCTCGCTGCTGCTGTCCACCGTGCAACAGATGGCGAAGAAAAAGAAAGCGCCAGCGGCAGCGGCGGCGGCCTCGGCAGACTGAGTCAAGGCTGAATCTTCGTCTCGATCCTTGGCCTGCACATCTGCAGGACTAGCGTTTCTTGGCGTCCCCCGCGTTCCTGCTGCGCGGGATCCGCTAATTTCAAGATCAATGCCTCGTGGCCGCAGGTTTTTGTGTCGGGGCTAAATCACCGCAAAAAAAGTTTTCTTCTGCATGTGCTGTTCGTTGGCGGCGCTCTGCTAAACTGCAAATGTGCAAACTCACAGTGCAAGACCGCGCCTCGCGAACATCCGTCTTCATCCCATTAAAGCGCTGGATCCTGTCTCGCTAAACGAAGCCCGTATCGGGCCCAACGGCGGGCTTGAACTCGACCGCGTCTGGGCTCTCTATTCCGCTGACGGCCGCTGGGTCAATGGCAAGCGCACCGCCGCTATGCACCTCATTCGTGCGGCGTATGCTCCAGATCTCAGCTCCGTGACGCTTACAGTTCCTGGCGACAGACGCGACATTCCCGCAATGACGTTCGCTTTCCCAGGCGACACGGATGGCGCCGCGGAGTGGTTCAGTATGT
>Ga0210402_10001122_pt1 | contig 28155 bp, 16 predicted proteins | sample IncBWC7MmetaG_FD_161055 | JGI IMG/M metagenome (GOLD analysis project Ga0210402, IMG submission 161055) | Forest soil microbial communities from Barre Woods Harvard Forest LTER site, Petersham, Massachusetts, United States - Inc-BW-C-7-M | ecosystem: Environmental > Terrestrial > Soil >...
AAAAAATTTTTACATTGTAACCCGCTTTTCGATTTTTATTTTGGGTAATACTAAAACCAAAGCTTCCTTTACCATCTGTAAAACCAGTAACGAATCACGGGTCTAACTTTATTAAATATTGTCCTGTAAGCTGAGACGGTACAAGATGCAGAGCTGCGGGAGAAGAATAAAATCTTCCCTGATTTATTTGTTTAAAAATCTTTTTTACTGGGCTACTTAGATATAAAAGCCCACTATTTATTAAACGTTGAAGAACCCGGAGCCCTGGACCATCGTTACGTACGTAACGAAGGGTATTCTTTGAATTCGTAAAACCATTACAAGACCTCTCCAAGAAACCTTCGCTAGAGTAGGCAAGGTGCGAGGGTATAACACTTAAACGATACGGTTTAACAGTTATTATTGATTTATTTAAAAACATGAAGTTATATAATAATTTACCAAATAAAATATCTTTAAATGCTGAAAAGTTTCTTCTTACAAAGCCTGATCTCCTTGTGATCAAGTTAAAACAACCTGAACACGAAACTAGAGATAAAGGCCTGCTGTTTACTTTCACAGATAAGGATTTATAAATAGTTGAAAAGCCTTTAGACTCCATTTTATTTTTAGAACCCTCTGCATTTAAATACATTGATAAGTGTATATTATCAATGAAGGATAAAAAGATAATCATTATTTATTGTTCCACTGCTCACGCAGTGGATTGGACTATATCATCCTCGTCGTCTGGTTACAGACGACGAGGTCAAGCGTTTAGTCTCGGAGGATCTTAAGTTTCGTGTCCTAACCTCGTCAGAGGTTAGGAGCGAAACTAGGGCTTTGCCTGAGCTCCGCTATAAACGTATAAAAATTTATTATTTTTTCGAGTTTTTTAAACTGCCCTCAGCCTCCACAGGTGGCGGCCGAGGTCCGCCGGGGGAGGGAGCTTTCAGCGCCCGGTAATAATTAATATTATTAAGTTTCCTGCTGATTATCTAAAATTATTTTTTTAATAAGATTTTCCAGCATACAGCCTGATTTAATGAGCACATTATGACATGCTCAATACTGTTAAATGCTTCTAAAACATTTGGTATGTAGTGCATCGCTAAGGTGATTCCAGTTATCAGTTGAAAAACCAAACATACGGCTAATAAAGAACCAAAATTTCATAAATAACTTATATTACTAGGTTGTGATGCATCTATAATATAAGAATTTACCAATTTTAAAATTGAATTATTTTTTAATAGTCTCATTGTAGTTAAATATAAAACAAAAAAGAAATAAAGATTTTTTTAATAAAGATCATTAAACCCCAGAAACGGCACATTTTAGGACTAAAACTTTATTATATAATTTATATATCATACATTTAACCAAAGAAATTTTTATAAGCTTTATGGACTACCAACCTTTGAATGCAACTGTATTAAATTAGCGGCCGAAGTTAGTTTATATTATTAACCTGTCCTCCCGGGCCCTCCCCTACAAAGGGGGGGAAGGGGGACAAGGTTAATGATATAAACGTGTAAAAAAAAAGAATTTTTTTTTACTCGTATCGCTCCTAGCTTGCTGAAGACTAATTTATGTAATACGTTTCGCTACGAAATTTATAATGTTACCCCCTTATAGCGGCGCTAGCCCTACACCATTTTTAGGAGGCTTCGCCTAAAAAAATGTAATAAATTAGGGGGCACGTTTTTGTACAGCACCCTCTTACCCACCGCTGTACGGATTTAGTGCGGAAGCTACCCTAGGTACGACCCCCTGGGGTTGTATCCCCCCCTCCCCCTCCCCTGAGGGCGATACTCAAAGCTTCCGCACTAAATCCCCTCAAATTATATTATAATATAATTATACAAGGGCGCGTACCTATAGAACGCGCCCCACCTTTCAGAGTCGTTAACCCCCCCCCTATGCTAAAAAGTTAGCGTTCGTTGCGTACTAGGCTTGCACCCCTAGCCTTTAGCACGTTTAGAATTTATTCGTTGTAGTGAAACGTACAGTACGCTACGCTACTGCGCTCCCCGAGCTTCGCACGTTTATAACATTAACCTTGCCCCCTTTGTTAGGGGAGGGGAACAGGTTAATATTATAAACTACGCGCCCTGTATTTTTTTTTATTAAATATATTTATCTTCCCCCCTTTTTATTCCCCCCCCTCAACGCTTATAAACGCGTTTACATCCATAAGGATGTGAATATTTATAAAAATATAAATATTTATAAGGGGAAATAAAATTTTTTTATATATATATAAAAAAAGCAGCTGAGCTCGGGGGGGGGGGTAAAAAAAGTTCCGGTAGTTTTTATGATTACGCTTCGCGACTGACAAGGTTAATTATAAAAACGTGCGAAGCTCGTGAAACGTACCGGTACGCTCCGCTACCGGGCGCCGCAAAGGCTTACATTTTTACTGGTACTACGCTTGCGCGCTAGTCCCAGGGCTGGTTTCGTTACCTCGGCCGCCGCCTTTTTTTTTCTACCACCTCAATAAATTGAGTGCGCAAGCTAGGAATGAAAAAAATAGGCGGCTGAGGGTGCCGCTACGCGGCTCGAAAACAGGACCTTTAGGGGCCAGGAGCTTCCCCCCCCAAAAAAAAATAAACTAGGATAAAAATAATAATAATAAAAAATTTTAAGGGGTTAAATGTTTAAAAAGTTTAAAAGAATTCGCGGAATGGGCCCTTTAAATCTATTGATTTATACGAGTGATTATCATGATTCTCTTGAATCTATTGATTGTCATGATTTTCATGAATCCCTCCCTACAGCGGATAAAATCCATCCCGCCTTCTCTAAACCCCAGACTCACGCGCTTGGAAGGGATTAGAGAAGTATCCGCCCCCGTAATTTACCCGCGCTGACTTTGATATTCATCTGAAATATTCATCTGAAATATTCTATAGTAAAATTCAATAGAATGCTTCTGTAGAATATTTCAGTCGCCCCCCCCGAATATCTACATCTCCAATAAATCCTTTCCATTAAAACCCGGTACGTGTTTTTCAACATATTCAAAAAATGAAATTATTTCAGGAAGATTTGGTACGGTGTTTTTGATGGTGTTGATGGACATCGTGTTAGAGTTTAATTGCGAGAGACTCTGTTTAGATATTCTCACCCCCTTAATACCTTTTTCCTGTGTGTAGTTCTTTACAAAAGTTACTATTTTGGCGTATGTGTTAAATTCCTCGCTGCTCTTCATACCGCGAGCGAATATTCAACGAGCGAAAGCCCTGACGCCAATCTCTAGAGGATACTTGTAAGATTTACCTCCCGCTCTGGTGAGATATTTATTATATGTAGAAGTTTTGGTTATTTTTACGCAGCCTCTTACAGCTTTACAAACCATAACATTATTTCAGGGGTCTGAGTCGTACAATTTCAGTTCAGTTGATTTATTTAAGATAGGCTCACCCTCCAAAATCTTTCTTTTATTGTCGTAGACAAGACGAAAGCTTTTATCACTGTATTCCATATCAACATGGCCGCCGTCATCATACACTGCTCTAGCGCCTCTTAAAGAGGATTGTATGTACACAATCTCCCTTTTATCCTTCATGACCTCGGTGAATTTTTTATACAAATCCTCGCGTGAAAGTTTGTGGGGCTGAAAACCTGTAGTAGCTAAAATTCCACCTTCAGTGCGACCTACTTGCCCGCGAGTAGTTCAGGTTATAATCCCGTCCTTCTCTTTATTTTTTAATTCGAAAGCTTTGGGTTGACCTGATAACTCCTTCCTCATTAATCTATAATACCTGAGTAGCATAGTTTTCTCGAAATTTAAACCTAAAAGTTTATCTTCTAAACCCTCAATGTTCGTTATAAAACCATCCGTAGTTACGGAAATGACGCCCCCGCCTAAATAATGAATATTATTTAAGGTCTCGGTTATAACACTTCTAATAAATCCCGTTACACTTGAAGCTAATACGGGGTTGCTAAACTCGCCCCCCCCGTCATGACAACCATGCCTTTCGTTTTTATATCAAATTTTCGTTTCCCTCCCAAACCTTCACTAATTAATCCAAAACCAGCGTTACCTAGTAATTTCTCAAATAAATTACCGAATGTACCTTTCTTGTATTCACCTCTTTTGGCTTGAATCCTCTTCTCGATTTCCATAAAAGGAGCGCGGTTAGAATACTCGCGAATGCTTTGAACGTTTACATCTTTTAAACTATTCTCGAAGTTCTCGTTCACTGACTTAAGGCCTTGACCCGCCTCGGATGTCGTTTCATACGGAATTAAGACAGCCGTTATTTTATCAAACGTACATCCCCGGTTTTTTGCTTCAAGGTACTCAAACCCCGTCATAAAAGCTTTTTTACCTGTCTTGGGATAGATTGTAGTGGTGTCATCCACATTAAGAGGTATGCCGGGGTATTTGACGTTATCCAGATATATGAAATCAGCCTCGATCGCCATATAATGACGGAAAAAATCCCGTGTAGTGAGTTTTTCAAAAGCTTTTTTATCCAATACATTTAAGCGATTGTATAGGGGATGGCCCAAAGTGCACATAGAAGACGTGTACGCGCTGATCAAATCATAATAAAATCACTCTCCCTCAGCGACTACATACATGAAGCTTTCGTTTCGCCCGCCTCTAAAAGCCGCAGTGAACCTGCTTAAATTCACGGCGATTGAACCCAGCGTCTGCAACCCTACGGGAGAGCTCACTCTGCTGGTGTTTCCTAACAAGAATTTAGGGTTGATTTGATAACCGGGATAATTGATTTGGTTTCACACGCTCAGATTGAATTATTTTGCTACCGACGTCACAGTTAAAGGCACTCCAATCTTCCCTAATTCAAAATATCGTTTCCCCATCTCATTGATGTGTTTTACGGTTATTCTACTATCTTGAATAGCGTAACTCTCAAAAAGATTGGGATTGTCTACGAGCAGTTTAAACATTTTACCCTCTCTATACCCCTTCAAATCCAGTTTAAAGAAATCTTCACCATGCATCTTACCTATAGCTTTTAAACTCTGGCTGCCTGGAGGTGATAATAGTATCGTGTCTCTAAAATGTACACGTGATAGTCACGCCTCCTTAAAACCGATTAAAGGACGCCCTCGAGTCACGAACGATTTTTGAACCATGTCTAATTTATCTTTAAACGAGTTAAAATCGGTCAGCAAACTTAAATCCGAAGCGTTATGATGAGCTGTTAGATATAAAGTCCTATCTATGGAGAAGCTAATTTGCTGACCTAGAAAACCCAACATAAACCTAGAACTCCTTTTCGATAAAGCTTTCTCGACTATAGCTATCATAGCTTCTAACGTATCAGGGACCTTTTCATTAACATCGCCTTGAATTATTGAACGAGTCTCATTCTTAAAAGATTTTACTACATTGAATAATTTAGAACTAAACAACAAAATGAAATAGTCTACATCTGAAATCAATAAATCATTTGATCGTTTAATCAATTCATCGACGCTGAATTTCGCTTTACTCTTCACATCCAAGATTCTCACCACCTCATGCTTTTGCTCCTCATGCTTTTGCTCCTCTAGCTCTTCGGACTCCTCAAGCTCTTCGGACTTCTCAAACTCCTCAAGCTCTTCAGACTTCTCAAACTCTTCAAGCTCCTCTGGCTCCTCAAACTCTTCAAGCTTATCAAGTTCTTTAAACTCTTCGCCGTCTGTTAAGGCTTTAATATTGTCATCAGTATCGCTTGAAGTTTTTAGTTTTCTTAATCTTTCGGCTTCAGCTGCTTTAATTGGGCAGATCTCTATTAAAGTTTTAATTTCTGTGAAAGGAGTCTCATATAATATATATTCTTTAGAATCATATTTGTTTACCCCTTCAATCGAGGCTACGGCGTTGTTAATAGTCTCCATCACTCTTCAATATTTTTCACGTGTCAGCGCATCTCGCCGATTTAATAAAGCGTTAATACTCCTCTCAATCTTGTCTTTTAAATCATTTTTTCTATTCCCGTTAGTATATATACGAGAGGATTTAGAAGATGCGGGATTAATGTACTCTATCTCGTATTCATATTTTCGAGGTATCTTGAAATACACTGCGGTGTTACCGGCTAGTTGTGATGAAAGGATCTCGTTTGTATTAAATTTTCCTAGAACTCGATCGAATTCGGCATCATAACCAACGTACAGATTCAGAAAAATCTTTACACCGCGAGTCGATAAAGCCTTTTTAATCGAAGGGTGTAATCTTTCCCTTAATTCTAGAACCAATTCTTCTACGTTCACTAACCCGTCCTCGGTAGCTAATCTCCGTTTTAAAACGCTTTCAGCCCAGATGAAAAGGTTAAGTATAAGGAGATTATATACCCATGTATTTGTAAAGACCTCGCCTTCAGGCTGAGCTCGAGGCTCGTTATTTGAGTCCAGGTAAAGAAAGTGGGTGTTTAAAATTGCGTCGACTATCGGCAGATTTTTATATTCCGAGTGAAAAGCTTTATTTTTATACGCGTTAAAAATGGATAGAACGTTTCAAATATTTTTCAAAGATTTGGAAACATCCTCATCAAACCGATCAAAATCTATTGCCACTACGGAGTCACTGGCGCATAAAAATAATTCGGTCAATCACTTCACGCTGTAACCTTCCTCAAGGGTGGTTTTACTATCCGTGAATAAACCTTCACCCAACTCGTTACTTGGAATTGAAGGATAAGACCTGCTTATTTCGCAAGGATCTTGGTAAGGAGCTGGATAAGGGCTTGGTGCTGGATAAAGTGCGACTAACTCGCTTGCACCAAGGGCTCGTAATTCGCGTGGATTTATGAAAGGAATTCGGTGAGGAGTGCGTATTTTTCCGGGCTTTTGGATAGGGATGAAGCGAGACTCGTCGCGTGGATCTCGACTAGGAGGAATAGGATCCCGAGTTCGACCGATTCAAGGTCGAGGGTAGGACGCCTTTTCGGTTCTTTATTAGGCGCCAAGCTATGTTCAAGTGCAAGAACCTCCAAACCAGGTTCAGCTGCTGTAACCTCCAAACCAGGCTCAGCGCTGTAACCTCCAAACCAGGTTCAGCTGGAATCATAGCCAAGCTATGTTCTGCTGGAATCATTGCCCAGCTATGTTCTGCAGGAATCATTGCCAAGCTATGTTCTGCAGGAATCATTGCCAAGCTATGTTCTGCAGGAATCATTGCTAAGCAAGGCTCTGGCACTGGCACTGGCTCCATTGCTAAGCAAGGAACTGAAACCATTGCTAAGCAAGGAACTGGAACCATTGCTAAGCAAGGAACTGGAACTGAAACTGAAACAGCGCCGAAGCAGCGACTGACTATTTTATATAAATACTTTTCGGAAAACTCTTTAATAACCGCGCGGCTTCCGTTAAAACTTTTATGCTCCTTAAAAGCTTTCCGCATGTCCTTTACAGCTTCGCGCATATCTTTTACCTTTGCTTTTAAATCTTTCACCACAGCCTTTGCTTTTAAATCTTTCACCACAGCGTTTGCGCTAGCAGTGGTCAAACTTTTAAGGAAGTCGGTTACCTGGTTAGTTATTTTTTCTTCCAGCTCAATAAAATAGTCGGGGTCTATCTTTTTTAGCATGGCCTTGAAAAGCTTCAACTCGTGTAAAAAAACATCGACTACATAGTCGCGTTTAATTAAAATGCTTTTTACTTTTTTAACCTCTGCTTTTATCTCTGGATCTAATGCACGCGACGAGCTGGATTTTGACGTGGTTGAACTGGATAGGATTTTATCGCTGCCAATGGACTGGTTTTCTAACGCTAATTCTAAAACACGCGAAGGTCTGGATTTTAACACCGGCTTGTTTTCTATTGTTTGTTTTGTTTTGTTTATCATTTTTTTTGTTTTGTTTATCATTTTTTTTTATCATTATATATCGCATTTATGGAGTCCCTTCGAACCTCAAGTATAATTCTACTTGTAAAATCCCTCGTATATTTTATACTCTTACCATCCCGGTAAAGGAGGGAGCACTTTAACTCTAATATGCTCAGAACGGTTGCCTGATAACTTATTATCGCGGTTTATATCCAAACGGTGATGCCTAATCAGTTCCCAACTTTTCAGCTACTTCCGCGGAAGGTTACGAGGATGCCCTCCCGAGTTGGTTACGAGAATGTCGCCACAGTGCGGTTGGTGAGTCCGCCAAGAATCTCAGAACCTAAACGGTTAAACAAACCTAATAACCTAAAGTTGGCTCAGTACCACCCCACAATACAAGTGACACGTTAGTTTCTTCTCAGAAACAAAGATCCACAATCTTTAAACATCCGATGGGTATTACTAGATAGTATGAAGACTTGGTGCGTAGGATAAATAAATAAGCTCGACGGCTCAACGGTCTAGAGAGCTGCAAATCTTCGCTAGTGGTTGCAAATCTTCTCTAGGTGGCTGACACAACGTAATCCTATAACTGGGTGAGATACAACCGGAGTATAAACCCGCTCGTTATATTACGTCACCGACGTCCTAAATCAAAGATCCCTTGAATAAGGCGTAGAGATCCTTGAATAAAACGCCAGCTCCTTTTTAAATCTTTTGAAAATTTTTTTAAGTCTATTATCTCCCGCATTTAAATAGTATGCGTCTTCAACAAAAACAACTTAAACCTTAAAACCTTGCTGTCATCAATGCTAAACCCTTGCAGTCATCAATGCTAAAATCTAATTCACGATAAGTGGCTAGACTCGATTTGAATGCCCCAAAGTAGAAAAGCCACTATGATCTTAAAATCTCCCAACGCGATGGAAGGCGCTGCTTTTAACGGTACCAGGGTTAAGTCGCCTGCAATAGTACGACCTATTGGCTTAGACATTTTTAATCTTCCAATGTAATGAAATGTGTATTTTTTTAGTAGGCTGCGCCTAGCAAGCTCCACGTTTATTAGCTTCGTACGAAGCTACACAAACCTTGTGCTAGTCGCCTGCATATGCTAAGGTTTGTATTCTAAACTCTACTCCAGGTACTGCGCTAGCGTGGAATAGGGTAGCTTGCTGAGTTGGCGAAGCCTACTTATTTATGTAACTTTAAAAAAGGTGCGGTGCTCGCGCCTTCGCTACTAATTTATGTAAGAACGAAATTTAAAATGTAGCTCCCCACAGTTTATAATACAAACCTTAGCATACGCAGACTAGCACAAGGTTTGTGTTATAAACGACGTGCCCTAGCTGCGGACTTAAATATATATTTTATTTGCGGCGAATTAAAATATTATTTTAAGTCCGCAGCTAGCTCGTCGTTTATAACCTTAACCTGAGCGAACCTAAAGGTTAAGGTTATAAATTTGTATTTTGTACAGCACCCACTCTTACCCACCTGCACGGATTTATTAAGCTACATGTACTAAAAAAATATATAATTTTTTTTTATCGAGTTTCATGTACCCGCCTTCGCGGGTATACATGAAACTCGATAAAAAAAAGTACTGCTACGAAGTTTGCCCTAAAATAAATTTGAACGACCCCACCCCCCCCCTGGTCCTTATTCCCCCCCCCATTTCCCATCTATGTAAGGGGAATAAGGGGGGGATAAATTAGGAGCCCTAATAATTTAAAAAAAAAATAAAAAATTTTTTTAGCTGTAGGAGGACTCGAGTTGCCTACCTTCATTATGTTCCCCCCCCTTTCCCCTACATATGGGGGAGACATAATGAAGGAGATTGCTCGAATTCGTAGTTTAATAAACCCCCTTAAATTATATTATTTTAACATGTTAAAAATAATATAATTCTACAAAATGCTTTGAACATCTCCTGCGGATAAAATGCTATATTATAACAAATTTACCCCCCCCTACCCCCTTTATGTAGGGGGTAGGGGGGGGATATAAATCAAAACCTCGGTCTAGCTTGCGTAGAAAAAATTTTATATTTTTACTAGCGCAGCGTAGTTTATAACACAAACCATGTCCAGTAGCTTGCGTAGGGCAGGTTGCAGTACGCAAGCTACGCCCGCTACTGGTTTGTATTATAAACTAGCTTCGCTACAAGTTTTTTTAAACAGGTTTATAACATCCCCTTCGGACTTTTTTAGATAGATATATCAATATATACATATATTTAAATATATACATATATTTATATATAAAAAAGCACCCGGTAACAAAATGTACCGGTACGCTTGCGCTACCGGAGGGTTCGGCAGCGAAGCTCGAGCTTACGTCGTAATATTATAAACTGCGTAGCTTATCCCCCCCCCCCATTCCCCATCTATGTAAGGGGAATAAGGGGGGGGGACAAAAATAAAAAAAAAAATAAAAATATATATATTTTTATACGTTTAGGACGCTAATGAAATGTGCTCGAGCTTCGCTGCCTTTTTTAGATAGATATATCTATCTAAAAAAGTCCGAAGGGAGAACCCCCCCCCAAAAAAAAATTTTTTTTGAAAAAATATATATATTTTTCGGTAGGGGAGAAGATGAAAAATTTTTTTATTAAAATTTTTTATCAAAAAAATATATATATTTTTTCGATTATTCGTTCCCCTAGCTTGGTTGGAGAAACTACGCTTTTGAATTTACTGCGTCCGAAGAAAGGATATCTCGATTAAAAAAGTATATTAATATTTTTAGACTGTACGCTAGCTTGCTAGCCCTCCCCGTAAGTACGCGCCCTACTTTTTCGATTACTACAAACCCCCATATAATATAAGATACAAATCTATTGCCATTAATGCGTTACGGGTATCGATAATAAGGGTCTGTTGCATTTGAATAAATTCACCTATGTTATCACTTGTAATTCTAGCATTATTTAGAACACTTAAAAGAAAGCCATCGTCGTCTATAGCATTAGTACTTGAATTATATCTAGTCAAATTTTGTAATGATAATCTTACATCTTCGAAAAGGATAATCAAAATATCAGAAAACTCTTGTGGCTCCTCTCGTAAGAATCATTCGTAATTTTCTATAATTTCTGTTATATACTCAAGTCTACTTCTGGATAATACCATATGTCTAATCTGCGTTCTCTCATGCCCCTCCGGATTATTCGCAATTTCTCTTAATATCTGGAGATGATTCTCCATCCGAATTATTGATTCACTAAACTCCGTTTGATATTGTAAAAGTAGTTGAGTTATTACGTGTAAAACTTTATTCTTCTCGTATTTGATACCTTCTATAATATGAGAATTAGGCAATTTTCGATTGTTATTTCAATCGTCACCCCCTCCGTTACCTGAGCTATTGCCCCCAGTATTACTAAAATTAGCATTATTGCCCTTATTCCCTCCACCTGCTTCATAACCGGTATTATCATATGATCCAGAACCTTGTGTAGTACTATAACCATAATTCATCATGCAGTTTCTAATTTTACCCGCAAATTTTTTTATGCATAAAAAAATATTTCTAATAAGTATATTTAAACCCTTAAACATATTATTAGCAAACCGCGCGACATACCAAGCAAAACTTGTCATGATAAAAGTAATAGCCTGAAATTTATAAGGCACAACCAATTGATATATAGAGTATAAAGTGTTATTTGTAGAACTAAATGAACTAGGCAAACTATTCGTTAGGCTGTGGATAGTTTTAATAGTAGGTCTAGTAAAATGTTGGATAATATCACCACCGGGGACGCTGCCACTCATAGGAAAATTACTTATAACATTCGGCAATGGAATAGTATGATTTGTAATAGTAGATGCAGTATGATTTGTAATAGTAGATGCAGCACCACTTGTGGTGGATAAATATTCAGTATAATTTAATAATATTCCATTAAAATCTAAACTTATAGTGTTTACTAATGTCCCACATATGACAAAACTAGCCGCCGCGACCAACGTTATACTATTAGATCCACTTTCTAGAGTTTTAGTGGGGCGCTCTTCAAATTTGTCATCTGGAGTTACCAGAGAAAATGTAGTAAACAACATTAGTGTCGCTAGTATCGCGACGGATCAACTAGGTATAGCTAAGTAAGGTACAGCTAAATAAAACACAAAACCGACTAAAATGTATAAACCATAAACAGTTACGATACCACTACTTAAACCACTTATATCCTTACTTAGTTTAATTAAGGCCTTTTCTAACCCTCCGGGGTCCGATTAATTCCACGCTACCTTTATCTATAACCTTAGTTGTATGTCCACCTAGATTTAGCACAAGGTTAGTTATATAATTATTATAGAACATTTCAATTAACCCTACCCCTACTCTATCTACGAAAGCCGGCGGGCTAGTGAGGGGAGGTAGTAAAGGGCGAGGTTAACTTAAACAAATTAGCTTTCTACCTCCACTTCATGTTTAATTACATGAAAAATTTGGTTATTTATAACTGCCGGCTTTTGATCTTTTAATCTCGCCATAACCAACATTCTTGAGCACCCTAAGAAGGCAGCACAGCTAGCTATTGAATCAAAAGTACCGAGGACTAATCCATTACCATCCTTGACACCCACCGATATTTTTCTTCGGGGTGAATAATATTTGTTTAAAGACTTAATAAATATACGACCATCTCCCTTTACTTCTAAGTTAGAAGGTCCAGATAACAACTTTTCAATCCTGCTACGTAAAGTTAATATGTCACCTTCTTTTGATTTATTAGCATTACCCTTAAATGTAGTAAGCCTTTTACTATTCATTCGCCCTAGAATAATATTAAGAACTTCAATCCCCTCTTCAGTATAATGTAAACCTAATTTCTTAAATTTGGAAACGAGTTTTCAATCCTCGTAGTCTAATTCTTTTTTACTTAAGAATGTTAAAGAGTCAAGCCAGGGAATAATAACATTACTTATGTAAAGAGCCTGGTTAATAGTAACCGTAATAAGATCAAAAGGAAAATTAGGCAGGGTTTTATTAATATGTAAGTTAGCTGCTATATCTTTTGGACTTTTTTCAGATAATTGGTTAAGAAAGTTTTGAATGGCTTCCATTAAAGCCAAATCCCTAGAAGACTGAGATATAGTAAAACTCATTCTATAATTCTCTTTGGTAGTTTTTACTACGGAAAAGGTTCCCTCACCTTCAACAAATCCCAGAAGTCAATAATTAGTTATACGAAATTTATGGCACTCGTCTATTGAAAAATCAGATCTTTTAGAATTAAGCCCATTTATAATACTATTTATTTCTTCCCTTACTACACTTTTATCGCTAGCGCTAGTGTAAAGCTCATAAGCTTTTTTGAATGATAAAAAATTCAATTGTTTAGTAGAATTAAGCGGAGATCTCGAAAAAATATCTATAATTTGGCCTATTTCATGTAATTTACTAACCACAAAAACCGCATCTTTCCTACTATGCTTAACAATAACCTTTCCTATATTCAAACTCTTTTGTATAAATTCTAATAACGAAAGATCATCAACATGAAGAGTAATAAAGAATTGGAATCTAAAATTTATAACATTATTAGATGCCACTGAAAAACAACCTTCCCCCCATCTACAAAACCTCGGAATCATTCCTGAAAATCACTAAATAAAATAGCACCTTTACCATTAGGTAAAGGTAAGCTGGCTTTATTTGTAGTCACTTCCTGAACTACTTCCTTCTTTATAACCTCTTGAGAAACCTTGCGGTTTAAACTAGACAGATGAAACATTCTTCTTTGCCCTGTATATAAAGGCTGGACTCTAATTTTAAGAAGATTAGAGGGGGAAGGTACTGAACGTACCTTCCCCCCAAAATATATTTTACTATTATTTAAACTAAAGAAACTTAGTATAATTAATAGTAATATTAAGCTAGAGCTAATTTCCTTTAAAAAAAAATAAATATAAAGAAGATAAGACCCACTAAGATGTATAAAGCATAGCTTGTAACTACACCAGTACTTAACTTAGTTAAGCTTTTACTTAAACTAATTAATCCTTTTTCTAATCTAGCGCTAAAATTTAATTATACACAGTGACCTCGGTCGCCTGCGGCTGAGGGTGCCCAGAGGGCTCGTAAACTGTGTTCACTACCTTACCCTTCCTGCCCCTTCTGCTAATCCATTGGTGAACTGAACTAGAAAGCTAAGTGGTAAAAAAACTTTAATAACATATTAAAAGATTATAATTAATTTCTAGCCGAATTCATACCCGATTTTAATTTTTGTATCTGAGCAAATCCTTCAGGGGTAAGATGACCTTTTTTCTCAATAATTTCCGCGGCCTTAGATCAACTATCAAAATCTAGGGATTTCATCCCTAAAATTTTATGTGTTTGAAAAAACACCCTAATTATCTGATTATTACATTTGAAAACTCTACACCTGTAATCTCACGTAAGATATTTATCGGATTTTCTTATAATCGTACCACTCCCAAAGAAAGAAATAAAACTATTTAAGAGCTCTTTATCCCTCTCATTTTGAGTAACCTTAAATTCAAGGCTTATAATATAAGGTGGTTTACCTGACTTAGGTTTGGTTATATTTATTAAAAATCCCCCGTCACCTGAAACAAAACCTGCCACCCAATCTCCATTTAAGTTTAAGGGCTTTTCAACTAAAGGCCTAGGCGCTGGTACAAGATCAGGAAAACTTTTCTTTAATTCTAAATTAGCACCTAAATTAAGACTGGCTTTAATAGATAAAATCTCCTGAAGCCCTTTAGAAGTTAAATGGGCTTTTTGTAAATACAGCTCAAAAGCCTTCTTAAATAGAAGATAATCGGCGAACTTTTTGCTAACTAAAGGGTATGTGTCAAAATGAGATACAATTACGGTTAATGCATCTCTACCTGTTACAACATACTGATTAGTAGATTCTCCATGTTTTTCTGTAATTCTACCGTAATCCCCGAAAAAAGCTTTAATCCTTTTCAATAAAGCTAAATCTTTTTTATGGAGACTTATTGAAAATATTGGTCTAACCTCTCAGCCTAGCTTTAAATCAGATTTTTTTACAACTATAATCCCAAAACACCCTGTTCCCCTGAAGGGGACCCCCTCCCCCTTCGGGGGACAGCATCTATATAACCCGTTACTCATCAGGGTTTTAAATTGTCAGTTATATCACCTAAATCTTTAACTACTCTAGCATCTGTAGAATAGTAACGTTTAGATTTAAGGTGGTTGGAGAGCTTTTTAATGTAAACTCTCCACCCCTTCTATGTAAATCACAATTACTTCTTCCCGTAGCAAAAATTGAAAATATAGCCATTAATATAAACACGAATAAACTACTGTTTACGTATTCTATAACACTATAAACTCCAATATAGAAAATAAACCCTAAAAGTATATATAATGCGTAACTAGTGGCAATACCTGTGCTTAATGATGAGATATTTTTACTTAATTTAATTAATGCTTTCTCGAGTCCCCATGGGCCTAAAAACTCGATACAACCTTTATCTAATATTTTAGTTGTATGACCACCTAAATACAGTACTAAATTTGTAATGTAATTATTATAGAACATTTCGAATAGTCCACGTTGATTAAACAGGCCAAATGTATTATAACCTAATCTAGAGAATTTGAAATTAATTAAGAATTCCGGGTAGTATTCTGATACTATAATCGACAATACACTAAAAATGATAGTACAGAAGAAAGGGAGAAGTTTAAAAATGGTAGGTACGCCGAATTCAGTATCGATAACTATTTCATGGTTAGGGTGTATGAAAATACTATTATCTACAGCTAAGAAGTTGCTTCCTAAGCCTATAAACAGGTCTTTAGATAGAAATCCAAAAAAGATGGAGAATACTGCTAAAATTATTAAGGGTAAAATCATAAACAGATCTCCTTCGTGTGCTTTACTATAATTAACTCTAGGACCTGACGGATTTGTTAAGAAAGTTAGATATAAGATTTTCACACTGTAAAGTGTAGTAAAGATTGCCCCAATAGTAGCTATTACGTAAACGGCAATACCGCTAAAAGTAAATTGACCAAAAGCAGATTCCAATATAAAATCTTTACTGTAGAAGCCCGCCATAAAAGGGAATGCGACTAAGGAAAGGCTTGCTATTAACATGACGGAGTAAGTTAAAGGTAAATAGTTAATTAATCCACCATATCGACGGAAATCCTGATTGTCTGCCACCGCATGAATCACGGATCCTGCACCTAAAAATAACAACGCCTTATAAAAAGCATGCGAAATCAGGTGAAATAGAGCTACATTGTAAGAAGATAAACCTACGGCTATAACCATCATCCCGAGCTGAGACATTGTGGAATATGCGATTACCTTCTTGATGTCACTTTGGAATAATCCAACAAGTGAACTAAATATTGTAGTTATTGCACCTAATCATAAACATAGTAATAGCACTGTACTGCTATATTCTATTAATGGTGATGTACGCATTAAAAGATACACTCCCGCTGTTCATTTGTGTTAGTTATTCTTTAACGAGCATCTCTCGAATAACAACATTAATTATACTACCGGCCCCTACGCAGTAGGGGCCGGTAATTCATGTAAAAATAGTAATTTTTTTACGTACATATCAGAATTTTTATAAATAATAGTCTTTTTTTTGAATAGCGGTTGCAAGGATGATGATGTCACCGCTGCTTGACTTTAGATTCTTACTGACCTGAATATATGTAGCCACTACTCTAAGGAAACAGATACTCTTTGTAAATAAACCAATTTACCTTGGTGTTTAAATTGATTATTTTTTACCGATCTGTTGGAAACTGAAGACCTACTAGTACCTAAGAACTTAGCACAATCATTAAAAGAATTAAACGTAGAGATAATATTACCGCTTTCCCCTTCCACTAATTGAACAGATATGGCTTTATTTGGTTCCTCGTTTTTTAGGTACCTATTTAATGATTTAATAAATGTTTTACCTTCTCTTATTTCATAATTAGAAGGTCCACATAATAATTTAGTTATCTCAGCCTCCAGTAAGGATCTGTCAATTCTAGGGTGCAAGGAAGAAGATAAACGATAGTTATTCATTTGTTTAGTAATACATTCAATTAAAGCCTTACCTTCTGGAAGATAATGTAATCCCATATTACGTAAATTAAAAATAGATTTCCAATCACAGTAATCTAAATATTTCTTACTATGTCAGGTAAGGCTGTCAAAGAGAGGTATTATCACCTTTTCTATAATTACTTTACGTTTTATAGTCATGAAGAATGCCCCTGTGGTTTCCCTTGAGTAAACATTGGCAACACTATTTCTGTCCACAGCTTCACTACCCAGCTCAACAGAGGCTAAATTATGTAAAAAGGATACAATAGCATCTAATAAAGCTTTATTCCCTTTTTGAATAAGACCAAAGGTAAAAGATCTACCATTTATATCGTAGCTAAATCAACCGTCCCCTTCAACGAAACCTAATAATCAATTAGCAGTTATATTGAAATGATTAGGCGATAAATAAAAATCAGTTCTTTTACTGTTCATACCACTAATAATATTATCTATAATAGTCTTTGACTCTTTACGAGCTTCTTGGCTATTATTCTTCATATAAATCTTATAGCCACGTTCAAAATCTAAGAAATTAAGATGTTTAGTTGTATTTAAACAGTATTTAGAAAAAATTGCAATAATTGCCGCAACATCTCGTTGAGTGTTAACAATAAATCTAGCATCTTTGGAATTTACAGTTATTTTACCAAAACCTAAAGAGTTACGAATATATTCTAATATGCCTTGGTCGTCTAAGTGTAACCCAATCACAAAATTAAATGAAAAGACATTACCCTTACCTTTAACAATAAGAAAGCTTCCTTCAGCATCGGTGAAACCCCTAAATCATTCAATGAAACTACGAGATAATACAAGTTTTTCTCCTAAACCAAAGGTTATAGAGGATTGATCTGTATTATCTTTAGTTGTTCAAATCCCCCGTGATTTTAATTTTGCACCAATACACCCTAAGCAAGCTATAGAATTGTCATGAGAAACCAAGGGAGTATTATAATATATATATCCCAATAAGCCATCGAAGAAAGGTAATTCAATGACGGAATCCATAAAAAGACTAAAATATATAAAAGACGAGAAATAAACCATGAGGCAAGCTGCTGTTCATTTATGTTGGTTATTCTTTAACGAGCATCATTGTAATAAAAAATCTATCCTTACGTGTAAACATGCCTCTAAAGAACATCCTAAAAGATAGGGGTAGATATATATTATAATTTGGCTCTTGAATTTTTTTTTTAATTTAATAATCCTGTAACCACAGCCTTCCCTCCTTCCTAAGGCGGCTAAGGTCTTTATGAGATACTTAGCTATCCCGTACTTTTAAAGACTTGATAACTAATTTAATAATTTTTATATAAAATAAAAATGTAGCCTTTTTCGGCGAGGCTTAGCGGAGGTTGATAGCCCCCACTTCCTCTCCCTCATCCCTAGGGATCTTGCCTTAGACACCGGCTAAATCCCCTCAGGATTAACTAAACAGCTAAAAAGTTTTTATTAAAGCGGAAAACGACAATAAATAGCAATTTATAGTAATATTCGAGTAGATTTATTCTTATTTAGAGATTAGTAAATTTAATATTATTAAGAACGGATTACGTTACTAATCACCTTCTTAATATATAACACTTTATCCTCAAAACAAACAGGACTACCCTTCTGTAATAATATTCCCGCTCGTTGACGAGTAATTCCTAAGTATTTTGCACAATCCGCAATAGAATCCCACGTACTGATAACTAACCCTAGCTCATCCTGAAGCTCCACTTTTATCTTACTTTTATCCTAATAATATTTATTTAAGGATTTAATAAAAATCCTACCGTCCTCTTGTATTTCTAGGTTGGAAGGCCCACTTAAAAGTCTATTAATATCATTTTGTAAAACCTCACTATCAAGGGTATCTAAGATATGGCTACTAGTTAAGCTATTCATTTTATTTATAATAAGACCTATTACTTTCAATCCCTCATCAGTATAATGGAGGCCTAATTTTTTCATACTTAAGACAGTTTTTCAATAATAGTATGCTTTACCCTTTTTAGTACGGAAAACGAGAGTGTCTAAAAAAGGAATAAAAACATTTTGGATAAAATGAGTATTAGAAACTCCAATAGAAACTAGAGGTTTAGTCTTTGCATTTGCTGCTGCAGACCTAACTGAAAGGGTTACAACTCCATCGGTTTTTCGGCGGCTTATATAATCACCAGGTAAATTGTTAATGAAATCTTTTATTGCTTCCAATAAAGCTAAGTCACATTTGGCTTGTCAGACGTGAAATTTCATCGATAAATTACCACGGTCTATACTGAACGAACCATCACCTTCCAAGAACCCTAAGAATCAGTTAGGAGTAATCAGAAAATCTTTGGACTTAGGGAGTTCGAAGTTAGTTCTGTTCGTATTCATACTGTTTTTAATAGTTAGGATTTCATCTAATAATTCCGTAGTTTTGGTTTTAGCATTAGTGTAAAGTTCCAAAGCTTGGTAAAAAGCCAAGTAATTAAGATATTTAGTTGAATTAAGGGGATAACCTTCTATAATTTCCCTAAATATAAACAATTCTTTTTGTTTAGTTATCCTAAAATAAGCAGATTGTCCCGCTGTTCCAACTATACCTATACCGATAATTTTATGAATATCCTTCAAAACGGAAGTATCATCCTTGTGCAGACCTATATCAAATACAAAGGAATAAAGTTTTTTATCTTTTCGGATAATAAACGATCCTTCAGCATCGATAAAACCGACTAACCACTCACCAAAATCGCTATGGACAGAAATATTACTACTATAATTACGTTTAGAGAGTAAGAACGGCCTGCTAGTGCTTACTCTTCTTGTGCAACCTCCTGGATAAGGTACGCTGCTATTTAATACATTATTACTGCGAATTCATTTTTGTTGGTTATTAATTAAAAAAAAAATAATAACACACCTTAAGTATTCCTAAGGATCGGACTGTACCTTTAACTTTTATATTTATTCATTTCTTCTAGGCGCAAGCTCAAATAAGAAATTTTATTTAAACCAATTGAATGAAGATGTTCTTTATTTAGGGTAATGTTATATATTTTACATCATTTGTCGAAAGCCAAAGATTTCTTAGTTTTTAAAGGATACCTCTTTAAATAATTTACTATTATTTTAATTTGCTTAAAAGAAGAGATGGTTAATATTCAACCATTTATATCTTTATTATACTTTATATTTTTAATACTAATATTTAGTATTACACTAATATCTTTTAAAATAGTCCCGGATGTCTCCGGCTGGGGTCGGCGGAACCGCTAAAATTCTTTTTGATAGATAGAAAGTGTCAAATAAAGAGTTTTGAACGGAGCGTTCAATTCTTTATTTTCGGTTAAACCTATAAAACTACCCTGAGCATCTATATAACCAGATAATCAACTAGTAGTTAAGCTAGGTTTTATAATTCTATCTAAAAAAAAATATCTTTTGAGTATTGATTATTAAAAATTTTTAATCAATTTTTAAATTCTTGTTTTTTATTAACTGTGCACAAATTACCATTAAATATTGAAACTAATCTAGAAAAATTTTCTTCCGATGTAAGATAAAAAGATACAGTTCTACCTATAGGATTATTAGGGTCCGTATTTTTTATCATTACTTTACCAAAACCCAGTTCTTTTTTTATGTAGTAAATAACTTGTATGTCTTTTATACTTACATTGATATCAAAATATACTTTATTATTTAACACTATAAAAGAACCTTTTCCTTCAGTAAAACCTATAAATCACTCTAAAAATTTTTTATTTATTTTTTTATGTAGAACTTTTTGATTTAAATAATTATTAAATATAAAAGTTATATCGCATGCAGTCTCTGAGGTTCCATTATTAATAAAACTTAATAAAGTTACCGGCTGATTAACCATTCAGTAACCTTCAAATGTCGGCCAATGACACAAGATTTTCTTATACATCTTATAACGCATTGCAGCGAAAATATGTATTAATCCTTGACCACCCTTTTAAGATAAACGGATTTTCCTTTGTATAAAAAACATATACCCTTTAGCGACCTATTCGACACGGTGGGTCTACTTATATCTAAAAATTTAGAACAGTCATTAAATGAATTAAATGTTTCAATAATATTACCACTCTCTAAATCAATTAATTGTACGGCAAGGGCTTTATTCAGTATTTCATGTCGAACATGTCTACCTAAAGACTTTATATATTTCTTACCATTCCTTATATCGTAATTGGAAGGCTCACTTAATAGTTCAACGATTTCAGTATGAAGAAGGGTTCTGTCAATAGTCGGTACCTTCGAAGTAGATAAGCGATTACTATTCATTTGATTTAAAATACGTTCAATCAAATCCTTACCTTCAGGGATATAATGAAACCCTTTATTACAAAGATTTAATATAGCTTTTCAATCACAGTAATCTAAATATTTCTTGGTACGTCAAGTAAGAGGATCAAGGATAGGTATTATCAACTTTTCTAGAATGATATGGCGTCTGATCACCATAAAATATACATCACCTAAATTCTTATTAGGATAAATATTAGCCACACTGCTATTATTATTTTCAGAATATATTAGCTCATCCTGTGATGCTAAATTTTGTAAGAACTCTGCAATTGCCTCTAATAAAGCTTTATTACCTTTCTGAGCAATACCAAATTCCCAGGTTTTTGTACGAAGAGTAAAGCTAAATCAACCATCACCCTCCAAGAAACCTAGTAATCAATATTTAGTTATATTATAATGAGTTCGCGGTAAAGAGAAATCAGTTCGTTGACTGTTCATACCATTTTTAATCCCTTCTATCTCAGGTCTTAACTCTTGGCGTGATTGCGGGGAACTATTCTCCGTATAAAGTTGGAAAGCTTTGCAAAAATCTAAGAAATTAAGATGTTTAGATGAATTTAAAGGGTACTTAGTAAACAATTCCAGAAGAACCCTTATTTCATCTTGAATTCGTACAAGAAAAACGACCTCAGGTTTGGTTTTAGAGACGGTTACTGTCCCTAAGCCCAAAGTTTTCTTAATATAATCTAAAACACCTTTGTCGTCTATGTGCAATCTTATAACAAAATGAAATGAGAAACCATTCCCTAATCCCTTTACTATAATGAAGCTACCCTCAGCGTCAGTGAAACCCCTAAATCATTCAAAGAAATCAAGAGATAAAACTAGTTTTTTCCCACAAGGTAACTCTGACCTAATTACAAGGGATTCTTCTATCTGATCTTTCATTGTACAAATATTTGCGCTACGAAGGGGGGAGGGTAAAAGCTATCGAACCAACTGACAAGTAAGACAAGGTTGAATCAAAATTAGCTCCATATTCTATACCAACTAATTCCTGAATAAGGTTAATAAAAGTAGAATAAATTATATAACTAAATAAATAACTAGGAAGTTCCCAATTTTCGCTAATATATTGTATTAAATAAAAATAACCAACTAAATAAAACAACACTATTCATTTATGTTAACTAATCTTAAAGACCCTTATAATGAATAAAGATTATAAAGATATATAATGTATATTTGTTCCTAGGATACAAAAGCAATCTCCTTCCAACCCATTACTCAAGGAGTAAAGGAAAAAAAAGAGAGATTGAGTTATTATTATTTAAGAATAACACTCCTTAAATCACTTTAAGGATCGGACTGTATCTTGAACTTTTTAAAATAATCCTTGATTTATATAAGTTAGAATCAAGTATCCCCTTATCATAAAGAGACGAATTTATTTTAGCCCATTTAATGGACTTTCCTTTAGTAAGCGATAGCATAGCCTACAACTATATGAAAATATATAAAATAAAAGGTTACGGTCATCTTTACTTCGTAGGCTATAAATTATTAAAGTTCTATCGCGTTCAGTCTCTGAGGAGCCCTATGTAATAGATACTTTCATATAGCCAACTAAATAGCCCCTACTTATATATATATACATAGGTTTCCTGCTGATTTACTTGTTGTAAAGTTGTCCCAGCATATAGCGATATAATAATTGATTGATTGACATCAATCAACGGCAAACTATTAACACTATGAGTTCTAAATTAGTAAGATACGCAGAAATAAAGAGGTATACAATAATAAAAGATAAATAACCTAAATTCGACGAGAGCGATCCGACGCCGTGTCGCCTCATTAAAACTTTCTGTATGTATTCATCCCATAGGCTAAATCCTTCAGTTCATTTAACCCTTGTAAAGTCAAATGCCCCTTTTCTTTTATAATTTGTATACCTCGGCAAAAATCCAAAAAATCTTTATATTTAGCACCATAAATAGGACATTGTTCAAATAAAGGTATTATAATATTAACTAAATCTGAAATACTTGAAACAGATATAGTATATCTGTCTCTATCTCCTGTAGGTTTTACTAAGCTACCACAACCTAAGGTAGCAATTATTCTTTTTAAAACTATTAGATCACGCTCATGTTGTGTAATACGAAACTGGGGTATGCAAGTGTAACCTAATTTCATTCTTGCATGTTTAGAATAGTTTATCCCAAAGGTACCATCCCCGCCTGGCTGAATCCTGTTATTCAATATTTATCTAACACTACGTTACTAGGTTCAAATACAGGTTTAATTATAGGTACAAAATTTTTTTTAGGGTGAAGTTCTAATAACTTAGCCGATAATCCTTTAGGGAATACAGATTTTATAGATAATATTTTATAAAACCCTGAATCTGACATATGTTCTTTTTTTTCAATAATATCCATGGTTTTACATCATAATTTGAAATGAACAAATTTAGTAGCTAATCAATACCTTACGGCCTGTGAAAAAAATACCCTTATTCCTACGGCACCCGAGTCAATTTTAAAAATTCACCTTTGAATGGCAAAAGGCTACCTGTATTTAGTTTATTACTTATAGTTCCTTTACTTAAGTTAAAATATAAGGCAGCTTCTGTAAGAGATTCAAACTTTTGAACTAAAATTCCTTCTTCATTAAAACAACTGATTTGGGTTTTCCCGGAGGGGGGATACTTTTTTTCAGATTTTATTCAAATTTTACCGTCAGCGTGGATTTCTAAATTTGTATTTTCTAAAAAGAATTTTAATTTAGGATCCAAATCAGAGGAAGTAAATGTAGAAATTAAATTACTATTAGAAGTCGACAATCGATTTGAATTCATTCTATTAGCGATAGCTAGAATAACCTCACGACCTAGACCACAATAATGTCATCCCTTTTCTTTTAAAGAAAATATAATCTTTCAATCTTGATAATCAAAAATTTTCTTGGAGATTCATTCTAAATTATCCAAAAACGGTATTAAAATATTTTTAATGTAAGAAGGGTTAAATGCTCCAACTTTACACATAACCTTAGATTTTTCACTTTGAGGTTTACTATCCTGAATAAAATAAACCTCAGTATCTTTACCTTTTTTATTCCCAGGCAATTTTAATAAAAATTCTCGAATAGCTAACATAACTTTTTCATCTAGTATATTTTGACCGATTTCAAATCGAACAACGTACTGAGACTTTTGTATATAAAAGCTACCTTCCCCTTCAATAAAACCTAATAATCAATAAGGAGTAATATTAATAAAATGATCCTTCGGCATTTCAAAATCTTTTCGATTAGTATTAAACAAATCTTTTAACTTCTTAATCTTAATGAAAACATTTTCTTCAATTTCATCCCTTTCTACTTTAGGTTTTGATCTAAAATCAATATAAATCTCAAACGCTTCTTTTCAAGCTAAAAAATTTAAAATTTTGGTTGTATTCAGTGGATGATTACTAAATATTTCTATAATTTTAATAATATTTTCTTTAGCACCCACATTAAATTGAACAGCATTTCCTAAAATTTTTACTGTGCCAAATCCTAGTCTATTTTTAATATATAAAAGTAAAGGCTCATCGTCCTTATGTAACTGAATACTATAACGAAACTCAGCGCTAACAACACTACCATCTTTATGATTTAAGTTTATATGAAAGCTTGCTTCACCATCGCTAATACCCCTAAGTCATTCAATAAACTCTGAGTCCGATAAAGTAGAACCCCTCAACTCACTTTTACCCGCAATAAGATTATATAAACTTTGATCCGATGAATTTTCAGAGTTTTGGTTAACAGATAATAATTGATCTTTACTATAAGTAGAATAGTATCTTTTATCTGCTATATGATTTTCGACAGATTGAAGAGGAAATTGTTCAAAATGCTTACGAGCATTTATAAGTGCTTTAAGAGAAGATTTTGTCCGTAAACGAAGAATTTTTATGATAATAAAAATGGACCAGGGTCCCGAAAAACTTCCTTCTACATCCGTATACCCTGTGACAAATCAAGGATGTAGTGTGCCTTCTGATTTAGAACTTGAATAGCGTCTTTTTACCATTGTGGCCGTTTTCATAACCTTTACCCTTACTAAGACCCCCCCCTATATCCCCCCGTGAAGCTACTCTTCGGTATAACCTAGATGAGAGAGGCACTAGAGGGTCGCAAACCAGAGTCTGTAGTATGAAGGGAAAGCTGGTTATATACAATTAAAGTAGATTTATTAAGATACCGCATATAACCCGCCCTTCGGACGAATTCCGATTTATCCTTATCAACTTTTTTCTACCACCTGTTTCCAGGCTGCTAGAGTACACCTTAACCAAAAAAAATTGTATTTATTTGGGACTACCATCTACTCGTTGCTCTTTTCTCGTTCCATATAATCTATCATCATGAATCTCTTACCTCAGCCGAAGGCTGAAGCTAAGTATCAAGAGTTGATAAATTTCCATAAAAAACTTCGAGGAGGCTACGCCACCACGTTTATAACCTTAACCGCACTTCGTACGGAATTACCCCCCCCCTAGAGCGAAGCATAGCAGGCTAGCACACATTTATTGGTGGGTGCTAGCTCCGCTAAAGCTACAGGTTAAGCTTATAAACTTATGATTTATTTTTTATCTCCTGGATAAAAAAAAGCCGGAGGCTCGTCGCAAGCTCTAGAACGAGGTTAGATCCGTGATTGTCCTTTCTTTTCATCGCTCAATACTTATTACTATACCCTACCCATTACAGCAGGCCGCCCCTAAACTTTTCATTAGGGGTTTAGTAGATTAAGCCTAAGAGTTCCCCGGAATTTGGCAGTATTATTAGCCAGTTTCTAGTAGCTCACACTAGATCCAAGCGTGTATCAATGCGCTCACCGGTGTAGGCATATATGAATAAAAAAATTTTTTTTTATATTCTATTCTTCTTAATTAATTCTATATTTTCTAATATTAATTTTATACCTGAATCTGATAAATGATATTTTTTCTGCATCATTACTAAAATATCATATCATAAGATTAAGTCTAAACCTTTATACTTAACCCTCCTTATGAATTTCTTACTGATGACGAAGAGCTTGCTCTCCCCTCTTATCCCTCCCGTCCTCCTCAACTTGTTGAGGGGAGGTAGGGGGAGGGATGAGAGATAAAAGGACCCCCCCTTAACTTAAACTACTTTCCTAATATAAACTAATTTCTTATCAATAAAAAAGGGTTTCCTGTCTCTTAATCTTATGACGACTGTAGCGTCAGAAACTCCTAAAAATTTAGCGCAATCAATTTGACTATCAAATGAATTTATAACTAAACCATTTTCATCTTGAATTACAACAGGGTTGGGCTTACTTCCTCGATATGTTCTATTCTCTGATTTTATGTAAATTCTCTCACCCTTAAATTCTAAATTAGATGGTCCACTTAACTTTCTATCAATCTCAACCAAAAGTTCGGATCTGTTTACTTTAGGTGCTTTTGAAGTAGATAACCTATTGTTATTCATCTGACTTAAAATCAAATCTATTAGGGTTTTCCCTTCTGGTTCAAAATGGTGGCCTCTCTTTTTAAGCTTAAACACATTAATTCAATCATGAAAATCTTTTACCTTTTTACTATATCAAGTAAGAGAGCTAAAAAAAGGAATAAGAGCTTGAATAAAACCAGTGTGGTGAATAGTAATTTTAGTTATATGACTATCAACGCCATTACTTTTACTTTTACTAGTGAATACACCTATAACATTCTTATCTATATTTTCTCGATCTACCCCCGGTAAATCATATAAGAAATCTTTAATTGACTCCATTAGAGCTAAATCTTTGGCAGATTGAGTTAAACAAAATCCTAGAATGTAGTCCTTTTTATTAACATAAAAAGAACCCTCCGCCTCCACAAAACCAAGTAATCAATTTGAAGTTATTTTAGGTTTATATCCAGAAGAAAAATTAAAGAAGGTTCTTTTGGAGTTCATTTTTCTTTGTAATGTAGCAACTTCTTTAAGTATAAGATGAGTTTTGTTCTTAGAGCTGTTATAGATTTCGAATGCTTTTTTAAAATCCAAGAAGTTCAGATATTTAATAGTGTTTAGAGGACGATTAGAAAATATATTTATAATTTCAACTATTCCTTTCTGGTTTGATACAATAAAGTAGACCTTGTTACCATAAATATTTACATTACCTATCCCTAAAGTTTTTTGGATAAAATTAAGCATCTCAAAATCATCCTTATGAAGTCCAATTGTAAACTTAAACCCAAAATGTTTGTCGCTAATAGATTGGATAGTGAAACAACCTTCACCATCTACTAATCCACAAAATCACTCAATAAAGTCATTCCCTATTTCTGAATATTTTAAATCTGAAGATAAGTCATCGGTTGTACTATAATAGCGAACTTTAATTTTTTTAATAAAAAATCGCTGCTGCTTATAAAAAGCTAAACTATAATTAATTCCACTTCTATATAAAGGTCACTCATTTGTACTTGAAGCCATTATACCTAATTTATTGAAAGGAAAATGCGTATATAAATGTTTAAAAAAGAATGGGGCTATTACATTTAAATTATCATTTAAGTTATTTACTTTTAATCTAAACACATCTTCTTTAGCAGATCTTCTAGATATTACACCTACATTAAGTCTTATCTTTATTAATTCTAAGATATGTAAATCTTTTTCCAATTGAACAATTGAAAATTCAGGTAAAACTCTAGTTTTTATTCTTCGGCTATTACTTCTGCTTATACTAATATTAAAAGACCCATCGCCTTCAACAAATCCTACTATTCATTCATCAAGTAATTTTTTAGGTTTAATATATTTGGGAAGATTTAATGATAAATTTAAACTAAGATACTCAGACTGATCTATATATAATAAGATTTTATCCGATAAACCTGTTTTAAAATAAGACTTTAAATTTAATAATAAATTTTTATGCTCATTTGACAATCTCGGGTTATTATATAATATTTCCATACTTCTTTTGAAAATAATATAATAAGTCCATTTTGTAGTTTGTAAAGGG
>Ga0210402_10001123_pt1 | contig 28149 bp, 33 predicted proteins | sample IncBWC7MmetaG_FD_161055 | JGI IMG/M metagenome (GOLD analysis project Ga0210402, IMG submission 161055) | Forest soil microbial communities from Barre Woods Harvard Forest LTER site, Petersham, Massachusetts, United States - Inc-BW-C-7-M | ecosystem: Environmental > Terrestrial > Soil >...
ATATAAAAGAAAACTCAATGAAAAAATTACTTTCTATGCGCAGGATTGGCAAGTTATAAAAGCGGCTATCTCACAAAATTTGAAATTATTTTTAAACCCTCCTTGAAAATTAAACGCGAAACTCCTGGTATCTTGAAACCTCTTCTCAAGCAATCTGATCTGGCCGATACGCCTTTTAAAACTGGTTTAAAAAAGTTCTGTGAAACTCTTTTACAAGAGTATAGAAACAAAGGTATCCACGCTTCTCCCCGCGCTTTAGAAGAAGAGATCTTGAATACGAATTTTTTAGGAAAGCATAACAACAGTAAAAAATTTTCCATCACAAAACAAATTGTGGCCAGTAGTAGCAAAACATTTATGCTGCTCCCTTCTATGGAACCTGTTTATCGCCAGCTGCATGATAAGCTGCAAACAAGAGAAAATAGAATCGGTAAAAAAGCAATTCTAATTCAGGGAGTGCCTGGGATCGGAAAAAGCGAACTGATTCGTTTTACTTTAGACACGATGGGCTACCAATCTGCTGATGAAACAGCAGCCACATCAAGTACAAAAATTTATCACAAAATAGGCGCTCATTTATCGCTACTAGAAATGGAGAGATGCTTAAGAAAAGCCTACGACAACGGGGATGTCGCTTGGATAGATGAGCTGAATGCTTGCTCACTCGGAATAGCGAAAATTCTCACTAGTCTATTGAGCCACGTAAATTACAATACAGGAGACAATACTAAACCTCGGGGATTTATGTTACTAGCTACCGCTAACGGCATCGACTCAGTTGGTCGTGCAGCATTCAGTCCTACTTTCCTCGATCGAACACTCGTTGTGAACCTATCTTGCAATAAAAAAGAAGATTTCCTTGCAATTATTCAACATGACCGAGCAAACTGCAGCAATCCTTGGTCAAGTCAAATCATCGATGAGGTAGCAACAACCTTTTTGCAACTCAAGGAACAACCTTCGTTCCATCACTTGAATTTACGCGACTTGCTGCTACTGATTCGTGACGCTCCGTTTAATGATTGGATAATACTAAACTATTCTCCTGAAGATCAAGGCGTAACTTTAAAGCCGAAGCCTGCCCGACAGCGCTTCGCTGATAAATTTTCTCTTTTTTTCTCAAGAAAATCTCACCCCACTCCCTTACCTGACAACACCTTCACTCAGCGCTCATCCATGCTCTTCAAGGCCGCGCGAATAAGCGACTCCAGCGAGGAGAGTGAATCGTCACTAATCTGCTGTAGCACAGCACGACTAGCTTCCTGATTTTTGTAACCCAAAGCAACCAACGCCGCAATCGCATCTTGCTGATGGTTGTAGGCAAGCTCCATGGTAACCGCGTCCGTTGCTGTAGATGGACGGGTCTTAGCAGGTAAAGTGCTCAAACGATCGCGCATTTCTATGATTAAACGTTCTGCCGTTTTTTTGCCGATACCCGGGATCCGCTGCAGCGCAGTAATATTTTGTTGTTCCACGCAAACAATAAATTCGCACGCTTCAATCTTGGATAAAATACCCAAAGCCACTTTAGGCCCAACACCATTTACTCTTAACAGCTGACTAAACAAAGCACGTTCTTGTTGCTCGCAAAAACCATACAAATAATGACCTTCTTCTCGAACAATGAACTGCGTGTAAAGCATAACTTCCTGACCCAATGCTGGCAGCTGATAGAATGTGTGCATCGAGGCATGTACTTCATAGGTGAATGCATTAGCCACTTCAACTAATAGCACAGGCGGTTGCTTTTCCATTAGTTTTCCGCGTAATCGGCTAATCATCGTAATCTCCCTCGTCGAAATCGAATATTAGCGCCTATATTCTGTGCTAGCAACGATTGGGGCAGTTTTGATCGTGCATGACATACTGCCAACGCTAAGGCATCCGCCGCATCGGTTTGGGGTATGCTAGTTAGACTAAGCAACACAGCTACCATGCGTTGTACTTGCTGTTTATTAGCGGCTCCATACCCCACCACCGATTGTTTTACTTGTCTAGCTGAATACTCGCTAATAGATAATTTAGCTAAGGCCGCTGCCACCATAGCCACCCCTCTTGCTTGACCTAATTTTAGCGCGGCATTTGGATTTATATGAAAAAAAACCTGCTCAATAGCAACTTCTGTAGGCCTATACTGGATAAGTATGGCTTGCAAACCGTTAAATATTTTTTCTAAGCGTTCTGAAAAAAGACCATCACCCAATTTGAGACAACCACTCTCTAGATGGATTAATTCAGACTTTTCGCTTTGGATAATCCCATATCCAGTAAAACGAGAACCCGGGTCAATACCTAAAATAATGGCCATTTATGCCTGATTACAGTAAACATTCTGCACATCGTCACAATCTTCTAATAGACTTATGAGGCGATCCATTTTCTCGGCATCCTCATCATTCAACGCTATCCGAGTAGCCGCTAACCATGTAACTTCACTATTTGCAGGTATTAGATTTTTTTTTTCAAACAAGATCTGCAATTCAGGAAGTAGTAACTCAGACGTTAACACATCAATACTTTTATCCGGATGAGTCAGCACATCATCCGCACCCGCTTCTAAAGCAATTTCTAAAATTTGTGCTTCTTCAACACCCGGCGCAAAAGTAATAATTCCTTTTTTGTTGAATAAATACGCCACTGAACCGCTTGTCCCCAAATTACCACCCCCTTTGCTAAAGGCATGCCGTACTTCTGCTACCGTTCGATTGCGGTTATCCGTTAAGACATCGACAAGCACGGCAACACCCTTAGGCCCATAGCCTTCGTAACGTATTTCCTCCATTTTGCCGCCTTCCAAGTCTCCTGCTCCGCGCTTAATCGCACGTTCAATGGTATCTTTCGTCATATTAGCCGATAGACCTTTGTCCATAGCTAAACGTAAACGAGGATTGCTATCTAAGTCTCCGCCTCCCACTCTGGCCGCAACCGTAATTTCACGAATTAATTTGGTAAATAATTTACCACGTTTTGCATCTTGCGCGTTTTTCCTATGTTGAATATTTGCCCATTTACTATGACCTGCCATAGACTCTCTTTATTAGACCTCTTTCGAAACGTGGTGTTAGTCAATTTCATTGTTGAACGCCTGGCTACGGTCCTCATTTACTTGCAGTAAACTCCGGTCCTCGCCAGTCGTTCGCCGCGAACTTGACTAAATTTCTGAGTTTCGAAAAAAGTCTATTTATTGACTTCTGCATTGAGCTTGACTAAATTTCTAGGTTTCGAAAGAAGTCTAATACATCGTTGCAATGTTGGCTACGCTGCTTATTTACCGCGAGTAAACTGCGCTGCTCGCCAACACCGCGCCTCGTCTTGAAGCAAAATTTCTAATTTCTAGAGCTGCCCATTACTCGCACAAAATATCTGCTGATATTGAATTGCTGTTATGAGGAAAAACAAAGGCAGCAGCCAAATCAAACCAATCCCTAGCGTGACAATTCCACCTAACAGAAATAACAAACTCGCTAATATTAACAAAACAATATTTTTAACCCAATGTTGATTAATTGATATTAATGCTATTTTTAAGCTATCTTTAAACTGCATTTTTTTATCTAAAATTAAAAGCATCGCCATTGTAATAAGCAGCGTTATATAACTATACAATAAGATAAATAATACAACCCACACGCCCTCTCCTATGACGAGCACTCCCGGTAAACCGCTGTCAGTTAATTTATGTAAAATAAAATGAGTTCCCGAAAGCAGCATTTGATCAAACAAATAAGCTAGGATACCCATGTAAGCTAAGGGCTGGTAATTTTTACGAAACTCAAAAACTATCTGCGCATTAATTGTTTGACCGCGAAGATGACTCAACGCTAAAAAAATCAGCGAAATACTCAGTAATAGACGAAAAACCTCAATAAAACCGCCCATAAAAAACTGACATATCGCTCGCAAGCGATCAAAGTAAAAAATATCACAAACTGCGAGTAAAAAACCTAATACAATGTAGAGACCGACCATCACAAGAAAGAGCAAGCCCAATCCTTGCCAAAACGCTTTTTTGATCCCTTTTATGTGACGCCAAGCGGTAGAAAAAATAGCGAAGACAGGTATTGAATAGTTACCCGTGGTGGCGCTAACAAGGTCTGGAGAAAGTGCTTCCGACATAATAAAGCCTGCTATTTTTTTTGAACTCGAATCGATAATTCCTGCAATTGCTCAGGACTAACTGAACTAGGCGCATGCGTCAAAGGACAACTGGCGGTTTGTGTTTTTGGGAAAGCAATGACATCACGAATGGATCGCGAAGCCGTCATCAACATGACTAAGCGATCAAGGCCCAATGCAATTCCTCCATGCGGCGGACAACCATAATTCAGCGCTTCAAGTAAGAATCCAAATTTTTCTTCTTGTTCTTTTTCTGAGATATTTAATAGATCAAAAACGGCTGATTGCAACTTCGTATCATGGATACGAATCGAACCACCTCCAATTTCATAGCCATTTAGTACTATATCGTAAGCGCGAGAAAGACTGGTTGCTGCGCTCGCTTGCAACTCAGCAATATCCTTCACTTGGGGCGCCGTGAAAGGATGATGCAAGGCCTTCCAGCGCCGTTCTTTTTCATCGAACTCAAATAAAGGAAAATCAAAAACCCATAAGGGGAAAAACCCGTCCTGTACTAACTTAAAATCATGACCACATTTCACACGTAAAGCACCCAGCGATTCACTTACAACGTTAGCCTTACCTGCACCAAAAAAGATGATATCGTCGGTTTGTGCGCCGACTCGCTCTAAAATAGCGTTAACCACAGATTCAGGAATAAACTTCAGTATAGGCGATTGCAGACCTTCTACGCCTGATAAATCACGATCACCCACCTTTATATAAGCTAACCCCTTTGCCCCAAAGCGCCCGGCATATTCGGTATAGTCCTCAATCGCCCTACGAGTCAAACTCGCTCCTTGCGGAATACGTAAAGCACAAACACGCCCTTGTCGATCTTGTGCAGGTTCTGAAAAAACCTTAAATTCTATATGTTGCACCAGGTCAGCAATATCGATTAATTTTAAAGCAATACGGCAATCTGGTTTGTCGCTGCCATAATCCCGCATGGCCTGCGCATAACTCAAACGGGGAAAAGGCTTAGGTAATTCAAACCTGAGAAGTTCTTTAAATAAACGGGAAACTAGGGTTTCAATGATTTCCTGAATATCTTTTTCATCACAAAACGACATTTCCATATCAAGTTGCGTAAATTCAGGTTGTCGATCCGCCCGTAAATCTTCATCTCGAAAACAACGCACTATCTGGTAATAGCGATCAAAACCCGACATCATCAGCAGCTGTTTAAATAATTGTGGCGATTGTGGTAAGGCATAAAATTCACCGGGGTGAACGCGGCTAGGCACCAAATAATCGCGCGCACCCTCTGGTGTCGCTTTGGTTAACACAGGCGTTTCAATCTCCAAAAAACCTTTTTCTTCCAGAAAGCGACGAATAACACTCGCTACCTGGGCACGCAAAAGAAAACGAGCCTGCATGTCTGGCCTACGTAAATCCAGATAACGGTAACGCAACGCGACTTCCTCACTAACAGGGGTATAGTCATCGATAGATAACGGCAACGAAAGCGCAGCGTTTAAAATAGTTAACACCGTCACCCGCAGCTCTACTTTTCCGGTACTTAGTTGTTTATTCTCTGTCCCTTCCGGTCGTAAGGACAACTGGCCCTCCACGACAATGACATATTCATTACGTAGACTTTCTGCTTGCTTAAAAAGTACTGCTTGTTCAGGATTAAAAACAATCTGTAGTAATCCGGTTCGATCACGCAGATCGATAAAAATAATACCGCCATGGTCGCGCCGATGATGAACCCAGCCACAGACCCGTACAGCTTCTGCTACGAAACTTTCAGTTAACTGTCCACAATAATGTGTTCTTTGCATAATTTTTTTTAATTAGGATATTGTTCAATCAGAGGTATCTGCTTTTTTTGTGCTAGTGACGTCAGCAGGTTTCGCGCCTGTAGATTCTGTGACATCTTTTTTAATTGCTTCGGTTGTGGCCTGCTGTTTTTCTTTAAGTTCTTCTCCTTTGCTTTCTGTACTTAGCTTAGCTTTATCTTTAAAATCGGTAACATACCAGCCAGTGCCCTTTAAATGAAAGGCCGGTGCTGAAATCAACTTTTCAAGCGTTGCTTCGCCACACACCGGGCAATCGACTAATGCTTCATCGTTGAAGCGCTGAATAGCTTCAAAATGATGACCACAGTCAGGACAGTTATACTCATAAATAGGCATATAAGTGGTTCCTTATCTCTTCTCTTAATTAGCGGGAGTAGACAACAGACCGCTTACCTAGCCCTTAGATAAGCAATCAACAGACGAGTATTTTAATCTAGTGTGTAGTTTTCTGCTAGCTTTGTAACCAGCCCACTCGACAACATCATCCTTGTCAGCCGCCTTGTGCTACAGCCTCTATTAGACCTCTTTCGAAACGTGGTATTTAGTCAATTTCATTGTTGAACACCTGGCTACGGTCCTCATTTACCCGCAGTAAACTCCGGTCCTCGCCAGTTGTTCGCCGCGAACTTGACTAAATTTCTGAGTTTCGAAAGAGGTCTATTGAAGAAATAAGTAGGCTGACGAATAACCTGTCTTAAAAAATCACGTAGTTTAAGTATTTTCTGTTCACTTTCTGATAAGTCTGTAATACTTATACCCTTCCCCATCTTTTCACTGACTTTCTCGATGTCTGCAGATGCTTTATCAGACTTGTCCGAATAGGTCCAGGCACATTCGACAAGTGAACGAATATCCTCCATTGAAAGTTGGCGTGTTGCAGCGATGATTCCAAAAGTATAACCATCAGCATTTAAATTAACTTGTTGTACAGGCTCTCCAACGGCTGGAATAAGTTGGGTAATTGACTTCTGTAAAGTAAGCATAGGATCAGCTAAATTAAAAAATCATTTTTCTTGTTACTACCAAGATAGCTTGATAAAAGAATACACTGCTCATACTATAGGTATCAATTTTTATTAAGCCTCCTTCATGGACAGCTCCAAAAATATGCGCTGCAGTCAACTTTATTTTCCTACCCTCAAAGAAGCTCCAGCGGATGCGGAAATACTTAGCCATCGACTCATGTTGAGAGCAGGCATGATTCGCAAAGTAGCATCAGGTATTTACACTTGGCTGCCTCTTGGTCTACGCGTACTACGTAGGGTTGAGGCTATTGTTCGCTTGGAGATGAACCGTATCGGCGGACAAGAAATTCTGATGCCTCATCTTCAGCCCGCTGAATTATGGGAAGAATCGCAACGTTGGGAGGCTTACGGGCCTGAATTACTACGGATTACCGATCGTCATCAACGCCTTTTTTGTTTTGGACCGACACATGAAGAAGTGGTTACGCAGTTATTACGCAATGAAGTACGTAGTTACAGGCAACTACCCCTTATTTTTTACCAAATACAAACCAAATTTCGCGATGAAATTCGACCACGTTTTGGCGTTATGAGAGCTAGAGAATTTTTAATGAAAGATGCCTATTCCTTTCATCGTGATAAAAAATCTTTAGCTGAGACTTACTCAGTCATGTACGGGGCTTATAATCGAATTTTTACTTGTTTAGGATTAAAATTTCGTGCGGTGTTGGCGGACACTGGCAATATTGGTGGCAGCCAATCACAGGAATTTCAAATTTTAGCGCAGATAGGAGAGGATAGAATTTTTTATAGTGACAACAGCGATTATGCCGCTAATGCAGAATTGGCAGAAAGTTTTACTTCTACAGCAAATCGACCTGCACCGTCCGCCGCTTTAAAAAAAGTCGCTACTCCCGGGAAAAAAACAATCAAAGCACTCAGTGAGTATCTGAAAATTGAACCCGCACATTGTGTAAAATTATTGATTGTTAAAGGTAAAACACAAGCACTTCTAGGTCTTGTACTACGTGGGGATCACGAATTAAATGCGGTCAAAGTCGCCAAGCTACCCGAAATTTTACAACCACTGCAATTTGCTGAAGAATCGGAAATCGCTGCCATTAGCTCAGCAATTGGTTACATAGGCCCTATTGGCTTATGCATTCCGTTGATTGTTGATCAGTCCGCCGCCCATTTAGTCGATTTTGTCTGTGGTGCCAATGAAAAAGATTTCCACTTTCAAAATGTAAATTGGGAGCGTGATTTACCACTCCCTAAAGTAGCCGATTTACGCCAGGCCGTCGTTGGAGATCGCAGTCCCGACGGGCAAGGATACTTGAAAATGGAGAGAGGTATTGAGGTAGGCCACATCTTCCAGCTAGGTAATAAATATAGTTTAGCGATGAAAGCCTTTGTCTCCTTGGAAGATGGCACCTCTTCTCCTGTAGAAATGGGTTGCTATGGTATAGGCGTATCGCGTATCGTGGCTGCTGCGATAGAACAAAATCATGATGATCGCGGCATCATCTGGCCCGAGAGCATGGCGCCCTTCCAGATTTCTCTTATTCCCATTGCCTATCATCGTTCGAAAAAAGTCAAACAGTTTACCGAGTTATTTTATCAACAGCTGAGCAATAACGGCTTTGAAGTTTTGCTGGACGATCGAGATAACAGGCCAGGTGCCTTATTAACCGATAGTGATTTGATAGGTATTCCTCACCGATTGCTTATCAAAGAAACAGATTTACAAAGCGGTGTTATCAAATATAAAAATAGAATAGAGGAAACAGAAGAAGTTATTTCAATCCATCGTATTTTTGAATTTTTACGAACAAAAATCAATACGAAACCTCTTTAAAAACAGATAATGCACTATTGGTTAATGAAATCAGAACCAACGAGTTTTAGTATTGAGGATCTTGCAAAAAGTCCTCAGCAAAAAGAACCGTGGGATGGCGTTCGAAATTACCAAGCACGAAATTTCTTACAAGCCATGCGACTAGATGATCTTGCGTTTTTTTATCATTCGAATTGCCCAAACCCCGGAATTGTCGGCATTGTACAAATAATAAAAAGTGCTTATCCTGATAAAAGCGCATTTGATCCGTCTGATCATCATTACGACCCCAAAAGTACAATAGATAAACCACGATGGTTTTGCGTTGATGTAAAATTTGTAAACAAGTGTAAACATGTCGCCTTAGCGACATTAAAAAATCAAGCTAACCTCTCTTCTATGCGTTTATTGCAGCGAGGAAATCGCTTATCAGTGATGCCTATTACTTCAGAAGAATGGGCAGCGATTATGAAATTTTTATAATAGATTTCTTTCGAAATGTGGTAATTTATAAAGCTACCCTAATAACTTACGGAAAAGAATTTATGTCTATAATAAATTGGCCAAAAACAGAACGCCCACGTGAAAAATTGTTAACTCAAGGAACCTCTGCCTTATCGGACGCTGAATTACTTGCCATACTACTTCGTACTGGAGTCAAGGGAAAAACAGCCTTAGATCTTAGCCGGGAATTGATCCTTAAGTTTGGTAGTTTGCGACTAATTATTGAGGCTAGCTTAGAACAATTCTCAAAAACGCTTGGATTGGGCCGCACTAAATACGTTCAGATACAGGCAGCGAAAGAGCTCGCCGTACGTTGTCTTAGAGAAAATATTGAACGGTGCGGCAACGCTATGGAAAATCCTCAAGACGTACAGCACTATTTAAGATCAAAACTCCGTGCCTACCCTTATGAAGTATTTAGTTGCTTATTTTTAGATAATCGCCATCGTTTTATTTCTTTCAAAGAACTATTTCACGGTAGTATCAATGAAGCAAGAGTATATCCTAGAGAGCTCATCAGGCAGGTTTACCAAACCAATGCCGCCGCCGTGATTTTGGCCCATAACCACCCTTCAGGCGTAGCAGAGCCCAGCGAGGCAGATAAGCGTATTACACAAGAAATAAAATCGATTTTATCGGCTATTGAGGTGCGTTTACTGGATCATATTATCATCGGCGAGGGGCAAATGACTTCATTTGCAAGCCAAGGTTTGCTGTAACCAGGTTTATATTTGTAAGCTCCATCTGCATTCAGTAGACCTCTTTCGAAACTCAGAAATTTAGTCAAGTTCGCGGCGAACGACTGGCGAGGACCGGAGTTTACTGCGGGTAAATGAGGACCGTAGCCAGGCGTTCAACAATGAAATTGACTAAATTACCACGTTTCGAAAGAGGTCTATTAGACCTCTTTCGAAACTCAGAAATGCAGTCAAGTTCGCGGCGAACGACTGGCGAGGACCGGAGTTTACTGCGGGTAAATGAGGACCGTAGCCAGGCGTTCAACAATGAAATTGACTAAATTACCACGTTTCGAAAGAGGTCTATTAGACCTCTTTCGAAACTCAGAAATGCAGTCAAGTTCGCGGCGAACGACTGGCGAGGACCGGAGTTTACTGCGGGTAAATGAGGACCGTAGCCAGGCGTTCAACAATGAAATTGACTAAATTACCACGTTTCGCAAGAGGTCTATTAGACCTCTTTCGAAACTCAGAAATGCAGTCAAGTTCGCGGCGAACGACTGGCGAGGACCGGAGTTTACTGCGGGTAAATGAGGACCGTAGCCAGGCGTTCAACAATGAAATTGACTAAATTACCACGTTTCGCAAGAGGTCTAGTAAGAAAACCGTAAACATGCGATGGCCGAATCGTTATTGAGGAAAATGCAACAGCTTTAAAATACTATTCACCACCTGTTCACTGGCATTACGGCGTAGCTGTTGATGAAGTATTAAAAACTCCTTTTGCAGCGCACTAAGAATAGTCGGGTTATCCAAATAATCAAATAACGCCTGCGCTAACTTTTCTGATGATGCATTATCCTGAATAAATTCCGGTACTAAGGTTTTTCCAGCTAATAAATTGGGTAAGGCAATATAGTCAACTTTTATTAAACATTTTGCCACCAGATATGACAATCGACTCATACGATAGGCAACTACCATTGGTTTTTTCAGTAGCATTGCTTCCAAAGTAGCGGTACCGGATGCCAATAAGACGATATCCGCCGCTGCCATCACTTGGCGAGATTGACCGAGTATAATGCACAAAGGTAATTCAGGCGCGATAGATGACTTTAGCAACGTAAATTGTGCCTGTCTTTCTTTGTCGACCATGGGAGCTACAAAAATAAGCGTTGAATTTTTTTGATAGCAACGCTGAGCTGTTTCAAGAAATACTTTTCCTAGATAATTAATCTCGTTGCGACGACTGCCGGGTAGTAATGCAATGATTTGTCCGGACTCGGGTAACCCTAAACGGCGGCGTGCCACTAGCTGATCATTAACCAGAGGAATAGTGTCAGCCAAAGCATGGCCTACATATTCCACAGGAATATGGTACTCTTGATAAAAGTGTTGCTCGAAAGGAAAGAGGGTTAGCATTAAATCTACTCCCTTGATAATTTTTTTAAACCGCGAACGCCGCCATGCCCAGACACTGGGACTCACGTAGTGTACTGTGGGTATACCGTGCTGTTTTAATTTTTTTTCTACATCAAGATTAAATTCGGGCGCGTCAACACCAATAAAAACATCGGGTGGCTTGGAAATAAAATAGTTCACGATCTGCCGACGTAAACGTAAAAGTTGAAAAAGTTGTTTAAGAATTTCGCTAAGACCCATCACTGAAAGCCTATCCATGGGAAACAAGCTACGACATCCCTGTTTCTCCATTTCAGGACCTGCTATCCCTTCAGCAATAAAAGGGATCCCTCGTGACTTTAAATGCTCCAGCAAAGCAGCAGCCAGTAAATCGCCCGAGGCCTCACCAACGATGATACCAATACGTAAAGGCTGTTTAGCGGATGATGCCACGATCCGACTTTTCTAGTGCATCGAGCATTAATTTTACTGGTGGAAAATTAGCTGCCAGGGGTTTTAGCTCTTCTAAAGCTTGTTCTACTGTCAAATTTCTACGAAAAATCAGCTTATACGCGGAACGTAAAGCAACAATAAGTTCATCACTAAACCCACTTCTTTTTAAACCCTCTTTATTTAGGCCACATACCCTAGCTTCATGCCCGCCTTCCACAAGAACATAAGGCAAAACATCTTGTCTCACCCTACCACACGCTGCAATGAAACTATGTGCTCCGATCTGGCAAAATTGATGAATGGCACTGTAAGCCCCTATGATAGCATAATCACCTACCGTAACGTGACCCGCTAATCCAGCATTGTTAACAAAAATAGTATGACTGCCAATAGTACAGTCATGGGCAATATGTGTTCCCACCATAAACAGGTTGTCGTTGCCTATCTTTGTCAGCCCTTTATCTTGCACAGTACCGCGGTTAATGGTGCAGTACTCACGGATAACATTACGATCACCGATTTCGAGCGTGGTTTTTTCTCCTTGATATTTTTTATCTTGAGGATCATCACCGATCGATGCAAATGGATAAATTTTATTGTACACACCTATCCGTGTCGGCCCTTTTAAGACTACATGAGAAGCAACTATCGTTCCATAACCTACTTCTACTTCGGGCCCAACAACTGTCCAAGGCCCTACTGAAACGTTATCCGCTAACATAGCCCTGGGGTCAATAACAGCTCGCGGATCAATCATCGTCAGACGATTCTCCCTGCACCCATGAGTTCTGCCTCACAAACTATTTCATTATCAACTTTTGCGTTAACCTTACATTTCCAAATATCTCTTTTCACCTTGATAACCTCTCCCTCAATTCGCAGTTGATCCCCTGGCACTACCGGACGCTTAAAACGAGCATTATCGACACCCGCGAAAAGGTATAAAAACCTTTCTCTGTTATGCGCTTTATTTGCGTGTAAGGCGAGAATACCCGTAGCTTGAGCCATAGACTCTAAAATAAACACACCTGGCATGATGGGCTTATCGGGAGGAAAATGACCTGGAAAATAAGGCTCATTTATCGTGACATTTTTGATAGCGACAATTGACTTCCCCTTGACCAGCGAAACAATTTTATCAATCATTAGAATGGGGTAGCGTTGTGGTAAATACTTTAATATTTCTTGAATATCCATCGTATCACTCATAGTTTTTACCTATAATTTAGTAGACGGCCTCAACGGTCTAGCCTTTCTTCTTGTCTATAAACAAACTTTCAATTTTTTTTAAGCGTTTAACAATTCCATCCAATTGACGGAATCTTATACTGTTTTTTAGCCATTCTCGTCGCGGTTGTACCGATTGCCCTGATGAATAGACCCCTGGAATAAGTATTGAACGCATAACACCAGACGTCCCGGTAATCACCACATGATCGGTAATCTCAATATGCCCATTGATGCAAACTCCGCCGCCTATCAGACAATTCTTTCCAATACGCGCACTACCCGCAATACCCGTACAACCGGCAATAGCCGTATTGGAGCCAATGCGCACATTATGGCCTATTTGAATTTGATTATCTAATTTAACACCATCGCCAATGACAGTATCTTCTAAAGCACCGCGATCGATAGTTACGTTAGCGCCTATCTCTACATCGTTTCCAATATGTACTTTACCCAGTTGTGGAATTTTTACCCAATGTTCTTTTTCTTTCGCTAAACCAAAACCATCACTACCAATAACACTACCGCTGTGAATGAGCACGCGCTCACCAATAATCGTATCAGAATAAAGAGTAACCTGTGCCTCCAAACGGCTATTGGCACCAATACTCACACCTTCACCAATACTACAAGCCGAACCAATGACAACGCCTTCCTGTAAACAAGAATTGGACCCAACCACACAGAAAGCGGCAATCGACACACTAGGGTGAATAGAACAATGTTTCCCAACGATCGTGGTTGGATGAATACCCTTTGAAACGACAGTTCGTTGCTTTTCAAAAAGCCGAGCAATTTTTGCAAAGGCAAGATAGGGATCAGCAGTTACTAAGGCATTGCAAGGAGAACGGGAAAGATGTTTTGACCGTAAGATAACAGCAGAAGCCCTCGTATGAGCAAGGTACTTTAGATAACGTTCATTATTTAAAAATGCAACCTGTCCCGACTCTGCACTTTGCAGCGTCATAATACCCTTAATAAGACAATCAGGATCGCCTTTTAAATCAGCATCAATCAAACGAGCCAATTCTTCTAATCGGTAACACTGATGCGACATGCGTCAACCTAGGTTTTGTCCGAGGAACTTCTTCTACATTCTTTTTCATTAGACCTCTTTCGAAACGTGGCAATTTAGCCAATTTCATTGTTGAACGCCTGGCTACGGTCCTCATTTACCCGTAGTAAACTCCGGTCCTCACCAGTCGTTCGCCGCGAACTTGACTCCATTTCTGAGTTTCGAAAGAAGTCTAATAGACCTCTTTCGAAACGTGGTAATTTAGTCAATTTCATTGTTGAACGCCTGGCTACGGTCCTCATTTACCCGTAGTAAACTCCGGTCCTCATCAGTCGTTCGCCGCGAACTTGACTCCATTTCTGAGTTTCGAAAGAAGTCTAATAGACCTCTTTCGAAACGTGGCAATTTAGTCAATTTCATTGTTGAACGCCTGGCTACGGTCCTCATTTACCCGTAGTAAACTCCGGTCCTCATCAGTCGTTCGCCGCGAACTTGACTAAATTTCTGAGTTTCGAAAGAGGTCTATTAAACCCTTTTCAACGCATCTAAAACCTTTGGAGTTATATCCATACTACTCTTCGAATACAAGGTGCTACCCTTTTGAATGACTAAATCAAAACCAGTTTGTAAAGCAAGCTTATTTACTACGCCATCTAATTGCTGACTAAAACCATGCAGTGACTCACTTTGCTGTTTAGACAGATCTTTTTGAAAGGAAGCAACCATCGTCTGCACGTTATTACGATCCATCATAATCTTTTTTTCCAAATTAAGCCGATCATCGGCTTTCATAACCGCTGCATTCTTTTCTAGATTCTGGGTTTCATCCTGTAAATCATGCTGCGCCTGTATGATCTTATCTTGCCGCCCTTTAAACTGCTTTGTTAAACTTTCATTAATTTTTGTTATCTGTGGCGCTTTTTGTAGCACCACCTGCATATCAACCACAGCAAGCTTTAAATATTCAGTACTTGTATTCGTAGGTGGAACAATGGTTGGAGCAGAAGATTGCTTACAAGCCGCTGATACCAAACAAACCCCCATCAACGACACCAAAGACACTAAGCGGACACTTTTCATTTTCAGCTCCTTAAAATTAAGTCACACTAAAAGCCAGTTCCAATATTGAACTGGAAGACTTGTGTTTGATCACCTGGTTTAGGATTAATCGCCTTGGCAACACTAAAGCTCAATGTTACATTAAAAACAGGGACTCGCCAATCTACATTCAGCCCTGCGGAGTAGCGTACGGGACCTGAAGCGGTTCCCCCTTTTGGCTGATTAGGCTGGGACACGCCCAAAGAAGAATAAACATTACCGGCATCAACAAACAGGCTGGTCCTTATTTTTTCTGACATGGACGCCGGCATAGGGACAATAACCGCCACACTACCCACCGTCATGATGTTGCCGCCCAAAGGGAGCCCATTGCTATCTCGTGGTCCCAAAGAACTTATTTCATAACCACGTACTTGGCCATCTGTTCCTATTCCTCCAGCATAGTAACCCGCAAAAAAAGGAAGCCCTTCTGTTGAACCAAATCCATTGCCGTAACCTAAACTTACACGGCCCTGCAATTTAAAATCATAGGCTAAAGGATAGTAGCCCATACCGACATAACTGACCTTATAATACTCTATTGGCTTGCCAGCAACAGGTAAAGCGAGCTGCACGCTTGCATTTTGGTATAGACCTTTTTCGGGAAAAATCAGCCGGTCGAAACCATTACGCGACCAACCTATGGTAAACAAAAATTGGTTAAACTGCGCACCATGCTGCTTGACAAATTTTTGAATTTCCGCCGACAATTGACTGAACGTTGGCAAATTGAGCTGTAATTTTTGCAAGCCACCAGAAAGCTGCAAGGCATCGCCTCTCGCGTCGAAAGGAATACTGTAATGGAGATCACCACCGTAGGTATTCGTGCTATAGGTTGTGGTATTGAGATTACTTGGCGTAGCACGCTGATAAAAAATGTCAAAACCACGTTGTATACCGTCTAAGGTGTAATAAGGATTGTTATAACTCACACTATAAATGGTAGCCGCGCGTGTATTATTAAAATTAATTCCCAGCTGATTGCCAGTTCCAAATACATTGTTTTGATTAAGCGAAGCACCCACTACGGGTCCATTAGTACCATAACCCAAGCTAAATAATGCTTGCGCAGCATGTGCTTCATTAATATTGATATCTAAATCAACTTGATCGGAATACCCTGGGATAGGGATAGGTGTTACCTGTGGCTGACCTTCAACGAAACCACTCATAGCAAGCTGACGTATAGATTCCTTGAGGTCGGTTTCGGAGATCACACTGCCCTCTTGTTGACGCAGCAAGCGACGGAATACTTCATCTTGAGTTTTTAAATTGCCCGAAATATGAATGCGTCTTACATAAGCTCGCTCGCCTGGATCAAGATAAAAAGTTAAAAAAACAGTCTTATTTTTTTCATCAACGGCGGGAAGCGTATTGACCGTTACAAAAATATAGCCAAAATCACCTAATAAATCTTTAATACCTTGCTCTACATCAACAATTTTTTGACGAGAGAATGCTTGACCAGTTTTGAGCGAGAGAAAAACTTTTTGTAACTTGGTTTGATCAACAGGTAACCGTCCTGTCAATTGGTAACCAGAAAATTTATACACTGGGCCTTCACTTACACGGATAATAATGTAGACAGTTTTTCGATCCGGAGTCAACGTAACCTGCGTGGATTCTGTTTTAAATTTAAGATAGCCGCGATCCATATAATAAGATTGCAAGGCTTGCAAAGCAGCTGATAATTTATTCGGGTTGTATTGATCAGAATTAGTAAAAAAAGACCAAAAATGTGGCGAAGAGATCGGCAGTGCGGCAAGTAATTGTTTCTCACTAAATACATGATTACCAAAAATAGAGATACCTGCTATCTGGACGGTCAGACCTTCCGATATTTCAATACGCAAGGCCACTCTGTTGTTTGATTGGGGAATCACCACAGGGGTAACACGTGCGGAATATTTACCCATACTGTCATATTGTGTACGTAACTGAGTGACAAATCTATCTAAGATAGACCTATCAAAAATCTGACCCGGTACTAATCCTATTTGTTTTAGTATCTCATTCAGCTTGTCTTTAGGAATTTCTTTATTACCGGTAACATTGACTTCGGTTAGTACAGGCCTTTCAACTACACTGATAATTAATATATTTCCTTGTTCTGCTAAACTAACATCGCTGAAAAAACCGGTCGCATACAGCGCATTAATAACTTTGAACGATTGTTCTGGATTAAATGTTTGACCTGTTTTTATCGGTATATAGCTAAGAACCGTTTCACGACTGATGCCGTGCAATCCCCTAACGTCAATTCGGCTTAGATAAAAAGCGTGAGCAGGTATAGGTAATACAGAACTGAACAGTATGAAACAGGGTAAAAAATATCTAAATAAACGCATAGTAATTATTTTTTAGACAAAGTTATGAGATAGCTACCTGCATAATATCAGCATCTTGCGAAGATACCATAATTTTTCAGTCCAACCATCTTGACAATAATTTTCAAACTAAACTATCCATTCTCAGATCACTACAAAAGAAATCTAATTAAAAACTTCACGTCACTAAACCTAGCAATAACAAAGATCCCACAAAAACAGGCGCCGCTGCCAGTAAACTATCGATACGATCCAGAAGACCACCATGGCCTGGCAATAAGTAGCCACTATCTTTTAGTCCTTCTAGTCTTTTTAATTGGCTTTCAAATAAATCACCGGCAACGGCTGCAAAACTCGTGAATAAAACGAGAATAAATATTTGCCATAAAAAGGGCTTCGCCCCTCTGAAATAATACTGCATCACTGCGGCCACCAAAAAAGTCACCAATAGACCAATAATCAAGCCTTCCCAGGTCTTTTTTGGGCTTAGCATAGGCGCTAGCAAATGTTGCCCCCATAAACGACCACTGGCATAAGCCGCCGTATCCACTAACCAAATAACTAGTAACATAAACAACAAATAAAAAGGGGTGAGGTGTAATACTTGTAACGCCATCCAGCAGAAAGTTAAAATTAACCATCCCAAACCTGCCCGTATATAAACGGGAATGGTGGGTAACGCCAGCCTCGTACGCGCCCAAAGCAGATAAATAGCGAGCAATAGCCAGAAAATTAACCCAAACTCCAACATCCATTGGCGAATAGGAATCTTCATTAAAAAGAGCAGAATTATACACTGAAAACCAATATACAACAGTCGCTTGCTGAGATCCGTCCAACTGCTCAACCTAGACCATTCCCATGCTGCAAGTAGTATAAATACCGCAGTTACACCCATAAAATAGGGTTTTGACAAACAAAAAATAGCACCGACCACCAAAGGAATCAGTACGAGGGCTGTGATGATTCTAAGTTTCAGCATTTATTTCTACGAGTTGCTCACTCGTATACCCAAAGCGCCGTTCTCGTTGAGAGTAAAAGAGCAGGGCCTTGTTTAAAGCTTCTTCATTAAAATCAGGCCATAAGGTCTCTGTAAAATAGAGTTCGGTATAAGCAAGTTGCCATAAAAAAAAATTGCTGATGCGATATTCACCACTCGTGCGAATTAATAAATCGGGAGGAGGAAGATCCGACAAACTTAGATAAGTGGCAAACAAATCCTGCGTAATTGCTTCGGAGGGCAACAAGCCTGCCTTGACTTGTCGAATGAGCGCGTGTACCGCTTGAATAATATCCCACTGGCCACTGTAATCTACAGCAATTACCAATTTCAACCCCCTATTACTCAGTGTTAAATCATGCGCTTCTTCAATTGATTGACGTAATGATTTGGAAAAACGATCAAGATTTCCTATCACTCTTAATTGAACCTGATTTTGATTCAGCCTAGCAATTTCATTCTTCAAGGCATTTGCAAAAAGTTTCATTAAGCTCTGCACTTCTTCTTCAGGACGGCGCCAATTTTCACTACTAAAAGCAAACAAGGTCAGTACTTCTATGCCTAATTCACCACATTTTTTGACGATTTTACGCACTACTTTCAGACCCTCTCGATGACCGAGCACGCGCGACATATGGTGTTGCTTGGCCCAGCGACCATTTCCATCCATAATGACAGCAAGATGGCGAGGACGCCTCAGTGCACAAGAAGCAAGAGGTAGGGTTGACATAATATAAAAAAACTAAATCTGCATGAGTTCCTTTTCTTTACTATTCACTATTTTTTCTATTGTACTAATCGCACGATCGGTTATTTTCTGAATTGTTTCTTGAACACGGCGTTCTTCATCTTCGGTAATTAATTTTTTCTTTATCAAATCTTTAGATTGATTATTTGCGTCGCGACGATGATTTCGAATTGATACGCGCGCATCTTCCGCTTCTTTTTTTACTAATTTATTCATCTCTCGTCGACCCTCTTCCGTTAAAGCGGCTAACGGAACTCGCATAACATTACCGGCAGTAACTGGATTTAAACCTAAATTCGAAGTGATGATCGCTTTTTCAATGGCAGGAATTAACGTTTTATCCCATGGTGTGACTACCAACGTTCTAGCATCAGCAACCGTAATACTTGCCAGATGATTCAGAGGCACTTCTTTGTCGTATTGAACAACACGCAGTTGTTCTAGTAAACTGGGATGTGCTCTACCCGTACGTAGCTTAGAAAGACTAGACTCCAAGGCTTCTATCGCTTTTTGCATGCCTTGCTCGGCAGTCAGCTTTACGGATTCTAGCGTATTCATGATGCTGTATTCCTCTTTCAACTTACCAAAGTACCACTATTTTTACCCTGAATAATATCGCGCAATATATTTTTAGATTGAATATTAAAAACCTGTATCGGTAAATTATAATCGCGGCATTGCGAAAACGCTGCCAAATCCATAATTCCCAGCTCTTCATCTAAGGCTTTTTGATAACTTAACTGTGAATATAAAATAGCGTGCTTGTCTTTTCGAGGATCGGTAGAAAATATTCCATCAACATGCGTTGCTTTTAATAATAAGTCTGCGCCTATTTCTATGCCGCGTAAGCTAGCTGCCGAATCAGTACTCACTAAGGGATTGCCCGTCCCACCTGCAAAAATAACAACATACCCTTTCTTGAGATAACGTATAGCTTTATATCTTTCAAAAAGTGGCACTATACTACCCACGGGAATAGACGACATAATTTTCGCACATTTGTTATGTTGCTCAATGGCATCTCTCAAAGCAAGCGCATTGATAATCGTAGCCAACATACCTATCTGATCACCCGTAATGCGATCGATACCTATTTTTTCTAAAGCAGCGCCACGAAAAAGATTTCCACCACCGATAACAATACCCACTTGTACGCCTAAATTGGCAACCTCAATTATCTCACCTACGATGGCACTCAACATGATCGGATCAAGCGCTTGCGTAGTCTTTCCGCTAAGCGCTTCTCCGCTAAGCTTAAGTAAAACACGTTTATATTTGAGCGCGTGTGAGGTCATACAAGCACTAGGTTTATTAAGATAAGGGAGGATAATAACTCTTTAAAGGAGGTGTTTCTAGCCTAGTCTCTGACTCTGTTTTTGTCTTGATAAGATCATGGCACGGCTGACCGCTAACACGCCGACCTTTAAGGGCACTTCTATAAATTGCTTTCACTTCAATAGACCTCTTTCGAAACGTGGTAATTTAGTCAATTTCGCGGCAAACGACTGGCGAGGACCGGAGTTTACTGCGGGTAATAAATGAGGACCGTAGCCAGGTGTTGGCTACGCTACTCATTTACCGCGAGTAAACTGCTTTCTAGAGCTACCATTAAGATGCTTTAACCTGTGCCATCACAGCTTTTGCAAAGTCTTCCTTTGGCTTTTCAATCCCTTCTCCCACGGCATAACGAACGAAACTTAACACCTGCGCTTGCGCGCTTTCCAGTAACTCTTTTACACGAACAGTCTCATCTTTAACAAAGACTTGCTCCGCCAAACTCACCTCATCAAGAAATTTATTGATTCTCCCTTCGACCATTTTATCAATAACAACTTGAGGTTTGCCACTCGCCTGCGCTTGCGCGGTAAAAACCTCTCGCTCCTTAGCAAGCAACTCGTTGGAAACGTCTTCCGATGAAACCACCAAAGGATTATTTGCAATCACATGCAATGCTAAATCCTTAGCTAGAGACTCATCGCCCCCTTGTAACTCTACAATAGCACCTATACGCCCCATGTGCACATACGCGCCCAGCGATATCCCTGGCCGAGCCGCCACTAACACCAAACGCCTGATTTGAATATTTTCACCCAACTTAGCCACTAAATCCTGTCGTATATCTTCTACGGACTGTCCCGTCGTAAAAAAAGATGCCGCTAAAAGTGATGCTACGGATCCAATTCGCTTATCGACGGCTAACCGAGCTATTTTTTCAGCAAACTGCTTAAAACTTTCATCTCGACTTACAAAATCAGTTTCACAATTAATTTCTAAGATAATTGAATGTTCTGAATTTGAGTCAATGAGAATTAAACCTTCTGCTGCAATACGGCCAGATTTTCTTTCAGCTTGAATTTGGCCTAATTTACGCATGGCATTAACCGCCTCATCAATATCGCCTCCTGTCGCTTCCAAAGCTCTCTTACAATCCATCATCCCTGCCCCAGTACGACTACGCAATTTATAAACAAGTGCTGCTGCCACTGTTGCCACCATCTTTTATTCCCCTTTTTTATCGGCAGAATGAGTCGTTGCCAAAATTTCATCTGACGCCTCGGCCACTTCCGCTGCTTGCAAGAGAGGCTCCGAAGAAGGATTAGCTGACTTTGCGCGCGCTTCTAGAACAGTATCCGCAACCATTTGGGTATAGAGCACAATTGCTCTAGCAGCATCATCATTGCCTGGAATAACGTAATCAATTCCTTCAGGTGAATGGTTGGTATCAAGCACACAAATAACCGGAATTCTCAACTTTTGTGCTTCGCTAACTGCAATATTTTCATAGCCCCTATCAATGATAAATAAAGCATCTGGCAAACCACTCATATCTTTAATACCTCCCAAACTATTCTCTAATTTGAACATTTCCCGTTGTAGATTCAGCGCTTCTTTCTTGGTAAGGCGGGCAAAGCTGCCATCTTGGCTTTGTACTTCCAATTCCTTAAGCCGTTTGATTGACTGACGAATGGTACGGTAATTAGTCAAAAGGCCACCTAACCAGCGATGATCAACATAAGGCATCCCCGCGCGAATAGCTTGCTCCTTAATTGAATCTTTGGCAGCGCGCTTTGTTCCCACAAATAAAATCTTACTACCTGGTCTTGCAGCAATTTTAGCTACATAGTTAAGCGCTTCTGTAGAGTATTCTCGAGTTTTTTCTAAATCGATAATGCTAATTCCATTTCTTACACCGTAAATGTACGGTGCCATCTTAGGCTCGCGAAAACACGTGCGATGACCAAAATGAACACCCGCCTCAAATAATTGTCTCAATGTTGCTATTGCCACCGTATGCTAATCTCCAAAATCGCTGGACTCGCCTCAAATTGATCAACTTGAGGGCAAGCTTCGCTTGGTTAAACCTCCACCTATCAATACCTGAAGACTGTTTTACAACAGCCACCCTCAAGCATCTTTCCGCACGCCGCCACACAACTGCCATCTTCCGTGTGGTTTCGTTGTTGAGTTGCCTTGCCCCTGTACGCTGTGCATATTCCATTTTTCAAAGACAACCCACCTAAAAATCCAATAAAATACCTGGTGCAACAAGCTAACCTAGTCAATAGGTGTGTGAAATAATCGCTTTTCAGCGCGTTGTTTTATACCATAGAGTTACTAATATAAACAACCCATTCCTATGTACTCAGACCCTTAAGGAGTTAAACGATGCCCTATTTACTCATCCTGTACTATAGCCGCTATGGTGCTGTTGCAAAAATGGCGAATGAAATTGCCCGAGGTGCCGGACAGATCGGCGATCTAGAAGTTAAAATTCGCACGGTAGCTAATGTTTCTACCGTCTGTGAAGTCGCAGCGCCCGAAATTCCTACAGAAGGCCCCCCTTACGCGACACTAGAAGATGTGCGTGACTGCGCTGGAATCATCTTAGGAAGCCCTACTCGCTTTGGAAATATGGCAGCTCCCTTAAAATACTTTATCGATGGACTTAGTAGCTTATGGCTTTCAGGTGCACTCATTAACAAACCTGCCGGATTTTTTTCTTCAACTTCTAGCTTGCATGGTGGACAAGAAACAACCCTTCTTAGCATGATGCTGCCGCTCATTCATTTAGGGATGCTGATTGTCGGAGTACCTTATACAGAATCAGATTTATCAACTACACAAACGGGAGGAACACCTTACGGACCTACACATATGGCCGGTATAGATAGCAAAAATGCTTTAAGTGATGAGGAAAAACGGCTTTGCAAGGCTTTAGGTAAACGGGTAGCCACAATTGCTCTAAAATTATGCTAAAGATCTGGTGAACATCTAAAGGTCTAAATGTCTAAAGATCCAAAATAGTTTTCACCAAAGGGATTGTTAGTTTACGCTTCAAGCTTAAACTCGCTCTATCCAGCTGTTCGAGAACTGAAAAAAGGGCTTTAGAGTGACGAGGCAGTCTTAATAATAGAAATTGACCCACTTCATCAGAAAATTCTAGTCCTCTTAAACGCGCTCTTTGCTGCAAAGCCACTAGTCGTTCGCTATCGTCTAATTCTCGTACTTGAAATAAAACACCACCAGCCAATCGAGAAACTAAATCTTGTAGTGAGAAATTCAAGTGATGCGGCACATTTTTCGCAGCAATCACTAAATGCTGCCTCTGCTCTTGCATTCGATTATAAAAATGAAATAACGATTCCTGCCAGAGGATCTCCGTCGCAATACTTTCAAGTTCATCGATGCAAACCATATCGACCGCCTCTAATCCTTGCAAAATTTCAGGACTACTGGTTTTTTGAATAGTCCCTAAGGGCAAATAGGCTACAGAAAAACCTTGTTGCTGTGCGGCGTGGCAACAAGCATGCAACAGATGCGTGCAGCCAGCACCTGAATTTCCCCAAATATAAATATACGGTTCGCCTGTTTTCAAAGAAAATTTCTTTAAGAAATGCAATAAAATGGTATTATGACGGTCAGTATAAAAATTTTCGAAGCTACTAGCGTCAGGAGGATGAATAGGAAGTGTTAACTGCATTATCATAGGCAATTACAGCAATCCTTGTTTTTGACTTTTCTCTGCCACTCGTAAATAAAAAGCGGCTTGTTTCGCCCATACCCATGTATATCGGACAAAACTGAGTAGTGTGGTCACAAATACCGCCTCGGTCACCCGTCGAATTATGGAGTCCGGCAAAGCAAAAAAAGCCAGTTTAATAATTAATAAGGTCACTAGTATGAGCTGGCAAAAGGTATTCAATTTGCTAATCCAAACCGGTTTATAATCCAAAGGGCCAACCCAGTAACGATACACTAGAGCGCCCCCCATAATCCAAATATCACGTCCTATGACAAATGCGGCTAACCAAAGTGGAATTTGCTGAAGGTAGGCGAGCACGATAAAGCTCCCCATAAGTAATAATTTGTCAGCGATAGGATCTAATAAGGCGCCTAAATAACTTGTCCAGCTAAAGAAGCGCGCCAATAAACCATCCAAACCATCACTTAACCCCGCAATCAAAAACAAATAAAACGCTAATGGATAGTGTTGCTGCAGCAAAGCACACAAAATAGGACCTATCAGTATAAAACGAATACAAGTAATTATATTTGGAAGATAACGCAGTTGTATTCGAATCATTTTTTTGGCTTAATCAAATTTATCATAGGATCAATTATAACGATGCTGAAACCGGAACTCATTAATCACCTCATAAAAAAATTCCCGCAGCTATCTACAACTGCTGTCAAAAGGGGAACAGAACAGTTAGTTCAAACGCTGGAACAAGCGTTGTGTCAAGGTCGCCGCATAGAGATTCGTGGATTTGGAAGCTTTTCCACTCACTATAATGCCGCACGTTCTGCGTTTAATCCAAAAACAGGCCAGCATTTTTTGGCTCCCGCAAAATATCGACTGCATTTCAAAATGGGAAAAAACCTGAAACACCGCGTTAATAAACACATCCAAACTGAACAATAAATTTGCAAAAAAACCAGAGTAATTGAGATCATGCTTCACGAATATTTTGTTCTAAAAATTTCATAAGAGCATAACATAGTGCTTTTGTCCCTACACCTTGCAATGCCGAAATTTCAAAGCATGGTCTGTCTCCAGAAAGTTTTTTTTTCCACTGTTCATAACCATTCTTTAACTCAGCAGTGGATAATAAATCTAGTTTATTAAAAACAAACCAACGTGGCTTTGCGGCCAATGCAGAACTATATTTTATAAGCTCTTTTTCAATGCTGGCTATATTACTTAAAGGGCAACTCCCATCGCTAGGATAGATATCGACTATATGCAAAAGTAAGCAGGTACGTTCTAAGTGCTTAAGAAAGCGTATCCCAAGACCAATGCCTTCGGCTGCTCCAGGAATAAGACCCGGTACATCCGCAATAACAAAACTGCGACCATGCGCCAAGCTCACCACACCTAAGTGTGGTTGCAAAGTAGTAAAAGGGTAATCAGCCACCTTAGGGGTAGCCGCTGATATTGATCGAATTAAACTTGATTTACCTGCATTGGGTAAGCCAACAAGACCCACATCAGCTAACAATTTTAGCAAAAGTTGTAACTGACGTACTTCTCCCGCTTGCCCCGGCGTTGATTGCCTAGGACTGCGATTAGTACTGCTTTTAAATCGGGCGTTTCCTAAACCATGCCAACCTCCTTGTGCCACCTGCTGTACCTGCCCAGACTTGGCTAAATCACCAATAAACTCATGCGTATCCGCATCAAAAATCTCAGTGCCAACAGGTACCTCTAGAATACGATCAGCACCTTTTTTCCCAGCGCAATTACTCCCTTTTCCATTTTCACCTCGTTGCGCTTTATAAAGACAATTAGCATGGAAATCTATTAGCGTATTTAAATTAGAACTGGCTTTTAAATAAACACTTCCGCCGTCACCCCCATCACCGCCATTCGGCCCGCCAAACGGAATAAATTTTTCACGAAGAAAACTAACACACCCTGCCCCCCCTTTGCCTCCTTCTACTAAGATCTTTACTTCATCAAGAAATTTCATAAAAAAACCCCGTCAAGCGGGGTAGCAGTCAAGCACAAAGAGAAAATTTAGCCTGTTTGTTCTAGTGTAAAGCTTTCAACGGGTATAACAGATACATAACGTCTTAACTTTGGTCCCTTACACGTAAACGCAATAGTTCCTGGAACCAAAGCGTACAACGTATGATCTTTTCCTATTCCTACATAACTACCCGGGTGAAAATGTGTACCGCGCTGACGAACGACAATACAACCAGCTTTGACAGGCTCTCCACCAAAATGCTTAATACCTAAGCGTTTAGCCTGAGAATCGCGACCATTTTGTGTACTACCACCCGCTTTCTTATGTGCCATAACTAACCTCTACACAATCTCTGTAATTTTAGCCGCTGTATAATGCTGTCGATGCCCCATTTGTTTACGATGATGCTTGCGGCGTCGGAACTTAATAATTTTAACTTTGTCATGGCGACCATGCTCGACAACCAACGCCCTAACCTTTGCATCTGCCAGGTAAGGCGTTCCTACTTTCAAACCAGTCTCCCCACCAACCAGTAACAAAACAGAAAATTCGACAATATCCCCTACCTCAGCCGACAACTTCTCGAACTTTACAAGCTCACCTTGAACAACCTTATACTGCTTTCCACCAGTGCAAATAACTGCATACATATCTTTTGAAATCTCCAGCAACGCTAAGCACTTAATCCCGCTCTAGGACAAGGAATCTTAGCCAATAAATTCGCTCGCATTCTAAGTGATTCCGATGTGTGTAGCAAGATGCTGTTACACACACTTGACCAAGCCCAAGCTATCCCATTACTATGGGCACCCCAAATGGGCTTGAATTCCCCGATAGCTCAGTCGGTAGAGCAAATGACTGTTAATCATTGGGTCGCAGGTTCGAGTCCTGCTCGGGGAGCCAATGAATTCAAGGATTCAGGTAACTTTCTCCTTCGTGAAAATTCTGCTGGTGCTATGATAGCGCTAGGATTGAAATTTATTATTCAAGTTACTTTTACATCTAATGCCCGTAGAGAATTCTCGAGTGTTTCCTGATGACTCGAGTGTTTCCTGATGATTAAATGGGTTTGACGGTTCTTCCTTTACTGAAAAGAAAGAAGGTTCCACAACAATCAGTGGTCTCTTACGAGTGGGATCCAGAAACGGTACTACTGTATAGGAACCAGAGTTTTGAGCTATTTTTTGAGCGTTTCTGTCCAATATATCTTTTGCGTTAATATCAGCGCCTGCGAAAAGAAGGCACTGCACTAACGAGACATCATTTTTTCTAGCGGCTTCGTGTAATGGTGTATTACCATCCTGGTCTTTTTTGGTTACATCTGCACCATACTGTACAAACAACATTGCTGTTTCTGTGTGTCTATGCCGAATAACATGGTGCAACAGTGTTGCACCATTTCCCACTTGTTGATTTATAGAAGAACCAGTTTCTAATAATTTTACTAGTGCCGCTTCCGTCAGCTCTCCAGATAAAGCAAGCTCTCGCAACGTTTTCATATTTAATCTTCTCTTGTTATTGTTACATTTCTATTAAAACAGACTCTGTAGGGGACAAAAATTGTAAATCATGATAAAGCCCCAGGAAAAGATGTAGGAAAAGGATAAAATAATTGCTTAACAAGCTGTCGCAAAATAATAGACCTCTTTCGAAACTCAGAAATGGAGTCAAGTTCGCGGCGAACGACTGGCGAGGACCGGAGTTTACTGCGGGTAAATGAGGACCGTAGCCAGGCGTTCAACAATGAAATTGACTAAATTACTACGTTTCGAAAGAGGTCTAATAAACGATCTCCAGGGTTGGTCAAAAAGTAGTATATGAAATCTATTGTAGCAGTGGGTTATTTTTATTTTTGTCCCCTACAGAGGGGACGGCACTCTGTAGGGGACAAAAATCGTAAATCATGATAAAACCCTATGAAAAGAGGCAGGAAAAGGATAAATTATTTGCTTAACAAACAGTCGAAAAGCAATGAATGGCCTGCATGGATTGAGCAAAGCTT
>Ga0210402_10001124_pt1 | contig 28146 bp, 26 predicted proteins | sample IncBWC7MmetaG_FD_161055 | JGI IMG/M metagenome (GOLD analysis project Ga0210402, IMG submission 161055) | Forest soil microbial communities from Barre Woods Harvard Forest LTER site, Petersham, Massachusetts, United States - Inc-BW-C-7-M | ecosystem: Environmental > Terrestrial > Soil >...
TCCATGCCTACCCGCACACAGATTCCTCGCTGCTTCAGGTCTCGATAGAATTTCTCTGCTTGCCCATCACTGTGGTTCAGTTCCTGTTCACCACACTCAGCAGTCTCTTCTACAAAAAATGCAATCGTCTGAAAGCTCGGGTGGTAATCTACGCCTATAATCATCATGTTCGGCTCCTTTCTCCCGAGCCTATGGTCGTCGAACAACCACAGTCTACTCGGGATTGAGGAGCCGACATTGTTATGCAATCAAGTCCCGTAGAAGCTATGAAGAAACCTCAATTTAGTAGTGGGCTGAGGATTGAGCGTGAGTTTCTTGAACTGTTGACTCGCTGCTTTGCAAAAGTGTTCCGGTCCTCCTCGCTGTTCTCTTTCTCTCTCGGGTCACTGCTGGTGTTGTGCGTAAGCGCGTGAGCGGACCTCCGCTGGTATTCAAGCAGTAGCCACCTGTCCATGCACCACCCTCGTCTGCAAAAACAGCCGTTCGGGCGACCGGAGCAAGACCTTGCCGCGATACTTTACCAACGCACGGTCACGCTGCCACTTGCTCATCAGGCGGCTTGCGGTAAATGCTGTGATGTTCGCCGCGTTAGCCAACTCCTCATTTGTGATTTTGAGTTCAACACCGCCCGGGGTTTCCTGGCCGATAGTGCGGGCAAGAGTCACGAGTACTTGGGCAGCTCGTTCCCGAACAGTGTGGCAGGCTAAACTTATGTGGGACGCAACATGCCAAGCCACATAGTCTGACGCAGTTAACAACGCGTTCTCCAGTAACCTGGAATTCCGTTCGACAAAGCCTCGGATTGTGAGGCGATCCCACACCAACACCGAGCTGTCCGTTACTGTTTCTGTGTTGAAGAGATATGAAGAAGGATTCGACAGAATAGTCCTGCCGCCGAATAGATCCCCCGGTCCTATCCACCGGAACAGAAGCTTCCGGCCCTCTTCCGTAACAAGGAAAAATCTTGCAAGTCCGGTCGTCAGCAGGAAAAGTTGGTTGGCGGGATGGCCCTGGTTTGTGATCACGGAATTGGCCAACAATCGCCGTTGTGTTGCAGCTGCTAGGATTGTCCTGTAATCACTCGGAGTCAGACCATCGAGGAAATGCGATCTCACGTCCAGGTGCACGGTAGCTATCCCAGAAGCGGTCATAGGTACGTCTCTCCAAGTGGAAATGGGCTGAGTCCTTCCCCAGTGGACGGTTCTCTCCGCAGTGGCCTTGCGGTGAAGGTTAGGACATACAGGACCTCTGAGGTCGTATGAACTGTCAATAATTACAGAGCTCTGCAAGACGATCCAGAAGCGATTCCAGGGGTCAGTTGGCGGTCAGGTTGGGGGCGAACAAGACTTCAAGGACTGGCGGGCCGCAGTGCGAACTACCTGAAAGCTAAGTCCCGATTAGTCGTGCGGGCCCAACTGGTCGGCGCAACACTTCCTAAAGTTTAGACCGACTCGGGCTAACAAGCCCAATGGCTACCTTCTCGGCTCATACCGCATCACCCCGAGCCGAACTCCAGCCGGTTCACGCCTCAAGTCGACATGCTTCGATAGCCCCGCGAACAACGTCGGCCCGTAGCCCGCTAGCCTGGACACGGGTGTTGGGGCTGCACCCGTCCGAACATAAACCGGATCTGTCGGTGTGGACGAGCTCTGTATTTGAATAGTAATAGATGACCTCATCCAATTAGTGCTTAGCGTGGACAACATGAACACCAGGGTGTCCGGGCGCGAGTCCTTGAATAGCGAGGCCGAACCTCGACGCGATCTCCTGGAAATTGATGTCTTCGATGGCACAAAATCCGTGCGAGCGAAGAATCGCTGCAATGCCAGCCGGTTCGAAACGGCTGACCGAACGTTCATCAATTTTCTTAAGCTGTTCGGTCCGCTCCTTTTCTAATTGCCTTAGCTCTTCGGAGAATGCCTCGGGAGGTTCCATGTAGTCGAACACCACCTCCGAGTTCTGGATTGACGACATGTAGTCCAGAGTGCGGCCGATAGCTTCCTGTGTCAGATATGGCACAACCCCGAGCCAAGTGAAAAACGCGGGCGAGTTCTGCTGAAAGCCTGCGGCGACGAGCTTTTCTCCCACATCGTCCCGCTCGAAATCGACTGGCACGAGAATAAGCCATGGCGGAAGTGCGATTTGAGCTTCGGCCAAGCGCTGGCGTTTCCATGCCTGCGTCGCTGGGTGGTCCACCTCATAGATACGGATCTGTCGTGCGCCATGGGGATTCCGGAGGGCGAAAGTGTCGAGTCCGGCGCCAAGGATGACGATCTGCCGAACCCCTCTTTCGACAGCTCTTGACAAAGCATCTTCCGCAATCCGGCTTCGCGCGGCGGTGAACAGACGTCCGATGCTGGCCAAGGGGTTTCCGTTCGCAAATTGAAGCACTTCCTTTTCGTCTTCACGCAGAATCTTCATGGCAAATGGGTCATAGACGATTGAGCCATGATCGAGCAGCTGATGAGCAGCTCGTTGTCGGGCGATCATCAGGGCTGTGCGGCTGGGTTCATTAGGCTTCATGTTCGAGGTCTCCGTTCTCATCAATAGCTGATCGCAGGAGTTGTCGTGTGCGCGACTGGCGCCGTGCACACCGATATCCTCCACTCAATTAGATACCTCCCGAATCCGGTCCACTAGCTGATGCTGGTTGTGGCAGGAGTTAGCGGCGAGCGCGATCTTTGCGAACGGCTTCGTCGATGAGGGCGTCAAGTTGGTTGCGGGTTAGGGAAACATGGGCGCCGGAAGAATCGTTGCCGTCACTGGTCTCCGGCAGCTCGGCGCCTCCCCCGGGCGGTGGGGTGACGAAATATCTGGCGCGAGCGGCCATCAACTTCGCGACTTCGCGGCCGGAGAGAAGCACGGGATCGCCGGCGAGTTCCGCTGCAAGAATGATCTTGGCAAAATGCTCGATGGTTTCCATGCGGAAAAATGCCGTCAAAAGATCCGGACCGCAAGTGACTGCGCCATGATTCGCCAAGAGGAGGGCGTCATAGTGCGGGACGAAAGGTTCCATGGCATCACTGAGCTCGGGAGTCCCAGGAGTGGCGTAACGAACGAGTGGAATTTGTCCCAGCCCAATGATGACTTCCGGCAGGAGAGCCTTGTCCAAGGCGCGGCCTGCAGCAGCAAAGCCTGTGGCAGTGGGCGGATGAGCGTGACATATGGCGTTCACGTCGGCCCGCATGCGGTAATACAACAGATGCATGGCGATTTCCGATGAAAACTTGCGCTCACCGGATAATTGGCGGCCTTCGAGATTCGTGACCACCAAGTCTTTGGGCTCAAGCATGCCTTTGTTCATGCAGGTGGGGGTTGTGAGGATGCGATCTTCATCGAGGCGAACGGAGATATTGCCTTCGCAGGCTACGATAAACCCGCGGTCATACATCCACTTCCCAGCGGTGCAGATTTCGCGACGGTGTTGCTCTTCGCTTTTCTGGTGGGTAGGCCAGAGCGAGTATGTGTCCATTTCACGCACTCCTTGCATGCCCGGAAGTTCATCCAGGCCATTTTCCTGCTCCCACCAAAGTGGACCCTTCTGCCCCGCGCGCCCAGAAGCCCGACGCGCACTTTATCACATTAGGCATAGATTCCGCGCAACTTTAGAGCGCTGGCTACGCGGTCAATCGCGAGCATATAAGCGGCAATACGATTGTTTACTTTGTGGGCTTCCGCATAACGCACGACGCCGTCAAACGCATTTTCCATCACGTCGAACAAGCGTTCATTGACCTCGCTTTCGCGCCAGAAAAAGCCTTGACGGTCCTGGACCCATTCGAAGTAGCTGACGGTGACGCCGCCAGCGTTACCGAGAATATCCGGAACGGTGAAGATACCCTTGGCATCGACAATCGCGTCGGCTTGCCAGGTGGTCGGACCGTTTGCGCCTTCGCAGAGAATGCGCGCCTGGACCTGGTGAGCGTTTTGCTCTGTAATCTGGTTTTCGATCGCCGCGGGGATAGCGATTTCACAGGGCTGGAAGAGAATGTCGCGAGCGGACATTTTCGTGCCGCCGCCGGGGTAATCCTGCAAGGATTTTTTCTGGGTGTAAACCCAGTCAATCACTTTCGGAACGTCAAAACCCTTATCATTATAGAGACCCCCACCGATGTCAGCGAGGCCAATAATTTTATAGCCCGCCTCTTGCATGAGCTGCGCGGCGAGAGAACCGACGTTGCCGAATCCTTGAATCACAACGCGGCAGCCTTCTCTCTTGATGCCGAGCTTGGCGAGAGCTTTGTCACAGCAAATCATGACGCCCCGCCCGGTGGCCTCGCGCCTTCCGCGAGAACCGCCAAGTTCGATGGGCTTACCGGTCACCACAGCGGTTGTAGCTTCGCCGACGTGCATCGAGTAGGTGTCCATGACCCAGGCCATGGTCTGCTCGTTGGAGCCGATATCCGGGGCGGGGACGTCGCGCTCAGGGCCAAGCCAGTCGGCGAGCTCTGCGGTGTAACGCCGTGTGAGACGTTCAAGTTCTCCCCTCGATAATTTTCGAGGATCACAAATGATGCCGCCTTTAGCGCCACCAAAGGGAATATTCACAACGCCGCACTTCCAAGTCATCCAGGTCGCGAGGGCACGCACTTCATCGAGGGAAACATCGGGAGCGAAGCGAATGCCGCCCTTACCTGTGCCACGCACCGTGGAATGAAGTACCCGGTAGCCAACGAAAACATCGAGCTGACCGTTGTCCATGCCGACAGGGATGTAGAGAGTGATTTCTTTTTTGGGGTACTTGAGATAGCGATAGAGACCCTGCTCAAGCCCTAGTTTCTGGGCGGCCACTTCGAAGCGCGCTTCGGCGTTCTGGTAGACATTCATCTCTTCCGGTACTGGGGCTTGCGACATGCGGAAATCTCCTTTGAGGCGCCGACGGCAGTGGGATCAACCAACTTTTCGCACCTCGGCCTGTGAAGGGAGCTCAGGACCGACTTGCTGGGCTAAAAGAGATGGCTGGCGGGCTACCCCATTGCAGGGAATCGTGATTCGACCGACCCACCAGACTCGCTTTTGGCCGGGCCGCCAGTATACGAACCTGCCGCTCTGGCTGCAAGGGAGAGGAGCCTCGCGGGCAGCTCGAGAGTATAGCGATGTCGTCTGCGTTAGGAGAGGTATTGAAGAGTCTTTTCGATCAGATCGAAGGTTCCCTGGTAAGGATCGCCCGGGCTGTCGAATTCCATGGAGCAGTAGCCCTTGTAGTTGCTGGACTTGAGAATGCCGAAGGTCTTCGCCAGATCGACGTGAACGAGTTGGCCCTTCTCATCTGCTTCCAGGGCTTTAACGTGACAGATGCCATAGGCATGCTTGAACATCGCTGCGATTCCCTCGTAGGGGTATGCGGACTTGCCGCCTGCCAGCGTGTTCGCGAAATCAGGATTCGCGTGCAGCCAGGGGCTATTCACCTTCTCGATGATTTTCACTATAAAAAAGGGATCTTCGCTGACGGGATTGTCGTTCTCTAGATTAACTACGATATTTTTAGCCGAGGCATACTCCGCCACACGGAGGAGACTCTCGGCGGCGCGACCCACTTCGGGCTTCGAATCCTTTGCGGGCGGCATGTTGGTGCGAACGCTTGGCGAGCCGACGGACGCAGCAATATCAATCCATTGCTTGCTGAAGGCGATGCCTTTCTCGCGCTCTGCCTTTTCCATTGCGTACGGGCTATGCTCGCCATCAACGGCGATGTTTACGATGGCACCGCCGGCTTTGGCGACGGCTGAGCGAAGCTCATCGAGATACTTCGCATCACGCGAGCGAAAATGCTCGCTCCAGGGTTCCATCTTATTGATGTTGAATCTTGACTTGATGTGCAAAAGGAAGTCTTTCAGATCCATCTTGGGAGGGGACGAATTGCTCGCTTTGTCGTGAGCGCCGGCGATGAAATCGCGGAAGGGATAGGAGGCGGTGGCAATTCGCTCGCGAGGCGCCGAAGGAAATGGAATGCTGGGTCCGGAGATTGCGGCGACCGTGGCTTTCAAACCCGGCCACAGGGTGGCCGCGATTGTCGTGCCAGCCGACTGCGTAATGAAGCGCCTTCGTGTGGTGGGTGGCAAAGCGGCGCCATTCTAGCAGAGTCAGTTTCGGGGCGCTAGGAAGAGGGTCATTCCATATCGGGTTAGTAGATTTTTTACAGCATGACATTTAACGCAGCGGGGAGTACCTCCAGCTTTTGACAGCGCAGGGTTAACAACTCTCCATCCACGAGCAGGTCGACAGGTCCGTCCAATTGAAAGTCGACTTGCCTGCATTCACGGCGAGAAGCCATGGGGTGCTTCAGGTGGGAGCCATCGTAGATGCGCATGAGATTGCGCATGATGCCGAAGTGGCCGATAGGACCCCAGCGAACAAATTCCAGCAATCCGTCGCCGACTTCCGCATTGGGAGCAATCATCATGTTACCGCCCGTAAATTTGCTGTTGTTGAAAGCGAGGAACAGGCATTGACGGTTGTCGGTTTCTGAATCGCCATCGATGCGCAGAGGGAACACAGGTTTGTGAACGCGTGCGAGACAGGCGAATGTTCCGAGGACAAATCCCGGCCGGCCCAGGAATTTGAATCTGCGGATCGTCATCCGGGCAACATCCGCGGTAAATCCGAGGCTCAACATGTTGATGAAGTGGATGACTCCGTCGGAATGGCTCAGGCGCATGACGTCGCATGGGCGTGTCCGCCCAGCGAGGATGGCTTTGATAGCATATCGGGCACCCTGATCAGAGAAGTCGCGGAGGAAACAGTTACCTGTGCCGAAGGGTAGAAAAGCCAACGTTGATGGTTCTGCGACTGGACCGTTAGAGAAGAGACCGTTTAGGACTTCGAACGCCGTGCCGTCACCTCCGACGCTAACAAAACGCCGGCATCCGCGAGAGTGAGCTTCAGTGACAAGGTGTTTGGCGTGGCCACGAGAGTGTGTTTCGACAACATCAAGTTCCAGGCCCGAGGCGCGCAGCTTAGCCAACGCCGGACCTGCGAGCTTTCCGCACCGTCCCTGCCCGGCGGCGGGATTCACGACGGCCATGAAGGAAGAGTTCATAGATGCCGTTTGGTTTGCAAATGCTGCACGCGCCGCGTCCGCGACGTTTACTTGTGGCTAGTTGGCAGCCCCCTTTGATTTTGTCAGATGCGCGATTTCATCGGCATGGGCGAGGACTTTCTGAAACGCCACGATGTATTGGTCCAGTAAGGGTTGGGAGGCAGATGGAAAAACCGGCAGGGTAAGAAGATCCCTGCTCATCGCTTCCGTAAGCGGAAGCGCGTCAGGTCTGTAAACTGGGAGGGTAAGGTCAGTGCGATTCTTAAATGCGGGAAACTGTGCAAAACGGCCCTCTGTGAAGAGCGGCTGCTGATGCAAAAGCGGATAGCGATTCTTTGGAGCCACGACTTCGCAGCCCTCGGCGCGGAGTGATTCGGCCAGCAATTCCACGGGCAGGCCCCAACGCTGCTGGTCGTACTGGATCAGAAACTTGAAATAGACGCGTTCAACTTCAGCTGGACCGAGGTACGTGTTGAAGCCCAGTTTTTCCAGGCGCTCCGAGAGGTAGCGGAGATTGGAGTTTCGCTTCGTATTGCGCTCCGTCAGGTGTTTCAACTGCACGCGGGCGATAGCTGCCGAAATCGGCGAAAGACGAGTCTTAACGCCGAACGTGGTTCCAGCAAACCGGCGAGCCGGACCGGGCAGCTCCAAGGTGCGCTCGAGGCTGCCCATGCAAGTTGCACGCTCCATGAAAGCACCGTTGTTCGTAAAGAAGATTCCGCCTTCGCCAGCGGGGGCGAGTTTGCTGGTTTGCAGACTGATGACTGAAATGTCTCCCAGTGAGCCGCAAGGCCGGCCGCGCCATGTCGCTCCTTGCGCGTGAGAAGCGTCTTCGATGATTTTCAGATCGTGACGCTTGGCCAGTTCGAAGATCTCAGCCATCTTGCAGGGCAGCCCCCAGAGGTGGGTGACAACGATAGCGCGGCTCCGCGTAGTGATCTTGCGTTCGATGTCCGCAGGATCGATTCCCAGCCGGTCCGGCTCACTTTCGCAGAAAACGGGAAGTGCTCCCACCCACAGCATGGGGACCACGGAAGCCCAATGGGTTGCAGAGGGAACCAGTATCTCGTCGCCACAATTCAGATCGAGCGCGAAGAACGCTGCGAGAAGCGCGGCGGTGCCGTTACAGTGCGCGAGGGCATGCCGGACACCCAATTGACTGCGGTAATCCTCTTCAAGTAGACGGGTTGCGGGATGAAGGGAAAGATCACCGTCACGAAGCACTGCGAGAACGGCAGACTCGTCTTCCTCGGTCAGGATGGGCCAGCGGTTGGCTTCTCTGCCGTCCAGAGTTACAGCTCGCGAGCCGCCGAGGTAGGCAGGAAGGTCCCAAGAAGCGTCGCTCATCGCAGGTGCCTTTCGCACTTCCACTGGAAGACCTTGGACTCGTTTCCAGAGATTGCGGGAAGCTTATCACGGAATCTCGGCGGGATGGCGCACCCGATGGTTCCGGCGCTGACGCGCGATGCGCTCTGTTATAATCCGGATAATTTTTGCGAGAAGCGGATTCCCGGAGTGAAAATATGAATAGGTGCTTGCTAATTCTACTCGGATTTTTTCTGTTCACTCCGCCGGGAACGGCCTTTGGTCAGGCTCCTTCCGATTTGCTCTCCGGCCTGACAAGACCGCATAACTACACTTTGAAGCGAGTCTCCAGTTACGACCGAACCGGAGGCAACGAGGACTACCGTCCGCTCGCCGCGGGAGAGACCCTTACGCTATTCGATGAGGCGGGGCCCGGCGAAATCTCACATGTTTGGATCACCATCGCGAGCAATGAGAGATTTCACCTGAAGAAAATGGTGCTGCGGATGTAGTGGGACGGCGAGAGTTCGCCCAGCGTGGAAGCCCCGGTTGGCGATTTTTTCGGTTTGGGACTTGGCGACTATTCTATGTATCAGTCCGTGCCCCTCTCCGTGGGCGGGGACAAAGCTCTGAACTGCTTTTTCCCAATGCCATTTCAAAAACACGCGCGCATCACGCTTACAAATGAGGGCAAGCGTCCGGCAGAGGCGGTTTACTGGAACATTGACCAGCGCGCGTACAACTCGGCACTTCCCGCTGATACGCTCTACTTTCACGCGCAGTACCGGCAAGCAACTCCCAACAAGGCATTCCCAGAAAGCAAAATCAATTTAGACGGCAAGGAGAATTACGTTTGGATGGAAGCGGCCGGGCGCGGACACTTCGCCGGAGTCACCATGTCCGTGGTCGAGAATCAGGACGGGTGGTGGGGCGAGGGAGACGACATGTTTTTTGTGGATGGAGAAAAGCTGCCGTCCATCAACGGAACCGGCTCGGAAGACTATTTTCTGGGTGCCTGGGATTTTGGTGGGAAGCCTTTTGCTTACGGGTTATTCGGAGCACCGATCGTTGGCGCGGAGCTTCAGGGCGGCCGGTGGTCCGTTTATCGGTTCCACCTGGATTCACCCATTCCGTTTACGAAGTCTCTGCGCGCCGCAATCGAGCACGGGCATGCGAACGACCGCGGCGATAATTTCTATTCGGTAGCCTATTGGTATCAGACTGAACCGCACGCCACTTTTCCCGGGCTGCCCGCCGCGGAAATGCGAGTGCCACACGTAATTCCAGTTCCTGGCTCTCAGAAATAATGGGAATCGGCGCGAGCGGCGAAAAACTTCACGTGCCGGGCGCTGCAGAACGCAGCCGTAAGAATTATTGCAGACGGAACTGCAGGGTTACGGTGAGATGCATGGCCACGGGTTTGCCATCGAGCGATGCCGGCTGATACTTCCACTGACGTAGTGCGTCTTTCGCGGCTTGATGCAGAAGCGTGGGCCCGGAAAGGACTTTCATGGTTGTGACCCGTCCATTGACGTCGATTAACGCGTCGATGACCACATTGCCGGACACGTGCTGATTCTTGGCCATGATCGGATAGAGCGGGGCCACTTGACTTACTAACTTCGCGGACTTTACGTCTCCCCCGATCGGGAGCGGCGCTTCCGGAGCAGCGGGCTGTTTGCCAGTGTTTTCTGCAAGACCAGAGTTGAAGCCCTCCACATTTGGTACGGCTGCACCATTTGTAAGGGCTGGCGCTGACTCTTCCTCATCTTGTGCAGCTGCTGGCCGATTCCTGGTTGGACTGGCCAAGTGTACTTCGCCGAAGACAGGCTTCTTAGGCTCCGGCTCGGGAGCGGGCCGTGAAATTCGCTCTGTGGCAGCAGCCGGAATGGTGGCTCCCGCACCGCGAGTCTTGTCTCGAGTAACCGGAATTGGTTGGACTGTTGCCGAAGGTCTCGTGAGTGGGGCGCTGGAGGCCGGCGCGCTCGAGAGTGGTGTCTCTTTCGATTGGGATGTTGGTTCAGGGGCAGCCACCGAAATCTGTGGCGGCAGCTGCATTGCCTCAGGTCCTGGAACAGCCGCATTCGTTTGCACGCTGGCGGACCGCGAAATCGGTGCGGACGGGCCTTGGACCTCGTTCGCGGGATGAAACAGATACCATCCACCTCCCGCGGCCAGCAAAACCCCTGCGGCGATTGCTGCCAAGAAGACTCTCTTGCCGGAGCCTCCGGACGCATGATCTTGGGAAATTACTTCGTTGTCCAGCGGTAGCAAGTTACCGATGCCGGGCAGCTCGACTTCGGGCGGACGCTCCACATCGGCAACAGGCATAGGATCCGCTAGATGCTCTTGACTCGCGGCAATCTCGGCCGCGTGTTTGGCCTTTTCTCGCTCGATTAGCTCTTCCGTAGATGCAGGCGCAGCGGCGTTTCGTGCCAACGGCTCCAGCCATGACGGTATCTTCACCTCCTCCGTGTCCAAGTAAGACTTGACGGGAGGAGGCGTGCTTTTTGCGGGCGGTGCGATTTTGACGGACGAAGGATCTGATTTTGCAATTTCGAAAACCTTTGCGGCCACATTCGAAACAGCACTTCCATCAAAGGCGGACAACGGCGAAGCGGGCAGAGCGGACTTTGCGGCCGGCGCCTCGCTAAGGAGAAGAGCGGAAAGTTGTTCCTGAAGCCGCGCTGCTTGTTGTTTCGACTCATCCGTGGAATTCGCGTTCCCGTCGTTCGCCGGCGTCTGTTCGCCATCTGATGGAAGCGGAAGCGATGAGTGCTTTGAAGGCATCAGCACCGGATGCGGTTCGGGGGGACTCAGAAGGCTCGCAACAGAAAAGGCCACTGAAGAAGAAGTCTCGGGGGCGTGAATTTCCGGCACATCAAGTTTCGTTGCCGTCGGGATCACTGGTGCAGCCGCAATCGGTGCTGACGGCGCTGCGGGTTTCGGAACGACCGGCGCGACTGCCTTCACTTCGGCATGAATCTGGGCCGGCACAACTTCGGAGATTCTTGGCGAAGCGCTGACCACGGGACTCGCGATCTTCGGAGCGGCAGAGAGTGGGGCAACTGGAATGTTCTTGGCTGCCGCTGGGATCGTCGAAGTAGGTGAAGGAATATGGGGCGTCATGCGGTCCGTCGGGAAGCGCATTCCCCAGAAGCCTAGCACCGACTCCGTGAATTCGAGTTCCACGTAGCCGCTGACATTCCTGTAATTCTTCGATTTGACGACTTGGCAGACCACTTCCTTCTTTGTTTTCTCGTTGGTTAGGAATAGCAATTGGCCTGGCGATACTGGTGACCCAAGCCGGATGACTGCGCCGTGGCCGAAAACAAGGACTGTTCTTGTGGTTTCAGAAAATGGCTCGCGCTTGTCGCTGCCTTCCACCGCGCGCGCTCCGTTCACAGTTACGGGCACTTCCAAGGCGACAGGCTGTGGCCTGCTTGTGGCTTCTTCAGATCGCGCGCCACTGCCCGCGGGAATTGCGGCGGATGTCTCTCTCGGGGCTGTTAGGACTTCATTTTCTTTGCTGGTTGGCGCCATAACTTGCTCACTTGGTCGGCTGAATTTTTGATAGGTCCAGGCATGAACAGAGCTATGCCTGCATATCTACATGGTCTTCTTGGCCCATACTCTGCAGCCATGGTACGTGCGTACCAACGTGGAAACACCTGTCCTTACGGACAGTCGTGTTGAGGTGAGAAACAGCCCTAACGCTTAAGAGGTGGGCGGAATTGCTCGTCAATTTCGACTTGGTAGCCCGTGACGACCTTGTTGGTCTCGTTGGCCATCCCGATGACAGCTTGCAATTCCTTGAACATGGCGTCTGTCATGCCCTTCTTAAAAGCGGAGGCGGTGTGCGAGGCGATGCAGTAGTGACAGTTATTCGTGACGCTTACGGCCACGTAGATTAGCTCCTTGGTCAGTGGATCGAGCGCGCCAGGGACCATGATCTGTTTGATACTCTCCCACGTGCGTTTCAGAGTAGCTGGGTCGTGCGCGATGGCCTTCCAGAAATTGTTGATCCAATCGATTTTGCGTGTGGCCATGATGTCGTCATAAATAGTGCGAACCTCGGGGCTCGCGTCTTTGTATTCGATAAGTCCAAATGTTGCCATGGGTTCTCCCAGATTAGAACGAAGTGTGTTCACGGAAACGTTAGCAAGAAGCGGCAGTCTCTGCCAGAAAAAGGGCGAATGACTCTCTCGTTCTAGTCGACGTTTGAAGTAAGAACTGCCCGCTGGTGATACACCGCGTCCCAGAAGCGGACACTCGGAACAGGGCGTCAGCCACTCAACTGCAGCTCAAGACCCTCTGAAAACTGCAACTTAAGGATTTTTTCGCTTGGCAGGGAACCTGCTAGCCAACTATAACGTATCACGATATAGTCTTCCTTTCGGCGATAGAGCGTGGCTAGCCGGTGTCCTTCAGAAGCCACGAGGTGAGAGTGTGATGAAGAAGAGAGAAACCGAATCGTTCCTGCCGTTAACGCCGGCGATGTTTCACATCCTGCTGGCGCTGGCTGACGGCGAAAAACACGGCTATGCCATTTTGAAAGAAGTGGCGCGGCGCACCGAGGATAAGGTCCGGCTGAGCGCGGGGACGCTCTACGGAAATCTGGCGCGGCTGGAAAGCGCGGGACTCATCGCGGAATCGAACCGCCGGCCGGAAGTGGTGCTCGACGACGAGCGGCGCCGGTATTACCTGCTTACGGAGTTTGGGCGCGAGGTGGCTGTGGCCGAAGCCGAACGCATGGAAGAAGCGCTTGGGCAAGCGCGTGCCAAGAAACTTTTCCGAAAACCAAAACTCGCGTAGCGAGGGAGAACCGTCATGGGAAAACCAACCCTGCCTTTTTCGCAAAAGCTGTTTCGAGCGCTGGTTCGCGTGCTGCCCTTCGACTTCCGAATAAATTATGAAGGCGAGATGGAGGGAGTGTTTCGGGAGCAACAGCGCGAAGTGGAAGAACAAGGCGGCCTATTGGGCGCCCTTAAGCTCTGGAAAGAAACCATCGTGGGAATTTTCACAACCGCCCCGCGAGAGCACTGGCAAATCCTGACGAGTGACTGCGGATATGCATTCCGCATGATGCGAAAGAATCCGGGGTTCACCGTAGTAGCGATCCTCACGCTTGCTTTGGGAATCGGCGCGAACACTGCCATCTTCAGCGTTGTGCATTCCGTCTTGCTTCGCTCGCTACCCTATCCGCAAGGCCAGCAATTGATTTTCATTCGCCAGCAAGAACAGAAGCTGGGCATCCCGGATATCGGATTTTCCGTGAAGGAGATCGAAGACTATCGAGCGCAGAACAGGACACTCTCCGGTCTCGTGGAATACCACTCCATGTCCTTTACCCTTTTTGGGCACGGCGATCCGGAGCGCGTTCGAACGGGCGTCGTTTCCGCCAACTATTTCGATTTGTTTGGAGTTCAACCGCTTCTGGGACGGACTTTTCTGGCCGACGATGATAAGCCGGCTGCTCCTCCTGTGCTCCTCCTTAGTTACGAATATTGGAAAAACAATTTCGGCTCCGACGCCGGGATCGTTGGGAAGACTTTTGAAATGAACGACAAAGTGCACACGGTTGTCGGTGTTCTGCCTCCCGTGCCGCAATATCCCGATGAGAATGACGTTTACATGGCCACTTCGGCTTGTCCCTTTCGCTCGAATGCTATGCATCTGGAAGACCGCGACATGCGCATGATGGAAGTGTTTGGGCGATTGAGGCCCGGCGTCACCGCGGCGCAAGCGAGCGCCGATGTCTCCACAATCGCTGCGGGATTAAAAGCAGCCTACCCGAAGTCGTATCCAGAAAATGTTGGTTTTATCTCCACGGCCGCGCCGCTGCAAGAAGAGTTAACACAGGGAGCGCGTCCGACGCTGCTTCTGCTGCTCGCTGCGGCCGCTTTTGTGCTGCTCATCGCGTGCGCAAACGTCGCGAACTTGACTCTTGCGCGCATGGCCAAGCGCGAGCGCGAACTCGCTGTCCGAAGCGCTCTTGGAGCTGGACGAAGCCGCCTCCTTCGGCAGCTTCTGACGGAAAGTTTTCTGATGGCATTTGCCGGCGGTGCGCTGGGTTTGTTGCTGGCTTACGGCAGCCTGGAGTTGCTCACCGATTTCGTGGGCCGGCTCACCCCACGCGCTCGCGAAATCCACATTGACGCACAAGTCTTGCTATATACACTCGCGGCAGCACTGGGCACGAGCCTCGTATTCGGCACGCTCTCCGCACTCTTCTCGCGCGCAAATCTCTCCTCCAGCTTGAAGGAAGGAAGTACCGGCGCAGGCTCGGGGCGCCAGCAGAACCGCATGCGCAGCGCACTGATTGTCTGCCAGATCGCTTTTTCGTTCATGCTACTCATCGGCGCAGGCCTGATGATTCGCAGCCTCTTCAAAATGCAGCAAGTGGACGCAGGCATTGTTCCACAGCGCGTTCTAGCTATGAGAACCATGCTTAACTGGTCAAAGTATACCGAGGGCGAGAAGACCCGCGTGTTTGTCCAAGAATTGCTCGACCGCGTGAAATCAGAGCCCGGCGTGCTTTCCGCGGCTATCTCAAGCAGATACCCCTTCGAGCCAGAGGCAATTACGGGTGGTCCGGAATCTTTCTCCTTCGCATTTCAAATCGAAGGGCGCACCTTGGAACCCGGTCAAGCGCCGCCAGTCAGTACGTTTGCCGCAGTATCACCGGACTATTTCAAGACGCTTGGCATTCCTCTTAAAGGGGGGAGGCTGCTGGCGGAGACTGACAAAGATAAGGCCCCTGGCGTGGTAATCATCAATGAAGCGGCCAAGCGTCAATTCTGGCCAACCGAAGATGCGATCGGAAAGCGTGTAACTGCGGATGGAGGAAAACACTGGGCCACTATCGTGGGCATGGTTGGAGACGTTCGGGAATTTGGGCTGAACCATGCACCTACGGCTGAGTTTTATGCCCCTCAAGCACAAAGCATCCAGCCGAGCACGTTGATCGTGCGAACCATCAGCGAGCCGCGAAGTATGGCTCAGTCTCTGACGCGCGCCGTGCACGACGTGGATCCGCAGACCGCGGTGACGCATATCCTGACCCTGGAACAGGCGCGGTATGAATCGATGGCACCGCCACGAGTGACCGCGAGCCTTCTCGGCATTTTCGCGGGCCTGGCGCTGGTTATCGCCACGGCAGGCATCGGCGGGATCATGGCGCTGATGGTCAGCCAGCGCGTTCGCGAAATCGGAATTCGCATTGCTCTCGGCGCGCGGCCGGCGAGCATTCTTCAGATGGTCCTCGGGCAAGGCATGTTGCTGGCTGTCTTGGGAGTCGGAATTGGAATTGCGGGTGCCGTCGTTTTGACCGGGCTGGTGAAATCGCTCTTGTTTGAAGTGCCCCCGACGGATGTGCTGACGTTCAGCGGCGTCGGCCTGACCCTGCTGGCAGCCGCGGCCCTAGCAAGCTACTTGCCGGCGCGTCGCGCTGCCGCAGTTGACCCGAACATCGCGCTTCGCGCCGATTAAATTTGAGACTTCCACATTAAATCTCAAAGGAGGGACTGAATATGAAAGGAAAAAGCATCACGCGCCGAGAGTTACTGCAGGCCTCGGCAGCCCTGGGTTGTCTAGCGGCTACTCCTTTTTCGGCGGCTGCCTCGGAGCTCGGGAGCACAGAAGCGGCTCGATCTTCCGCCGTTCCGAATCCGCTTAAACCTCCCGCCGAAGGCAGCATCCCGGTTGCCTTTCTTATCTCTGATGGCGCAGTCGTCATCGATTTCTGCGGACCTTGGGAAGTCTTTCAGGATGTCATGGTCCCGGGCCGGATGGACATGGCTTTCCGACTGTTCACCGTATCCGAAAAAGCCGACCCAATCCAAGCAAGCGGCGGCATGAAAATTACCCCCAACTACACTCTTGAAACCGCTCCTGCGGCAAAAGTCATCGTAATCCCGGCGCAGAGTGCACCGACTGAAGCCGTACTGGACTGGGTTCGCAAGTCAGCTAAAGGCGCCGACGTTGTCATGTCGGTGTGTACGGGCGCATATTTGCTCGCGCAGACCGGCTTATTGGCGGGCAAAGCCGCCACCACTCATCACGGCTCGTATATCGATTTCGCCAGGAAGTATCCAGATATCCGCGTCAAGCGCGGCGCCAGATTCGTCGAAGATGGCAATCTCGCCTCAGCAGGCGGACTTTCCTCCGGCATCGATCTCGCGCTGCGCGTTGTCGAGCGCTATTTCGGCCGGGACCTTGCCAAGCAGATTGCCTTTGACATCGAATACCAGGGCCAGGGCTGGATGAGCCCTGACTCAAACGCGGTTTATGCGAAACTGCGCACTTCGATAGACAATCGTCCCCTGTGTGTTGTGTGCTCCATGGCAATCGACGCATCGACTGCACCGAAGACCGTCTATCAGGGGAAGACCTACTACTTCTGCAGCTCCGATCACAAGTCCATCTTCGACGCCGCTCCTGCGGAATTCATAAAGGCAATGTGAAGCGAGCGTAAGTCTGGATGCCCTGCCTTCGCTCATGGAAGCGGGTATTAACTCCGGGAAGCTTTGGACGAAGAGAGAAACTCTTCGAGCAGAAGCCGTGCGAGGCGCCGGGAATTGTGCCGGATGACGCCGTGTTCTTCGAGAAGGTTATCGAGAACGACCCGGTAGCCTAATTTCTGCAGTTCGGAGAGGTCGACGGCTACCTGCTCCGCACCCTGTCGCCGGTAACGCCTGGCCACATCAGGGGAAACAGGCCGGCGGTTGGCGATGACCCAATCCACGACAGAGCGCGGGGTATGGCGACGAATGGCGCGAAGATGGTCGGCCAAGGAATAGGCGGCAGTTTCGCCCGGCTGCGTCATGAGATTGGCGATGTACACGCGCGGAGCCGTGGACTTGGCGATCGCGGCGGCGATTTCGGGAATCAATAGATTCGGAAGAATGCTGGTGTAGAGGGAACCCGGGCCGAGAAGAATCAAGTCGGCTTCTTGAATGGCCTCGATCACGGTAGGAAATGGCGCAACGCGTCGAGGCGAAAGCGATATCTTATCGATCGGTGTGCGGCTCGCGGTGATGCGTGTCTCCCCGCGCACGATCCGGCCGTTCGTCAGCCGGGCGACCAGATGAACGTTTGAAAGTGTCGAAGGAAAGATCCGGCCGCGAATTGCGAGAACTTTGCTGCTGACGCGTACGGCTTCTGCGAAATCCCCGGTGACATGTGTCAGCGCGGCCAGGAACAGATTGCCGAAATTGTGGCCGATGAGGCCGCGTCCAGCATGAAAGCGATATTGAAATAGCCTCCCGAGCAGTGCCTCATCCTTGGAGAGTGCGACCATGCAGTTGCGGATGTCGCCGGGTGGAAGGACACGGTTTTCGCGGCGAAGGCGCCCGGAGCTTCCGCCGTCGTCGGTGACCGTCACGATAGCTGTGAGTTCGCTGATCGGGCGGTCAGAATTGGGATGCTCGTCGCTGCGGCGGACAACGTACTCTTTGAGGCCCCGCAGAAGCGTGGAAAGTCCGGTGCCCCCGCCAAGCGCAACGACGCGGAATCCGCGGGATAGAGGCCTCGGTTTGGGGGCGTTTTTCTTCACTGGATGACGTACTGAACTCTGGCGACGAAGCGTTTCGTTCGAGGCGTGTTTCGGTTCACGGGCAAGAAAGCCAAATCACGAAGGCTCAGCCTGCTGTGCCGTCTTTCTCCGGGTACAGAAGCTCCGTGAAGCGAGGATCTTCTTGGAGGAAGGCAAAGTCTTCATCGTTGCGTGCGTGGTAGCGGTTTTCCGGGCGAAGTTCGATGGCCACTTTAAGATTCGCCATCGCCGAATCCGCTTCGCCGGTGAGGCAATCGAGAGCGGCAAGAGCGTAGTGAATATAATCTGATTTCGGAGAGGCTTTGCGCGCTTTCAGCAAACTTTCGCGAGCATCGTCCCAGCGGCCGATGTTCATCATGGCCACACCGCGCTGGTAATGCTCATCAGCGGTCCGCGGGTTCTGCTCCGCGCTCGGCTTCATGCGCTGCTCCGCAATGCGCAAGTGCATGCGCGCGCGGTCGGCGAGCCCTTTGCTCGGCCCTTCGAGAACTTTTTCCAACTCTTGCTTCGCGCGCGCAAATTTTTGCTGGTGAAAGAGCGCGAGCGCCTCATCATAAGTCTTGAGTTGCGCCTGGACAAGCGGATCAACCAGTTCGACGCCGCCCCGCTGAGGAGGCGGAGGAGGAGGTAAGTTCCTTTTTTTCTGTGAGTTAGAGTGGCCGCGCGTGGCGCCTTTGCCCTGTCCCGATGAGCCCGATGAGGCTTTGCGCGCTTTTGCCATGTTGCGAATCGTAACAGAGGTAAATGACGGCGTCAACGAGTGTAGATAGCCTTGCCATCGGCCGAATGAGTTACCTCCCGGCGGCACCTGGCGAAAAAAGAGCATCGAAATGTCGGTATTCTCGCGGAAACTGTAAGTAGGTTACCCGACAGAGGACAAGCGCAGCCTGAAGGCTGGCCTGTCAGCACCGCGTATGCTATAAATTTGTGGCCGAACTCTGGTTAGGATCAAGTGCCTTTCATCAATTTTCCTGCGCGCGAAATTAACTGTAAGCTCGTGTACTACGGTCCAGGTCTGGGCGGAAAAACTGCCAACCTCCAGTGGGTCTACGACCACACCGGGCAAAACCAGAAGGGCAAAATGGTGTCCCTGGCCACGGAGACGGACCGCACCCTGTTCTTCGATTTTCTGCCGTTGGACCTTGGAACTGTGCGCGGCTTCAAAACGCGCTTTCACCTCTATACCGTCCCTGGGCAGGTCTTCTATGAGGCCAGCCGGAAGCTAATCTTGAAGGGCGCCGACGGCGTTGTCTTCGTCGCGGATTCGCAGGAAGAGCGGCTCGACGCGAATTTCGAGACCATGGAAAACTTGCAGGAACATTTGAAAGAGCACAACTTGAATTTCGACACGATTCCTTACGTGCTCCAATTGAATAAGCGTGATTTGCCCAACGCCATGCCCGTGCCGGAGCTGAAGAAGCAGCTCCAGAAAAAAGGCGAGCCCGTCCTCGAAGGAGTTGCCATTCAAGGAATCGGCGTATTCGAAACGCTGAAAGAAGTGGCCAAGCTGGTGCTCGCCGAATTGAAAAAGGGCGGTTGAAGCCTCCTCAATCTCAATAGAGTTGAAATTCAATGTCGACGGGAACGCGAACAGGCACAGACTGTCCGTGCGCGTTGGCAGGCTTGAACTTCCATTTCTTAACGGCCTCGATCGCTTGCCCGGTCAGTGAAAAAGGCGCGCCCTTCAAAACCGCCACGGACTCAACGACGCCATCCTTGGTCACAATAAGCGAAAGTTCGACCGTGCCGCGGTACTTCGCGACTCGAGCCAGGTCCGTATAGTCCGGACTCGGACAGAAAACACAAACGGGGAGTGACACTCCGTTCACTCCTGGCTGCAGGATGCCAGGCTCGGTTTGTATGGCATTGGATGACCGTGCATAGGAAATTGCCGGTTGTTTCAAAAGATCCTGCAGCTCGCCAGTCAATGGAAACTGCGCCTCTCCAGACCAGGCTGGCCCAAGTCCATCTGTGCGCAGATTAATTCGCAATTGTTGATTGGCATCCGTCTCCATGGTTCCGCGTATGACCCCTGCTCCTCCCATCGACCGCGCAAGCGTCAAGCAGACCGCTTCACTTTGAAGATCCTCGAGCCCCATCCAGTTTTCCTTCAAATAAGCGCTGAAGGACTTGCGGTCTTCCACTTGGAAACCGGAAGCGAAACCAGAAAGGGACTGCGCCAATTCGTCAGCGAGGATGCTGCCCAGCTTGGAAAATTGTTTGTCGCTGGCGTTGGAAAAATCGATCACCAATACCTTGGGAAGCGCCGGATCGATCTTGGACTGGCGGATTTGCGCCGCCACGCGCGATGCCAGCGCTTCCATCTGATCTTGGGCAATGCGCGGCAAAGCAGGTGCACCATCCTGGGCGCGAACAGTGCAACCGAAAAAAGAACACGCCGGCACTGCCATCATCAAAGCCCCAACCACGCGCAAAACAACGGAGGCCCTGACGCGACACACTTCAGTAAAGGTCTTTTCTCGCAAGGAGGTCTAAATACTCCAACTCGAAATCGACGTCTAATGGATGAATCCGAGGTACACCCTAGCTAAAGGACGCGTTGCGCGCCGCAAACGTTGCTTCGCTTAGGCAAAGTTGGCGAGGGCCGCGGATTCGGAATCGAACGTCGGGATGGCTTCGACGAGCCGCGTAACCGTAAGGGCATCACGCACGCGGCCGGCGCGGCAGATGAGACGCAGCGCGCCGCCTTCGCGGGCCAGCTTGATCGAAATACGAACGAGTGCGGAGATACCGGAGCTATCGATTTGTGGAACGCCATTGAGGTCCACGATCACTTTGCGAGCGCCAGCCTTGGCGACGGCTTCGAGGGCATCGTGCAGCTGCTCGCTGGGATCTCCGATGGTCAAGCGGCCGCGCACTTCGAGGATCGGAATGGTCCCGGACTCCCGAACGTTGATTTCCATGGGCGGATGGTCGGTCATAGTGCTTCGCCAGAAAACTTCATTCCAGTCGGTGTGCCCTTGCCCGCTTCGCCAAACCAGCGGGAACGGCGGCTTCGAGGCCGGAATGCATTATACGATGGCAAGGCTGCGAGGCAAGAAGGCCTCTCAAAGAAATGCCCCGGCAGAGTCGGAGTGTGTTTGGCCGAGCCTGGCGGAAACATCCGGTTGCCGGACGGTTTGCGGGCCGGCGAATCAGAAAAATGAATCTGGCCGATGCAAATTTCTAAACCTATCACCGGGCGGGCACGCGTATAATCCAAGGCGAAAAAAGTGGTGGGTCCCCAACAGTATCGTTTTCAGTGTAGCCCCGGCCAGACCGGGAGCAACCCAAACGCAGCGGAGTGAACATTTCTATGAAGCACCTGGGATGGAAGTGTTGTTTAGTCGTCTCAATGGTGCTCGCCGCTGTACCCCTCCTCGGGCGACAAACTCCTGCCTCCGCTGCGAGCACTTCCCAAACAGCAGCCCCCACCGCGACGGCCCCCACGAATCCTGAAATTGCGAAAGCTGTGAACGAGAAACTGGCGCAACTCGACCAGCGCGTGACTTCGGCGCAATCTTCCGCCGACAACGCCTGGATGCTTGTGAGCGCGGCACTGGTCCTGATGATGACGGGACCAGGGTTGGCGCTTTTTTATGGCGGCCTGGTGCGGCGAAAGAACACGCTGGCAATCATGATGCAAAGCTTCTTGCTCATGGCCCTGATCACTGTGATGTGGGCCCTTGTAGGGTACAGCCTCTGCTTCGGCGGGAATGGGCCTGTCATTGGCGGATTCGAGCACGCCTTTTTGCGGGGCGTAGGAGCGGAGCCGAACGCCGACTACGCCGGAACGATTCCACAATCGACCTTCATGATTTATCAGTTGATGTTCGCGATCATCACGCCCGCACTGATCACGGGTGCGACAGCGGAACGAATGAAGTTCAGCGGCACGGTCCTGTTCCTCACACTTTGGTTCTTAGTGGTCTACGCGCCGCTGGCTCACATGGTGTGGGGCAAGGGCGGCCTGCTGAACGCGGCTCTAGGCGGAAAATTTCCTACACTGGATTTTGCCGGCGGAACGGTTGTGCACATCAGCTCGGGAGTTTCGGCATTAGTGTGCGCGCTTTACCTCGGCAAGCGCACCGGCTATCCGAAGCAACCCATGCCGCCCCACTCTCTGGTGCTGAGCTTCATCGGTGCGTGCTTGCTGTGGGTGGGATGGTTTGGCTTTAACGCAGGAAGCGCCCTGGCATCGAGTCCGCTGGCGACGAGCGCGTTTGTGGCTACACACTTTGCCGCGGCAGCGGCGGCGATGAGTTGGAGTGTGGCGGAGTGGATCAAAAATGGGCGAGCAAGCGCTCTCGGCGCTATCTCCGGAGCGGTCGCGGGGCTGGTGGCGATTACGCCTGCGGCGGGGTTCGTAGGACCAATGCCGGCCTTGGCGATTGGCTTTATCGCGGGCTTCGTCTGCTACTGGATGGTGACGAAAGTAAAATCGATCTTCGGCTATGATGATGCTCTCGATGCCTTTGGCGTTCACGGCGCTGGCGGCACCATCGGCGCTCTCTTGACCGGTGTTTTCGCGCAACAGGTGATCAATCCCATTTTCGGTGCGGGCAAGCCCGTCGGCGGAATGGATGGTCACTGGGGACAGATCGGCAACCAGCTTGTGGGCGTATTGATTGCCTGGGGCTTCGCGCTGGTTGGGACCCTCGTTCTGCTGAAAATCACCGATATGATTGCCGGTGTGCGCGTCAACGAAACGGAAGAGATCGAGGGTCTGGACATCACGCAGCACGGTGAAGAAGCATATAACCTCGAATCCTGAGAAAGTCCTGGGAATGATCGGCACGGCAGTGTCAGGCATTGGGCGGAGCAGAAACGTTCATGATGAAAATTGAGGCAATCATTCAGCCCTCGCGGTTCGAATCCGTGAAAGATGCCTTGCGCGAAATTGGCATCGAGGGGATGACCGTGACGGAAGTGCGCGGGCACGGACGTCAGAAAGGCCACACGGAGGTCTACCGCGGCCGGGAATATACCGTCGACCTTCTGCCCAAGCTCAAGCTGGAGATGGTGCTGCCCGATCCGCTGGTGCAGCGTGCCGTGGACACAATTTTGAAGACGGCCAAGACAGGAAAGATTGGCGACGGTAAGATATTCCTATCACGGGTTGAGGAAGCCATCCGGATTCGAAACGAGGAGCGCGGCGAGAACGCGCTCTAAATCGAGTGACGACCGCAGCTCGCCCGGGACTTGATCCGGCTAACCGGCCCGCAAAAACCATGCAAGGTTCTTTGACTCCCTTGTCCGTGCTTGGACCACAGGCCGAGGACGAACGACAACGCATTCGGCAACAATTCGAAGCGGGTGCCAGCGCGCAGGACACGCTGCACGCGCTTTGCGAACTTGCCGACAAGACCGCCCGGCTGATTTTTGGAGAAGTTCTGCGCGTCCATAATGCCGAACCGCAGGGACTCAGCCTTGTGGCACTCGGCGGTTACGGACGGCGCTTGCTGTTCCCCTATTCGGATCTGGATATCCTCTTTCTCTTCGGCAACGAAAAAGCCGAGACGGAATTTCGTCCTCTGATTGCGGACTTCTCGCGAACATTGTGGGATCTCGGTTTTCGGGTGAGTTCCGCGGGCCGCACTCTCGAGGAATGCAAACGAATCGAAGAGGATAACGCGGAGTTTCATCTGGCGCTTCTGGATCGCAGGTTTCTCGCAGGCGACGAAGAGCTCTTCGACCGGCTCACCAAAAAAATTCTGGCGGGGCCGGAAAAACAGGCGCGGCCGTTTTTGCTTGCTGAATTAACCAAACTCACCAGAGAGCGCCATGCGCGCTACGGAAACACAATTTATCACCTGGAGCCAAATGTTAAAGATGCTCCTGGAGGACTGCGCGACTACCAGGCGGCGGCGTGGCTGCGGCAGATCGCCAACGGACAGAAAGATGGCTGGAAGAACAGCGCGGGCGAAGAAGAATTAGCCGCAAACGCCGTTGATTTTCTCAGCGCCATTCGCTGTTTCTTGCATTACAGCAACTCACGAAACGACAATACCCTCACTTATGAGCTCCAAAGTGCGGCTGCGGAGCGCTCGCTGGGCGTACCCAGCGCCGCCGCGCACGGCGTGAAGAGGAGTCCAGAAGAGTGGATGCGCTTGTATTTTCGTCAAGCCAGGATTCTTAACCGCCTTCTGTTGCGTTACATCGAGCAAAGGCCCGCGGTGCAGCCTTCCTTGCGGAAACGATTCCTTAATGCGGCGCGCGGCTCACGCGGTGAAACGGGCAAGCCAAAATCTTTCGGTGTGCGGGACGGCTTGCTTGAAGTGGTTGACGAGCCCGCCCTTTCCGATCGCCAGGTCACGTTCGCGCTCTTTTTGGAAGCCGCGCGGACCGGCATCCCCCTAAGCCGCGATGCGGAGCGCGCCATCTTTTATATCCTGAAGCATCCCGAGCTTCTGCAGAAAAACACGCAGGTGAATTGGTCCACGCTTCGGGAAATTCTGGGCTCTGACTATCCCAGCATGGCGCTCCGGCCCATGCAGCGGCTCTCCCTCCTGATGGAAGTATTGCCGGAATTCAGAGCCATCGATTCCCTGGTGGTGCGGGACTTTTATCACCGCTACACGGTCGACGAGCATTCGCTGCGAACCATCGAACATTTGCAGGAACTGGCCGACCCGCCCGATGCGCGCGCGGTCCATTTCCGGCAGCTTTGGAAGACAGTTGAGCGGCGCGATCTGCTGATTCTGGCGCTGCTGCTGCACGACGTCGGCAAGGGCATGGCCGTCGAGAATCACGTTACCGGCAGCCTGGAAGCTTTGGAGAGCGCCGCCGCTCGTCTCCAACTATCCGAATACGAAACCGCCGAAGTACACTTCCTGATCGAGCATCACCTGGACATGTCTGCCACCGTGCAGCGCCGCGACATCTTCGATCCTGGCACCGTTTCCGTGTTCGCGGATATGGTAGCGACGCAAGAGCGGCTGCAGCGATTGTGTTTGATGACTTATGCCGATATTCACGCCGTAAATCCGGAGGCCCTCACGCCGTGGAAGGCGGAAATGTTGTGGCAGCTTTTCGTGGCGACATCGAATCATTTCAGCCGTACTCTCGATCGCGACCGTCTCCATGCTTCGGACGAAGTGTCCCTGCTGGAACAGGTGAGCAGCCAGGCTGGCGGCGCGCATAAAGAGGAGGTCGAGCGCTTCCTCGAGGGGTTCCCACGCCGTTACCGCGCGGTCCATTCTCCAGCGGAGATTGCCGCTCACTTCATGCTCTACCAAAAACTTGGTGCGGAGCCTGTGCAAACCGAACTGAAAGCGCGGCACCACTCATTCTCACTGACACTTCTGGCCGCCGACCGGCCAGCGCTCTTTGCCACAATCTCCGGCGTGCTCGCAGGCTGGGGAATGAATATCGTGAAGGCCGATGCTTTTGCAAACGCGGCGGGCGTCGTGCTGGACACATTTCAATTTGTCGATTTACACCACACCCTCGAGCTGAATCCCAGCGAGATCGAGCGTTTCCGGAAAAGCCTTGCGGACATCGTGAACGGAAAAGCGCCGCTCGAGCCGCTCCTAAAAGGCCGTGAAAGCGCGAGCAAGGCAAGACCTCCCAAGGTAGCCGTGGAAACGCGCATCATCTACGACGACACATCCTCCTCGCACAGCACTCTGTTGGAAATCATGGCGCAAGATCGTCCTGGATTGTTGTATGACATCGGGTCGGCGCTTGCCCGGCTTGGCTGTAACATCGACGTCGCGCTGGTCGACACGGAAGGCCAAAAGGCCATCGACGTTTTTTACCTCACGGAACGCGGCAAGAAACTCACGCAGCCAAAACAAGAATTGTTGCGCGAAGTCCTGCAAAGCACGCTGTCGTAAACCGTCAGACTCCTTCACCCCCACCCCGGTTTTTCTGTAAGTGCAGATTCTAAAGGGTTTTAAGTCCCGTGTTTTGGAAGTGCGGATTCTACAGGAGTTACGGGTGTGTTTTCCAGAAGTGCGGATTCTAAAGGGGATAGTGGCGAGTGATGAGTGGTGAGTGGCTAGAACGGAAAAAAAGCGAGAGAGGACGGAACTGGACGGTACCCCACCCCCGGGGTGTTTTTTGCAAGAGTGGCAAACAAAGGACTTATGCTTGACGCAGTTTGTAAGAGTGGCAAATGCGGGACTTAAAGTGGTTGTGTTTTCAGCGATTTGCAAAAGGTTTGTAAGAGTGGCAGGGAAAGGAGTTAGGCAAGGACAGTCGACTGGCTGCGCACAGCCAGCAGGTGGAAAAAACCGGTGATGGCAGAGGAGCAATCGGTTGAACGGAGCGGTCGGGGTCGAGTGACGAACAAGCCAGGATCCTTCGCTACGCTCAGGATGACACCTTCTAAGACGGGGATGGGGGCCAAAGTTCACGGGAGATGGTACCGCGTTTTTGATATCTCGTCAAGTTATTTCTTATGTAGTAATGGTTCGAAACGCATGCACGTGGGGCGTAAGTTGATAAGAGGAATGGGGATGCACGGGAATTTGGTGCGCGAAAATCGTGTCTGTTTACCACTGGCACACCGTGTTCCCAAAAGCGTGTGCGCTTGACTGCCCTGCTTGCGTTCAACGTTTGTCGCGAACCACTCCGGCGGAGTCCGTCGGGTGGGGAGCGGCCGATACAAGCGAGTAGAGAAACAACAAGACACCGATGCCAATAAACGCGCCGCCAATGCATACAAGCACGACGAAAGCGATCGGCCGTGACCAAACAAGACAAAGTGCCTCAACAAGGAGGCCGATCATGACAAGGGCTCCTGAAATGCGGAGCCGCCGGATCATGAACTCACCCGCGGGCATCAGTTCCCCTCGCTCCAGAACTTCACGTTGTTGCCCCAGTGGCCGACATTGTGAACTACATCGTGGCAGCCACTCGAAATGCAGGACAGTGTGTTCGCCTTTATTGCGGGAAGCGTAGCGGGATCCGCATTGTGGGTGGCACCCTGCTCAAATGAACGCGCGCCAAGATGGCAATGCAGACACTCGCGATTGTTGAATGGCTCGTGGAGTTTGATGTCCTCCGGCAATGGCATCTTTTTCAGGTAGAAGACGTACAGATGCCGCAAGCCGCCGAGCTTCGCTTTGAACGTTCCAAACATGGCGTAGTTCGTGTGGCAGGTGTAGCAGGCTTCGTCCGCGGGCACGCGGTGATTTTGGAAGTGCGCGGCCGCAAGATACGTTGCGTCATCGATGTGCAGGCTCTTTCCGTAGGAGTCCATGATATGGCAGGAGAGGCAGAACGCGGTGCTCTTGGAGCGTTCCATTTCATTGTCCATGCCGGCCAGGAGAGAAAAGAGCGGAAGAAAGAAAAGCACGCCGAACGCAAGAATCTTTCCAGCACGGCTGACGGTAATCGAGGGGCGCACAACAAGAACGCCCGCGAGTATCGCGCTGAACAAAACGAGAATTACGATCGCAATCGTCGGCATCGAGCTAAGGAAGTCAGCCCCTTGTCACTTCTTCAAGGTGCGGATGTAAGCGACGAGGTCCTTGATCTGCTCTGGTTTCAGGCTTTTGCCGTACGCCGGCATCTTGGCTTTGCCGTTGCCAATGATTCCCGCGATCTCATCATCACTTTGCTTTTGCACATCAGCGGAACCGAGATCCCTGACCTTGTTTGCTTTACCGACGGCGGTTTCACCCTTCCCGTCGGCGCCATGACAGGCCACGCATTTTGATTTGTAAAGGGTCTCCCCGCCGGTTTGTGCCCGCGCAGGCAGCGCCTGAGCTGCGAATCCCGCGCATAGCAAAAGCACCAAGACTCCTTCGTTTTTACGTCTCGCCTGTCGATTCATATGTCCTCCAAATCGGTTATTGCACAGATCTTAGAACGCATATCTGACAGAAAGCGTGTACAAGTTTCCCCTGAAATTTCTCGCTGCGAAGATGTCCTGCACGGCGCCCGCGGTCGGATCTTCATGGTAGCCGTAATAATCCCAGAACGCTTTGCCGGTCCATTCCTTCGAGAACTTGTACTCAAATCCTCCATACGGATGGAGCCACTTGGAGTTGAGCGGGCCAGTCACCTGATTGGGAATCAACGCTTGGGGATCGAGACGCAGTTGGGAACCGCTGGTACCGGTGAGGTTGGCTCCCAAATGCACGGTAAACCTGTGAACCGGCCTGAAGCTAACATCGAAAAAGCCATAGCTGGATTTGTTCGTATAGGTCGAAAGCTGTTGAACCAGGCCTGGTACATCCGGGCACGCTTGAATGCCCGGGCCGTTCTGACCGGCCGCGACGCTGATGTAGCAGAT
>Ga0210402_10001125_pt1 | contig 28139 bp, 27 predicted proteins | sample IncBWC7MmetaG_FD_161055 | JGI IMG/M metagenome (GOLD analysis project Ga0210402, IMG submission 161055) | Forest soil microbial communities from Barre Woods Harvard Forest LTER site, Petersham, Massachusetts, United States - Inc-BW-C-7-M | ecosystem: Environmental > Terrestrial > Soil >...
AGGATCAAACCGCGCTTCAGCATCACCAAATCTTTGTAAATATCCGGCATGCCCAAGTCTTCCAGCTTCGGCATTTCCGCCGTGATGTAGCGCAGCACCATGGCTGGGTAGCCGCGCTGATAGAACACGTTGACGCGAAAACGGCCTAAGCCGATTTCGGAGATTGCGAAATCGATTTCGAGCTCATCGTTGAAATGCTCGATCTGATCCTGCGTCATCAATCCTAAGGCCGCCTGGCGCACGGTTTCGGGCGTCAATATCTGTTTATTGACGGGAAAAATCTTGCCTTCGATTTTGATTTTGACCGGGGCGTTGCAGGTAAAGAACAGGTCCGATGCCTTTTTCTCGACCATGAGCTTGAACAGCGGCTTGGTGTTCATCACCTGAGCCGGGAGGTCGGCAGGCACGCTCATTTGCTAAAACACCTGTCCTTCTTCTTCCTCGACGATCTGCAGCGACTGACCGCCCTCTTCCGGATTCTTCATCTCGCGCTTGCTTTCCAGCTTCACGCGCAAACGCAATTCGTTCTTCGAATCCGCGTTGCGCAAGGCGTCCTCGTAGGAAATCAGTCCGGCTTCGTATAGATCGAACAACGCCTGATCGAAGGTTTTCATGCCGAGCCGGTTGGAGCGGGACATCACGTCCTTGATCTTGGTGACCTCGCCCTTGAATATCAGGTCCGAAATCAGCGGCGAGGCCAGCATGATTTCCATGGCGGCAATGCGGCCCGAGCCGGCTTCGCGCGGGATCAAGCGCTGCGAGATCAGCGCGCGAATATTCAGCGACAAGTCCATGAGCAGCTGTTCGCGCCGCTCCTCGGGAAAGAAATTGATGATGCGGTCAAGCGCCTGGTTGGAGCTGTTGGCGTGCAGGGTGGCCAGCACCAAGTGGCCGGTCTCGGCAAATTGGATGCCGTATTCCATGGTCTCGCGATCGCGAATTTCGCCGATCAGAATCACGTCGGGCGCCTGACGCAGGGTGTTCTTGAGGGCCAGATGCCAGCTCTCGCAATCGACGCCGACTTCGCGGTGGGTCACCACGCAACCCTTGTGGGCATGCACGTACTCCACGGGATCTTCGATGGTGACGATGTGGCCACGGGTCTTTTCGTTGCGGTAGCCGACCATCGCGGCCAGCGACGTCGACTTACCGGAACCGGTGCCGCCCACCAGAATCACGAAGCCGCGCTTGGAGAGCACGACCTCTTTGAGAATCGGCGGCAGCTCCAGCTCTTCGAGGGTCGGAATCTTGGCGTTGATGGTGCGCAGCACCGCGCCGGTAAACCCTTGCTGAATGAACGCGCTGACGCGGAAGCGGCCGATGCCGGGGGGTGCAATGGCGAAATTGCATTCCTTGGTTCCGTCGAATTCCTTGGTTTGCCGGTCGTTCATGATGGCGCGGACCATACCGGCACTCTGCTCGGGACTCAATGAACGGTCCGACTGCGGCCTGATCTCTCCGTCGATCTTGATGGCGGGCGGAAAGCCGGCAGTAATGAACAGATCCGAGCCCTTCTTCTCGACCATGCGCCGCAGCAGGTCTTGCATCAAACGTATGGCTTGTTCGCGTTCCATTCAAATACTGTCCTTGTTCTGCGCCTTGTACTTCGCTTCCTCGCGGCTGACAACCCCTTTGGTGACCAATTCCTGCAAACATTGGTCCAGGGTCTGCATTCCTTGCCCTTGGCCGGTCTGGATGGCGGAATACATTTGGGCGATTTTGCCCTCGCGAATCAGGTTTCGGATGGCGGGCGTGCCGATCATGATTTCGTGCGCCGCAATACGGCCGCCGCCCACGCGTTTCATCAAGGTCTGAGAAATCACTGCCCGCAAGCTCTCGGACATCATGGCGCGGACCATGTCTTTTTCCGCTGCCGGGAACACGTCGACGATGCGGTCGATGGTTTTCGCCGCCGAGCTGGTATGCAAGGTGCCGAACACCAAATGGCCGGTTTCCGCGGCCGTGAGCGCCAGGCGGATGGTTTCCAGATCGCGCATTTCGCCCACCAGCACGATGTCCGGATCTTCGCGCAACGCGGAACGCAGCGCCTCGCTGAACCCTAAGGTGTCCCGATGGACTTCGCGCTGATTGACCAGGCAGCGCTTGCTTTCATGCACGAACTCGATCGGATCCTCGATGGTTATAATGTGATCGGGGCGGTTGTCGTTGCAGTGATTGACCATGCCGGCAAGCGTCGTCGACTTGCCGGAACCCGTCGGGCCGGTTACCAGCACCAGACCGCGCGGGAGCATGCATAAATCTTTGAAGGTCTTGGGCGCGTTCAATTCGTCCAAGGACAGGATGGTGGACGGAATGTTGCGAAATACCGCCCCGGCGCCGCGATTTTGATTGAAGGCATTGACGCGAAAACGCGCCAGCTTGGGGATTTCGAACGAAAAGTCGGTTTCGTAGAACTCTTCGAACGCCTTGCGCTGCTTGTCGTTCATGATGTCGTACACCATGCTGTGCACTTCTTTGTGCACCAGGGCGGGCATGTTGACGCGCTTCATGTCGCCGTCCACGCGGATCATCGGCGGGACGCCCGCCGACAGATGCAAGTCCGACGCATTGTTCTTCACCGCAAAGGCGAGAAGCTGCGCGATATCAACCGCCATTTACGGCTCCTTATTCGACCAAGGCGTTAGCCACAACAGTATATAAGAGGGCGTTGTCACCCAATATGTTAATTGGTCCGCAGAATTTGACGCTTCATGTGAACCACGTCCGGTCTCGGATACGTAGTGCAGCCATTGCGGCCGGGCGGGACCCCGAATCGATCACTTTGGTTGCAGTTACCAAGGCGAAGACTGCCGAATCCGTGCGTCTGGCTGCCACCGCCGGCGTCACGGATTTCGGCGAAAACTATCTGCAGGAGGCGCAGGCCAAAATGGACCAGCTGGCCGACTTGCAGCTCAAATGGCATTTCATCGGCAGCATCCAATCCAACAAGACTCGAGTCATAGCCGAGCGCTTCGACTGGGTGCAGAGCGTGGATCGCTTCAGCGTGGCGCGGCGGCTCTCGGAGCAACGCCCCTTTCACGCCCCGCCGCTCAATGTATGCATTCAGGTGGCGCTGGTGCCGGAGCCCACCAAGGGCGGCGTGGCGCCGGAAGAACTGGCGACGCTCGCGGCCGCCATTGCCGCTTTGCCGCGCCTCAAACTGCGCGGCTTGATGTGCGTGCCTCCGCCGCAGACAAACGCCGCCGCCGAGCATGCGGTGTTCGCTTCCTTGAGAATGGCGCTTGAGGATCTGAACGCCGGCGGTCTCAAGCTGGATACACTGTCCATGGGCATGAGCGGGGATTTCGAGTCCGCCATCGCCGAAGGGGCAACGCTGATACGCATCGGCACGGCGCTGTTCGGCGCCCGGTAAGTCAAAGGCTAGGGGATTTCGCATGAACAATATAAGAAGGCTGGCCTTCATCGGCGGCGGGAACATGGCGGCGGCCCTGATCAGCGGCCTGACCAAACGGGGATTGCAACCCAAGCGGCTGGTGGTTGCTGATCCCGATCAGGACCAGCTCAAGCGCTTGGTGCGCGAATATGCGGTGGACACCGCTGCAGACAACGCGGCTGCGGTGCAGGGAGCCGAGGTGGTGGTGCTCGCCATCAAACCGCAACTCATGCGTGCCGCGGCGCTCCAGCTGGCGCCGCATCTCGCGGTGAGCCGGCCTTTGGTGATATCGGTCGCCGCGGGCATTCCCCATGCGTCTCTCGCCCGCTGGTTCGGAGCGCAGATACCCGTGATCCGCACGATGCCGAACCGCCCGGCACTCAACGGCTTCGGCGCGACGGGTCTCTATGCGCCCGCGAATGTGGGCGCCGCCTACCGCGCGTTGGCTGAGGATCTCATGGGTGCCGTGAGCGCGACGGTGTGGGTGGAGCATGAATCACAGATGGACACAGTGACGGCGGTTTCCGGCAGCGGTCCCGCCTACTTCTTTCTGTTCATGGAAGCGCTCGAGGCTGCGGCCCACGAACGCGGCCTGCCGAGAGACGTTGCGCACCGCCTCACCCTTGAAACGGCGTTTGGAGCAGCGCAAATGGCGCGCCAATCGGCCGATTCCCTGGCCACTTTGCGCGAGCAAGTGACTTCGAAGGGCGGGACGACCGCGGCGGCGCTGGAGGTCCTTAATGGCGCCGGCCTTCGTGCTATCGTCTCGCACGCGGTGGCCGCGGCCGATCGCCGTTCTGCCGAACTCGCCGCCGAATTTGGCGGCCCTTAAGATTTTAATTTATATCTTTCGGGGTCGTTTCGACCCCGTTGCAAGGTCGCGCGAAGCGCGTAGAAATGGAAGCGATCAGATACATCGTCGATATGCTGCTGTGGCTGCTGCTGCTGGCCTTCGTGTTGCGGCTGCTGTTTCAACTGGTGCGCGCCGATTTTCGCGATCCGATGGCCGATGCCATCGTGCGCGTCACGAACTGGCTCATCATGCCGCTGCGCAAGCTGCTGCCGCCCATCGGCAAGGTCGATACGGCCACCGTCATCGCCGTGCTGCTGGTGGCCGGGATACGCACCTTCATCATGATGGCCTTGGCCGGTGTAGGAGTAGGCGCAGGCGTCGGCGTGGGCGATTGGCTGGTGTTCTTGCGCGCCACCCTGCTGGATCTGGTGGGCTTGGTGCTGCGGATCTATCTATTCGCGATGCTGCTCTACTGGTTGACCAGTTTCGTCAGCTCGAGCGGCTATGCCCCCGGAGTTCGCTTGCTCGCGCAGCTATGCGAACCGATTCTAAAACGCGTACGGCGCATTATTCCGCCCATCGGACAAATTGATTTTTCCTTCCTCTGGGTTTCCATCGCAATCGGCGCGCTGCTGGTGCTATTGCGTTGAACATCGGCTCGTACATGCCTGATATCACAGTGAACGAAGCAAGTCGTTGCGAGGCGAAGACGCGCCTCAAGAGACGCGGAAGCCTGAAAAACCAGGGCGAATTGCATCGACGATAAAAATCTTTTTTCGCGATTGCGCTAAACATCGGCTTTTTTCTATGTTATTTTCGGCGCCGAGTTGAAATAGTGGGCATTTCGCCCACGTTGGGCAGTGACTGCCCGCTCGCGCAAAACATTAGCAGGAGATTAAATATGGCGAAAAAGAATGCAGCACCGACCAAGTCTGAAATTCTCGCTACCATTTCGAAGGAAACAGAGCTCTCTAAGAAGCAGGTCGGAGCCGTGTTTGACTCGCTTGGGGGTACGATCAAGAAGAGTCTGCGAAGTCACGGCCTGTTCACGTTGCCCGGACTTTTGAAGATGAAAGTCGTCAAGAAGCCCGCCACGAAGGCACGCGAGGGCGTGAATCCGTTCAACGGCGAAAAGATGATGTTCAAGGCCAAGCCGGCGAGCAAAAAGGTGCGCATTGCCGCACTGAAGACGCTGAAGGAATTCGTGAACTGATTGCTTTGGCTTTTAGGAGCGGCTGAGGCAGCTCGGCCGCTTCAGATTGCCTACTCGATTCCGACCAGTTCCACGTCGAACACCAGGGTCGCGCCGGGCGGAATGAGGCCGTCGCCCGCGCCGCCATCGCCGTAGGCCAGCCCCGGCGGAATAGTGAGCCTGCGGCTCTCCCCGACCTTCATGCCGACTACGCCCTGATCCCAACCCTTGATCACCGAGCCTGTGTCCAGGGGGAACTTGAAGGGCTCGCGGCGGGTGCGCGAGCTGTCGAACTGCTTGCCCTTGTGATCGGCGGCGCCCTCCTCATACAACCAGCCGGTGTACTGGACCACGGCAATTTGTCCGCCGCCGATGGCGGCGCCCGTGCCGGGCTTGAGCGTGACTGTTTGCAGCGAAGTCACGGGACTGGCGGTTGGTACCGCCGGCGCGCTCGGCGGCGGGGCGTCGGGCTTGCCGGAGCACGCCGTGCAGAGCGCGATGCAAACCAGCAGACTGACTTTTGTAAAATTCATGGATGCCATGCGCGGCATCATAATGGATTTTGGCGAAGGTGCGCGTTCAGGCGACGCCGCGCAACAACGCAGCGCACACCGCACAGGTAGCCGCGCTGCTGGCCACCGTGAGGCCGATTTCCTCACTCCAGCCCATGGCGAACAGTCGCAATGCGCCGACGGCATCGTCTAATTCATCGACTACCTGAAGTACCCACTCCATCGGCTGAAGTCTAGGAGCATGACCTACGGCTAACCGTGAGTGGCATCACAACCTTAAGCAAGGCATCGGCTTGCTATGGTGACGGGGGCTGCGTACGCTCTGCGGACATGCAGCGCATTCTCGTCCTGAACCCCAAAGGCGGCTCGGGAAAAACGACGATAGCCACCAATCTCGCCAGCTATTTTGCGATTTCTGGCGACCGACCGCTGTTGCAGGATAACGACCCGCAAGCCTCCAGCAGCCGTTGGCTGAAAAAGCGCAAGCCCGATCAGCCTTTCATTCACGGCGTGGCCGCGTTCGAACGCAATTCGCGCATGACTCGCGCCTGGCAGATGCGCACTCCGCCGGACGCAGTGCACGTCATCGTCGACACGCCTGCCGCGGTGCCGGCCCAGGACATGCCCGACATGACAAAGAACGCCGATGCCATCATTGTGCCGGTGCTGCCCTCCGACATCGACATACACGCCTGCTCGAAATGCATTGCCGACCTGCTGCTGATCGCCAAAGTGCGGCGCGATGAATATCGCATCGGCGTGGTCGCGAATCGCGTGAGGCGCAATACCGTGATCTATCAGTCGCTGATGCGATTTCTGGAGACTTTGCGCATACCCGTCATTGCCACGCTGCGCGACTCGCAGAATTACGTGCGCGCCGCGGAACAAGGCACCGGCATTCACGAAATGAAGCGCTACGTGGTGGAGCAGGATCTCGAGGATTGGCAGCCGATGCTGGCGTGGCTCAAGGCCAAAGAAGACAAGGCAAAAGAAGCGGCGGCGCCGCATCCGAACGAAGGCATCAATCCCTTGCCGGTAACCGCCTGAGCTGCGCGTACCGGCGTTGAACGCGCGCGGCGCTTGGAACCGGGCTATTTTTTCTCGTCGAAATTTCCGCGGGCTTTTTCGGCCCAGTTCTTGTAGCTGTGCCAGTTGTACAGGCTGTTGGTGATCGCCGCATGGCGACCGCCGGTTTTGGCGACTGCGGAGTCACCGCGCGGCGCCCTGCGGTCCACTCCGGTGTATCGAGTCTGATTCTTGAGTTCGCTCATCTCGTTTGCCTCTGTCGATGGGAACGACAGTAAGTGTCGTGCCCGCTCCTCGACAGGAACTGTGTCACGAGCGGCCGGCGCTGTCGTGCGATGGCGACGCGCATTGGGATGCGCATCTCACGATGCGTCGCGGTAAGTTAAATGGCGGAAATCGGCAGGCCGCGCCAGGCCTCGAAGAGCGGCTTCAGTTCCTCGAGCGAGGACTCGAGCGCCGCCGGCAACAGCGTCGTGTACGAATCCAGCAGCGCCATTGCATTGCGCGCAGGATCGGTTCGCGTTGCCGCGCCGAGGCGACGTGACATATCGCGATTCACGATGTGCAAATTGTCGTACAAGTCCTTTAGCGTCGCGAATCCCGGCTTTTCTCCCGCGCCCACCAATTCGCGCGCCAACAGGAACATGCAGACGCTGCGGTACACGGTTTCCGCTTCGCTCGCGAAAGGCAGATGGAAGCGCGCCATCGGGCGCAGCCGATCCGTCCAAGGGCAGCCCGAGGTCGCCATGATCAACCCCAGCACGGAGCTTAAGGCCTGCTGCGCGGTGGTTTCGGCGTGCACCGTGCGCTCGGCCTGCGTGACCGTCACGCCCACGGTGTCGAACGACACCAGCTCCTTGAGCACCTCGACCGCCGGGGCCATGTGCAGCGCGGACGGGCAGTGGCTGTGTTCGTCCGTGCTCAAGGGACAATTCGCGCATTGGCTGAACTTCAATTCGGTCCAAAACGGCGGGTCCGCCGGCACTTCATTGGACAGCCGGAAATTGGCGGGATCGAAGCGCAGGTCGACATGCTTCTTCGAGCCGTTCGGCAGATCGAAGCCGTAGCGAATGCGCAGGGTTTCCTTCATGCCACGAGTCGGTAGCAGGGCTGGTACTCGGCGCCGGTGAACTTCATCCGGCCCTGCGCTACAAAGGAGCGCAGCAGCTTGTCCAGCGGCTCCATGATTGCCGGTTCTCCGGCCAGCTCGAAGGGGCCGAAGCGCTCGATGGCGTTGACGCCGTACTCCTTGATGTTGCCGGCAACGATCCCGGAGAAAGCGCGGCGCAGATCGGCGGCGCGTTCATGCACCGGCTGATCGAGCGACAGGCGCAGTGCGCGCATCGAGGCATGCGTGACCTCGAAGGGCCGCTGAAACTCCAGGGGGATTTTCAGCAGCCAATTGAAGCCGTAGGAATCGCTCGCTTGGCGGCGGTAGTCGCGCACTTCCGCCATTCCTTGCACCATGGCGCGTGCGACCCCGGCGGGATCGTCGATGATCACCTTGTAGCGCGCCTGCGCTGCCGGCCCCAGCGTCGCGCCGATGAAGCCGTGAATCTGCTGGAAATACTCGGCGCTGTCGGCGGGACCGGTAAACACAACGGGAAAGGGCAGCTTCTGATTGGCTGGATCGAGAAGGATGCCGAGCAGGTATAAAATCTCCTCGGCCGTACCCGCGCCACCCGGGAATATGACGATGCCATGGCCCAATCGGACGAAGGCTTCCAGCCGCTTTTCGATATCCGGCATGATGACCAGTTGGCTCACGATGGGGTTGGGCGGCTCGGCGGCGATGATGCCGGGCTCGGTGATCCCTAAGTAGCGGCCGTCGGTGATGCGTTGCTTGGAGTGCCCGATGGTCGCTCCTTTCATGGGGCCCTTCATCGCGCCCGGTCCGCAGCCTGTGCAGACATCCAAGCTGCGCAGCCCGAGTTCGTAACCCACCTTCTTGGTGTAATCGTACTCGAAGCGGCGAATGGAATGCCCGCCCCAGCAGACCACCAGATTCGGCCGCACCTGCAATTCCAATACTCGCGCGTTCCGTAAAATGTGGAACACGGCGTTGGTGATGCTCGAGGAGGAATTCAGGTCGAAGCGGCCGCTGTCCATGATCTCATTTGCGATGTACACCACATCGCGCAGCACTGCGAACAAATGGTCCTTGAGACCGCGGATCATCACCCCATCGACGAATGCGGCCGCCGGCGCGTTCTTGATCTCGAGCTTGATGCCCCAGGCCTGGCGCACGATGCGCAGATCGAAGTCGCGGTACTTCTCGAATATCAGGCGCGCGTCGTCGATCTCACTGCCCGAATTGAGCACCGCGAGCGCGCACTTGCGGAACAAGGGATAGAGGCCGCCCTGACCGGAATCCAGCAGTTTGGCGATTTCCTGCTGCGAGAGGTGCTCCAAGCTGCCTTTGGGAGCCACCCGCGCGTCGACCATGTCAGAAGATAAAATCGAGGCTTCCACGCAGCACCTGTTTTAGGGGTAGATATCGATCGGAATGTTGTCCTGCGTGCGCATCCACACTTCGACCATGTCGGAGTTCGATAGAGCGATGCAGCCATCGGTCCAGTCGTTCGACTCATAATACGCCGAAGGATGATGAGGCTGGTTGGGGAAACCGTGGATCATGATCAAGCCCCCGGGAGCCCAGCCCTTCTTGTGCGCCCGCACCTCGTCCTGCTTGTTCGGATAAGAGACTTGGATGGCAAGAAAGTAGTCGCTGCGGATATTACGCCGCGCGAGGAAGTAATGGCCTTCGGGTGTTCTGAAGTCCTTCTCCCTTTCCTTCTGTCCTACAGGGCTCAAGCCCAGCGCCACCTTGTACACACCCATGAGGTGATCGCCGCTGTACAGGTACAGCTTGTGCTCCGATTTGTGTACGACGACTCGATCAGCGAGCTCGGCTTCGGAAGAGAAAGCGCTGCTGGTCCAGAGCGCACCCGTCGCCATCACCAGACACATCCATAAACTTGTCGCCGAAAAACGGCCGAATCTCTTGATCATCCCCAAAAGTATACCTGGTACGCGCAACTCAATAATCGGCTCTGGCTCACGTCCCGGTATACTTGCAGGTATGCGCCTGCCCGCCGTTGCCGTTATTTTAGCCATTGCTCAGCTCTCTGCCTGCAGCACGCCGTCGTCGATCAAACCGGTCGAGTACCTGGACGATCGCACCGCCATGACCGTGGGCTCGCTCAAGGAACCCATCGAGCTGGTGCCGAGCCTTCGGCAGGGAGGCGGCTTGCGCGTGATCACGAATCTCGGCAAGCGTTTGAGTTTCGCCTACCTGGGTCCGGTCGAATGGGATCGCAGCGGCTCGATCGTCTACGGGCTGTGGGTGCACATCGCACCGGGCACAGACCGGCCGATCGCCGACATTCGGTCGAACGCGGCTCTCACCATCGTTCTGGACAACGGCACCCGCGTGCTCACGCCCATCGATGCGCCGCAAACGGGCCGGGGCGCCTACCAAGCGGTCGCTTCCTGGGGACAAACGGCGTACTTCGAGCTGACCGTGGAAATGCTCAAGCAAATGGCGGCCAGCGAGAAGCTGGAGCTCAATGTTCGCGCCGCGGACGATTCCGTGGTGAACTTCGTTGCCTCCGGCGATACGCGGGCGACGCTGACCGAGTACCTGCATTCGCGGGGCATCACTGACGATTGATGGCTTCGACCCGGGGCAGAGCGATCGTGGCTCCCGGTCTCACGTCGCCAAAATCCACATCCGGATTGTATTCGGCCACCAGCCATATCGGCAGGTCCGCATGTTGTTGCGCGATGATCCACAGCGATTCGCCCTTCTTCACGACGTAGTTTTCCGTGCCGGCGATTCGGTGGGTCGCGAAAAAAGCTTCCTGCAGCTGCCGATGATAATCGCGCCGCGCCGCCTCGAATTGAGCTGCGCTGACCTGCGACAGGTCGAGCTTCACCTTATGTCCGAGCGTCACCATGGCGTTCTTGTGCAGCCGGTTCAGCGCGCGCAGCGAGGCTGAGCTGACTTTGGACCAATCGGCGAAATGCCCGAGCGTCTCCGCCGCCTGCACGACCACCGTGTTGTCCGCGCCGACGCTGTAATCGGTGTTGTCGCCGTTGCCGGAAGGCGACGCCGCCGGCAAGAGCGACGCGCTTTCCGCTTGCCGCTCGGAAACCGGCTCCTTCGGCGGCGGCGACCGTACGACCGCGGGCGCCGCAGGCACGTCACCGTCTGGGGCCGGCCTTTCGACGAGCGGCGGCGATGCCGCAGCGCTCGGTGCGCTTGGTGCGCTCGATACGGTCGGCGCGGTCGGCGCGATCGGCGCGGCGTCGGCTGCGGCTGCCGCTAGGGCCGGGGCGGACCCGTCGGCCCGCGATGCCGGCGTGGGTATGCGGACGGATTCACCGCGTGTCAGCTCGCGCGACGTCGTCAGGCCATTGGCGGCCAGCAGACGGTTCAGCGTGACGCCGCTGGCCGCAGCGATGCCGGCCAGCGTCTCGCCGCGGCGCGCCCGGTGCACTCCGTCATTTCTCTGCGCCACAAAGCGCTCCGCCGGCGCGAGGCGTGCCCAGGCGGCGGCAACGTCGTTGGGCGGCGGCGCGCCCGGTATCCGCAGCGCATAGCCGCGCGGCACGAAGCGCGTTTTATTCCACACGGGCGGCCGCAGCGCCGGATTTAACACGCGCAGCGCGCCCAGATCCGCCTTGAAGGCCCGCGCGAGGGCATCGACCGGCACGTAGTCCGGCAGCGTCACGACCGTGCTTTGCGTGTCCGGCAGATGCGTGAGAGGACCAAAAAATTTCTCCGCATGGCGGTCGACCTCGAGCGCCGCGAGAAATGCGACGTAGAAATTTCTCGAGGCAAATCCAAAGGTGGCGCCCTGATAGCGCTTCACGATCACTGCGATGTTGCTCGTACCCAGTTCGTCCTGAGCGCGCCGCAAGCCGCCGGGACCGTGGTTGTAAGCGGTCACCGCCAAGGGCCAGCTGCCGAGCAGACGGTAGTTGTAGAGCATCAGGTTCGCGGCCGCCTCCGTGGCGCTGTAGGGATCCAAGCGCTGATCGACCACACCATCGACGCGCATATAGCGCCGGGCCGTGCCCGGCATGAATTGCCACAGACCCGCCGCGCCGACGCGGGAATACGCCGCCGGATTGAAGGACGATTCCACATGCGGCAGCGCGCCTATTTCGGGCGGCACGCCGCGGTCGGCGAGAACCTTCGAAATGCTCGCCTCGTATGCTTGGGCCCGGATCAGCCCTTCGTGGAAACGGTCGGCCTGCCCGAGCTGAAATCGAATGCGCTCGATGGCCTCGCGAAATTGCGCCGGTGTCGTCTTTTCGCCGAAGGCATGCAGGATGCGCCGCTCATGCGCCGTGAGATTGTCGGTGTCGCCCGCGGCAAATCGCCGCAGCAATTGCGCATAGCGCGCTTTGGCCTGCTCGACGCTGCGTTCGCGCTGCCGCTGCGAATCGGCCGGGTCAAAGCGCAGCACTTCGTAAACCAATCCTAAGTACCAGTCGTCGTGAATCAGGCCCTGCTCGGTGGTGACCTCGGTATAGACGCGAATCCAAAAGCGCACGTCAGACTCGAGCTCGGACGGATAGCTGAAGACCTCGGACGCCTCGGCGTGCACCGGTGTGCACCAGGTGAACGGCGCCAGGCAGAGCGCCAGCGTCGCGAACCAGCGGATGCGTTTCGATTTAAATAGAAGCAAATCAACAACCTTGATGAGCGCTAAAGGACGGCCCGAATTTCCAGCCTTTCATTGTCTCGCAATTACGCGACGCCATGCTTACGGCTATGTAATATCTGTACGGGCTCTGTCGCGATCGCAATAAAAGCATAGGGGAGTTACCGATGATGACAATCCAGTCAACGGCGTCCGGCGTTCTCAAAGCATGCGTCGGCATGACCGTATTATTGGTCGGACCGGCCATCGCGGCGCCGCCCGCCCCCGCGTCCTTCCCCATCAACGACTCATCGTTCAAATGCATCACCGAGATGACGCACGTGCGGCACTTCTATGTCGACAATCTCGCCGGCAACCTGGCCGGCACCGTCAAGGTGGCGCAGGCCGCGACCGGCAACTATCCGGTCGGCTCCGTGCTGCAGCTCGTGCCCAACGAAGTCATGGTCAAGCGCGAGAAGGGCTTTGACGCCGCCACTCGCGATTGGGAATTCTTTGACTTGAACATCTCGCCGACGAGTTCGACGATTCGCGTCCGGGGCGTCCAAGACGTCAACAATCGATTCGGCGGCAACTGCTTCACCTGTCATGTCAAGGCGCGCCCGGAGTTCGACCTGGTCTGCGACAACAACCATGGCTGCGATGCCATTCCGATCACCCGCGCCATGAGCGGCGCCCTGCAGCGCACCGATCCACGCTGCAAGAATCCGCCGGTGAGCGCGGAAGATGCCGCGGCACTCACGCAGCTCGGCGTCATCGTCAAGGCCTTGGCGGCGGCCAAGGCGCCTGCAGCTGCACCGGCGAGCGAGCCGGCAAGCGCGCCCAAGCCCTAGACGCCTGTCAGGGCTTGGCAGCTTGTCCGAGCGTGGCAGCGCTGTCGTTGCGATCCTTGCCTGGCCGAAAAATCAGGCCGAAGAGCACAAAGACACCGAGCGCGGCGGCGGCGGGAATCAACCAGACCGCGTGCCAGTCATGCGTCACCTTGAGGCAGGCACGCGCGGCCGCCGCGGCATCGCTGCAGCTTCCGTCGCTGACGGCGTAGCGATTCACGATGGCACCGGAAACGAACGCGCCCACGAAGTAACCCAAGCCATTGGTCACGAAATTGATCAAGCCTTGCGCCGCCGCGCGTATGGTTGCTCCGGCGCGCTGATCGGTATACACCTGGCCGCCGACGAAGAAGAAGTCGTAGCACACGCCGTGCAGCAGGATGCCCGCATAGATCAGCCACATGGCGCTGCCCGCATTGCCGTTGGCGAACGCGAAATAGCGCAATGCCCACGCCAGCATGCCGACCAGCATGATGATCTTGATGCCGAAGCGGCGCAGTAAGTACGCCAGCAACAGCATGAAAAACACCTCCGACATCTGGCCGAAGGTTTGGATGAACGCCGCCTCCGGCACCTTGATCTCGTTCAAGAACGGGTTGGCAAAGGTGTAGTAGAACTGCAGCGGAATGCACAGCAGAAATGAGCCGAGCACAAATACCAGGAAATCGCGCTGCTTCAACAGTTGCAGCGCGTCCAGCCCCAGCGCGTCGCGCACGCTGAATTTCGCGCGCGCTCCCTTCGGCGGGGTGTGCGGCAACAGCAGCGCGTACACCGCCATGCACAGCGATGCGCCGGCGGAGATTTGCATCGGCAGCACCAGAGCATCGGCGTGCAGGCTCTTGCCGACCAGGATTCCCGCCACGATCCAACCGATGGTGCCGAGCACGCGCACGTAGGGAAAGCTGCTCGAGTCCTTCAGGTGGTGGAAGGCGATGGAATTGGTCAAGGAGAGCGTCGGCATGTAGCACAGCGCGTAGAGAATGAGCAGCGGATAGAAGGTCGCGAAAGCCGTCTGCTGCGACACCATCCACATCAGGACTGCGCCGGCGAGATGCAATGCCGCCAGCAGTCGCTGGCTTGCGAACCAGCGGTCCGCGACGATGCCGATGAAGAAGGGCGAGACCAGCGCACCGATCGCCGTCGCGCCATAGCTAAGGCCGATGTGCGAATCCGTGAAATGCAGGGTCTGTCCGAGGTAGGTACCCATGGTAACGAACCACACGCCCCAGATGAAGTACTCCAGGAACATCATCAGCGCGAGGCGCGCCTGGGTCATGGCAGTTCGCGGATGCGGATGCGGCGCAATTCCAAGGAACCGGGGTGATCGCCCTGAATGCCGATGAAGCCTCGTTTTGCCAGGCCGTAGTTGGGGTATTTCCCGAACTTGCTCGCGGCGACCTTGGCCTTCCAGTCGGGACTGCCAAAGTCGTATTCGACGACTTTCTGGCCGTTCAGCCAATGCTCGACGTGATCGCCATTGACGATGATGCGCGTCTTATTCCACTCGCCGAACGGCTTGACCACGCCGGCGGGCGGACCGTACAGCGCATAAGCGGATGCCGCGGCGGTGAGCCGGCTGCGGCCATCGCCCGCGTTGGCGTCATCGAGCAATTGATACTCCGGACCGCTCCAGTAAATGTGGTCGTATTCACGCGTGGCGCGATAGAAAACGCCGCTGTTGCCGCCCTTGCCGATTTTCCATTCGAGGGTAAGCTCGAAGTTGCCGAATTGCTCCTTGGTCACCAGATCATCGACATCGCCTTCCTTGGCGAGCGTGCCATCGGCGACATGCCAGCCCTCCGGCATGCCCTCGGCGCGCCAACCGCGAAAGGTGTCGAGCAATTTCCCGTCGAACAGCGTGTGCCACTTTGCCGGCGGCGCCGTCCCCTGTGCACTCGCCATACTGCCCGCCGCCCCCGCCAACCACGCGACCAAAACCCACGCGCCGGCAATCAGCGCCAGTCTGCCCACCATCCGGCCATGCATCATGTTGATCTCCACTTTCCTCGCGCCACTGCAGGAACAAATGAATCGAGGTCCGGCGGAGGATAGTCCAGCGTCTTGCCCTGTTCGGCGCTCATGTAAGCGGCCATCAGCAGCGATACTACCTCCAGTCCATCATCGAAGGTGAACCGCGGCGCTTCCTTGCCGAGGAATGCCCGCACGAAATGCCGGTCTTCGCTTTCATAGCCGTAGGCGGCCGCCTCGTTCGCCACCACGGGCATCGATCCGATCTCGGCATTTTGCTTCTCCACCAGATCTTCGCCGGTGGCGCCCCGGACCTCGCGCGAAAAAAACAGATTCAGCCCGCTGTCGAGCGTATTCCACGACATCGAATATTCCGGACCCAAAAGCTCCGCCGACAGGCGCAGCCCGGCGCCCACAAAGCTCCACGAGGTCGAGGCTTCGCCGATCAGGATCTGGCCATCCGGGGTCGCAAACTCGATGCTCACGCTGGCGAAGTCCTCGGACGGCCGCTTGGTGTAGTCGACTTCCGCGCCATATAAAGAGGCAAGTTTCGCGGGATACGGGCCCTTCGACCATTTCAGGCTGGCGATGTGGCCGGTAACGCGGATCGGCCGCACGGACGAACTCGGCGCACCGGGTTGCGTCAGCAGGTGGCGCACGAGCAGGACCGAGTGGCACATCATGTCGTTCAGCACGCCGCCGCCTTGAAGCTCGCCGCGCCAGAACCAGGGTGCATGCGGTCCGCTGTGTTCCTCCGAGGCGCGTGCCAAATAGGGCCGGCCGGTCGTCGCCGCGCCGCGTGCCCAGATCCTCGAGCGGCCGGCTTCGATCTGCGGCGCGAATACCTGATTCTCCAAATAGCCGTGCGCGACGCCGCTGCGCTTGACCAGTTCCAGCATGCGCTTGGCTTCGGCAACATTTCGCGCCAGCGGCTTTTCGCATGCGATGCCGCGCAAGGTGCCCACGCCGCCTTCAATCGCGTGGACGATCTCTTCCATGTTCTCGAGGCGCATGTGGTTGGGTCCGGTGAGCCACAGCGCATCGATCGAGGGGTCCGCCACCATATCGCGGATGGACGCATGGGCCTTGGCCGCGCCAATGTCGAGATGGCGCGCCAGTGCCGCGGCCGAGCTGGCGTGCTCGAGATTCGGGCTCCACACCCCGCGGACGTCGGCATCTCGTACTGCCTGGAAGCCAGACATGTGGAAACGTGCGTTGAAGCCGGAGCCGACGAATCCCACGCCGAGCCGCGCGGGCGTGTGGTGGTTCAAATTGCTGCTCATGTGTGACCAGGTCCCAACCCGAGTTTTTGCAGGAGTTCCGCGGGGGGCCCCTCGAATTTGGTCAGCGGAACGTTGCCGATGTAGCCGATGTCCTTCCAGCCGGCCGGCGTCGAATAGAAGGCGCCCACGGTCAGGTCGCGGTAGCGCGTGAAGAACGCGGCGGCCTTGGCGAATTTAGGCTTGGCATTGGGTTCGTAGCAAATATCGTCGCAGATCAAATGCTGCTGGGATTCGTTCAGTTCCGCGAAGTATTTTTCGAACCGCAGCAAGGCCTCGGCATCCATCCAGGCTAAGCCCTCCAGTACCACGGGACGATCTGTGAGTTGGCGCGGATACGGAGCGCTCACCCATTCGTCGATGAAGTCCACCACTCCGACGCTGGTCGCATCGGGTGAGCGGCCATCGTCGGGCAGAATGACGTTGCAAAGCGCCTGAGCCGTGCGCCGCTCGGATGCGGACAGCGTCAGCGGCCAGACGTCGCCGGGATGATAAAGCTTGGTGAGACCCGGATCGGTGCCGTAGCCGCGAGCCAGGGGCTGCGCCGTAATCTCCTGGCCCCACGTGCGCTGCGCCTTGAGCGGCATCGAGGCCGCCGCCGCGAGCATCCATTTGATCGTTGTTCGCCGGTCCGTCACAACTCCTTCCTCCGCATCTTGTCGGCAATGTGATCAGCCGCGCGCCAGGCCAGCGCCATGATGGTCAGCGTGGGATTCTTGTCCGCATTGGAGGCGAACACCGCGCCATCGGTCAAAAACAGGTTTTTGACGTCCCAGGTCTGGCACCATTCATTGGTGACCGACGATTGGCGATCTTTGCCCATGATCGCGCCGCCGACCTCGTGGATGATGAAGCCCCCGGGGGCGATTGCTTCAGCCCCATCGGTTTGGACCTTGCCCATCACCCGTCCGCCCATGGCCTCGACAATGTCCGCAAAGGTCTTCTGCATGTGCGCGGCTTGGCGCGTCTCGTGCTCGGACCATTTCCAGTGAAAGCGCAGCACCGGGATGCCCCACTTGTCCTTAACGTGCGGATCGATCTCGCAGAAGGAATGCTCGTTCGGGATCATCTCGCCGCGGCCGTCGAAGCCGACAAAGGAGCCGTAGTAGCGCCGCGCATCCTCCTTGAGCTTCTTGCCGTAGCTGCCGCCGGTGAAGCGCTCGATGCCGTGCAGCGTGCCCGCTCCCGGCATGCGTCTGCCGCCGCCGAATTCGATGTGGTAGCCGCGTGCGAAGTTGAGCTTGCCGTTCTGCTGATCTTGATAACCCCACCAGGGCGCGTAGAAGGCGTGGCCGCTGGCGCCATCCTCGTTTTGCGGCGGCAGCGATTCGAGCAAGGGGATCTGGCCGCTCACGCTGCTGCCCACGGTATCCATGACGTAGCGTCCGACCTTGCCGCTGGAATTGGCGAGGCCATTGGGGAACGACGTACTCTTCGAGTTGAGCAGAATTCTCGCCGTCTCGCAGGCACTGGCGGCAAGCACGATCACGCGGGCATGCGCCTGATGCTCGGCGCCGCTGACCTTGTCGATGTACTTCACGCCTTTGGCGCGGCCGTTGCGGCCCAGCAGCACTTCGCTGACCATGGCATTGGTGATGATGTCGAGGTTTCCGGTGGCGAGCGCCGGCGGCAGATGCACCGTGGTCGACTGATAGTTCGCGCGGATCGAGCAGCCGCGGCCGCAGTCGGTTGCCCAGATGCAGGCCGCTCGCTGCTGCATGTGGGCGGCAATTATTTTTTGCGCCTTGGGATTGCCCGGATGCAACAGCGCGGGCGAGCGCTTGAAATCGAGCTGCTGCGTGAGAACGGCGCGATGGCCCGGCACGATGGGGATGCCGAGGCGGCGCGCGCGCTGCTGCACCAGATAGTCGCTGACCAGCGGCGCCGGCGGAGGCAGAAGACAGCCCGGCGAGGAATTTGGCGTGTTCTCGAGCCCCTCTGACGTGCCGTACACGCCGATGAGCATTTCGACTTTGTCGTAATACGGCGCCACATCCTCGTAGGAGATGGGCCAGTCGAACCCGAGGCCGTCACGGGAGTGGGGCTTGAAATCGTAGGGACCGTTGCGCAAGGAGATTCGGCCCCAGTGATTGGTCCGGCCGCCGAGCATGCGCGAGCGCCACCAGGCAAAGCGGCCATGCGGATCGTCCGTCGATTGCACATACGGTTCCCCGGGAACCGTCCAACCCCCATCGATCGTGGCGTCGTAGAATCCGAAGGCTTTTTCCGGCGTCGAGGCGACGCGTAACGGCGCCTGATCCGGAGTCTGAAACATGGGCGTTTCCTGCTCCGGCACGTAGTTGCGCCCGGCTTCCAGCATGAGCACTTTGACGCCTTCCATGCTCAGTGTGTAGGCGGTCTGTCCGCCCGCGGCGCCGGAGCCGACGACGATGACGTCGTATTCCTTCTTGGTCGCCGGGGAAGTCACGCGGGACCTAAAGCTTCAGCAAATCATCCGCATTTGGAGTCGCCGCAATTCAGGCAGGTATTGCAGCCATCCATCATGACCACCGCGGCGGTGCTGCACTTCGCGCACAGCTGCGCGCCTTCGGGAAAGTGCGACTTGGAAAATGCGTCGGTCTGTTTCGTGCGTGCCTCGAACTCCGCGCGCTTTTCCTCCACCAATTTGCGCTGATGGACATCGAGTTCCGGCTTCTTGAGCAAGCCGATGGACTGCAGGTGGCGCTCGATGACATAGCCCAGTTCGGCAATCGTCGAAGGCATGAATTTGCCGCCCGGCTGCCAATAGCCGCCCTTCGGGTCGAATACCGCCTTGAGCTCGTCGACCAAGAATGTCGTGTCGCCGCCCTTGCGGAATACGGCGGAAATAACCCGCGTCAGCGCCACGATCCATTGAAAATGATCGAGGTTCTTTGAGTTGATGAAGACCTCGAAGGGGCGCCGCTGTTCGTGCGGCGTGCCTTCATTGAGGACGATGTCGTTGATGGTGACGTACATCGCATGATCGGAGACCGGCGTCTTTATTTTATAGGTTGAACCGATCAGCACCTCGGGGCGCTCGAGCTTCTCGTGCATCCAGATGACGTTGTCCTGGGCTTTCAGCGCAGGCGCCGACGCAGGCGCCTCCTTCGCTTCAGGTTTCTGCACGCGGTACTTCGCGATCTTCTTGCCGATTTTGATGTGAGCCATGATCAGAACTTCCCGTAATAGCCTTCTTTCAGCGCATCGAAGAGATTCGCGGCGGTATGCATTTCACCGTCGTATTCGATTTCCTGATCGCCTCTTGCCTCGACCTCCGTGCCATCCTCCAAGGTGAAGATATAAATCGTGTTCTTCAAGTCGTCCTCTTTGACCAGGACACCTTGGAAGGCTTCCGGATTGAAGCGGAACGTCGTACAGCCTTTGAGACCGGAATCATAGGCGTACATGTAGATGTCCTTGAAATCCTCGTACTTGTAGTCGGTGGGCACATTGGCGGTCTTCGATATCGAAGAATCGATCCACAGCTGCGCGGCCGCCTGAATGTCCACGTGCTCCTTCGGCCCGATGTCGTCCGCTGAGATGAAGTAGTCCGGCAGCTTCTCGGCGGGAAGCTGCGAATTCGGCATGGCTCGGGAATTGATCAATTCACGGTAGGCCAATAGCTCGAAGGAAAACACATCGACCTTTTCCTTGGACTTCTTGCCTTCGCGCAATACGTTGCGGAAATAGTGATGCGCAAACGACGGCTCGATGCCGTTGGACGCATTATTGGCGAGGGACAAAGAAATTGTGCCCGTGGGCGCGATCGAGGTGTGATGAGTGAAGCGCGCACCGACTTCGGCGAGCTCATCGACCAGCTCGGGCGAGGCTTCCGCGATGCGCTGCATGTAGCGGCTGTAGCGCGCATGCAGCACCCGCCCGGCCACTCGTGCGCCGACTCGCCAGCCGTCCTTTACCATCTCGGGACGCTTGCGCAGCATCTCGCGCGTCACCGTGAACTCCTCGTTCATGATCGGCGCAGGGCCTTTCTCCTTGGCCAGATCCAAAGCGGCTTCCCAGCCCGCGACCGCCATTTCGCGCGAAACATTCTGGGTAAAGGCCACCGACTTCTTCGACCCGTATTTCATGCACAGCATGGTGATGGTCGACCCCAACCCCAGGAACCCCATTCCATGACGGCGCTTGCGCATGATTTCGTCGCGCTGCTGAGCCAAGGGCAGGCCGTTGACTTCGACCACGTTGTCCAGCATGCGCGTGAAGACCTTCACCACCTTGCGATAAGTTTCCCAATCGAACCGGGCATCCTCCGTGAACGGGTCGACCACGAATTTGGTGAGATTCACCGAGCCCAATAGACAAGAACCGTAGGCAGGCAACGGTTGCTCACCGCAAGGGTTGGTGGCGCGGACATTTTCCGTCCACCAGTTGTTGTTCATCTCGTTCACCTTGTCGATGAGGATGAAACCCGGTTCGGCAAAATCGTACGTGGAGCTCATGATCACGTCCCACACGCGACGCGCCGGCAAAACCTTGTAGATCTTGCAGGCGACCAGCCCCTCGTCGTTCGCGACATAGCCCTCCGTATAGGGCCACTCGCGCCATACATACTTCGTGGAGTCGGCGAGGTCGGGCCTTTCGGCCTCGAATTCCTGGCGGCCCAATGGAAACGCCAGCGTCCATTCGCCGTCGCGCTTCACCGCCTTCATGAATTCGTCGGTGACCAGCAGGGACAAATTGAACTGCCGCAAGCGGCCGTTCTCGCGCTTGGCGCGGATGAATTCCAAAACGTCGGGATGCCCGATGTCGAACGTGCCCATTTGCGCGCCGCGCCGGCCGCCCGCCGAGGACACGGTGAAACACATCTTGTCGTAGATATCCATGAACGACAGCGGACCCGACGTGTAGGCGCCCGCGCCCGATACATAGGCGCCGCGCGGCCTCAAAGTCGAGAATTCATAGCCAATGCCGCAGCCTGCTTTCAGCGTCAGGCCCGCTTCGTGGACTTTCTTCAGGATGTCGTCCATGGAATCGCGAATCGTTCCCGAGACCGTGCAGTTGATCGTCGAGGTCGCGGGTTTGTGTTCGAGCGCGCCGGCGTTCGAGGTCACCCGGCCGGCAGGGATCGCGCCGTGACGCAAGGCCCACAGGAATGACTCGTACCACTGCTCCCGGCTGGGCTCGCTTTCCACATCGGCAAGCGCGCGTGCGACACGCTTATAGGTATCGTCCATCGACTTGTCGACAGGCGCACCATCCTTGGACGTCAGCCGATACTTCTTATCCCAGATATCGAAGGACGCCTCTTGATAAGGAATGCTGCCAACATCTTTGGGCTGTATTTTGACCACGCTATTCATGGGTATCCACGCCGCTCCGTTATAATTATCGAGCTGAAAACCGAACACAACTGGCGGTGTTCTCGCAAAAAAATCGTCGGTGACTTAACAAAAAATTGATGGGACTCGACGGACCGTTCGGAACACAACATCTTGTGTTTGAGCGGAGAGGGTACGGCTCGATGGCAATCATCGTCAAGACTTTTTTTGCAGTATTTTCGGTCAAAAAAACATTTATATATCAAACGGTTAGCGAATTGTCCGCAGAAATTGCCTGATTACCCTTTTACGGCGTCAGGTCAAGAGGGAAAAGCGCAAATCGCAAGATATTGTGTTTGCACACGTTATCCACATTATGTTCCATTGACTTTGAACTGCGTCACACTTTTTTTGCCGCGTTTCAGATCCCTCCAAGTCCGCCCTCTTGCACACGCCGAGTTGAAATGCGGCTCACCGGCCCAATTTCTGCTTCACGCGCGTGAGTTTCGATTTACAGGAAACATTCACTCAATATTTATTCTCTTATTAGGAGTTTCAAGACATGACCGTCGTACGTTATGAGCCGTGGGCACTCGTCAGCCGGCTCCAGAAAGAAGTCGATCGTTTATTTGGCGCGCCGTTGACCACGGCTGCCGATTCCGGCGCGTGGCTGCCGCCCGTGGATATTCATGAGGAAGCCAATCAGTTCGTGCTGCATGTGGATCTGCCGGGCGTCGATCCGAAGGCAGTGGAAATCACCTCCGATCAGGGCGTGCTGACGATTCGCGGACAGCGCGAGGATTCACGCAAGGAGTCGCGTGAGGGTTTCCGCCGGATAGAGCGCATCAATGGCGAGTTCCAGCGTCGCTTCAGCTTGCCCGAGAGCGCGGACGCCCAGAACATCAAGGCGAAAGTCGCCAACGGTGTGCTGGAAGTCGCAATCCCCAAGCTGGCCCAAGTGCAGCCGCTCAAGATCCAGGTAGAAGCCGCCTAAGGGATCCTTCGCACGCGTCCTTCCGTGTAATATTGCGTTGATGCTGGCGAGCAAGGCCGGACATGAAGTCCGGCCTTGTTTTGCCTCCCGGCCCAAGATGCCCTGAAGGACAGCGCATGAATCTGCGTCTCAAGTTTGCAGCGGCCGCGCTCGCAGCGGCTGCGATTGGCGGGCCGGTATACGCCGCGGTTCCGGCCGCCGATGCCGCTCCCATGCCGACGCTCGCCCCCATGGTCAAGCGCGTCTCGCCTTCCGTCGTGAATATCGCCACGCGAGGGACCATTAAGGAGCAGCCGGGCCACAACCCGCTCCTGGATGATCCATTTTTCCGCCGATTCTTCGACGCGCCGCAGGATTCGAAGCCCCGTGAGCGGCAATTCCAAAGCGCAGGTTCGGGCGTCATCGTGGACGCAAAAAACGGCTACATCATCACCAATCATCACGTGGTCGAGAACGCCAGCGAGATCACCATTACATTGCTCGACAACCGCACCTTCAGCGCCAAAGTCATCGGCAGCGACGAGGGTGCCGATGTCGCGGTTTTGCAGGCAAAGCAGCCGAATCTTACGGCCATGCCCCTCGGCGATTCGACCAAGCTCGAAGTCGGCGACTACGTGGTCGCCATCGGCAATCCCTTCGGTTTGCAGCACACCGTCACCGCCGGAATCGTCAGCGCGCTGAGCCGCAGCGGCATCAATCCGGAGGCCGGCGGCTACGAGGACTTCATCCAAACCGACGCCTCGATCAATCCCGGGAACTCCGGCGGCGCCTTGGTGAATCTGCGCGGCGAGTTGGTCGGCATCAACTCCGCCATCTTGTCCCGCACCGGCGGCAATATCGGCATCGGCTTCGCCATCCCGGTCAATATGGTCCGAAGCGTCATGGACCAGCTCATTAAATACGGCCAGGTGAAGCGCGGCGTCCTCGGCGTTCAGCTTTATAGCGTCAACGCGGACATCGCCAAGGAATTCGGCCTGACCGAAACGACCGGCGCCTTGGTGGCCGGCGTCGCGCAAGGGTCGGCTGCGGAACGCGCTGGCATCAAAACCGGCGACATCATTACTTCGCTCAACGGCGTCACCATGAAAAGTTCGGGCGAGTTGCGCAATGCCATCGGCATGCTGCATGTCGGCGATAAGGTCGAACTGGGTCTGCTGCGCGACGGCAAACCGCGCAAGGTCACCGCGTTGATCGCCGAGCGCTCGGAGATAGAGTCCGCGAGTGCGGCCGACATCAATCGAGGACTTGACGGCGCCGATTTGGCGGATGCGCCGGACGGCGGGGGTGTTTTGGTGAATAAGGTGCAGGAGGCCAGCGCGGCGGCGCAGGCAGGAATTCGCGCCAACGATGTCATCATCGGTGTGGGCCGAACGCCGGTAACGAACATGCGCTCGTTCCGTGAAGCCGTGAAGGGAGCCTCCGTGCTGGTGCTCAAGGTTCGCCGGGGCGGCGATACACTATTGCTGCCCGTTCGCTGACGCATGCGTTTTAAACCCATTGTCGTTCTCGGCGGCACCGGATTTTTGGGCACCCGGCTGGTCGCCCGCCTGATCAAGGACGGCCATGAAGTCACCGTGCTGTCGCGCGACCGCGAACAGCATAAGCACTTGCTGGTGCTGCCCGGCCTCACGCTGGAGAATTGCGATGTGTACCAGGAGCCGCAGCTGAGCGAACGGTTCCGCGGCAAGCAGGTCGTGATCAATCTCATCGGCATCCTCAACGAGCGCGGCTTCAGCGGCGCCGGTTTCCGCCGCGCCCACGTCGAACTGACCCAGCATGTCTTGCTGGCTGCCCGCTCCGCCGGCGTCGCGCGCCTGCTGCAGGTATCCTCATTGAAGGCCGCTCCCGATGCGCCGAGCTTCTACCTGCGCTCGAAGGGCGAAGCAGAAAAGCTGATTCGCGAACAGTCCGCTTTGGATTGGACCATTTTCAAGCCCTCGGTGATGTTCGGGCCGGGCGATTCGTTTCTAAATCGCTTTGCAGGATTGCTGGCCGCGATTCCTTTTGTCTTTCCTCTGGCGAGACCCAATGCCCGCCTCCAGCCGGTGTGGGTGGACGATGTCGTGGACGCGCTGCTGCACTGCCTGCACGGCGGCGCCAGCAGCCGTCAAACCTATGAACTTGGGGGACCGCAGGTCTATACCTTGAAAGAAATCGTCGGCTGGGTGGCGAAACTGACGCGCCGGCGCCGATGGATCATCGGCCTGCCTAACTTTGCGGGGCGCCTGCAAGCCTTCTTCATGAATTTTGTTCCCGGCCGCCCCTTCTCCGGCGACAACTACAAATCGCTCACTGTCGACAGTGTGTGCAGCGAGGACGGCTTCGCAAAACTCGGCATCAAGCCGAAATCCATGGGCGCATCCGCGAGGCTTTTCCTGGGCGCGCAAGAGGACAATGCGCGCCTGAGCCAGAATCGCGCCGCGGCGGGCCGCGCCAGGTCCGCGCCTTAAGCTAGGGCATCGACGCGATCAAGGCTGCGAAGCCGCGCTCAAATATCCCGCCCGGGCGGCCCCGGAAAGGCCTTTGCCGCGGCGAAGATCCATTCGCGAAAATGCGCCACCTTCGGAAGGGCGAGGTAGCTCTTCGGACAGACGAAGTGATAGGCCGAGGCGTACGGCACCGCCCCGGTGCCGGCGAGTTTGAGCGTGCCCTTCTGCAGCGAGCGCGTCACCAGCGTCCAGCGTCCCAGCGCATATCCCAAGCCTTCCTCTGCCGCGGCCAGCAGGCCGGCAGAGTCCTCGATGCTGGGCGCCCTGGAATGCCACGCCGCCTCTTCATCCGCCTGCGCCCACACATGCCAGGGCTCATCGCCGCTCTCGAGCAGCGGGTATTTGCTCAAGGAGGCGCCGCGCTCGATCATGCCGTGCTGCTTGATGAGATCCGGACTCGCGACCGGCACCAACCAGTCGTCCAGCAATTTTTCGCTGTGCATGTTGGGGTAATTGCCGCGGCCGAAGCGAATCGCGATGTGATTTTCCGAGCGCGAGAAATCCACCAAGTCGCGCGATGTATGAAATCGCAATTCGATGTCGGGATATTTGCGGCGAAATGAGCGGATGCGCGGCAGCAGCCATATTTGCAGGAACGAGGACAACAGGCTGATTTGCAGTGGTCCCGCGCGGCGATGATGTTTCATCTGTTGCAGCGCGGATTCGAGTTTCTCCAGTCCCGATCTGACCGCCGGCAGCAGTTCCTGTCCCTCTTCCGTGATCTCAACGCGCCGCCCGCTACGCCGGAACAGCGGCACCTGGATATAAGCCTCCAACGTCTTGATCTGCTGACTGACGGCCGCCGGCGTGACATTGAGCGCATCTGCGGCTTCCGAAAAGCTCAAGTGCGCGGCAACCGCCTCGAATACGCGCAAAGATCCCAAAGGCAATCGGTCGTACGCGGATGGCACCTTAAGCTTTCCTTAACAGTTGATCAGGGATTGAATTTGTTCGGAACCGGCGCGCAGGCCAACCTATACACCGTGGATTCGATTCTTCTACGGAGCACATATCATGAACGATTTATTCTTTGTCGCAAGGCTGGTGCAGGGTCTTCTTGCGGTCACCATTGTGTCCGCCATCGTAATGGCGATTCAATTTTCGCTGGTTGACTTCTAGGGGCTTGCGGATGTTCCGCATATCAGGAGGTCTCGCTGCGGCTGCTCGAGCTTTGCCAACGCCCGAACGCGGCGGTAGAAGGCAGGCAGGTTGCCGCCTGCCGCCTGCAACTCGCGTTCGAAGCCCGGTACACAGGCAAAATAGGTGGCGATTGACGCCAGGTGAGCGTTGTTGATGTCCTGCGCGAACCAGGCGTCGAATGGCGCATGACCTCCCCATTGCGTTCGCAAAGCGGCATAGGACTCCCGCAAAGCTTCGAGCGCCGCGCGCTTGCGCTCGCGCATCAGTGGCGCAGGCAGGCCGGAATCGTACAGCACCCGCAGCCGCGCGCGGGTCGTGTTCATCAGGTCGATGACTTCCACGTAACGAGATTGCTGCAGCAAGTGCTCAGCTAGATCCCGATCCCGGCCCTGTTGCCGCAGCCAGCGGCGCACGCCCTCCTCCTCGACCGTCGTCGCCAGAGCCTCGTTGAACGAGGCGTCATTGCGCACGTACAGCAGCTGATGGGTCAGCTCGTGGAAAATGATCGACGCCAGTTCCACATCATTCCAGCTCACCATTGTGCTCAATATGGGGTCGTCAAAATGCCCCAGGGTGGAATACGCCGCGACGCCGCCGACCACCACGTCGAATGCTTGCGCGTGCAACCCGGCGGCAAAACGCCGCGCCTTGGCCTCGACGAAGTAGCCACGGTAAGCGACGCACCCGACGATGGGGAAACACCACTTCTTGGGATCCACGGAAAACTCCGGCGCCGCTACCACATTCCATACGACGTAGGGCCGCCCGATATCCGCATACTTGCGGTAGCTGCCATTGTCCGGCAGTCCCAGCTCGTGGCTGGCGAAATCGCGTATGGCTTTGACCGACTCGAGTTGCGCGCGCAACTTGGCCGGCGTCGAGGGCAGTTCAATGACGCGGTTGATGGGTTGCCGTTTGGACATCAGGGCCAGCTGGCCTTCGGCGCTCTGCAGCAGATAGCAGCCGCCGCTCAACGAGGCGATCAGAGCGATCGCCAGCGCCGCGCGGATTGGGACGGCGATGCTGTTAATATTCACGCATGCAAGTGTATCTGGTTGGCGGCGCCGTCCGAGACGCGCTGCTCGGTTTGCCTGTAAAGGAACGCGATTGGGTGGTGGTCGGGAGCACCCGAGACGAATTGTTGCGCCTGAAGTATCGCGAGGTGGGCCGCGACTTTCCCGTGTTCCTGCATCCCGACTCGCACGAGGAATATGCGCTGGCGCGCCGGGAGCGGAAAACTGCGCCCGGATATCGCGGCTTTGCCGTCGAGTTCGGTCCGGAAGTCACCCTCGAGGAGGATCTCGCGCGCCGCGATCTGACCATAAACGCCATTGCGCAAGCCGGCGACGGCTCCTTCATCGACCCGCACGGCGGGCAACGCGACTTGCAGTCGCGCATCCTCAAGCACGTATCACCCGCGTTCGCCGAAGACCCGGTGCGCATACTCAGGCTCGCCCGCTTCGCAGCCCGTTTCGCACCGTTGGGCTTTCAGGTTGCGCCGCAGACTCTGGCGTTGATGCGCGAGATGGTCGAACGCGGAGAAGTCGACGCGCTGGTGGCCGAACGCGTGTGGCAGGAAACCGAAAAGGCG
>Ga0210402_10001126_pt1 | contig 28109 bp, 25 predicted proteins | sample IncBWC7MmetaG_FD_161055 | JGI IMG/M metagenome (GOLD analysis project Ga0210402, IMG submission 161055) | Forest soil microbial communities from Barre Woods Harvard Forest LTER site, Petersham, Massachusetts, United States - Inc-BW-C-7-M | ecosystem: Environmental > Terrestrial > Soil >...
CGCCTAGCATGATCGATGCAAGCGCGATCGCACTGCAGAGCACTGCGGCCGCGGGCGGCGCCAGTCTTTTCTTGTTCATGCCGCCGCTCCGGCGGCCGCGCGTTCTTGCAATCTATCAATCGCGTCGAGCGCCGAAGTCACCGCGCCCTCCTGCCATGCCGGCATATAGGAGGCATGTTCGCCCGCGAGCACGATGCGGCCATCGAATGCGCACAAGTTGTCGTAGTGCTCAGCGCGAGTCGCGTCCGACCAGAGGCCAAAGCAACCCATGGCGGAAGGCACACGATGCCACGCTACCGCGATTCCGTTGTCGAATTCCTTGGAATATTGCGGATGAATTTGGCTGCCATATTCAACGGCCTTCGACACGCGCTCTGCCGGCGTCATTGACGTGAAGTCCATCGAATTGCGCATGTCCCAAATATATGCGCCCAGCAGCACGCCCTTGCCGTCCGCGAAAAATCGACTGCTCGGATAACTGATCTGGCCAATCGGCAGGTCGGTATAGGTGATCCCGCCGTAGATCTGCTCGTCCTCTTCCCAGAAGCGGCGTTTGAACTGCAGCCCCACCTTGAGCCCGGTGCAGTAGGGAACGGCGGCGATCGCCCTGGCCATCGATGCGCCGACGTTCATGGGAATCTGGCTCAGGATCGACAGCGGAATCGTGCAGACGCACCAGTCCGCCCTCAACGTCTGGCGGCTCGAACCCGCGCTGATATCCTCAAACGTGGCGCTGACACCGCGCTCGTCCTGGTGAATATCGACAACCTTGGCGTTGTAGCGAATCAACGGCGCGAGCTCGCGCGCAAACGCCTGACCGACCTGGCCCATGCCGCCGACCGGCTGAAACATCGTTGTTTGCATGTCGTATAGCGCGCCGAAGGAAAGCGCCGCCCATAGACCGGATCTCAACAAATCGCTCAGGGCAATCGGTTCCGAAAACGCCGGCCTTGCACTTAGGCCGCCGCCCGGATCACGTTCAAAGCCGCGCCGCTCGCTGCTGTCGGCGCCCTTGACGAATCGATAATTACTGTCGAGCGCACCGCTGGACCGCAGTGACGAAAGGAGAATCGCCTGATCCTCGGCGGTCACCTCGGCATCAAGCGCATGGTTGCGTGTCGCCTTCGCCAACAGCTCCGCAACGTGGCCATCGTAGTCCGCCTGAACGGCGCGCAATCGCTGCGGCTTGCCGCCAAAAGCCTTGCGGCTATGCAGATAGGCGTTGTAGTTGATTTGCACGAAGGGTTCGAGCGCGACGCCAAGCCGCTTGCAGTAACTGAGCATTCCGCGGTGGTGGTACGGCAGCCGCCACGGACCAGGATTGATGTACAGCCCCGGATCAAATCGGCACTCTTGAGTCTCTCCGCCCAGCTCCGTGTAGCGATCGCCGCCGCGCAGCGTCCAGTTGCGGCCGCCGGCGCGCGGGTTGTATTCCAGCACCTGCACCTGGTAGCCGGCGTTGCGCAGTTCGTAGGCGGCCACGAGTCCCGCGATACCGGCGCCCAGCACCAGAACCGACGCGCCCTTCGGGGCTGCGCTCAAGCGGATCGGGCCTTGGAACTTGGATTCGGCGGCAAATCCGAGACTGTGCATTGCCTGGTACATCGCCGTCGCGCCGGCGCTGACGCCAATCATCGTCAATAGCTGCCGCCGCGAAAGCGCCGTTCCGGATTTTTCTGACATGCTTTTTACCTATGGAGACGCAATCAATCGCACACGCGTGCCCGCAAGGATGACAGTCCCGTCTTGATCGAGCAAACCCCTGGCCGCCGCGCAGGCATGGACCGAGTCAATGTCGCGAACGACGACATCAAAGGCTCCCAAGCCCTCCCCGCGTCCATCGACGTCGGCGGTGAAGCGAATCTCGCCATCATCCAACTGCATGCGCCAAATGCCCCGATCCTTCGCGGCTGTGCGGCCGAGAACCTGCGCCCAGCGTGCCGCCATCTGCGCCGGATCCTTGGCCTGCAGTTCGGCCCCGGCTACTTTCAGCGACGTGTCGGTGCAAACGTGCGATTCCCAGCGCGGTCCTCCCCACTCCCATCGCTCCTTTGGAATCATACGGTCCAAAGACAGGATCGCGCCGCCGATGTCCTTCGGATGAATATGCGTAAAGGCGGCGCCGTCTCGATCCGTCTGATCGGCGATGCGCGCCGATGCGTCGCGAACCCGCGCTCGGGCTTGCTCCAAGTCATCGACCTGGAGGATCACCATGTAGCCGCCGTCGCCGCCGCGTTTCTGCAATAGCCTGCCGGCCGTCGTGCCCGGCTCCTTCGGTGAAACAACTTCGAGAAAAGTATCGCCGATGGGGAACACCGCGTTGTGCAAGCCGTACTTGCCGACGCCGGGATCGTCGTAGGCGTAGTCGATTCCCAAGACCGCTGAAATATCAGCTCGAACGGCAGCAAGGTCCCGGGCGACGAGTGCGATTTGTCGAAGGCGCACTCATCGGCCCCGGAACACAGGCTCGCGCTTTTCGACGAACGCCCGTACGGCGTCCCGATAGTCGTCGGTCGCCACGCAATGAATATGGTGTGTCGCTTCCAGATCGAGGCAATCGTCGACGTCTCCGCCCATGGCGCGATTGAGATTTTCCTTCATATAGCGATAGGCAATGGTCGGGCCGCGCGCCAAGCGCCTTGCAATCTCCTGGGTGCGGGCGGCAAGCTCGTCCGGTTCGCAGACCCAGTTGGTCAGTCCGAGCCGAAGCGCCTCCTCCGCGCTTACCCGTTCGGACAAATAGTAGAGTTCGCGCGCCTTCGCCGATCCGACCAGCTGCGTGAGGAAGTAAGTACCGCCGTAGTCGCCGGAGAAGCCGACGCGGGCGAACGCCGTGGTCAGAATCGCGGTGCGCGACATGATCCGAAGATCACAAGCAAGCGCCCATGCCAGGCCGGCACCGGCGGCGGCGCCCGGCAATGCTGCCAGGGTGGGCTTGGGCATTTTGAACAGCCGTCCAGCCGTTGCGCGCTGATTGACGCGTTGGCGGTAGATCGCCTCATCGATCGTCACCGGCGCCGACTCATGGCTGCGCTCGGCCATGCCCTTGACGTCACCGCCGGCACAGAACCCCTTGCCGGCACCGGTGAGAACCACGCATTTGACCGATGGTTCCAATTCGGCCCAGGCCAGTTGCTCCGCCAAGGCTCGATTCATCGCCTCACTCATGGCATTGCGCGCCTCCGGCCGGTTAAGCGTTAGAGTCAGCACGCCTTCGTCCAAAGAGGTCAGGAGGTCCCGAGTCGGGCTGCCGGTTGGATCAGTCATAGGCCTTTCTCATTTGTCGCGGGAGCGACATTTTCGGGCCAGCATCCTAGCAAATCGCGGCATCGTCAAGGCGGTCGCTAGGCGCCGGATAGCCCCGCCCTTCCTGCCTGCTCTTTCCACCGCCCAACGTCGACTGCCAAAATGAGCAGCCACAGCGTTAGCGATATTTCTCCCAGACCGCCCGCGATTTGATTGAAGGGCGACAGCGCGATGGCGAGCGGCGGAGTGATGAAGGTCAGCCAACCCACGCCGGCCACGCCCATGAGCACGCCCAGCACCTTGGGCAGAAAGATCGACTTGAAGACCAAAAAACCGGTCAACAGGCAGTAAAACCCGAAGAACACGATGCTGATGTTGACAGCTTGACCACGCAGCTTGAGAAACACGAGCGCCATGGCGTGCAGTTGCTCCGGCGTGAATGCGCTCAGATACGGCGCACCGCCCGCCAGTATCCATGGCGCGATCTGAAAGATACCGCTGAACCCTCCGATTGCACATCCCACGAGCCCGAAGCACCCCGCAACGAGCGCAACCGTGAAATTTACGGGTCTCAACAATATGTAGAAGAGCCCAACCACCGCCACATAACACGCTGTGGCCAGCAGGTCAGCTGCGAAGCTCAAGAAAAATAATGATTGATGACTCATGATGCTGGCCGCGGTGGCCGCGGCGTCCGCGCTCACAAGCTGGCCGCGCACAAAGAGCGCCAACGGCGCCAAGAGTATGGTTCCCACATAACAGACCGCCGCAACCCGGGCAATTCGTCGCGGAGACACTTCAGTACGATTCGTCATAGGTTCACCCGACCGGTGGCCGTGTAGTTATGGCCTATTCGCAGGTACCGTGCAAACTCAGGATCCAGTTCTCGATCAGCTCAACGCCCTCGCGGTGCGTGGTGTTGCGCCCCTGCTCCGGCATCATCACGCCGGGCTCGTTCGATCGCAGGCGGTAAGGCAGGATCGAGTCCTGCGGTTTGCCCGGAACGATGTCGAAAAAATGATCGCCGGTGCCGCGGCCCGCGGCAACCGGCGGCTTGCAGACGCCGAGATACCGATCGGTTGCTCCGAAGACCGTCAGATCGAGCGCGGTTGTGTTTGCAGGTCCCTTCGCGTTGTGGCAATGCCCGCAATTGACATCAAGATAGGCGCGGGCACGCGCATCCAGCGGCTGCGCGGCATCGCGCCAGTCGGCGTTCTTCGGCGCACGGCTTAGGTCCGAAATGCCGGCGAGAATTCCAAGTTTCGTCCAGTGCGCGAGCTGATTCTCGCTTCCGGCCGCGTACTCATAGGCTCGATTCAGGTGCCGTGCCTTGGTCCCGATCGGCGCAATCTCCTTCGTTTTAAGATCCACGACATGACATCCGGCGCACTGGTTTTGGTTCGGCACGACATAGGTGAACGCCTCTCTGGCACCGTCGTCGGAAACCAGCTCAAGCGGCTTCGCATCTCCTGTACGAGCCAGCACCGCCTCCGTCTGGGCGGAATTCCACACGTACGGAAGGGCTTCCCAGCCGGCGGCGCGACGCACGAGAATACGGGTTTCGATGAGCTGCACGTTGGCAAGCTTCAGCCCCCGTTCGCGGCCGCGAGCGTGATCGCCGCCAAAGTCGGCGGACTGATCGTATGTGCGAGCCACAGCTTTCGGGTCACGGGCTGAACCTTTCGGCCGCGGGTAATAGAATGTCTTGGTGATGATGGTGCCGACGGGAAATTCGAAGCCGCCATCCGCACTGTATTTCGCACTCGCTCCGCGCGGCATCCAAATCGTGCGCAGTTTGTGCGCGTAGTCGCTAAAGAGGGGCGTGTTGAGATCGTAAGGTACGACCCCGTCGTTTAGCCCGAGATCGCCTCCATCCAAATAAAGCACCTGCCAATCGCTCAGCTTGGAAGGCCGCCCGTCGGCAAAGAAATGCACAGGCTGCGGCGCGTGGAAACAGCCAACGAGCGCGAGCACCCCGAGACCGGCACAGAGGCTCCATGCTTTTGCATCAAGCATGGCGTTTCCTCTCTAGCCGTGCGGCAACTCGACGGCCGCGAGCTTGGGCAACTCGCACTGAAAGAAGGTCTTGTCCACTTTCGGGTTTTTGTACTTGTTTGGCCCGTCGGCATTGAGAACTTCGGCATCGCCATTCTGAACACAGATGCGCTCGGCGGCAGGCGGCATGCCGTTGACCAGGCTCTTCGAGTCCACATAGCCATCCCAGAGCACATCCGGGAAATGTCCGTTGATCCCGAACATGGCAACTTTGAGCGTCTTCAGCTCCAGGCCATCGGGCGAATCACCGCCGCCCTTGAACCGGTTGCCGTACACAAATATGCCGCGGGGATACGGATCGTACTTGGGATCCACTCCTTTGGTGTTGTAGTAATTGGTTGAGAAATAACTCGAAATGATCAGGTTCGCGGTTTGGTTGCCGGCGATATCATTGTCGAAGATTTCGACCTTCGGATTGGAGTTCACGACGACGCCCGATCCCGCCGGCACGCTGGCCACCGCCGCGCCCTTGGCGGCAAAATTCGCCAGGTTGTTGTTGAACGATTTGTTGTTGAATACGCGCGTGGACTGGCCGGGCTGGGCGAGATTGGGCATGTTGAACACCAATATGCCGCCTGTATTGCCGGTCGCCGTATTCTCGTAAACATCGGCGCTGATGGTGTTCTCAATTTCGATGCCCGCGACATTTTTCTCGGCGCGATTGCGCCGCACGATGACGTTTTGCGATTGGCCCACATAGATGCCCGCGTCCGAGGCGCCAAATGACGCAGAATCCTCGATCAGAACATTTTTGCTCTTGACCGGATAAATACCGTAGGCGCCATTCGTGGTTTTGGGACCGCCGGTCCATTCCACTCGCACGTCGCGTATGGTGATGTTCTCGCCGTCGTTGATCTTGAGGCCGTCGCCCTTGCTGTCTTCGATGGCAACATGTTCGATGGTGAAATCGCTCGCATACACCAACATGCCTTCGGGACCTGAGATTTCATTCTTGAACGACAGGATGCTTTTGTCCGAGCCGGCGCCGCGTATCGTTACGCCGTTCGCACGCAGGGTCAGAACGCGATCCAGCGCGTGCCGGCCGGCAGGAATTTCGATGACGGAACCCGGTTTCGCATCGAGAAGCTGCTCTTGCAGTTTCTGCTGGAATGCCTGGTCGTCGGCTGACAACGCCTGCGGTGCGTTCGCTCCACCGCAGCCGACAGTAAGAGCACACAGAATAGCGATAGCGACCTTACCCATGATTTCTTCCTATATTATTAATATCGCCGAATTCCACCCTGCTCAAGCATAGCATGGGGCTCGCTAGCGGCTGCGCGGCGCTGAGAAAAACGAGGTAAACATATGCTGCGATGGGTCAAAAGAATCGCCCTCATCATCGGCGGCCTGATCGTCGCCGCCGTGCTCGCGGGCGTCGGGTACGAACAAGCCATGCGTTGGCGAGCGATAAGGGAGTTTCCCGCGCAAGGACGTCTGATCGACATCGGCGGCCGCCATATGCAGATCGACTGCCGGGGCGACGGCGCGCCTACCGTCGTCTTCGAATCGGGACTCGACACCATGGGATCTCTCAGTTGGAGCGCCGTGCACGATGCGGTCGCGGCGACAACGCGCGCCTGCGCCTACAGCCGCGCGGGAATCATGTGGAGCGAGCCGACAGAGAAGTTCGAACCCGAGAGCGAGGCCCGCGATCTTCACGCCTTACTCCTCGCGGCCGGAGAGAAGCCGCCCTTTGTCATGGTGGGCCATTCGCTCGGCGGCCCTTACATCATGAACTTCACCCGCCTCTTTCCGCAGGACGTCGCCGGTCTGGTGTTCGTCGACGCATCGCATCCGGACCAAATCGAGCGGATGAAGCAAATCGTCGGCAATAAAATGGAAGCGGGACAGGGCCTTATGAAGGCGGCGAGCGCCCTTAGCTGGACCGGAATTCCGCGGCTGGTTGCGGCACATACCGAAAACAGCACAGTCCCGGCGCGCGCGAAGCTGACCGGCGACGCCTACATCAGCCGCTCGCTGGGCTCCGCCCTGCTGGAAATGGAATCCTTGGGAGCGACCTTGTCGGCAGCGGGTCAGCTCCGCCAGCTAGGGAGTCGGCCCGTGGTGGTGCTGACCGCCATGAAGCCCTTTCCGGCCGATATGCTGAAAACACTGAAAATGAGCACTGAACAAGGCCGGCAAGTCCAGGCGGTCTGGAAGGAGATGCATGATGAAGAAGCGTCATGGTCTCATCAAAGCCGTCACGAGCTCGTGCCGGACGCCACCCACTACATCCAGTTCGACCGCCCCGATGTCGTGATTACCGCAGTGCGGGAAGTCGTCGCCGACGTACGCTCGGGCGGCGTAACGAGCGATCGCAATGAGAGCCACTGAACTGGTCTGCGCCGCCGCTGCGATGATTTTTTCCTGCGCGACGGTGCGCGCCGAGGAAGTCACCATTGCAAGCAACGTGCTCGGACCCGAGGGTCCGTTGTACGTCGACGGCAACCTCTATTACGTGGGCTGGGTATCCAACACGCTGTCCAAATGGGACGGCAAATCGACAACCGTCCTGAATAGTCTCGCGGGTTGCAGTCATAACGGCCTCGCGCTGACCCACCGCAGGACCTTCCTGCTGGCGTGCACAGACAATCACGGCGCAATCCTCGAACTCGACATGAACGGCAAGCAGCTGCGGCGCTGGGATGCGGACAACAAGGGCACTGAATTCGCCGGCGGCATCAATGATGTGGTGGTTGCGGCCAACGGCGGCGCGTATGCCACGGTGTTTGGTCCGCCCGAAGACGTACCGACGGCGGTCGCGGGAAGGATACTCTACCTCGCGCCCGGCAGTCAGAAATGGGCCGAGGTGGCAAGGGATCTCAACTACGCCAACGGCATCGGCATCTCCCCGGACCAGAAGACGCTCTACGTCAGCGAAACGGTCGGCAACTGCATATTGAAGTTTCATGTCAATCGCGATGGCACGCTCGCGCGCCGCTCGAATTTCGCGCTCTTGAACCTGCTGACGCCCAACAAGGCGAACTCCTGGTGGCTGGGGCCGGATAGTATGAAGGTCGATGCGCAGGGGAACATCTATGTTGCCCAGTGGTTCGGCGGAAAAATCCTCAAGCTGTCCGCGGAGGGCAAGCTGCTGCGGTCATTCGAGATCGCCGCGGGAGACGGAACAACCAATGTTGCATTCGGGCCTGGGGAGAAGGATTTGTACGTAACGGTGGTCAAGGATCCGAACGATCCGCAGGCCAGAGGCAGCGTGGTACGAATTCCCAATGATCAAAACTGACACCGGAAAGGACTGCCGTTGACCACATCAACAATCCGCAGCAAAACACTGGCCGGTCTCGCACCTCCGCCGCTGAAACCCGCATCGTTTCTCAAGACGATTCGCGCTTCCCGCGGCAACGCCTTTGAGATCATCCCGCTGGAGGCCTACGAACAGCCGGTTTATTTGTCAAAAACGCTGCTCGGTAAAATACTGATGGTCAATGACCCGGAAGGCGTGCGCCGAGTCCTTTTGGATAACGTGGCCAACTATCCAAAAAACGATTTGGAGATTGAATTCTTTTCAGCCATGTTCGGCGAAGGGCTGTTGAGCGCGCCGCATGCCAAGTGGCGCACCCACCGCAAGGTCATGGCGCCGTCCTTCGGCACGCGCACGGTGGATTCCTATGCGCCGGCGATGGTGGAAACCACGCTTGCCTTTGCCCGGCATTGGGACACCTTGCCCGAATTTGCCGAAATCGATATCGCCGAGGAAATGAAGGCGCTCACCCTGAAGATCATCTGCCGCACCATGTTTTCCTCGGACGCAGATGAGTTGGCGGCCTACTCGCGCGAGGCGCTCGATTTCGCGCAGGCATCCATGGAATTCGGGCTGCTGGATGTTTTGCCGGTGATCGGCCCCCGGCGCATCAAGCGCACCGTGGACGCGATACGCGCCCACTTCAAAGGCATGGATGCGGCTATTTTTCGATTGATCAGCGAGCGCGAAAAAATCCGCAATGAGGCGCCAAAGGATTTTCTGACGCGGCTCGTCGCGGCGAAAGATCCTGACGATGGCGTGGGGCTGAATGCGACCGAAGTACGCGACGAGGTGATTACCATTTTCATGGCGGGCCACGAGACGACCGCCGTGACCATGACGTGGGTGTGGTACCTGCTGTCGCAACATTCGCTCGAAGAGGCGAAGCTGCACGCGGAGCTGGACACCGTGCTCGACGGCAGGCCGCCGACGGTTGAGGATCTTCCCAATCTGCCCTACACACGCATGATCATCGAGGAAGCCATGCGCGTCTATCCGCCGGCGCCGGGCATCTCGATTCGCCAGGCGAAGGAGGCCGATGAAGTGTGCGGCTACAAGGTGACGCCGGGACTGCAGGTGATGATATCCCCCTGGGTGCTGCATCGTCACCGTCGTCTTTGGGACAATCCGGAGCGGTTCGATCCGACGCGATTCACCAAGGAAGCAAGCGAGCGGCGGCCGCGTTTCGCGTACTTGCCCTTCGGCGGCGGACCTCGGGTGTGCATCGGCGCGACGCTTGCCATGACGGAAGCGACGTTGATTCTCGCCGTGCTCGCCCAGCGCTTTCGGCTGCGTCTCAAAGAACCGCAGGAAATAAAACTGCAAACGCGCATTACCTTGCGCCCCAAGAATGGAATGATGACCGTCTTGGAGCGCCGCCGCTGATTCCGTGCGTCGCGCACCCGCGCGGTGCGCACTCGCTGCTCGAGCGCACACTTATCGGGCAACGCGTGTGATCAGCGGCGCGTATTCGCACAATACATCGCAGCTTTTCACAATTTCCGGCTCGCTTCAGATGAAATGAAAGACCGAACACGCGATTCTTTATCAGCTGACATTCGCCTGCCGCTCATGGAGTATGCTCGCAGGTAAGTAAGGAACCGAGGTATGAGCGAACAGTCAATCAAGCACTACTTGCTGGCGTCCGATTTTGACCAGACGCTGAGCTTCAAGGATTCCGGATTGGTCTTGAGCGAACTGCTCGGGATATCCGGATTTGAAGCGCGTGTTGCCGGCTTGGGTCGGACCAATCTGGTTCAGCAAGGAGGCGAGTTGGCCTATCTGATCCGCCACGATCCGGAATTTCGCGGTGTTCGTCGGGAACACCTGGTGGAAACCGGACGGCGCGTCCGGCTGAAGAGCGCCATTCCGGCCCTGGTCGATTTCATGCGGCGCGGTGCCGCCGGTTATCAATTCTCCTTCTTCGTGATTTCTGCTGCGCCTCGCGAAATCGTGACCTCCGCGCTGGCAGGCATCGTCCCGCCCGAACACATCTACGGCACAGAGTTGGAATTCGACAGCCAATCACGCGAGGTGAAGGCGATCAATCGCGTGCCCGCGGGCTACGGCAAGGTCGCCGTCATTGAAGAACTTCAGCACCGCTTAGGGATAGCGGGCGACCGCGTGATTTACATCGGTGATGGCGGATCGGATGTGCACGTGATGTTGCATGTCAATAATCACGACGGATTTACGGTCGCGGTTTCCGAGAACAAGCAACTTGCGCGGATTGCGAAGCGTGTGATCTTGAGCGACAACGCCTTCAGCATTTTGGTGCCGATCCTGGACCAGCTTCTGCGTTGGAGAACGGGCGAGATTCGCGAGCTATTTGAATCATACGGCTTGACGCTGGAAGAGTGGGAAAGGGAAAGAACGGATCGAGTGAAGATCGGCAAGATCTTGGCGCAACCGGACGAGGCGCCGGCCGAAGCGACATGAGTTCCTTCTGGATTGAATGCCTGGGGTGGGCCGCGACCTGTGTATTCGTGGCCTCGTATTTTTTTGCCAAGCCCTCGAAGCTGCGCGCAGCCCAAATGCTCGGCGCGTTGCTCTGGATAACCTATGGCGTGCTAATCGGCGCGTTGCCCGTCATTATTGCCAATCTGTTGGTATTCGCGGCGGCCGCGTGGACCGCTATTCGCAAATCGCCCGGCGTCGGACCCAACTCCGCCGCCTGACCCGTCCAACCCGTTGGGCCGCAATGGCCGCCCGCCACGCCGCTGCGCGCAAGGTTTGTGTTGGCATACAATACAGTCAATGAACAAGCGGCTCAGGTCTGAAAATGCGGCGCCGGTAAGCGGCTACAAACGGTTGATTTTGCCGCAGCCGATGTCACTGCTCGGCACCGGACAGCCGGACGTGGAAACTGAGCTGATGGCGCAGCTGGGAGCCGATACCGTGTTCATGATGGGTGATAACCCTGCTCTCTCGCCGATGCCGGAGCAGCCGAAGCTCCTCGATTTCTTTCACCGACGGTTCACGCCCTTTACGCGTGCTCATCTGCTGCAGAGCGCGATGGTTGCGCTTAAAAGCGGCATGGATGAGAAGGTCGTGCTCGCTTGTCTGCTGCACGATATTGCCAACGGTGCCCTGATTCGAGTCGACCACGGCTATTGGGGCGCTCAACTCATCGAACCCTATGTTTCCGAGGAGATCAGTTGGGCGGTTCGAAATCATCAGGCATTGCGATTCTTCGCCGACGAGTCGGTCGGCTACAAATATCCGGACTCCTATATTAAATTTTTCGGCCCTGACTATCAGCCCGCGGCCTACGTAAAGCAGGCATACGAGGCGGCGCGCGAACATCGCTGGTACATGACTGCGCGCCTCATCACGTTGAACGACCTATATTCGTTCGATCCGAACGTCACCGTGGACCCGGATCAGTTCACCGATATTATCGGCAGGCATTTCAAGCAGCCCAAAGAGGGTCTGGGCTTCGATGGCTCGCCGGTTGCGCACATGTGGCGAACGATGATTTGGCCGAACAATCTCCTTTAAACGCGGCAGCTAAAAAAAGAGGCATATGAAATGCTCGCACCTGCACAAATATTCTCGATCGCCAATCTGATTGCCATGCTGTGTTGGGTTGCCCTGGCGATTTCACTGTTCGCCCCGCGCGCGCAGATTTCGATACAGCGCATAACGGGGCTTGTCGTGCCGGGAGCGTTCGCGATCGTTTATGCCTTTTGTGTCTGGCGCGGGTTCGCTGCATCGCCCGGCGGCGGATTCGGCTCCCTTGTCCAAGTGCGCGCCCTATTCGCCAACGATTCGGCGCTCGACGCCGGCTGGCTGCACTATTTGGCATTCGACCTGTTCGTCGGAACTTGGATCGTGCGCCAGGGCTTGCTGGATCGAGTGCATCCGCTCTTGTTACTTGTCTGCCTGCCGGTTACCTTCATGCTCGGTCCGGTTGGATTTCTGCTGTTCTTGCTCGAACGAGCGCTGTTTTCACGCCGCAACGCAGAAGGAAACGCGACATGAGTGAGTTGTCCTTGGCGGAGTCCGCTCCGCGCGGGATTCTGAGTGAGGTATTTCACAGGCAGCGAACGCTGGCGGCCTACGGTTTGCTGCTCTTGGTGCTGACGCCCTTGTTGCTGATCATGCAGCAGATCGACCTACGCACCTGGGACGGCAGCGATGTGTGGGTCAAACCCACCAAATTTGTGTTCTCGACGGCTGTTTTCGCACTGACGATTGCCTGGTTTTTTGGCTATGTGCGCCCCGATCGGCGCAATGCGCCGAGCTTGCGCGCCATCGTCGGCGTCATCATCGCGTCGGGCAGTTTCGAAGTTATCTATATCGGCTGGCAAGCCGGTCATGGGCTCGCTTCGCACTTTAACAAGTCGAGCGCGTTTTACGCGATCATGTACGGTCTGATGGGACTGGGCGCGGTGCTGCTGGTTGCCTCGACGCTGCCGCTGGCCTGGGAGATCGCGCGTCGTCCCGCTCGAGGTTTGGATGCACACTACGTCGCAGCCGTCGTGACAGGTCTCGCGCTGTGTTTTGTCCTGGGCGGCGGATTCGGCGGGTTCATGGCGCAGCAGCCGGGACATACCGTGGGCCTCGTCGGCGGCCACGCGCCGTTCTTCGGCTGGAATCGTGCGGGCGGCGACCTTCGAATCGCTCATTTCCTGGGGATACATGCACAGCAAGCGATCCCGATTCTAGGGCTTGGGGTCGCAGTTCTGCCGCCGCGGCTGCGCTGGCCGACTTTGGTCGTCGGCTCATTGGCCTATACAGCGCTCGCAGTAGCCCTGTTTGTGCAGGCGTTTAACGGCCATCCGCTGCTGCCCGATTTGTTTTGAAACAGCCGATCCAATAGTCAGTCGGCTGGTCACAGGAGAATTATCATGGAATTGCAGATCAACGATCAGACCATCACCGTCGCCGCCGAACCGGAGCTGCCGCTGCTATGGGTGCTTCGGGATCTGCTCGGAATGACCGGCACCAAATTCGGCTGCGGCATGGCGCTGTGCGGTGCGTGCACTGTGTTGGTCGACGGTCAGGCACTGCGCTCGTGCGTGCTCCCGGTTGCCCAAGCAGTGGGGAAAAAGATCACCACCATTGAAGGGATCGGCGCGCTCCCGGTGGGCGCGGCGCTGCAGGGGGCATGGCAACAGATCAACGTGCCCCAATGCGGCTATTGCCAGGCCGGGCAGATCATGTCTGCCGCGGCGCTGCTTCAATCCAAGCCGAGCCCCAGCGATGCCGACATTGATGCCGCCATGTCCGGGAATATCTGCCGATGCGGTACGTACCTGCGCATTCGCACCGCCATCAAACAGGCTGCCAATCATGGCGGGCAAACGAAATGAGCGCCGTTGCGGACGAATTCTCTGCGTTCAGAGGCCTAAGCCGTCGCGAATTCTTGCGGCAACTTCAGGCTATGGGCGGCCTGCTGCTCATCGCGGATGGCCTGCACGTGGCAAAAGCGGCGGATGCCGCTCCCAAGTACGGCGCCGATGGCATGCCGCACGGCACTGTCGACAATCCTCTGGTGTTTCTGACAGTTGGTGAAGACGGCTGGGTCACGATCGTGGTACATCGCTCGGAAATGGGCCAAGGCGTGCGCACCGGCATGCCCCTCATTGTCGCGGATGAACTGGAAGCCGACTGGAACAAAGTCCGGGTTCAGCAAGCGCCTGCCGATGAAGAGAAATATGGCAACCAAGATACCGACGGGTCGCGCAGCACCCGGCATTTCCTGGACCCGATGCGTCGCTGCGGCGCCGCCGCTCGAATGATGTTGGAAGGCGCCGCTGCGCTTTCGTGGAACGTGCCGGTCACCGAAGTTCACGCGGCCAATCACGAAGTATTGCATCAGAAGACCGGCCGAAAACTCTCCTACGCCACGCTCGCCAAGCGCGCGGCAAAGTTGCCGGTCCCCGGCGCGGCTGCCCTTCGATTGAAAACACCGGAAGAATTTCGCTACGTCGGCAAAGGAGGCGTACCGCTGGTCGATGGACACGACATCGTCACGGGCCAGGCGCAATACGGCATCGATCCTTGGTTCAAGGATATGAGCTTCGCCGTCATTGCGCGCTCGCCGGTGCTCGGCGGCACCGTCAAGCAGTTCGACGCCAAAGCCGCTGCTGCGGCGCCGGGTGTGCAGAAAGTACTGCAAATGGCCGCGCCCGTGGCAAACGCAACATTTCATCCGCTCGCGGGCGTGGCCGTGCTCGCCAATTCCACGGGCGCCGCGATCGCAGCGCGCAAACTTCTGAAAATCGAGTGGGATGACGGCGCCAACGGCAGCTACGATTCCGACGCGTACCGCGCCTCTCTCCAGGAATCCGCCCACAAGCCCGGCAAGGTGGTGCGCGAGACCGGCAACGTTGATTCGGCGATGCAGTCAGCCGCCAGATCGGTCGAGGCGGAGTACTACATCCCGCATATCGCACATGCCACCATGGAGCCGCCGTGCGGTGTGGCGCGCATCATTGCCGGCAAGGTTGAAGTCTGGGCACCCACGCAAGCGCCCCAAGTCACGCGCGAGGACGTCGCGAAGCACCTGGGCATACCTCTGGAAAATGTCACGGTACATGTGACGCTGCTCGGCGGAGGGTTCGGACGCAAGTCAAAACCGGATTTTGCCATCGAGGCGGCGTTGCTTTCGCAGGCCATGGACGGACGCCCCGTCAAGGTGACTTGGACCCGCGAAGATGACCTGCATCATGATTTTCTGCACACCGTCTCCGTCGAATATCTAAAGGCAGGACTCGGCGCGGATGGCAAGGTCAGCGGGTGGCTGCATCGGAGCGTTGCCCCTTCGCTTGCGACGATCTTCGCGCCCAACACCGATCATGAGGTCGGCGCCGAACTGGGAATGGGCTTCATCAATATGCCCTACGACATTCCCAATCTTCGGCTGGAAAACCCGGCGGCCGCCGCTCATTGTCGAATCGGCTGGTTTCGTTCCGTGTCCAACATTCCCCACGCTTTCGCGGTGCAATCGTTTGTGTCCGAGCTGGCGGCGAGCGCCGGCAAGGATCACCGCGATTATTTGCTGGAATTGATCGGGCCGGCACGCAAGATCGATCCCAACAGCCTGCAAGACAAGTGGAATCATGGCGAGTCCCCGCAGCGCTACCCGGTGGACACGGGCCGCTTGCGGCGTGTCGTCGAGACCGTCACACAAGAGGCCGGCTGGGGGAAGCAATTCGCTCGCGGCCGAGGATTGGGACTGGCCGCTCATTACAGTTTTCTAAGCTACACCGCGGCCGTGGTGGAAGTGGACATCGATGCGCAGGGCCGCATCGTGGTGCCGCGTGTGGATGTGGCCTTTGACTGCGGCCCGCAAGTCAATCCTGAACGCATCCGCTCACAACTCGAAGGCGCGGTCATCATGGGCTTGAGCCTGGCAATGTTCGGCGAGATCACCTTCAAGAAAGGCCGGTCGCAACAGGATAACTTTCACCAGTATCGCGTGACGCGGATGAACGAGGCACCCGCCGACATCCGAGTGCACCTGATTCCGGCGCCGGATTGGAACGTGCCCTTGGGCGGCGTCGGCGAGCCGGGGGTTCCGCCGATTGCGCCGGCCCTGTGCAACGCGATTTTTGCGGCCACCGGCAAGCGAATTCGCAGACTGCCCATCAAGGACCAGGCTGGGAGCCTAGCGTAAGCATTCCGCGTGAGCCGCCGGGCTAAGGCGGGGGAGCGGATGCAGGGCGCGCGGCGCCCGCGCGGCGCCTGCTTTTAGTGGGATGCGGCGCTCGGCCGGCGTGCACTAGGCCTTGATAGCGCTGAACTCAACTGGGCTGCCAGATCGCCCAAGCTGTAGGGCTTCGGCAGCAATGGGATGCCTTCGTTTTCAGCGTCGCGTTTGGCGGCAGCAGAGAAACCGCTGACCAATACCACGGGCAATGAGATGCTGCGCTGACGCATCTCCCGCACCAGCGCCATTCCGTCCATGCCTCCCGGCATCATGACATCTGACAATACCAGTCCGATGCCGGGGGTTGCGGCAAGCACGTTCAATGCGGCTTGGCCTGTCGTGACCGGTATCACCTCGTAGCCCAGCTCGGACAACATCGCGCCGGTCAGCGATGCGACTTGGACATCGTCTTCGACCAGAAGCACCCGGCATAGCGCAGGATCGGACGGAGGGACATCGTCGAGACAGTCCGCCGGCCGTGACAGGGCGCTGGGCGACTCAGTGGATCGCGGCAGCAGCAGCAGGACCTTGGTACCCTCATGGGCTTTGCTTTCAATTTGCACGGAACCCCCGGAGCCATGCGCAAAGCCGTACACCTGGGCGAGCCCCAATCCAGAGCCTTTACCGATGTCCTTGGTGGTGTAGAACGGCTCGAGGCAACGCGCAATCGTCTCGGCGTCCATGCCCACGCCGGTATCATTCACGGATAGCTCCACAAAATCACCCGTAAGTCCGTATTCGGGGATATCGGCGCGGTTCACCGCGGCGATCGTGATGATGCCGCCTTGAGGCATGGCATCGCGCGCATTCACGCAAAGATTGAGCAGCGCGATGCCCAGCTCGCCCTCATCGACGCGCACCGGCCATACGTTCGCGTCGAAAGCTGTCTTGACCGTTACCGAACCGCCCAGTGAGCCGTCGAGAAGCTCTTTCATCCCCTCGACGTGTCGAGGAATTTCTATCGGCTTCGCGTGCAATTCCTTTTGCCGTGAGAAGGCCAGGAGTTGACGCGTAAGCGCCGCGCCTCGCTCCGCGGCTTGACGCATCGCGTCCCGCACTGTCTTTCGCCGCTCGCCCGTCTGCTCGCGATCCAAGATGCTGAGTCCGCCGCTGATGACCATCAAAAGATTGTTGAAATCGTGCGCAATACCGCCGGTCAGCTGGCCAACCGCTTCCATCTTCTGGCTTTGGCGCAGCAATCGTTCGGTGCGCTCGCGCTCCGCGACTTGAGCTACGAGGGCGGCATGCGCGCCGCGCAGCTGATCGGCCGTGCTCCGCTGCTCCGTCAGGTCGGTAATTATGCAGCAAAAGATCTGTTCGCTATTTAAGCCATCGGCCCCCAATGCGCTAAAGGACACGCGAGTGGGGACGATGCGTCCTCGCTCCGTTCTGATGCCAAGTTCGCCCTTGGATTCGGAAGCAATCAAGTCGAGTACGTTGGGCCAGTCGGTCGCCGCGATAAATCGTGATAGAGATCCGCCGATCACGCGCTCAGGGTAAGTTTCAACCAGCTCCGCGAGGCGCCGATTGCAGTAAAGAATGTCCCCCCTCCGAGTTAAGGTCAACGCGCCTTCCTGCATTTCCTCGACCAATAGCCGGTATGTCTGATCCGCCGTCTCGAGCGTGTAAACCCGGGGTACGCTATCGGCGCCCGAGACCACTACCGCGTCCACGTCTCCATTGCGGATTGCATCGAGGGTCTCTTCGGCCTCGCGTAGTTTTTCGCGAAGGGCACTATTTTCCAGGCGCAAAAGTTGCTGCGCGTTCGCATCAGAATTGGCTCCGGAAGAATCTTGGCCAACGGTGGGTTTCATTTGGCAACGGCGGCGATTTCTTTGGGACTTAAGTCAAGGCCGGCAAGAACGCGTTCCTCGTTGGCAAGATCGCCGATGATTCGCCGCAGCGGCAGCGGTAGCATCTTGACCAAGGTCGGTGCAGCCAGGATCTGGTACTCCCGCGCCGCCGCAGGATGCTGGTAGATATCGACCACCTCAAGATCGTACTTGCCCTGCAGCCGCTCCTCGCATACCCGCCGCAGATTGGCGATCGCTCTCGATGAGCGCGACGTCGTGCCGGTAATGAAAAGACGCAGTACATAGGCTGGGCTCTTCGCAAGCACAGGCGGCGGTTTTTCACTCATGGCGCGGTAACCGGGCGTAAATCCAACCCCACCAAAACTCGTTCCATGTTGGATAAGTTTCCGATGATTCGCTTCAAGGGCTCCGGCAGTCGACGCACCAGCGTCGGCACCGCCACGATTTGGTCCCCCGCCGCGAGTTGCGGATGTTCAAGGAGATCGATCACCTCGATTTGATATCGGCCGGCCAGGTGCTCCTCGCAGATCATTTTCAAGTTCGCGAGCGCCGTGATTGATTTTGGCGTCTGGCCCGCCACGTAGAGACGCAGGTTGTAATGACCGCCTGGAAGCGGCGATTCCTGCATCGCCGCGTTTATCATTTGAATCATGATGCAGTTCCCCCCCGCTGAATAGCCATCGCGTGTCTCTCCGCTTTCAGTCGCTTCTCGAGTTCTTCATCGTGTTGCAGAGATTTTCGGGCTTCCTCTTCCTCGGATTCGAGTTCGGCCCGCAGCTCGGCAATCTGCCGCTCAAGCGCCGCGCGCTTGCGTTCAATATCGCGATGCTTGCGCTCATTGTCCTGAGCGCGTCGAACGGCAGCAGCGGCGTCGACCATTTCCTGCGCGATGCGCGCGGAGCCGGTCAACACGCCGCCGCTTCCCAAGTAGGCGTCGACGAGCTTGACGCCCTGCGACGTCAATTGATACTCGCGAATCTGATTGGAATGGTTCATGCCGCGGGACTTCAGCACGTAGATGCCGCGATTGCGCTCGCCGTTGCTTTCGAGTTGAACGAGCGACAGCCAGGTGTCCATGAGCGATGACATACCGGCATCCGCCTTGTCCATTCCTTCCACAGAAAGCAGGTCCGTCAAAAATGCCGTGATTCCGCGGCTCTTCAGCAAGTCGACTACCCGCAGCAGCATGGAGTGCACATCACCTGTTTCGCCCCTCAAGGCGGATATTGGATCCAGCACCGCAGCAGCAGGCGCGAACTCCTCGATCTCCCGATACATGCGTGCCAAGTGCATCTCGAGTCCGAACAGGCTCGGCCGCGCTGCCTCGAAACGCAGCAGTCCTGCATCGACGCGCGGCTGCAAATCGAGGCCTATGGAGCGCATATTCCGAATGATTTGCGCCGGCGATTCCTCGAACGCGAAATACAGGCAGCGCTCGCCGCGCGCGCAAACCGACTCGACAAAGTGCGCTGCCAGACTGGTCTTTCCCGTCCCGGCCGTTCCCGACACGAGAATGCTGGTACCGGTATAAAACCCGCCGGCTCCCAGCATCTGATTCAATCCCGGAATGCCGGTCGAGATCACCACATCCGAAGCCGAATGCGCCAGTCCGGCCGAGGTCACCGGCAACACTGACACGCCCTGCGCATCGATCAAAAAGGGATACTCATTGGTGCCATGAGCGGAGCCGCGATATTTGACGACTCGCAACCGCCTGGTCGTGATTTGATTGCTGACCCGGTTATCGAGCAGCATCACGCAATCCGATACGTATTCCTCAATGCCGAATCGTGTCAGCGTACCCGCGCCCTGTTCGGCCGTAATAATCGCCGATACGTGCCGCTCTTTGAGCCAGGCAAAAAGCCGGCGAATCTCCGCGCGCAAAATCTGCGTGTCGCCCAGGCCGGCAAACAGCACTTCGAGGGTGTCCAGCACAACCCGTTTGGCACCGACTGTTTTGATCGCGAAGTCCAGACGCACGAACAGACCTTCGAGATCGTATTCACCCGATTCTTCGATTTCGCTGCGCTCGACGCGCACGAAGTCGATTGCGATTTTCTTGCGCGCGACCAGCGCGCCCAAATCGTATCCTAATGAGGCGACATTTTGGATCAGGTCGTCGCCCGACTCCTCAAAGCTCATGAACACGCCCGGCTCGTTGAACATGACGGCGCCGTTGACCAGAAACGTGGTGGCGAGAAGCGTTTTGCCGCAGCCGGGTCCGCCGCAGATCAGCGTCGGACGGCCGGCCGGCAATCCGCCAAACGTCACCTCGTCGAGCCCGGTAATACCGGTTCTTGCTTTCGCGAGCGGCTGCGCCGCCTCTGTAGCTGGTATTTCCGCAGCATGTATTGATGCCGTGATGCTCATTGGTTTTTATTGTCCTTGAATACCTGTACTGAGCGCGTTAGGTGCCGGTTGCGCGGGACACCGTTGATGCGCTCGCGCAGCGCGGTTTCGATGAAATTGGTGAGCGACCGATTATCCCGGGCGGCGGATCGCCGCACCTCGGCGAGAAGGTCGGGATTGAGGCGAACCGTGACCGGTGTTTTTAGTTGTGCCACGCCTTAACTGTCGTGCAGAGCGATGCGTAACGCAATACACGGATCGCCATGCTTTTGCTGTCAGCCGTTTCCTACAATGCGCCGACAGCCCTACATCTAAGCGGTACTGATTTGTTCGGCGCCGTCGGGATTCATCTCGACTCTCGGCCTGTCGTCGAAAATCATCGTCGGCATGTTGTCTGGAGAAAATGCAGGCCAATGCGGCAGCCGCGGATGATTCGGATTCCCCGTCCGTGCGAATTGGATCCATGCATCGCACATGGTCGCCGCGAGGGCTCGGGCTTCGGCGCCGCCGCCCGTCATGGTTTCGCAGCGGTCCGTGTTGTCGAATACGAAGGCGATCTCCGCGCAATGAAACGCGCGCGGGCGCCCGCTTAAAATGGGCGTCTGCCACGTAAACCAATACAAATAAGCCGGCGCCCGCCCCTGCGCCGCCTTCAATTTTGCCTGCTCGATCGCGCTCCAGCGAACGCCGGCGGCCGCGATGTGCGACCAAAGATCGAATGGTTTTGCGCGAGGCGTGCGTGTGCGAAACGCATTGATGACCGCGGCCGTCTTCTCGCCGTAAATCTCGCGCACTCGAGACTGCAGATCTGCGTCAGTCATGCTTTCAAATTCTGGATGATTGATCGCGGTGACAAATTCGTTCAGCGTTGTCCCGACGATCATCGGGATATCGGCGGAAATTTCCGGCGCATGCGGATCGAAGGGATGGTTGGGTAGCGCCTTGCCATCCACCACCGGCGCGAAACCCAACAAATCCGCGACGCGGCGAAAATTTGGCACTCCACCGGGAGGCCTGGGTCGTCGTTCCCGCAGCACTTTCTCTGCAGCCGCGAGTATCTGTTGATATGGCAGCGTCTGGATTTGCCCGATCGTGCTCGCCGCGAGCCCCAATTCGCTGACAATGGCATCAGCCATCTTCTGCGAATTTTCTTGAGACGTACCGCGCAATAGGGAGCCGCTCTCGACAATCGCGCGATGGAACAGGCCTTTGGCCGCCGGCATCGCCATGAGCGTCGATACTTTTCCGCCCCCGCCGGACTGGCCGAAAATCGTGACCACGCCGGGGGCGCCGCCGAAATTTCCGATGTTGTCGCGCACCCATTCGAGCGCGGCGACGATGTCCAGCATGCCGACATTGCCCGACGCCGCAAATTGCTCGCCGTATTTTGAAAGATCGAGATAGCCAAAGGCATTCAATCGATGATTCAACGAGACGACCACCACATCGCCGCGGCGCGCGAGGTTCTCCCCGTCGTAGGATCGAAGTTCCTGACCCGAGCCCGCCGAATATCCGCCGCCGTGCAGCCAAACCATCACGGGGCGTCTTTTGTGATCGCCGATCGCAGGTGTCCAGACATTGACCCGAAGGCAGTCCTCGCTTGGCACGCCATCGTCCCAGGCGAACATGAAGGCCTCTTCGTCGTTCGCCCATCCGCCTCGGGGACCCTGCGGCGCGACGTATCCGTATTGACGGGAGCTGCGGATGCCCTCCCAAGATTTGGGCGCAACAGGCGGCATGAATCGATTGGACCCGGCGGTAGTGTCCGCGTACGGAATGCCCTTGAAGGTAAAGATTCCGTTTCGAACATAGCCGGCCACTCGGCCCGCGCGAGTGGCAGCGATCGCCTCACCGTCGCGAGCCGCTAGCGGTGCCGGGTTTGATTTCGCGGGAGGGTGGGCACCGGCCGCCGCGGCTGCGGAAGCCGCGCCTGAACCCATTGCACCGCACGCCAGCGCCGCCGCACCCTTGAGCAATGCGCGCCGCGGGAGCGGCGCCGGCCGGTCGGCGTGAAACTGATCGATTGGACCGGCTGGCTTGGTTTTCATTGGATCTACTGAACGGCGACCGAACCCCGCATACCCGCCTCGAGGTGCCCGCTCTGCAAACAGGCGAATGCCACCGAGCCCGCACGAGTGAATTTCCAGATTAACTCGCCGCGCTCGCCGGGCGCAAGACTCGCCATGTTGGGTCCGCTGTGCTGCATATCGGGCATCATCTGCATCATGGCCGCGTGCCGGCGCAGCGCATCCGGCTCGCCCAGGACGAGTTCATGCCGCAATTGGCCCTGGTTTTGCAGCACAAAACGGATGGTCTCGCCCGTTTTGACTTCGATGCGATCGGGCGTGAATCGCATCGTATCGTTCATGGTCACGTTGATCGTTCGCGATACCTGTTTCGCGCTGCCCGGTTGGCCAATCGCGCTGGCGCTTTGTTGTCCATTGTTGACGCGCATGTTTCCCTGAGCGTCCTGGCACACAGGTTGATAAAAATAGTCATCATCATCTTCGTCGATCTGTTGGCGGCAAATCGCGGGCGCCCAGGCATTGAAACGTCGTTCAAGAGTATCGCCATGCTCGATCCAGAATGCGGTGTCGACGCGCAGCGCATCGGCCAGATTGGGCGGAGAGGACGGCAGCGCACCGGCAAGACGCGCCGGGAGCAGCTCGAACGCGCGCCGGTTGACGGGCCCGTAAGTCAGGTGCTCGGACAGCACTTTCTGCGGCTCGGCGCTACTCGCGTAGGCAATGAAGCGATAGGCGGCTTCGCGCTGGGGCGATCCTTTGGGAATTGCCCAACTGTCGATGTCATAAAGACTTTGCCGCCAGACAATCCGCGCGTGCCGGTTGCGTTCTTGTTCGGGGTCGAACCACAGGCTGTAGGCGGAGCTCATGCTCACCCAACCGGCCGCCATGAGCGCGGCCGGCTGCGCGGCGGCCTCCCACCAAATTGTGTCCTTGCTGATCTCTCCGAGCTTGTGAAAAGCGCGCCGCACTCCGGCTTCGGTCGCCAGCGTGCGATACACGTCTTGGGGAGCCACGCCGTCGGCCAGCAGCGCGATCTCCAAGGTATATTTGGCACTGCGCCGCAGTCCGCGTTTGCCTGGGAACGTATGGATGTCCCAAAAATCCGCCCAGGAACGCGGCCCAACTTTGAATTTGTCGGAATAGACCAGCGCCTGGGCCCAGGTAAAAATTCCCACCCCGCACTCGGAAATCGAACCGGGAATGAGTTCATCGGCATGGGGGATGCGCGCGGGGTCGAGCTTCTCGAACAGGCCCTGTTGACAACCTTGCGCCAGGGTCCGTGACTCGACCTGCATGACATCCCATACGGTTGCACCATTGCGAACCATCTGTGTCAGTTCGGTGATCTGACCGTCGTAGGATAAGGAATGCACGTCGATACCCGTCGCCTTGGCGAAGGGGTCAACGTAAGCCGCGACCAGGGCCGCACGGTCGGCTCGACCAAACGAAATCACCGTGAGGTCGTCGGCCGCGACTACGCCGGGTAAAATCAGAGCGGCGCCCAAACACCAGGCGCCGCCCTTACTCCATGAGCTCATCGATCCCGGCTTCAATCGTCTCTATCGCCCCTGGCGATTTCCTCCGCTTCGCCGGTCAACCGCGCGATGTCGAGTCCGCCGCCCACTCGATCACCGCAATAACGCAGTCCCCGATTGTCGACGTCGGTATTGTCGCAGGAGACATCAAGCGCCGTATACGTGACGCCATTGATGACAGCTGAACTGGGCTGCGTGAACTTGTTGACCGGCGCGATGAAGTGCGCCACTTCCCTGGGATGATAAGGATCGCGGACGTCGGTAACCCGAATTCCCGCGTCAAACCAGGCACTGGTCAGCAATCGCGCGTACGTCGGGTCATCGAAGTTCTCGGCGGGTGAGTGCACGCCGAAACGGGTGCCGCGCGAACAGAAGTTCGGACGCGCCGAGAAATCATCGACCGTCACCGTGGAAATCGGCCAGGGGTGCTGCTCCGCACTGGTGCTGCCTCCCTGACCAATTTTGCTCGTGATATCGAGCAAGTACATGAGATGGGGCGATCCCGTGCAACGGTTGTCGGTTTCCTCTGAACTCACCGCCAAGATGTCGCGAACATTGTTGTTGGTGAAATTTTTGTACTGCTTCAAGGGAATATCGTAGAGAGGCATGGCCGAGTGGCCGCCCTCCACGCCCGGCATATAGACAACGCCGATCTGGCCCTGCAGAAGTTCCGCGTCGGTTGGTTTGCGCACATTCGCATAGACGCCCGTACCATACGGCGGCGGCAGCACCTTGGTGAGATCGTTGATCTGGATGATGCCATCGGAGCCGACACCGTAAGGCATGTATAGCCGATTGATGGCCTGGCCGCGCAAGGTGCTAACCACGATCGGTCCATGTACGCCCGGCGGCACGGTCTTGGTGGTGTTTTCAGTTCCCGGCATCACGAAGGTCGATCCCGGATTCTGACCTGGATAACCGAAATCCATGATGTATTTCGGATTCGCAGGATCGCTGAGATCAAAGATCTTAAGATGCTGACTGGGACTGCTGTTGGTATTCCAGCCGTCAAAGCCGGCATCTTTTGATTTCGTGGCGCCCGCGACAATGTAGGCGATGCCCGTCGTGCAGTCCCACCAATTGCGGTGAGTGACATCCTGGCCGGTCACCGGCGTTGCGACCAGAGTCGGATTGGCCGGATCCGTGACATCCCAGACTTCGTGCGACACGGCCCCATTCTCTCGCAGCAGATAAAAATGACCCCGCAGACCATGCGGCAGAACATTGCCGTCGCATAGCTTCGCCATGCGAGCACCACCTTTATCGGCGATCAAATGTTTGAGGTACTTAGGATGACGCGGATCGGTGACATCGACGATGGAGGTGCCGTTGGTTTCCACGACCCCCGTCATCGGATTGAGCATCTGTCCGTTAAAATGCCCTGCGTATGCAATCACCCGCGGTCCCTGGGTTTGAACAGTCGTCTGGTAGGTGGTCCGGCCTTGCAGGTCGTCGTGGCCCAGCCACTCCATGTTGAAAGTATCGGCCCCGTCTCGATGCACGGTGCCGCGCGCCATCGGTGTGTCAAGATCATTGGCGGACCATGCCGCGCCCGCTGCCAGCCCAAAAACCAACCCCAGCCCTAACGGTGGCGCGAGGCGGCGCCAGCGCATAGGCATGAAGCGTGTGCCCATTATTCGGTTCATCGTAGTTTCCCCTCTATATTTTGCCGTCGAACGATCGCCGACCGACTCGAAGTCGGTTTATAAGAGAAGCGTGTGAGACTCGTGTGAAACTGAATGCGCCCAATGTCGATCGCTCCAACGCAAGGTTGATCGCTGCGATGTCGACGTGGGCGTTCGGCTTTTTACCCCCGGTATATCGTATATCAGGAAATCTGGATCACTTGCAACCGTGGGCTGCGTGGAGAAGTGTTAACGTGTATCTGATTGATTAGTCACAATATTGTGACCGATGATGCTAAATGCTTAGGAGCACGCTGTGCCGTTTGAAATGACAAAACTGGTCGGAGCGGAATTTCCGCTATTTGCCTTTAGCCATTGCCGTGATGTGGTGGCAGCGGTCAGTCGCGCGGGTGGCTTTGGCGTACTGGGCGGAGCACGCTTCAACGCGGAGTCGTTGGAACAGGAATTGAAATGGATCGACGATCACGTCGATGGCAAACCGTACGGCATCGATATCTTGATTCCAGAGCATCAAGCCGTAAAACCCGGTACCCGGGTCGATACGATCGTCGCGATGGTTCCGGCGGAGCATCGGGCCTTCGTGGAGAACCTGTTACGTCGCAACGGCATTGAACCGAGAGCCGAACCACCGCAAGGGCGCGCAACCACCGCCTACGACGGCGAGCCGCTGTTGGATGTCGCGTTCAAACATCCCATCCGCTTGATCGCCAATGCGCTCGGAATCGCGCCGCCGATGATGATCGAACGGGGGCGACATCATGGCGTGCCGGTAGCCGCCCTGGTGGGCGCCAAGGAGCATGCGGTTCGTCAAATAAACGCGGGTGTCGATATCATTGTGGCGCAGGGCAGTGAGGCCGGCGGCCACTGCGGCGAAGTGTCGACGCTGGTCCTCGTTCCCGAAGTCATCGAGGCGGTGTCGAAGATCCGCAAAGTACCCGTGCTCGCGGCCGGGGGCATCATGACGGGCCGGCAGATGGCCGGCATGATGGCAATGGGCGCAGCCGGTGCTTGGACCGGTTCGGTGTGGCTCGCGACCACCGACTCCGAGACCAATGAGGTGTTTCGCGACAAATTGGTGGCGGCGACCTCGCGCGACACGGTTCGCTCGAAGTATCGGACCGGCAAATTCAGCCGCCAATTGCGTTCCGCGTGGCACGACGCGTGGGAAGCTCCAGGCGCGCCTGCCGCTTTACCGCTACCCTTGATGGGCGTGCTGGTTGAACCGGTTCTGCAACAAATCAATAGTGCAGCATTGAAAGGCAACGCGCAGGCTCGAGAGCTCGTGACTTATTTTGTGGGCCAGGGAGTTGGCTTGATCGACGGCGTCAAGTCCGCCACCCGCGTCGTGCAGGATTTCAAAGAAGATTTTGCGGAAGCCATGGGCACTATGATGTCGTGGGTTGAATCGTAGGTACCATCAGGGTTGTCGATGAACAAAATTACGCCCAGAGATTTTCACAACGCCTTCGTCGCGGTCATGAAGTCCGAGGAGGCCAATTTCCGCACTGCCGTCGGCTTCGAGCCCAAATCGTACAAGTACTTCATGCGATCCAGCATCTATCCGCGGATCGCGCGGCAGCTGGGCTTGTCATCTTGGAACAAGGAGTACTACACCTTGGACGGGATGTTCTACGAAGAGCGCGGCGTTGACGCCACGGGCAAGTTCGCCTCGTATGCCAATTGGGTTTCCGTCGCAATAGAACACGAGAATGAACTTTCCAAAGCCGATGAAACCATGAACAAGCTTCAGCTGTTCAATGCGCCGCTGAAAGTATTGATCACCTACGCCCCGCCGGGCGCCGCCACCGAATCACTGTTGCGCAAGTATGAGAACATCATCCGTGCCTCCGATGTATTCAAAGACATCGCCACCTTGAGGCAACAACTCGTCATCCTGGGAACGCCGAAAACGGTTGCCGAGTGGCGCCTGTACGCGTACGAAAATGACGGCTTTGTTTTGATGTTACCCGCGTAAGCAGTTCATGCGTGCGGCGCTCAACGCCGCCCGCCGCGCGCAGCACTGGCTATTTTGACGCCACCCTTGCGCAGGGTCTGAATGATTCGGCCCGGTGTTGTCGCGGGTACGACTACCAGGCTGACCTCACGCAAGGACGCCACGAGGAATGCTGAGGCCGTCATGAGCTTTTCGGACGAGGCGAGTACGACGGTTTCGGCGGCTCGCTCGAGCAGGGCATGCTTCACCGCCGCCTCTTCCGAGTCGCCGGTGCTTAGGCCCGCCTCGGGGTGTATGCCGGTCACGCCCATAAAATAGAGATCGGCACGCAAGCGCGACGCGGCATCAATGACCGCCGCGCCGACACTGACCATCGAATGTCGGAACAGGCGCCCCCCCAGAACAATGATCTCGATAAGCGGGTGCGCCGCCAACTGGACGGCCACGGTCGGGCTGTGTGTGACGATGGTGGCGCGCAAAGAAGGATCCAAGTGTCGGGCCACCTGAGTGGCCGTGGTGCCGCCGTCGAGTATGACCACCTGGCCAGGCTGAATCATTGCC
>Ga0210402_10001127_pt1 | contig 28108 bp, 19 predicted proteins | sample IncBWC7MmetaG_FD_161055 | JGI IMG/M metagenome (GOLD analysis project Ga0210402, IMG submission 161055) | Forest soil microbial communities from Barre Woods Harvard Forest LTER site, Petersham, Massachusetts, United States - Inc-BW-C-7-M | ecosystem: Environmental > Terrestrial > Soil >...
CGCCGCGGTGGGCTCTTACCCCACCTTTTCACCCTTACCTGCGCGCGAACCATGAAGACATCCCGAAGGTTTTCCTCCGGGCTATCACCGGGTGTCGCACCGCCGGCGGTATATTCTCTGTGGCACTGTCCGTGACTCATGTAGGCGCCAGGTTTTAACCCGGCCCGCTGCACAAGTCCCCTGGCGTTACCAGGCGCGTTGCCCTTCACCCTGAGAGCCGCAGGCTCGAAGGGTTCACCCTCGAGCCATCCACCCTCAAAGTTACTTCTTCACTCGCGTGAAGTGGTGTCCGGACTTTCCTCCCGCCCAGCCCGCTTGCGCGAACCAGGCCAGCGATCATCCAGCTCACCCGCCAACTCCATTATACCTTAGAACTTTTCGGTCGATTCCCATTGTTCCAGAAGGCTGCGACCCATAGAATCTCGTCATGCGTGTGCGTGAGGCAAAAGATTTCCTCGTCGATCGAATCAAGCGGCAAGCCATGCTTGAAGAAGTGCCGCTGTCCGATGTCGAGATTGATATGCTCTATTTTACGGAGCAGGGCGGTATTCCGGAGAAGATCCAAAAGGCGGCCGAAGAATTTGACCAGTCGTATGACATGGCGGAATACGAGAGAAAGATCTCTCGCTTGATGAAACATGCCTACGCGGAAATCAAGAAACAAGATCCAGCAGCGAAAGAGATGTGGGATAGCGCTATCCGCTGCTTACGGAAAGGCGATCACTACATCCTGGTAATGTGGGGAGGCCTTCAACCCCTAGCAGTGGCGGTCATAATTGGCCTAATTCTACTGAGCCTGGTGTTCTTTGCCGGGCTCAACTGGTTCACAAAGAGATTCGCTCCGCCAAACCCGCACCTGCTCTTGGTAGTTTTTGTCGGGGCAATTGTCTTGGCCCTGCTGTTCCCACGTACATTTGGGAAGATGTTTAATTGGATTGCGGACCGTACACTCTTGCGATTCTTCCGTTCGGGGGAAGAAAAAGAAGAGTAACGCGGTTGGATGTTGGCGTTATTTTACGCCGATGAGTTTTTCGAATTCAGATTCAGTGAGGATGGCTACGCCGAGTTCCTTGGCTTTGTCATATTTGGAGCCGGGGTCGGCGCCGACGACAACGTAGTCGGTTTTTTTGCTGACGGAGCCGCTGAGCTTGCCGCCATGCTGCTGGACGAGTTCGCCGGCTTCTTCGCGGCTGCGGTGTTCGAGGGCGCCGGTGAAGACGAAGGATTTGCCGGCGAATTTCTGGCTTTTGATTTCGCGCTTTTCAGCGGTGGGGCGGACTCCCGCGGCGTGGAGCTTTTTGATCAGCTTGCGATTGGCGGGCTCGCTGAAAAATTCGACGATGCTTTCGCTGACCTTGGGGCCAACTTCGGTGACTTTCTCCAAGTCCTCGGGCTTGGCTTCTTCCAGTTCTTCGAGCGAGCCGAAATTCTCGGCCAACAACTGGCCGGTGCGTTCGCCGACAAAGCGCATCCCGAGCGCGTAGATCAGGCGTGAAAGCGGCTGCTTCTTGCTGGCGGCGATTTCATCCAGCAAATTCTGCGCGGATTTTTCCGCCATGCGCTCCAGGTTCGCAAGCTGGTCGAGTTTCAGCGAATACAAGTCGGCGACATCCTTCACCAGGCCCTTGTCCACCAACTGGTCCACGATTTTTTCACCCAGGCCATCAATGTCCATGGCGTGGCGCCCCGCAAAATGCAGCAGCGATTCCTTGCGCTTCGCAGGGCAGGCGGCATTCACGCAGCGATAGGCGACTTCGCCTTCGGCTTTGTGAATCGCGCTGCCGCACTCCGGGCATTTCGTGGGCATGCGGAAAGGACGGCGATTCTTCCCTTCCTTCACCACCTTTAGAACGTGCGGAATCACTTCACCGGCTCGCTCGATCAAAACGGTATCGCCAATTTGCAGGCCAAGACGCTCGATTTCGTCCATGTTATGCAATGTGGAGCGACTGACGGTTACTCCACCGACCTGCACCGGCTCAAGCACAGCAACGGGCGTGAGCGTTCCAGTGCGGCCCACCTGCACAATGATGTCGTTCACCACCGTAGTTTCCTGGCGAGCGGGATATTTGTAGGCGATGGCCCAGCGCGGCGCCTTGGCAGTGAATCCGAGTTCGTTCTGCAGCGCCGTGGAATTCACTTTGATGACCACGCCATCAATTTCGTAGGCGAGTTTTTCGCGCTTGGCGTCCCACGACTCGCAATACTTGATGACTGCATCGATGCCGTCACAGCATTTCCAATCGTCGCTGGCGCGAAAATGCAGCTTCTTCAATGCCTCAAGCGAATCCGAGTGCTTTGCGAAGGGCGCGTTGCCGTCCACATATAGGTAATACGCAAAAAAATCCAGCTTGCGCTGAGCGGTGATCGAGGGGTCCAACACGCGGAGCGAACCGGCCGCCGAATTCCGCGCATTCACAAAAATTTTGCCGCCGGTCTCTTCCTGCTGGCGATTAAGAGCCTCAAAAGCCTTGCGGGTCATCAGGATTTCCCCGCGCACTTCGAAGCTTTTCGGCAGCTTCAGCTTCTTAATGGCGGCGGCGTCGATGCGCAGAGGGATCGAGCGAACCGTCTTCACGTTGGGCGTGACGTCTTCGCCAGTGGTGCCGTCGCCGCGGGTGACGCCGCGGACGAGCACGCCATCTTTGTATTGCAGCGAAATGCTCAGGCCGTCGAACTTGTGTTCGGCGATATACTCGATGTCTTCCCTGCCGCTGCCTTCGCGGACCCGACGGTCCCAATCCTTCAGCGCGTCATAGGAAAACGCGTTGTCCAGGCTGAGCATCGGTCGCGCGTGGCGAACGGTCGTGAATCCTTCGCGCGGCGTGCCGCCAACGCGGACCGTCGGCGAATCGGGCGTGGCGAGTTCCGGATGCGCCGCTTCAATCTCCTTCAGGCGATTCATCAAGCGATCGAAGGCGGCATCTGTAATTTCGGGGGCGTCTTCGACGTAATACAGATACTCGTGGCGGCGGATTTTCTCGCGAAGTTCTTCCGCCTCTTTTCGCAGCGCCGAGATCGGTGTTTTCGCCATTTCCGCCTTTGCCATGAAAACCTCGCCGAGTTGGGGTCGAGTCCTCGGTATTATATAGGTGCTTGGCGGCGGGTCTAAAGGCCCGTCTCTACACCCGAACGGGGTACCCGGCCTTCCGAAGTGATTGCGAAATTTTCGAATTGCGGCAGATTGGCGGCTGCCGTGCACTGGGTTTCCAGATAGAATGGCTTTGCTGCGAATTAGGCTGGCCGGTCTAAAGAACGGCCACTACACGGTGTCTGAACCATGGAAATGCGATTTCAGAACGCGCTGCTGATTCATAACCCCAATGCGGGGAGCGGCGGGAACGCCCGGCGGCGCTTGATTGACGAAGCGCGGCAATTCCTTTCAGAGAACGGCATTCTTGCGGAACTCGCGGAAACGACCGGCCCGGGCCATGCGACGGAAATTGCGCAGAAAGCGACGCGTGATGGGCGTGAACTGGTGATCGCGTGCGGTGGCGATGGCACATTGAATGAAGTTGTGAATGGTTTGGCGACGGCGCAGAACGGTCATCGCGTGCCGCTGGCGCTGCTGCCGGGCGGAACGGCGAATGTCCTTGCAAAGGAGCTAAACCTCCCGTGGGATATTCCGGGTGCGGCAAAACATCTTGTAAATGCGGATGTGCGCGAGATTGCGCTGGGCTTGGCGAAACCGCTGGAGCAACCAGAGAGGGCGCGCTATTTCTTGAGCCTCTCTGGTTGTGGGCCGGACGGGATGATCGTCTACTCCGTGGATTTGGGATTGAAGGCGCGCGTGGGGATTCTGGCGTACTGGTGGCAAGGGGTACGTGAGGTGCTGCGATACACCTTCCCAAGATTTCGCGTGCGCGCGGGCGACCGCCAGATGGAGGCGACACTTGTCGTGGTCGGGCGGACAAAGAATTATGGCGGGCCGTTCAAGATTACGGACCAGGCGGACCTGTTTGAAGACCAATTTGAAGTGATGGCCTTGACGACGCAGAGCGGGCTGAAATATCTGAGCTACCTGCCGACACTCTGGATGGGCAACTTGCGCACGGAAGAAGATGTGCATTTCTGGAAGGCGGATACGCTGGTCTGCGAGCCGCTGGATGCGAATCCCGTCTACGCCCAGGTGGATGGAGAATCGCTGGCGCGGCTGCCGGTGGAATTTTCCATTGTGCCGAAGGCGCTCAAGTTGCTTGTTCCCCGCGGAAACGTTGCCAGCACGATTGTTTCTTCCTTGAAACCCTGACCGTGGATCCTGCAACACACGCACTAACCTCGTTCGCATTGGCTCAGGGAATTTTCCCGCGGCGGCCCTGGTGGTTTGTGCTGGGAGTGGTGTTCGCGGGAACGATTGCGGATTTGGATCTGGTGTCAGCGCTAATTGGCCCGGGAACTTACCTCTTCGCCCGACACACATTTACACATTCGATTTTGGGCATGGTGGCAGTGATCGCGGTTGCGGTTGGTGCTGCGCGATTGCTGCAATCGAGAAGCGGCCCGACCCGCACACCCGTCCGGGACGCAGAAAACGCGCTTCAGCAAGCGGTAGTTACCAGTGAGACGGGGATCGCGACTTTATTGATCGCGGCGGGGCTAGCGGCGATGGTGCATGTGTTGATGGACGTGTGCACATCAGCGGGGGTGGCTTTGTTGTGGCCGTGGCGCGAGACGCGGTTCGCTTGGGATTGGTTGCCGGCTGTGGATTCGTGGATTCTGGCGCTCCTGCTGGCGGGGATTTTGCTGCCGGAACTGTTTCGACTGGTCAGCTCGGAAATCGGGGCGAAAAGCAAGGCGCCTCGCGGACGCAACGGCGCGTTGACGGCTTTGGTGCTGGTGCTGATTTATGTCGGGGCGCGCGCAACGTTGCATGGGAATGCCGTTGCGCAGCTCGATGCGCATACGTATCGAGGCGAATCACCGCGCCGGCTTGCGGCGTTTGCGGATCCTGTTTCGCTGCTGACCTGGCGCGGCGTGGTGGAAACGTCTACCCAGATTTGTAAGGTGAGCGTTCCGGCAACGGAAAGCATGCGATTCGACCCGGAGAGCGGAGTGTGCGTGCACAAGCCGGAAGATTCTCCCGTGCTAACAGCAGCAGAGCAGACGGGGGCAACGAAGAAATTCCTGCAGGCGGCGCGCTTCGCGAAGGCGAGCGTGGGTGCAACAGAAGACGGAACGGAAGTGGTGGTGCGCGATGTGCGAAATTCCGCGGAAAATGAGCTGCGGTTCGCTGTGGCCGTGAGAATTTTGCTGGACAGAAAAGGGCAAGTGATGAGCCAGGAGATACTCTGGGCGAGCGGAGTACACCTACGGTGATAGGTTGGAGCGATTTTTGACCGCAGGCCGCGCTCCAAAAGACGAGACGTCGAAGAGCACAGCCAGGAATGGCTGTGCCACAAGGACGGTTATGCGGATTGCTGAGGTTTGTGGCGGAGGATTACGCGGGAAACCAGATAGCTGAGCAGGACAAATAAGACGATGACGACGCTCGCTTCCAGCTTGTGGCCCTTCAAATAGGGAAGCGCGTCATTGCCATAGCGGATCGCCAGATAGCCGATGCCGAAGTAGCGGATGGCGCGGGCCAGCGCGACAGCGGACGTAAAACTCCACAGTGGGACTTCGAAGACACCCCCAGCAAACACAAAAAACTTAAATGGCGTCGGTGGCGGCAGCAGTGCGGCGATCAGCATGCCAACGAAACCGTTTTCTTCAACCCAATGACGTATGGCCGCGGCGCGGTGGCCAGCCTTCCGGTGAAAGAACGCTTCCCCTCCCTTTCGCGCGATGAAATACAAAAGCACACAGCCAAGCACGGAGCCGGTTGCGGCCATCAGCGCGTAGAGCGGCATGCGCGAGGGATGCTCGATGGAGAGTTCAATCAGCAGAAGATCGTTGATTACCGGAAAGGTAAGCACGGAGGAGTCGAGGAAGGAAATGAGAAATAGGCCCGGTGCGCCAAGGGCTCCAGCAAAGCTGACGATTTTTTGTTTCCAGGTGTTGAGCTGGAAGGGCAAGAAGGCCTCCGAAAAGTGAAAATCAGTTTAACAGAGCCGCGCCGCGCGTCAGAGGAGGGTTTGGATGGCTTCCGTGATGACGTCGTAGACCCGGTGAAGCTGGTCGGGGGAAATGATATACGGCGGAAGGACGTAGACTACGTTGCCCAGGGGCCGAAGCAAGACGCTGCGTTCCAGGAAAAAATTGTAGAGCTTGGGGCGGAGAGAAGAAAGGTACCCGTGGTCGTCGACCCGGAGTTCGAGGGCGCCCAGGCCGCCAAGTTGGCGCGTGTCACCGACCTGGTGGAAGTCGCGGAGGTGCGTGAGCCGCTCGGCGTGAATTTTGGCGATGCCTCGAATCCGATCGAACACGGGTTCGTCGTCAAAGATCTGGAGGTTCGCGTTGGCCGCGGCGCAGGCCAGCGCATTCCCGGTATAGGAATGCCCGTGATAAAAGGAGTGCAGCCGATTCTCACTGCGAAATGCGGACTCGACACGGTCGGTGCAAAGCGTTACGCCCATCGTCAGGAAGCCGCCGGTGATGCCCTTGGAGGCACACATGATGTCGGGCGAAATGTTGGCGAGATCGCATGCAAACATTTTTCCGGTGCGGCCGAAGCCCGTAAGAACTTCATCGGTGATCAGAAAGACGTCGTGCTTCGTGCAGAGCGCGCGGATTTTCTGAAGGAACTCGACGGGGTGAACGATCATGCCGCCAGCTCCCTGGAGCAAGGGTTCGACGATAATGGCGGCGATTTTATCCGCGCGTTCAGCCAACAAGTGCTCGAATTGCTCTACGCATTCGATGTGGCAGGTTTCGCGCTTCAGGCCGACCGGGCAGCGGTAGCAGTAGGCGGAATGAACTCGATGCGCCGGATACCGCATGGACTGGAACGGCTGCGTGAACGGCGATTCGTCGCTGACCGACATGGCGCCGGCCGTGTCTCCGTGGTAGCCGTGCTCGAGCGCAACGATTTCGCGTTTTTCGGGGCGCGAAAGATTCTGGAAATGCTGCACGGCAAGTTTGAGGCCCACCTCCACCGCAGTGGAGCCGTCATCTGAAAAAAAGAGATGCGTGAGTTCACGTGGAACCCATTTGCGTAGCCGGGTGACGAGTTCTTCGGCGGCATCGTGCGTAAAGCCCGCGAGGATGACATGCTCGAGCTTGCGGCCCTGCTCCGCGATGGCGGCGGCGATCCTGGGATTTGCGTGGCCGTGAAGATTGACCCACCACGAAGAGATGGCGTCAATGATCTGGCGGCCATCGGTGGTGTGCAGCACCGCACCTTCGGCTTTCGTCACGCGAACGGGCGGTGGATCGAGGACGGAGTTGGAGAACGGGTGCCAGATTTGCAGCGGCGAGCTCATTGCGCAAAAGCTGAGCGGTCGAAGTGATTCAGGAAAACCTGCATGAGCGCCGTGCGGTGAAGGTTCGGAAGCTTGGGAATTTCTCCGATGACGCGGACGTGCCCGAATTTTTCAATTGTTTCGCGGTTTTCACGGTTCTGATCGCCGATAAGAACCACGCCATGAACCGGAAGTTCTGCGGCATGCAACGCCGCAAGCGTGAGCAGCGTGTGATTGATGGTGCCCACCCCGCTGCGGGCGGCGAGAATCACGGGAAGCTTGAACTTCACCATCATGTCGAGCATGAACTGTTTGGGATTGATCGGAACCAGGACGCCGCCCGCGCCTTCGACTACCAGCCAGTCGTTTATGAGGCTCGCGGGCAGAGTGATGCGGTTCAAATCGATTTCGACGCCGGCCCAGCGCGCCGCGAGATCCGGCGAGACTGGCGGAACAAATTTGTAAACCTCATCAAGCGTGCGATCGGTGCCAATGCCCGCAAGGCGCATCACGGTGACACGGTCGGAGCCTTCGAGCGTGCCGGTCTGAATCGGCTTCCAGTAAATCGCATCCAGTGCCGCGCACAGCAAGGCAGCAAGAGTTGTCTTCCCTACCCCTGTGTCGGTGCCGGTGATGAAGAAATGCCGCCTCATGCGTGCCTCACGGCGACAAGGGAGGATTGGCGAGAGCGCCAGGCAACGAGCGAGTGCACGAGTCGCGAAAGCTCTTCCTGCGAGATGCGCGTGGTGAGCGAAAGGCGCAAACGCGAGCCGCCTTCGGGAACGGTGGGCGGACGAATGCCGCGAACGGCGAAACCCTCGCGCTGAAGATGCTCGGCGGCATCGAGCGTGGCGTCGTTGTGGCGGAGGACGACCGGAACAATCTGGCTGGCGGTGCCGGCCGTGTCAAAACCTTCGGATTGCAAGGCAGCACGAAGTGTTGCGGCGCGTTGGAGGAGCGAGGCGCGATCCTCGTTCATGCCTTCCGCGAGGCCCATGGCCGCCCGGATTTGTGCAGCGAAATACGGCGGCAGCGCGGTGGAAAAAATAAACGTGCGCGCATGATTCAGAAGATGATCTTTCAAAACAGCGGGGCCGCAGACGAATGCGCCCGCGGAGGCAAGCGCCTTGCCGCAGGTGTGAATAACGGCGAGCACTCTGGAAGTGATGCCGGCGGCCGCAGCCAGACCGTGACCGGCAGGACCATGAACCCCGGTGGCGTGGGCTTCGTCCAGAATCAACGCAGCGTTATATTTTTCGGCTAGATTGGCAAGTTCGACCAAGGGTGCGATGTCTCCATCCATGCTGAAAACGCTTTCGGTGACGATGACCCTGCGCCAGGGAGCGCCGGCAGCCTGACGAAGCGCGTCTTCGAGCGCGTTGAGGTTCAGATGAGGATAGATGACTTTGCGCGCGCCGGACAAGCGTATCCCATCAATCAGGCTGGCATGATTGCGCTCGTCCGAAAAGACAACGTCATCCTTGCCAACGAGCGAGGAAAGCAGGCCGAGATTCGCCGCGTAGCCGGTGGTGAAGAAGAGCGCGGATTCCGTGCCTGCAAATTTTGCGAATTCATCCTCTAGCTCGCGCCACTCTTCCGTTTGCCCGGAGAGCAGACGAGACCCCGTGCCACCAACTTTTTCGGCAGTGCGCACGGCTTCGGCGACAGCGGCGCGCAAAGCGGGATTCTCGGCGAGGCCCAGATAATCATTGGAGCAGAAATTGACGCCATGAATTTCGGCCAGGCTGCGGCGCTGGTTGCGGGCTTCGAGAGCGCTCAACCCCTGGTGCAGACGAGCTTTCCACGCGGATAGGACGTCAGACGGCATGCGGCTCAAGTGGCTTCATGCCCAGGCTGTGGAGCAGGAGTTCGTCTTCATCGGCTCCGGGATTGGGCGTAGTCAGAAGTTTTTCACCAACGAAAATCGAATTGGCGCCGGCAAGGAAGCAGAGCGTGACCGCTTCGGGCGAAAGTTGCTTGCGCCCGGCGGCGAGACGCACGCGCGAGGCAGGCATCAGAATACGCGCGGTGGCGATGGCACGAACCATTTCGAGCGGGTCGAGCGCCGGCACGTGAGCAAGCGGCGTGCCTTCGACGCGCACGAGCATGTTGATGGGAACGCTTTCGGGATGTGGCTGCAGAGTGGCCAGCTGGTGAAGCAAGCCCACTCGGTCGGTATCCTTTTCGCCCATGCCGAGAATCCCGCCGCAGCAAACGGTGATCCCCGCCTTGCGGACCGCAGCAAGGGTGCGAAGCCGCTCGTCGTAAACACGCGTGGTGATAATGGAACCGTAGAATTCTGGAGAAGTATCGAGATTGTGGTTGTAGGCAGTGAGTCCGGCGTCCTTCAGGCGCACAGCCTGGCCCTCCGTGAGCATGCCGAGGGTGCAGCAGACTTCCAGGCCGAGTACGGAGACGCCACGAACCATTTCGAGGACTTTGTCGAAGTCGCGGCCGTTGGGAGCTTCGCGCCACGCCGCGCCCATGCAGAATCGCGTGACGCCACGAGAGGAGGCATCGCGAGCAACGGAAATCACATGCTCGGGATCGAGCAGTCCCTGGCGCTCGACGTCGGCATCGTAATGGGCACTCTGCGGGCAGTACGCGCAATCTTCCGGGCAGCCGCCGGTCTTGATGGAGATGAGCTGGCACGTCTGCACGCGGTCAGGCGGATGGAACTCGCGGTGAACCGTCTGCGCGCGAAAGAGCAGGTCTGGGAGCGGTGTGCGATAGATGGACTGGACCTCAGATTTGGTCCAATCAAAGCGCAATGCAGCATCAGAATGGGTTGCGGCGGAAGTCCCGGTCGATTCGCGTGTCATTAGCTCGTTGTTCGCCTGGTCAGATTCAAATTGCAAGGGCTGAGTAAGCTCCACATGTTACCACTGGTACCGGTCGCAAGCCATTTCGGAGAGACAGGGTGTTGCAAAAAACGGCTTTGATCCTACCGGGGGATACGCTGTGGTAGGCTCTTCCTGCATGTCAAAAAATTTGACCGGCTATTAGCGAAATGTTATAAAACATCGTTTCCGTCTTCCCTAGTTGCGCAACATAAAGGGTAGTGCCAGGGTGGTCCTGACCCGCCCAGGGTCTGAGGGTTGCTGCGCCGGGGTGGAAGAGTTCCCGTCCTGTTTGAATCGCGGGGTTTCCTTGAAATTCGGGGAAACGACTCGCGCCGATGCTGGTTCGCTCCCGGGTTCGGGAGCGCCACGCTCCTTAATGGATTGGACAGGTGTGCGAAGTTTCGCGGTAAAGAAGGCGCAGGCCGGCAGCGGCAGGGGTAAAGCGCCACGAGAAAATGGAAGGTTCGGAGGAGAGTTCATGAGCGTTTCGTTGGACACGGCCAAGTCCACGGGTCTTGGAATCACCAAAAAGTTTGCAGGGGCGGCGATTGCTCTGCTGCTTGGCGGCGGCTTGCTGCGGGCGCAGGAGGTGGGCGGAGAAGCGAACCTGAAGCTGCCCGACCTGTCGCAAGTTTCGTTTCTTGGAATTAACGGGCACCAGTTGCTGCTGTATGGGATTGTGATCTGCGTATTCGGGTTGCTGTTCGGGCTGACTATTTTCACGCGGCTGAAGAACATGCCGGTGCACCGCTCGATGCGGGAAATTTCCGAACTGATCTATGAAACCTGCAAGACCTATCTGATAACGCAGGGCAAATTCCTGCTGCTGCTGGAAATTTTCATCGCCGCGGTGATCATCCTCTATTTCGGAGTGCTGCTGAAATTTGAAGCGATGCGCGTCGGGATCATTATTCTGTTCTCACTCGTTGGCATCGGGGGCAGCTATGGCGTGGCGTGGTTTGGGATTCGCGTAAACACATTCGCGAACTCGCGGACGGCATTCGCCAGCCTGCGGGGAAAGCCATATCCGATTTATCACACGCCGCTGGAAGCAGGCATGAGCATCGGCATGATGCTGATCAGCGTGGAACTGTTGATGATGCTGTTCATTCTGCTCTTCATTCCCGGCGACTATGCGGGCCCGTGTTTCATCGGCTTTGCCATTGGCGAATCGCTGGGCGCGGCAGCGCTGCGTATCGCCGGCGGCATCTTCACCAAAATCGCGGACATCGGCTCTGACCTGATGAAGATCGTTTTCAAGATCAAGGAAGACGACGCGCGCAACCCGGGCGTGATTGCCGACTGCACGGGCGACAATGCGGGCGATTCCGTCGGCCCGAGCGCGGATGGATTTGAAACCTATGGCGTGACGGGCGTGGCGCTGATCACCTTTATTTTGCTGGCGGTGAAAAGCCCCACCCTGCAAGTGCAATTGCTCGTGTGGATCTTCGTTATGCGCCTGGTGATGCTGATCGCTAGTGCTGCCGCATATTTCATCAATGGCATCATCGCCAAGGCGAAATATGGAAACGCGGACAAGATGAATTACGAAGCGCCGCTGACTTCGCTGGTGTGGATTACTTCTTTCGTATCCATCGCACTGACCTTTGTTGTCTCTAAACTGATCATTCCGGAAATCGGGGGCGATACTTCTCAATGGTGGAAGCTGGGCACGATTATTTCCTGCGGAACTCTCGCGGGAGCCATCATTCCGGAACTCGTGAAGGTGTTTACGTCGACGGAATCGCGGCACGTGAAAGAGGTCGTGACTTCGGCGGAGGAAGGCGGCGCGTCGCTGGGCATTTTGTCTGGATTCGTGGCGGGAAATTTTTCGGCTTACTACATCGGACTGGCGATGGTGCTGTTGATGTCGATGGGCTACCTGATCAGCAATATGGGCCTCGGCGGAATGATGCTGGCGCCCGCGGTCTTCGCATTCGGACTAGTGGCGTTCGGCTTCCTGGGTATGGGGCCTGTAACGATCGCGGTCGATTCCTACGGCCCGGTGACGGACAACGCACAATCGGTCTACGAACTTTCGTTGATCGAGCAGGTACCGAACATCAAGGCCGAATTGAAGAAGGACTACAACATCGACGTGAACTTTGAGTACGCCAAGGAAATGCTGGAAGCGAACGACGGCGCGGGCAATACGTTCAAGGCCACGGCCAAGCCGGTGCTGATTGGCACTGCGGTGGTAGGCGCAACAACCATGATTTTTTCCATCATCATGGCGCTCACCAACGGGCTAACCACAAACGTGAATCATCTTTCGCTGCTGCATGCGCCCTTTGTACTTGGGTTGATTACCGGCGGCGCGATGATTTACTGGTTTACAGGCGCCTCTACGCAAGCAGTGACCACGGGAGCGTATCGCGCCGTTGAATTCATCAAGGCCAACATCAAGCTGGAAGGCGTGACCAAGGCCAGTGTGGAAGATAGCAAAAAAGTCGTGGAGATCTGTACAAAGTACGCGCAGAAAGGCATGCTGAACATCTTCATCGCGGTGTTTTTCGCCACCCTCGCATTCGCATTCCTGGAGCCGTTCTTTTTCATCGGCTACCTTTTCTCCATCGCCATTTTCGGCTTGTACCAGGCGATTTTCATGGCCAATGCCGGCGGCGCCTGGGACAACGCCAAAAAGATCGTGGAAGTGGAAATGAAGCAGAAGGGTACGCCACTGCACGATGCGACAGTAGTGGGCGACACGGTGGGCGATCCGTTCAAGGATACGTCTTCGGTGGCGCTGAATCCCGTGATCAAGTTCACCACGCTGTTCGGCCTGCTGGCGGTGGAGCTTGCGGTGCAACTGACGGCGACGCAGGGGAGCACGCTGACGCACATCTTGTCGGCAGCGTTTTTCGTGGTTTCGTTCACCTTCGTCTACCGCTCGTTCTACGCGATGCGCATTCGCGGCTCAGCAGCGTAGTCGGACGGTTTTCTAAGTTGTTAGTTATAAGTTTTAAGTTTAAGAGGAAGAAAAAGGGGTGGCTTTCGGCTGCCCCTTTTGCTTTGGGGATTGAAGAATGTCGGCGCGCCGACGTTTAAAGTATTACTTGAAGGTTTGATACTAAGTGGTTACTGGCACCGCGTAATCAAAGCACTAAGCAAGGGTTAGCGCGATTCCATTTTGAAACGTTCGAATGGGTTAGGGGCGCGGCGTTCGAACGTTTGCGGTGGAGCGGCATGGACCACCAAACGAAGAAGCGCTGGGAAGGAAACCAGCGCTACATCTGCAACGACGCTTTTTCGATTGTCAGGAGCGGATTAGGCCAGGGAAATGGGTCGGGTTGTTGTCGAAGCCTGGGAAGACTGGGCCCAGATTATTTACGCTTAAGTGCTTGGTCAGGATTTCGCCTATAACGGAACGGAAGTCGGTCGTGAGAGCGAGGTCGCGGCCTTCATTAAGTTGGTGGTCGTTGAGGCCGGGCCATTTGCCGTAGACCTGGCCGCCTTTGACGTCGCCGCCCATGACGAACATGCAGTTGGCGTGGCCGTGGTCGGTGCCGCGATTGCCGTTTTCCCGGGCGGTGCGGCCGAACTCGCTCATCGTGACCACTACCACGTCGCCCACGCGGTCGCCCATGTCCTGATAGAACGCCGCGAGTGACTGGCTTAAATCGCGAAGCAGGTTCGCAAGTTGTCCCTGCGTGCTGCCTTCGTTGACGTGGTTGTCCCAGCCGCCACAATCGAGAAACATCACTTCCAACCCGATGTTCGCCTTGATCATCAGTGCGATCTGCTGGAGGCGCTGGCCCACGGGTGATTTCGGATAGTCCGCGCCATTTTCCGACGGATATTTGGAAGTGTCAATTTTGCGAAGCATGTCGATGGCTTCAAAGGTTTCGGTGCCGGTGCCGTGCAGCGCGTGGTCGACCGTTTGCGCGTACATCGCTTCGAAGCCGCCTTCGGCGACGTTGGCCATTGCGGCGGACTGCGGCTGAACTTTGAACTGGCGCAGGTCGGGAATGGCGATCGCGCCGGTACTGCCTTGCAACATGCGCGGAAGACTGGAGCCCATGGCGACGGCGCGGAAGGGTGATGCATTTTCTTCGGGAATCGTGCCAATGGCGCGGTCGAGCCAGCCGTCCTGCGTCGCTTTCACTCCGGGGGTGCCGGATTCCATGTAGTCCTGCGCGTCGAAATGGGAGCGCGTGGGATCGGGCGAGCCGGCCGCATGGACGATGGCGAGTTGATTTTTCTGGAAGAGCGGCGCGAAAGACCCGAGCGAGGGATGAAGGCCAAAGAAACCGTCGAGATCGATTGCCGCATCGCCGCCGCCGCGTTTTGGCTGCGGAATGGCGATGCTCGGGCGCAGGCGGTAATAATTGGGTTCGCCGAAGGGGACGACGATGTTCAGGCCGTCGGCGGCCCCGCGCTGGAAAAGGACAACGAGTTGCTTCTTCCCTGCTGACGGAGTGGAGGCGATCGCGCGCTGGAGAAATGCGGGCATCGTGCTGAGGCCGGCTAGGGCGATGCCGCCTTGCTTCATGAAGAAGCGGCGGGAGAATTTTGCGGGGCGAATCCCTTCACAGCAACGGTCGTTCATGTCGTCACCTCAAGAGCGGCCCGCCCCGGACGGCAGGCCCTACACTAGCGCCGCTGGAATTCTGGAGCGCCTAGGACCAAGCCGGTCACTACTCCCAGGTCCACTTGTTTGACGGGGTCGTCCAATTTCGCCTGAACTACCTGGGGATTTTCGAGTTGCTTTTGCAGCGTGACCACGGTGTTGGGCGCCGCCTGGCCGCCGAGAAAAACTTGCACGGCGCGATCTAGAGCGGCTTTGGGATCGTTAGACGACTCGGTGCCGAGGAGCGCGTTGACGTCGCTGCGCGAGCCGCGAACTTTATTGCCGGCGAGCGCGAGCGAGAAATTTAGGCGATTGAGCAGCGAACCGGTGTTGACCCAGGTCTCCGACTTGTCGGAGTAACCCGTGGGCGGCTGACACTGGTAAAGCGGTTCGCCGATGCGTCCGACCCAGCCGACGAGCGGCATGGGCGTATCCACATCGGTGCCGAGCGCGCGCACGGAGCTGACCACCAGTTCGAAAGGCGTCTTGACCTTCGCGCGAACCGCATCACGCGACCAGAATTCCGGCGAATAGATCATCGTGCGCAGGACTTCACGAATGTCGCCGTCGGATTTCTGGAAAGTTTTGGCCATGCGATCCACCAGCACGGGCGGCGGCGTATCGGAAACGAAGCGGCGCGCAAGCTTGGTGGAGATAAAGCGAGCGGTATTGGGATTCTTTGAAAGCAGCGAGATGGCTTCCTGGCCGTCTTTGATTCCGCCGGCATGAATCTTTTTGCCGAGGACGATTTTGAGATCGGGGTCGTGGAGGCGTGCCTCAAATTTGAACTCCGGATATTCGCGCGGCTTTTCGATGGTCCAGCCGGTGAATGCGCGGGCCACTTCGCTCACGTCTTTCTGGGTATATCCGCCATCGACCCCAAGCGTGTGCAGTTCCATCAATTCCCTGCCGTAATTTTCGTTCAGTCCCCGCTGCTGCTTTTTGTTTTGCCCCTGCTGTTGCTGCGGGCGTGGCGGATAGCCGTATGGCCGGCGGCGCATCTGCTGGCGCGAGGCGCGTTCGGCAGCCTGGCGCTGGGCGGCGTTGGGGTCGGCACTGAGAAAATTATCCAGATAGAAAAGCATGGCCGGGCTTTGCGCGGTGGCGGTGACCAGGTCGCGAAACTTGCCGAAAGCGTGCGGCTGAATGACGTCGCGCTCGTAAGAGGTGAGATACCACTTCACCTCGCCCTTGCCCGCGAAAACATTGAAGTGGTTGAACCAGAAATCGTCCATCACCTGTTGCAACTGGCGCTCGCTGTAGATGGCGCGAAGCGTCTTGGCCATGGCGAGTTCTTCGACCACGCGCTGCGGCCGCTTGCTGTCGTCGGAGATGGCCCTGGGAACGGCGTTCGGGTCTATACCGAGTGGATCTCTTTGGGTGGCGCCGCGTGTGGCTGGATTGAGCTTCATCGGGGAAGGCGTGTCCGCGGTAGACGCAGACATACTGCTGCCGGAAGAGTCAGCGGTTTTCCCTCCAGGAGAGGAAGAGTCCACCTCCTGAGCCATCGCGTTGACGCCGGCATCGGCGCTCTGAGCGGTTTGCTGTCCGGGATCTTTTGGCGCCGATTTCGACTGCATATCGCGGGCGATCACCTCGGCGGCCGACGCGCCTGATTGCTGGTTAGCGTTCTGATTTTGCGCTTTCAGTTCCTGCTTGGCGGCTTGCTTGGGGTTCGGATACTCGGCAAGGAGCTGCGAAGTGTGCAACTTCAGCGTCGGATAGATTTCCAGGCGAGCCTCGACGGCAGAGTCATTTATGGAATTGGGACTGAGTTGCTGATCGATCCATTTCGCCAAGCCAACCTGCTTGATGCGCTCCATGTCGCCGGGGCGCGGGCCGTAGGCGAGGCGGTTGAGAGCGTGAAGAATGGCTTCATCGGCAGTCAGGTCAGTGATTGGAAGGTCTTTGAGGACAGGGTCCTGCTTGGGCTTTTTCTCGGCTGCGGTGGCGGCATGAATTTCAATTCCCAGGGAAAAGAAGGTGCTAAGGGACAAAAAGCACGCCAAAAGTGCGCGGGGTGTGGCGCGGACGTGCGCACGGTTGCCCGGCGAAACCAGGATAGAAAGGTAGCGCGGGGACTTCTCCATAACGATTAGATTAACCCTCCCAGGGGACAAAAGTTGCTGGGCGAAGGGCTGCTGTGGCTTAAGGATAGAGAGGAGCGTCGAGAGGCGCCAGGCTCTTCTACGCTGGGTTTGGTAGTAAAAGCGGGAGCTTTGCTCCCGCACTCAAAAAGTTAGTTGCCGACAGTGAACTGGGCTTCGCGGTTTGGCGCCTGGTTGTGCGCGCCATCCGCGGCCTGGAGAACCAGCCGGTAGTTTCCCGGCGGAAGATCCTTTATTTGAACCATCAGGCCGAAAGGAACGACGGCATTGCCTTTCTGGATGTACTCCTCAAGAGGGATCGCGCCGGAAAAGAACACTTGTTTGTTAGACGCATCCAGAATGCTGTAACCCGCGATGACGCGCGGAGGCGCATCGGACTTGAGCAATGGCTCGTACACCTGGGAATAAATCACCACCTTGTCCGATTGCTTGAACGCGTAGTTCGCCGCCGGAGTGATTTGCATCCCTTTGACGATCATCGGGGTGCGATCCTCGAGCAGCGTGGCGTCTACGTCAGTGGGAATCTGGTCCACAGGCTGGATGGTCTTGGAGAGAACGACGCCGCCGAGCGTAAATTTCTTTCCGTCGTAGGCGTCGATCTTCAGCGGCGTCTCAAACTTGGCAAAGCTGTCGCCGCCGGAACTAAGCACCACGGAAAGCTTGTACGCGCCGGGAGAGGCATCAAACTGGTTCTGGTAGCGATATGGCTGCTTGGTGAATTCCTTCCACTCATCTTTTTCGAGGTCGAGATTCAGAGTGTCGTTGAAGCGAGCACCGACGGAACCGTCAGGATTGTAGGCAATGCCGAGCACGTTCACGTTGGCGTGATACTTTCCTTTTTCCTTATTGAAGATGAGCGAGTCGCCCGGAATTTCCATCGCCAGATTCACCTGCGCGACGTTGGGCGCCGAATAGAAGAAAGGAGCCTGAAGTGAACCATGGATCGCTCCGGGCTGATTTCCAGCGGCTTGCAATGCCATTTGCTTCTCAATGGGCCGGCCATCGAGGGGATTTGCGGGACGCACATTGCAATAGCCGCTGCGCGAGCGCACCTGCATGCCGCCGCGACCAATTTTCACTTTCAGAGTGTGACAACTGCCCTCGGCGCTGGAGCCGGGGACATAGCCAAGCAGATAGAACTCATTCTGCTCGCGCGCGATGCGGTCGAGTCCGCCAAGAAGGTCGTTGGTGTTGTAAATGGAGAAGCCGCCGGTGCCCTCGGCGAGAGACTGCAGGATTTGCTGATTGGTGGTGGCTGACGTGGGAATCTGGGGCAGGATTGTGCGCGGCGTATTGTTCGGGTTGTTGTAATAGTTGTTGTACGGCGAATTGATTGGGCGCGGAACGCCGCCTGTGCCTCCTCCGCCAGGCCTGCCGCCGCCGGTCCCGCCTCCCGGCGCGCCACCTTTACCACCACCAGCGCCTCCGCCCGGGGCGCCACCCTTACCTCCGCCACCGCCCGTGCCTCCCCCGGGCGCACCACCCCCGGGTGCTCCGCCACCGGGATGCCCGCCGCCTCCACCGCCCCCGCCGGGCTTTTGTGGTTCAGCCGCGCTTGCCGGAGAGAAACTCGCCAGCATGAGCCTGGGGTGTTGAGAGCCGGCGGCACGCGACGAGGCAGCGAGCGCATGCGCCGGATGTGACTGCGGGATATATCCGGTGGGGACCGGGAGAGACGGGGCCATCAGGCCGCGCACGTCCAGCGAGTAGATGGAAACATTCGCCTTATTGCAGGCGTCAATCGTGGCCGTGAGTTCGGAGAGTCGCTCCGTGGTCAGCGGAAACCCCGCCGAGAAGAGAATCAGCATTTTTCGCCCGGGAACAGCGCGAAGATTTTTCGCCAGGCTACGAACCGCTAGCAGCATGGTGCGAGCGCCGAAATCCGCTTCGGCACTGCTGATCGAAGACATGCCGGAAGAAGCGATCATAACGGGAGCCGCGAGGGCGGCGCTCTGGCCGTTGGTTTCAATGTTCGGATTCTTCACCCCGCTGACGGCGGCGGTGAGTAGCTCGGCGTTGGTGGTGAAATTCTGCCTCACCATAAGGCTGCCGCCGAAATCAACCACGGCCATCAGGCGGTCTGGCCCCGCGCCTTTTTCAATAAATTTCGCGGCGGCGGCGCGAGCTTGAATCTGGTCGGGAAGCGCCATGGAGGAGTTGTCGAAAAAAAGAATCATGTAATGCTTCTGGGCGCTGACCGGGCCAGTTGGATCGTTGCCAAAGGAAAAGCTCGTGACGGCCTGTTCCTTGTTGTCTTCGTAGACCTTGAAATCCTTCTGGCTGAGATCGTGGATGTAGTTCCCTTTCTTATCGGTCACGACCGCATCCACAAGCACCACGCGGGATTCCGTCCGAATTACTGGAGTTGTGGCCACGGGCTGTTGCTGAGCAGCCGCCTCGGGTTTGGCAGGCTCGGGATTTTGCGCGCGAAGAAGTGAGGGACTGGCGGCGAGAACCAGTAAGCCGAGCGCGAGCCGCACCTTATCTTTTGTCCAATTCGTCGGTTGCGTTGCCATGACTTCCTCCCTAAAACGGAATTTCCACCGCGCCATTGCGCGCGGCCATTTGCGAACCTTCGGAATCGCGAACCACCTGGCGGACTAGATACCGCCCGGGCTTGACGGCGAAGCTGGATTTCACGGTGAGGCCGGTGCGGGTGAGGCGCTCGTAGGTAGCGTCCTTCAGGCGCATCTGCACTGTTTTTTCGCCGCCCGCGATGAAATTGCCGTTTTCATCAAAAATGGCGGTGGCCAGGGTGATTTCGTCGAGGCTGCGGCCATCCGATTTTCGAAAATGCATGCTTTTCACTTCGAGGCGAGAGACGACGCTCAGGTGCGCGCCCTCGGGGTCGCTTCTGAAATATTGGGTCTGCAGGTCGAGCGGGAGCTCGTGGATCTCTTCCTGGGAATAGATGGCTTCCTGAATTTCCTGCCGCGCCAGTTCATGGGGATCATCCACTTTGCGGGGAGCGTAGTAGCCGCGGCGAGCCTGCACGGAATATTTCAACTTTTTGGCCAAATCGACGCGGAGCAAATGATACTGGCCGTCCATCTTGCGATTCTGGGGAGAAAACGCGAGCACGTAGGAAACTTCGGGCGCGAGTCCGGCAAGTTGCAATCCACCCTGAAGATCATTGGAGTTGTGGAAGAATGTGCCTCCTGTGCCGTAGGCAAGATCCCCGAGGACGTACTGGTTTTCCTGCTGCGCGGAGACCCGGTACATGGTCTTCTGGCCCGCGGTGCGGACGCTATCGGAGGATGGCCGGGAAATGTCGCCCATCACGTCGGGCGTGTAAAGTCCGCGGGCGTCGAGAGTGTTGATGACCACGTTGGCGCGATTGGCACGGTCGATCACGCCGGATTCATCGAGGTAAGTGGTAGTAAGCAGGAAACCCGGAGAGACGAAGAGCATGATGCGTTCGCCAGGCATGCTGGACAGGCGGCGAAGGACGTCCTCGAGATGCCGGTAGGTAAACTCGTTTTCGACATCGCCGGCACTGAGCGCGCGAAGGACGGCGCTCTGAACAATCCCCGCTGCCTGAACCCGTTTGGTTTCGTCCCCGCTGAACTGGCACTGCACGGTTTCTTCAATCGCAACGCCCTGGACGGTGATGTCGTGTTTATTCTCGATCTGGTCGGCCATGTAGTGGGTGACTTCTGGGCATTCGGCGCCCATCTCCTGTGGCATCAAAGCACGCGGAACCACTCCGAGAATCGCACGGTGCAAAGCCGCTTTATCGGAAGTGAATTCCAGGGTGTTCTGTCCCGAGGTGGTGTAAATGGCGACGCGATCGGTGGGGCCTGCGGAATCGAGGAATCGCCCGGCCTGCGAGCGGGCGAAGGTGGCGTCCTGCAAAGAGAGGTGCGCATCGTCACAAAACCAGGGCGACAAATCGCTCAGGCAGAACGGGCGCCTTGTTTCCGGAAGCTTCAGACGCAGAAGCGTCCTCTTGGGTTTTTGCGATGGCGGCGGCGCGCTGCAGACGGGTCTGCGCAGTTTCCACCGAGAAATTGCTGATGGTTTGCAGCTTGCCCTGATCGTAAAGCAGAAAATCCTGGCGGGTGAGATTGTCGATGGGTTTGCCGGAAGAGTCGCGGACGATCACACGCACCTGGACGAGATTGACGCGAACCTTAAACGTGGCCGCGGAATCCATCTGGGAAATCTCTGAACCCGTGTCTGCCTTCGGCTTTGGCGCAGGTTCCTGTGAATTGACTGGAAGAGGTTTTTCCGGTGCGGAAGCGGCAGCGGAATCCTGACCCTGCACGGGCTGCAGGAAGAAAGGAAGGAAAAGCGACAAGGCAAGCCAAAACACGCGGCTGCACGACGGGTTCCGATAAAGCAAACGCGGGCTCATCCCTTCCCTTGCCCCCATTCGCGTCCTGAAAAGAAATGGCGTACAGAGACGCACTGCAGGCCGCCTCGCGCGGGTGGGATGCACTGACTATACGCCGCGCGTTTTGAGGGTGTCAACGCAGCATGAAGTTTCGACAGATAGGGTCATTTTGTCCGGCCGGTACTCACGGAAAGCTACTGGCGAGGCTGCCCATTCTGCTCCAATGAGGAGCGACTTCCTTTCCCTTGTTCTCGGACAATCAAGCCAAACCAAAATTAAGGCATCTCTTATTGGTTCGACCCTAGCACATCAAACAAATTGCTATATTCGTCCGTCCATAGCGGTACAGCATGGTGAATTGTGACAGGCTTGCTCCGCTCCTTCAGCTCCGGCAAGCTCATCATCTGCGGGTTCGCCGAGGCGAGGACCCAGACACTGAAGCCGGGCTGCTCTACCTCGACGGAGTTCATGTGATACTCGCGGCTCAGGCCGTAAGCTACAGGGCGGAGATCTAGCGCCCGATTCGTGAGATGGAAAGCGATAATCGAATTTGGGCCGCTCAGATGCCGAATGTATAGCGCCATGGCCTCTTTGGTCAGCAGGTGCACTGGAACGGAATCACTGCTGAAAGCGTCAAGTACAAGCACATCAAATTTCTGGAGTTGTCCTGTCGCTGCTTCTTGCTCGAGGGAAAGGCGGGCGTCGCCCAACACAATGTCGATCGTGGCAGGAGAATCCTGCAAGAAGCTGAACCATGGTTTCTGCCCCAGCGAGAGCCCAACTACTTGCGGATCAATTTCGTAAAACCGGAAGTAATCGCCGTGATGTCCGTAGGCCGCCAGCGTGCCTGCTCCGAGGCCTATCACACCTACTCGCAAGGTACGTCGCTTCCCGCCCTCATCGATGGTTAGTGGATAGTGATCTAGGATCAGCCCTACGCCACTTAGCCGCTTGTAGTAAAGCGTCGGCTCATCATGCACGGCGGGGTCGCTTAACTGCACGCCGTGTCGAGTTCGGCCATTTATTAGCCAGTTGCCCAACTGGTCTTGCCGCACAGCTTTCACGCCAAAAAAATTTCTGTCCCGAAATACAACTTGTCCTCCCGCATCCGGATGGAGCAGCGCCCTACCGTAATTATAACTTTGGAACATTAGGGCCATTATTACCGCGTAAAGCAACACTCGAAGGACCGGACGCTGGTAAAACCAGGACTCCTTGTCGAACAAAACAACGGAAATCAAGAGGACACCGCAGAACAGGAGACTAAGTTGGAATTCCCAGAATCGTCGAAAAATATGGGGCGCAATCAGGACCACAAGAATTGAGCCGAGTGCCCCTCCCGCGGCAATCGTAAGATAAAAGATCGACAAAAACTCACGTGCGGGCTTGCGCTTCACCAATTCACCATGGCAAACCATACAAACGGCGAAGAGCGCCAGACAGAAAACGCTGATTTCAACAAGGGTGTGCGGCCGCGCATCCTTGGATGAGAGGACAACCAGGACAGCAGAGAAAGCTAGCGCATAAAGGCAAGAATAAATGCCGCGTCGATACCAGCTCTCGTTGCCGAAGCAGATAATGAAGGTGAGCAAGTACACGCATAGTGGTAAAACCCAAAGCAGGGGGATGACAGCTATCTCCTGGCAAATCAGGTTCGTAGTGGCGATCAGCATGGCCGAAGCGCATGCCGCCAAAGCGAGCCACATCAATCGGGAAGTTATATTTGGTTTAGCGCTGACATCACTGACGGGGACTGGAAGGTTTTCCGTCGCTGAGCTATGCCTTTGCGCCACCAATGCACAAGCGCCATAACCGAGGAGAAACAAGCAATAAGCTACGGACCAAGTCCACCCCTGTACGCGCAGAAACAGAAAACGTTCCTCCAGGAACGGATAACTCACGAGCGCGAGCAGGGAACCGAGGTTCGACAATGCGTAAAGCCGATAGGGAGACCTTTGCTGTGCGCGGCTAAGCCAGACCTGAAGCAGCGGTCCAGTTGTGGAGAGAATCAGGAAAGGAAACCCTACGCTAGCAGCGAGCACGAGGATCACTCGCCATTCAGGGGACTCTCCAGGCACCGGCCTCCAGCCTGCGCCAGGCGTGATCGGGGAAGGCCACCGATAAGCCATTATGGCAAGGACTGCCAACGAGACCAACAGTAACGCGAAGTGCAGACGCGTTTGCGACCTTACTGTGAGCCGGGTGGAAACCAGGTGAGCGTAAAGGTATCCCAATAACAAGAGAATTTGGAAAAGCAGCAGGCAAGTATTCCAAACCGAGGGACTTCCTCCAAACCAGGGCAGGATGTACTTTCCAATAATCAGCTGCACCTGGAACAGCAAGAATGCGCCAAGAAAAATCGTGGTCGCATAGAGAATCGTGAAAGGCGCGAATTTCGATCTCGCGTCTACGTCGGTTATAGAGATTGCATCGGTTGCCGTAGAGGAGCTCATTGCTCCTATGCTAGCTGAATTGTTTTCTGTAGCTAGTTGTTATGTTCCGCTGTGATGCCAAATGGAAACCATGACGCCCTCAAATATGCGGCTCGCCCCGTTTCGCGGTATCCACGAGTCGGTCGCTCGAATTGCACAATAGGTTTGTCAGCGGCTCTTGGCGCTCACGGAATTGATGCTTAAGGATTTGCCTTGCCGATGAAAGTGATTGCGCGACAATCTTGCGCGCATCCCCATGACATCCAGGAGAACCCAGCAATTACCCGCGGCGATGAATTCAGTTTACTCGCATCTCGTCCGATTCGGCGTTCCATGCGGCTCCCAGAAATACAATCACCGCGGAAATCTGCATCCAGATCAGCAGACCGATGACGGCGGCAAGACCTCCATACACGATGCTGTAAGGCACCCGGCGAACATAAAAACCGAAGATGACGTTCACCAGCCACCAGAGGAGCGTGGCCAGCATGGCGCCGGGCAGCACACGCTGAAGACTCTCTTCCTTGGGCCGTGCAACCCAATACAGCACTGTGAGCGCGAGCATGGCCAGCACCATGGCCATGAGGGGAAAAAAGACCAGCCAAAGGCCGTTCACATAGGTGTGCGAGCCGATCACCCCGGTTACCCAGTGGCGCAGCGGGCGGCCGAACACGCCAAGGATTCCAGCGATGAGAATGGGGGCGACCGTGATCAACAGAAGCAGCAGGCCGCGAAGTTGCCTGCGCAGAAAACTGCTGCGCTCCATGTCGCCATAAATCAGGTGAATGCCCTCCATCAGGAGCTTCATCACTTGTGAACCACCAATCAGGCTGCCCGCCCAACCAAGCAGGGCGAATTTCCAGACGTCGGGCCCGCGGCGGCTGAGAAAATCGGTCACGATGCTCTGGCTGCCCGGGGGAAGAAATTCGGTGAAATCGCGGATGGCATCGAGAAGCGCGGTGCGGCTGCCAATCCAACTGGAGGCCAGACCAACGGCCAGAAGAAGCGTGGGGAAAAATGCGAGAAATACGTTGAACGCGATGGCTTGCGAAATCATGCTGCAGCGCGGAAAGACGCGCCGGAACATACCCCAGATGCGATAAGAGAGCGGTCGTTGGATAGGCATCGCTGGACATTATAGCCGCAGAGGCCAGCATAAAATTTCTCTAATGCCGATAAAGTTTGGCGGGCTTCGGCATACGCGGGCGGAAGACTAGTGTGGAAGATTGCGCCACAGCAGCGGCACGTAGTACGCGTCCAGATACCAACCCAGAGCGAAGAGCAGCGTGAAGCCGAAAAGCGCCCAGACAAACAGGCGCACCGGCAAGGTGTGCACGAGCGGCACTCGAGGCTCGGAGGAATGGAACAGCAATCCACTGATCAGGCAAAGGCAGCCTGCGAAGCCAATTCGGGCCCCAGAAGCGATCAGTCGGTCTTCCCAGCGAGTGGCGGGGATGAAAAAAGCGGTGTCGAGCAAAGCGCAGAGGGAGAGAATGCTCATGGCAAAGGAAACGACTTTGCTGAGATCAAGAAGCAGATTCCAGCCTCCTGAAGCGAAAGATCGTGGCGCCAACGAACCTTCCTTTTGTCCAACAGCAGAAAGTATAGCGCCACTTGAATCGCTATGGGGCCGACACCATGCTTAACGGCTGGGTGACCGAGCCGGGATAACTCGGCTGCCAAATCTGCAAACTGGCAAGGCCGGCAGGTTCGGCCTGAGACCCAGTCAGCCGGAAGGTGACCGATCGCCCCGGAGCGCAAACCACGCAGTGAAATATCTAAAAAGTTCGCCGCGGATAAGGCTAGACGTCGTCCTTCACACGAATAACCACCAGGGTAATGTCATCCCTTTGAGAGGGCCCGTTGGAAAAAGCAGAGACCTCGTCCAGAACGCATTTAATGATTTGCTTCGGGGTACGGTCGCGGCAGGAACGCAGCAAATTCTCAAGGCGTTGTTGTCCCCAAAATTCGCCTTGGTGATCCTCCGCCTCCGTGATTCCGTCTGTATACGCCACCAATAGATCGCCAATTTCAAGACGAATGGTCGCCGAAGTGTATTCAGCGGATTCCAAAGCCCCGACCGGCGTACCTTCCGTTTCCAATGGGAACACATCGCATCGCCCGTCTCTCCAGCGGAGCACCATCGGTGGGTTATGCCCGGCATTTACATATCTCAGAACGCGAGCTTCTGGCTGGTATTCCGCATAGAAGAGAGATGCAAAGAAATTCACCGGGGACGACGCGTGGACGAGCCGATTGATGTCGCCAACGAGGCTGGAAAGATCCGAATGAGGATGCAGTGCTTGTGCTTTCAATGATGCCTGGAGGCTGGCCATGAGTAACGCTGCCCCGATCCCTTTGCCAGACACGTCGCCAATGGTGATTCCCCATCGACTTCCCTGCAAGGGGAAAAAATCATAGTAGTCCCCGCCAATACTCTGGGCCGGTCTATAGAATGTTTCGCAGCATAGTCCCGGAATCGAAAGGCTTTGCTGCGGGAAAAAAGCCTGCTGTACGTCTTTTGCGGTTTCCATATCCTTGCGCAAAGACCGATGAAGTCCAGAATCTGATTCCGATTTCTTAAGAAACTCCAAAATGGTCTCGACGTGATTGCGCAACAGCAGTCCGGCTTCTCGCCCCCGCCCTTTCTCAAAGGCGTCCACAATGGGTTGGTGAGATTCAACTACCTCTGGAAAATCCCGCGAAACCTTTCCGATCACTCCTCGAATCCGCAGGTCGACAGCCAAACTGTCCCACACGCGAAGTAATACCTCGTTCTGAGATGCTTGCAGAATACTTCGATGGAACGCTACGTCGTGTTCCACAAAGGAATCCAGGTCAAGACGGCCAAATGCTGCGCGCATGCCATCCAGTTCGCGTCGTAATTCAGCTGTGTTGCCTTTCAGCACTGGTGCTGCGGTTCGTCCCCCGATTTCTTCCAATGCGGCCCGGATCTCGTAGGCCTCTTTCATCTCTTTCGGATTCGGGGAGTGAACGATAGCCGAAAACTTTCCCGAAAGTGTAACCATTCCGAGTGTCTGAAAGTCAGCCAAAACTTTCATGACCGAATCTGCGTCAAGTTGATATTCCGCCGCGATTCCCGACAAGTGCAATGCTTCGCCAGGCCGATAGCGGCCACTAAATAGCTCCCTGGCCAGACGAACCCGGGCCAATTTGTTGGGCTGCCCGCTTTGACTCCTCGGGGCAATCACTTCCTTCTTACCTTGATTCAACAACCCCATTCGCGTGCTCCTCAAGTTAAGTTTTGGGCAGGACTGGGCATGCCCGTGCCAAAAACTACTTCCTTCTACAATGTCGAATTTGTTGAAACATTTTCGTGGCCTGGATCCGAGCGGTGGTCCCAATCAAATCGGCTTCCAAAACGATCTGTCAGCTCGATTTCGAACCGAGGCCCGAGTAGTCATTTCCTCCACTGGGGCATCAGACTATGCGATGGAAGGAGTCCAGGTGTGTCGGCGGCGTGGGGTTTCCGTTCCGTTTTTATGAATTGAGGGTGCTGCCTTTTGGAAGTGATCGAACATCACGAGTAACCTGTTACAGAGACGTAACTTAAATGGAGTAACGCCAGGTTAAAATATAGATAGCATTGTGTTTATGTGGATCCCCTGATCCTCATCGCATTGCAGCCCAAAGACATGAAGTCATTCCTATCTTTCCAACTTGACCCGCAAAATCATTCCCTTTGGCGCGGAGAAGAACGACTACAAATCACGCCCAAGGCCTTTGATGTTTTGTGTTACATGGTCAAAAAGGCAGGAAACCTCGTTACCCAAGACGAGCTTCTTGAAGCCCTCTGGCCGGACACCTATGTAAACCCCGAAGTGCTTAGAAAATACATTCTGGAGATCCGCAGGGTACTCGGAGACCGGCCAGAAAAGCCTGAATTCATAGAAACAGTGACGAGACGTGGGTACCGGTTTGTAGCTCCCGTGACCGATGAGAATGCCGCCCGCCCTCCAGACCTGGCTACCCCGCTTGCAACAAAAGTGTTGCTTGCTCCACAAACCAATCTGCCCAGACAGAAAAATTCTTCCGCCAGAACTGCACTGCTCAAGCTTGCGATTTCAACGATGCTAGTGGTTATCGTGGCGGCTGGAATAGCCGGATACTTCTGGCGCATTCAAACCAGGGGGAGGGCTCCCGCGTCGCGCAACACTTCCATCGCTGTGTTGCCGTTTGCCGACATGAGTCCGGGCAAGGACCAGGAATATTTTTCAGATGGACTCACGGAAGAGCTGATCACCGATCTCGCCAAAATACCGGGCCTTAAAGTCGTCGCACGCTCTTCCTCCTTTCAGTTCAAGGGCAAGAACGAAGACCTTCGGAGTGTTGGGCAAAAGCTCGGAGTGGCGACCGTGCTCGAAGGAAGCGTGCGCAAAGATGGGAATCGCGTACGCATCACCGCAATGCTCATCAAGGCTGACGACGGGTTCCAACTCTGGTCGGAGACGTATAACC
>Ga0210402_10001128_pt1 | contig 28083 bp, 17 predicted proteins | sample IncBWC7MmetaG_FD_161055 | JGI IMG/M metagenome (GOLD analysis project Ga0210402, IMG submission 161055) | Forest soil microbial communities from Barre Woods Harvard Forest LTER site, Petersham, Massachusetts, United States - Inc-BW-C-7-M | ecosystem: Environmental > Terrestrial > Soil >...
GGCGTTGCGCCGCCTCGTCAACGGTGGCAATGCTACCCTGACGGGCCTTACTACCACCGCCAAAGCCGTGTATTCCGTGCTGCTGTGGCAGTCCTCCGGCCGTCCTCTGATAATTGTAGTAGATGGCAACAAACAGGCCGAAGCCCTCTCCGAAGCTGTCGATTCCTTCTTTTCGCTGTTAGCTTCGGATGACCGGAGTAGCCCCCAACTCCTTCCGGCTCTGGATGTTCTGCCCCTCCAGAATCTGTCGCCCCATGCCGAAATCTGCGAGCAGCGGGCCATTGGACTGTGGAGTCTCGCCACCCATCGCGCACCCATCACGGTGATGCCGGTGGCCTCAGCCCTGCTGCGCATCGAAGCCGCCGATTTCTACCGCCAACTCGCTCTCAAGCTGCGGGTGGGCGAGGAGTTGCCCCTGGAGGAGGTGATTACCCACCTGGAGAGCATCGGCTACCAGCGGCGCGAACCGGTGGAGATGGTCGGGGAGTATTCGCTCCGCGGCGGCATCCTCGACGTGTTTTCGCCCGAAGCCGCCAAGCCGGTGCGCATCGACCTGTTTGGCGACCAGGTGGAGTCTATCCGCCGCTTCGACGTGGAATCGCAGCGTTCCGTTTTGAAGGTGGAAGATTGCACTCTGCTGCCGCTGACCGAGTATCAAAAGTCGCACAGCCTGCTGGCTGAACTGGGCGAACTGGTCCGCGAGGCCGGCCTTCCCGGACGCGACCTGCCCCCGCCCGGCGAGACGTTCCCTGGTTGGGAGTTGATTTCGCCGATGCTGCGGCCGCGCGCGTCCTCGGTCTTTTCGCTGCTGGAACGGCCGATTATCGTCTGGGATGAGCCGGAGCAGGTGCACGCCGCGGCCCGGCGGTTTTGGACGCGATTGGAGCAGATCGAAACATCGCCCGCCTACGATCCCGACAAGGTTTACTTCCGCTGGGAAGATCTGGAGCGCCATACCGGGTCGAGCGCCCAGTGCTCGTTCAAAGAGCTCGACATCGCTTGGTCCACTGCCGAAGCCGCTGCCAGCCACCACATCGCCACCAGGCCGTCCCTCAGCTTCCGCGGCAACATGCAGGTGGCGATTGCGGAGGCCCGAACCCTGGTGGAATCGGGAAACCGCGTCGTCTTTTTCGCTTCCTCCACAGGTGAGATAGAGCGCGTGGCGGACATTCTGAACGAATACGCCGTGCCTTACCAACTCGGCCTGGAACAGTTCGAATCCACCCCCGCCTACCTGGCTGAGCGGGCTTATATGGCGGGCACGGCCGCCAGCATTTACCTGGTGAAGGGAGTGGTCCGGCACGGCACTGCCTTTCAAGATCCTAAACTTGTAGTTTTTGGCACCGAAGACCTGTTTGAGACTTCGGAAATGGTGTCGCGGGGCCCGTCTTCGAAGTCGGCGCTGGCGACTTTCTCGGCCGATATCGTCGATCTCAAGCCCGGCGATTTCGTGGTCCACGCGGAGCATGGCGTGGCCCAATACCTGGGGCTGCGGGAAATCAGCCAGGGCGACGCCAAGGGCGACTACATGCTGCTGGAATATGCCGCCGACGCCAAACTTTACGTGCCGCTGGCGCGCATCGACCTGGTGCAGCGCTTCCGCGGCGCCGGCGAGGCCAAGCCGTCGCTGGACCGCATGGGCGGCGCCACCTGGACCCGTACCAAGACCCGTATCAAGACGAAAATGCGCGACATGGCGGACGAGCTGCTGAAGCTCTACGCCTCACGCAAAATGACCGAGGGCTTCAGTTATTCTCTGGATAGCAACTGGCAGCGCGAGTTCGAGGACGCCTTCGAGTTTACCCCCACCAAAGACCAGCTTTCGGCCGTCGCGGAGATCAAGCGCGACATGGAGAGCGTACAGCCCATGGACCGGCTGCTTTGCGGCGACGTAGGTTACGGCAAGACCGAGGTGGCCATGCGCGCCACTTTCAAGGCCCTGGGCGATGGAAAACAGGTGGTTCTGCTGGCGCCTACGACAGTTCTGACATTTCAACATTTCGAGACGTTTAAGCGGCGTTTTCAGCCCTTTCCCGTGCGCGTGGAGATGTTCAGCCGCTTCCGCTCGCCCAAGGAACTCAAGGCGGCCCTGGCCGATCTGGCCGAAGGCAAAGTGGATATCGCCATCGGCACCCACCGGCTCTTGTCGGAAGACGTGATATTTAAGGATCTCGGGCTGGTGCTGGTGGATGAAGAGCAGCGCTTCGGCGTGAAGCACAAGGAGCGGCTCAAACACCTGAGAAAAGCGGTGGATGTGCTCAGCATGAGCGCCACCCCCATCCCCAGGACACTACACATGTCGTTATTGGGATTGCGGGACATGTCGGTAATTGAGACGCCGCCCAAAGACCGGCTGTCCATTCACACCGTGGTGGCTCCCTTCCAGCCGGAGTTGATCCGGTCGGCGCTGGAAATGGAATTGGGCAGGGGCGGCCAGGTGTACTTCCTGCATAACCGGATCGACTCCATTTGGGCGCGGGCTGCGATGCTGCAGGAATTGGCGCCGGCCGCCAAAATCGGCGTTGGTCATGGCCAGATGGGTGAATCCGAATTGGAAAAGACCATGCTCCAGTTCATGCGGCACGAGTTCGACATCCTGGTTTGTACTACAATTATCGAAAATGGCTTGGACATCCCGCTGGCCAACACTATGCTGATTGAGAATGCCGAGCGCTACGGTCTCTCGGAACTCTACCAGTTGCGGGGGCGGGTGGGCCGATCCAATCGCCGCGCTTACGCTTACCTGCTGGTTCCGCCGGATACCGAGCTCACGGAGATCGCTCGCAAGCGCCTGGCCGCGCTCAAGGAGTTCAGCGACCTGGGCGCGGGCTTCAAGATCGCGGCGCTCGACCTGGAACTGCGGGGCGCCGGCAACCTCCTGGGCGGGGAGCAGCACGGCCACATCAACTCGGTGGGCTTCGATACTTACACGCGGCTGCTGGAGGAGACGGTCCGCGAGCTGAAGGGCGAAGAGGTGGTGCCGGAGATCCACTCGTCGCTCAACCTGGGGCTGGATATCCGTATCCCGCCCGACTATATTGTCGAGGAAAACCAGCGCCTGCGCGCGTACCGGCAGATCGCTAATGCGGCCGATGCCGAAGCGCGCGACCGTGCCGAAAAGGAACTGGAGGATCGATATGGCCCAGTGCCTGAGGCCGTACGCAACCTGCTGGAGTACTCGGCGCTGAAAACCCTGGCGGAACAAATCGGAATCGAGGCCGTGGATCGCCGGCACACCGTGGTCAGCGTAAAGTTCCACCAGCAGACCCGTGTTGACCCAGCGAGGCTTATGGGAATTGTGAGCAAAACCAGGGGCGCTTCGTTTACGCCCGCGGGGGTTTTGGTGCTGCCGCTGGACGGCCAGACGGCCGCCGGGGACATCCTAAAGTTTCTGGCGGACAAATTGCAACAGATGCGGGTTTAGCCCAGTGACCAGTGGCCGCGACCCTCTGGGTCGCGTGTTCAGGTATTCGTGTCCAGTGCCGCGTGGAAAAGCCTCGCGACCCATAGGGTCACGGCCACTGTGTTACCTGCTAAAATGGAGATCTCGCATATTATGTTTCGCCAGTTTGTAGTACTCATCGCCGCCACTGTTTCGGCTGTCGCCGTTGCCCCCAACGCCGCCGCTGCCGACAACGTCAACGTCAAGGTTGTCGAAGAGATCGCCGCCAAAGTAAACGGCGATATCATCACGCGCGGCGACCTGGAGAAGAAGCGGGCGGAGGTGGAAGCGGAGGCCAAGCGCCAGGGCATCACGGGCGCCCGGCTGGCCGAGGTGGTGAAAGAGGAGGCATCCAATACTCTTCGGGAGAAGATCGATACCCTGCTGCTGGTACAAAAGGGCAAGGATCTGAACATCAATGTGGACCCCGAGGTGACGCGCCGGCTGGCCGAGATCCAGGTCCAGCAGAAGCAGCCCGACCCGGACAAGTTCAAGGAGTTCCTTTCCCAGCAGACGGGTATGACGTATGAGGACTTCAAACAGCAGATGAAGGACCAGCTTCTGACGCAGCGTGTGATCGGCGAGGAAGTGGGGCGCAGGATTAACGTGCCCGAAGCGGAGATGCAGAAGTATTACGAGGAACACAAAAAGGAGTTTGTGCGCGAGGAGCAGGTCTTCCTCAGCCAGATTCTGATCTCCACGGAAGGCAAATCCCCTGAACAGGTGGCCGCCGCCGAGAAGAAGTGCAAAGACATCGTGGCGCGCGCCCGCAAGGGAGAAAAGTTCAGCGACCTGGCGCGCGACAATTCCGACGAACCCGAGACCGCCAAGAACGGCGGCTACGTGGGCGCCATGAAGCGGGGCCTGATGGACAAGCCGATTGAAGATGTGGTCTTCAAGGCCAAGAAGGGCGATATTACGGAGCCTTTCAAACGCTCGCAAGGCATCCTGATCCTGAAGGTGGAAGAGCGCTTCGAAGCCGGGCAGGCTTCCTTCGACGAAGTGAAGACAGACATCCAGGACCGCATGGTGCAGCCGAGAATGGAGCCTAAGGTGCGCGAGTTGCTCACCCGGCTGCGCGAGGACGCGTTCCTTGAGATCAAGGAAGGCTATGTCGATAGCGGCGCCGCGCCCGGCAAGGATACGCGCTGGAAAGACGTCGCCACGCTGAAGCCGCAAACTGTCACCAAGGAAGAAGTGGCCGCGCGCCGCAAGAAAAAGCTATTGTGGGTGATCCCGATCGGCACCGTCAAGAATACCAAGACGGGCGCGTCCGCTCCGGCGCCTCCCACTCAAACGCCCGTTCCGCCTGCTCCGCCAGTCAAATAATGAAATCTCCTTACGTCAACGAGCTTGAACCGAACAAGGTGATCACTACCAGTTTTCTGGTCCACTCGAAGGAGATTCGTCAGAAAAAAACCGGTGAGTTCTACCTCTCGCTGCTCTTGGGCGACCGCACGGGCGAGTTGGACTCCAAGATGTGGGACAACGTGCAGGAAGTGCTGGATGACTTTGACCGCGACGATTTCGTCAAGGTCAAGGGTATGATCCAGGTCTTCCACAACCGGCCGCAGCTCACCATCCACAAAGTCCGTCGGATGGACGAGAGCGAAATCGATTTCGCCGATTATTTTCCGTCCTCCAAGCGCGATCCGGACGAGATGTGGGCCGAGTTGCGCGGCATTGTTGCCGGCTTGGGGAACCCGCACCTGAAAGCGCTGCTGGAAGCCATGCTGGGTGACGAGGATGTGGCGCGCCGGTACCGCCGGGCGCCCGCCGCCAAGCAGATTCACCACGCGTTTCTCGGTGGGTTGATCGAACACGTGCTTTCGGTCTGCGCGCTGGCCCGTCTGACCGCGGGCCACTACCCGATCGTCGATTACGACCTGCTGGTGACCGGCGTGATTCTGCACGATATCGGTAAGATCTACGAGCTGAACTACGAGCGCGGCTTCTCCTATTCCAACGAGGGCCAGTTGATTGGCCACATTTCGATTGCCATGCGGATGGTGGGCGACAGGCTGCGCGGCCTGCCCGATTTTCCCCCGCGGTTGCGTACCCTGGTGGAGCACATGATTCTGAGCCACCACGGGCAGCTTGAATACGGTTCGCCCAAACTGCCGCAGTTTCCCGAGGCGCTGTTACTGCACTACCTGGACGACGTGGATTCCAAGATGGAATGCATGCGGGCGCTGCTTGAAAACGACCGGCAGGTGGATGGCTGCTTCACCTCGTACAATACCGCGATTTCGCGCACGGTGCTGAAGAAAGAGCGCTTCCTGAGCGACGCGCCGGTAAGTGCGCAGCCTCATACGGAGCCGCGACTTGTCGCTCGACCGTTAGGGAGCGGTAGCCCCCCGACTGCGGAAACCGCAGCGGCAAAGCAAAGCGACGTTGCAAATGGAAGCGCCGCCGAAAAACCCGCCGTCGAAAAACCAGCCGTCACGCCGCCCAAGCCAACCGTGCCGGCGGAACGCGCGCTCAGAGCGGACCACCCGCCCAAAGCGGACCACCCGCTATTTGCCGCGCCGCCCGGCTCGGCGTTCGCCAACAAGTTGAAACAGGCACTGCAGCCTGCGGGCACCAAACAGGACGGCTGATGCCTAAGACCGCGCGCGACGTTCCCCCGCCGTTAGAATTGCTGTGCCTCAAGGCGCTCTGGTCGCTGGAGGAAGGCAACGTTAAGGCGGTGCGGGAGATTGTGGTCCAAACCCGGCCGCTGGCTTACACCACCATCATGACCGTGCTGGACCGTCTGGTGCGCAAAGGCAAGCTGACGCGCCGCAAGGTGGGCCGGGCATTTGTCTACTCGCCCGAGATGTCGCAAAATGCCATGCGCCACGCCGCCGTTCGCGAACTGGTGGACGGCTTCTTCGACGGTTCAGAGGCTGCGTTGGCGGCATTTCTGCGCGAACTGCCAGCCCCAGCCAGCGCCCGGCCGGAGCGGGCTCATGTGGAAGACCGCATCGACACCGTGTTGCTGTAAAGGCGCCACTGCGACGGCCCGCCCCTGGTCAGAAATGGGGTCACGGACGTGGGGCCACGAACCGCGGTCACGAACCGGCGGTCACGAATGCCGGCGCCAAGACCGGCGTTTACCGGGGTTCAATGCGAGCCCGGCAGGATCTTTCCGTATTTCGGGACGAGTACCTGGTTGGTAAACTCGTCGTGTTTCTTCAAATCGTCCATGGCTTCCTGAAGATGCATCTGCTTGACGATGGCCACGATCTGGGCTTGTCCTTGTTTTCCCCACTCGTCGCGCTCGGCCGCGGTCGCGGGCAAGGCCGGCTCCCTGCCACCGCCATGTGCCATCACGTCGGGAACCCACGATCCCAGAGCCAGGCTGCCACTGTAGCCTAGTTTGGCAAGCCCGGCGAGCCCGGTGTTTTCGGGAACTGGTCCGGCAGCCTTGGATTCGGCTTCGCCGTAGTCGCCCTTGAGGGGGAGGTCGATAATCCTTCCGGTTATGTAATGCGCGCCGTACAGGGCCTTGCTGCGGGCGTCCGGGGCAAGCTTCAGCTTCGGCAGATAAGCGTCCATGTCGATGTACAGCAGCGGTACGTGCTGCTCGTCATAGAATTCACGGACCAGCGTGCCCGCCGTCAAGGGCGCCGGCCCCTGGCCGGACGAAAGGTAGATCTGCCGGCGGAAGCCCTGCCGCAAAAGCGATTGCGACACGGCCCTTAGAAAATCAAGCCCCTGCGTCGGCGAAATATTGACCGTCGCCTGGGCGATCAGGGTAGTGCCGGGGTAAGACCAAATCAGTCCCGGCATATACAACGCGTCCAACTCGTCGGCCATCGCCATCGCATAAGCCAGCGGCGAAACGTAATCGCGATCGCTGGGCATGATTCCATTGGTTTCGACCGCGCCGACGGGTATGAAGATAACGTCGCTGCGCTTCAGGTGGTCCGCCACCTGAACCTGACTGAGTCGAGTCAGATCGCGGGTATGCAGCTTGCGAACCTGGCCCCACACAGGCGCCGTTTGCATTATGCAGCAGGTCAGCCCCACGGCCGCCAACCGCATCGTCCTCAATCGAATTCCTGTAAGCATCTGAGCTCCTCCTTGCCGACTCTTCCGGTTACCGGCGCCGCCGCCAGTTCTACCTGCCAGCGTCTTCCAGCCATCGTGCTTGACCCTCCGTCAGGCGGGCGCGCCTGGCAAGTGTCAAGGTGTATGTTACGCCCGTTACCCCTTATTTCCAAAATGTTGCGGGAATTGCCCGGAAAGCCACTGGAGTCGTTTTCAGGATAGTGTCGCGGTAGATATCGGCTTGGATCACCACTTCCCAGGCGTCCGGGGATCCGTTCTTAGCCCATACTTCATCCAGGATTTTCAACCCCTCCAGCGACACCAGCACGGAGGTTAAGCTCGTAAGATTTCTGCCCAACAGGAGCAGCATGCGCGTATGCTCCGGCCGGGCAGGCAAAAGGACGATCAGCGCCGGGGCAAGCCGCCGGTCCGCGGAATACAATTCCTCCCGAAACTCCGCCGGCTCCCCTGGTTTCGGGTCGCGATTTCGGACCAGGTCGGGGCTGACCTGGGCAATATAGAAGTTGGTCTTCTCCAGCATTTTGCTCAGATAGCCCGCGGTACGCGGCATTCCGAGGAATATCGTGTTCTGTGCCGCGAAAGACTCCGCTGGGAATCGGCGCGATTCGGTCAATCGAACCTGTTGGCCGTCCTTTTCCAGGTACTGCAGGAGTCTGATGCCCGCCGTCATCTCCATGGCCCCCACATAGGATTGCGCCAGATCCGGCGTTCCCCATTTTGCTGCCGTCTCCTTGAGAAAGGGCGATGCGGGCCAATTCGTAAAATCGGAGATCTGAAGATCCCGGATGTACACCTGGTGTGAAGGCCAAAAGAAGTAAAGGGGGCTCGGAACCACAATGGCCGTTGGATTACCGGCCATTAGAAACGCCTTCCAGAATCGGGGCATCGGAGCAGCAGGGGCCGGCAGAGACGCCTTTAGGCTGCGAATCTGGACGAGGAGAACCGCGCACAAAATCACCATTGCCAGTTCCGACAAGCCCACGCCCCACAAATACCGCTTCGGAAGGGCGCGCCAGGTTGACCAGAAGGATGGCGCGGGAGGTTTCTGGGGCGGCTGATAGTCCCAATGCAGTTCGTGCCGGCCCAGCGGCAGGGACAAACGCAAAGGAAATGAACCGTCTCCCGATTCGTAAAACTCCTTCAGCTTGGTGCGGAGACGCGCTACTTGAACGCGAACCGATGAGTCCAGTTTGGGATCGAAATCCGGACTGCGCCCCAGCGCTTCGGTGGCGATAGCGTATTCGCCGATGGGCTCGGCCTGATGCTCCCAGAGGTAGAGCAGCAGCGCGCGCATGGTTGGCGCAGACCGAAAGGTTTCACTGTCCGCAACCTGGCGGATCAGTTCGTCATGTTTACCTGCAGATCCTCGCGCTGAACCCTTGGCCTGCATCCCACCCGCCCGCTCGGAGAGCTTTGCTAAGCCATTCTGCAACACTTCCAGCAGTCCTGCAAGGCTCGCCAATCACAATTCCGGTAATCATTGTATCCCATCCGCCCCGGCCAGCCGCATTCTGTTTGATGCCGCGTGTACCGGCAACTGGTCCGTGATAGGATCACTCAGAGGGAGGCCACTTCATGAAGAGGGGAACCGCGTTATTCGCGCTTGGGCTGCTGCTTTCGTCCGGCATTATCGCCGCCGACTTCAGCGGGTACGTCATCGACGAGTCCTGCGCCTCAAAGCCAGCCATGAAAGGCAACGAAGCCTGCGCGAGGAAGTGCATCAAAGGGGGCTCGCCAGCCGTCTTATTGACTGCGGACGCCAAGGTCTATAAACTCGACGACCAGGCAAAGGCCGTGGAGCACGCCGGACACAAGGTCAAAATCACAGGCGCTCTTGACGGCGACACCATCAAGATCGAGAGCATCAATGTCGATTCCGGCTGCGTCCCCGGACCCACCGGGTGTCAATGAGCGGGAAGATCGGTCAGCAGGCCTGTCTCACTCAGAATTCGAGTCTGGCGGTAAGCGCCATCTGGCGCGCCGGCTGAGTGCCGGTGAACTGCCCGGTGGTGGTATTCAGGTTGACGTTGGCGGCGTTCCACTGGTATGTGGTGCCGATCCGGTTGAACTCAGTGTGGTTGAAGACGTTGAACGCCTGGAAGCGCAAGCGAAGCGCGAGACGTTCCTTGATGGCGATCTTGCGGTCCAGGGCGGTATCGAAGTTCCACCAGGTGGGCTGACGAAGGATACCTACACCTATGTTTCCAAAGGTGCCGACGGGCGCCAGCCCGAACGCCGCGGTGTTGAAGTTGTTATAGAAATCCTGAGTGAAGTTTTTGGGATTCGCCACCGCCTGGCAGCGGACGCCTGAAATGCTGTTGCTCCCAATGCCCGTCAGCGAAGGATCGGAGTTCGGGAAGGCGGCCGTCGAACTGCAGGTGGGCGTGGTGGGCGCGCCGGTGGTCACCATGCCAATGCCTGAGAGCGTCCAATTGCCCAATACGGCCCGAAGCGCCTTCATGTTCGTGCCCGGCTTCGGAATGGTGTAAGCGAAGTTCCAGCTCATCAAGTGGGTGCGATCCTGCTGCAGCGGACCGTAATACCACTGGCGTTGATTCGTGTAGGGATCCAGGCCCTGTACGCCGAGCGCTTTGGAGAAGGTGTAAGCCACTCCAAACGCCAGGCCCTGAGTCAAGCGGTGCTGGGCCGACGCCTGCAGACTGTTATAGTTCACGGCCGAGTAAGCATAGGAAGTGTAACTGATGGCGCCCATGCCGGGATAGGCTGTTCGTAACAGGTTGGCGTTGATTTCGGTGTTGTTAAAGAGAGCCGACGGGTTGGCATAGGCCTGGTACGCAAGAGGGTTCAACTGGGTGGCGAAGGCGGTGTTGGAACCAGGGACGGCGGCGCCGGAGGCGTGCCGGTCGAAGTTGCCCACATAGCCGACATCCACGACGGTGTGAAAGCCGATATCGCGCTGAATGGTGATATTGAACTGGTGGGTGCGTTCGATGGGCTGCTGGCCGTAGATGGCGCTGGCGGCGGTGGGCGAAATCGCCGCGGAGGCAGCGGCCTGGGGAATACCGGCGATGGTGCTGTAGTACAGGATTGGCGTGTACACAACCGGCGCGGCGCCGCTGCCGGGGACGCTGGTGGTGGTGCGGTTGTAAAAGATGCCGGCCGAGGCGCGGATGGCCATCTTGCCCGTGCCTGTCGGGTCCCACGCGAAGCCCAGGCGGGGCGCCAGAACCACGCGCGGGAACGTGTAAAAGTCACCCTTGCCTGTGAGACCATCGATATTCATGCCATCCACCGGACTCCCCGAGCCGGGAATGATGGTGCCGACTAACGACGCATAAGTGGTCTGGCCCGTCAGCGGATTGAGGGCCGCCGATTTGCCGCCTGCCGAGCCTTGCTGGTATAGCACCGGCCTCTGGGCGGGATTCCAGAGCTGCGAATAGAAGTCGGAGTAGGTCCTGGAATCGTCAGTCACGGTACTTTCGTGGACGAAACGCAAGCCGTAGTCGATGGTCAGGCGCTTGGACACACGCCAGCTATCTTGCACGTACCAGTCCAGCTCCGTCCAATGCACGCCCGGCACTGCCCGGTTGGTGGCTTCCTGATACGTCTGGTAGACACCCAGCAGCGCGTTGGCATAACCGTAGTTAGTGTCCAACGGATTGTTAGTGGTGCTGCCGAAGTTGAAGCTCCCATAATAAGTGCTGCCGGCCGACGGCTCAACCTTGGAATTCCATTCCCAAAAGGCGCCGGCCTTGAAGCTGTGCGAGCCAACGATCTTGGTCAGATCGTCCTGGAATACATAGTTATCGTTGAAATTCTTGTACGGAGTCAGGCTGCAACCCGGACCGGGACTTTGCTGGCCGCCGGGAGTAAAGTAGGCCGGGTTGGAGGCCTGGCCGCCGGAAAACGTGGCGCAGGGAAGGTAGTTCTCATACTCCGGGCCGGTGGGGAATGGCCGCAGCGTCGGCGGATTCAGGCTGCTGCTCCGGAACCACTGCGAGTCCGGAGTGGTGTGGTAGAAGCCATAGTTATCGTGGCCCACGCCAAACAGCATTTCATTCACCAGGGTCGGGGTGGCGGTGTAGGTGAGGTGAATGCCGTGAATGTATCCCGGCAGGAAACGGACGTTCGTGCCCACGCCCGGGGCCACCACAAATTCATAGTACTGATTGTCCACGTCCTGGCCGTAGCGGTAATACATCGACAGCTTGCTGGTGAGGGCGGAGTCGAAGCGCAGCATGGTGTTGCGCCGATTGTAGGGTGGGGTGGCATTAGCGATGAAGTTGGCGGTGTATTGCTGGCCCGGGGAAGGATTCACGTAACCGTTGGGCAATGGAAGCAGGTTGAGAATCGCCGACCCGGTGGGATCAATCAGGTTCTTGGGAACGATGTTGCCCGGGAAAGGCGCGCCGGTGGACGGGTTCAAAATGGGAATGATCTGCCCGGCCGCGTTGCGCGTGTTGGAGAAGTCGCCAAGGCGTTCCGCGGCGGTCGGCATATTGGCGGAGATCGTGCTGGTCGGCTGCGCGATCTGCGTGAATTCCTGGGAAATGAAAAAGAACAACCGGTGCTTGTCGGAATTCCATTTGCGCGGAATGAACACCGGGCCGCCCAAGCTATAGCCGGCGATCATGTACCGGTACAGCGGTCTCTGGATACCCTGGCGGTTGTTGAAGAAGTTGTTGGCGTTCAGGTCTTCGTGCCGATGGTCCCAGTGGCCCGAACCATGGAAGTCTTTGCCGCCCCCCTTGGTGATCACGTTCATGGTGCCGCCCGACTGCCGACCATATTCGGCCTGATAGCCGTTGGTCAGGACGCGCATCTCCGCGATGGAATCCATGTTCGGTGTGACGAAGGCCGTGTAGTTTCCGCCCTCATCCATCTCGGTGACGCCATCGACTGCCACGTTGACGGACTGGGGAGACATGCCGTTGATCGAGATGTTGCCCATCGAATAGGCATTTTCCAGATCGCGCGTCCCCACCATGTTATCGATCACGCCGGGCAGCAATTGCATCATGCCAAACGGGTCGCGGCCTTTCAGGGACAGGTCCTGCAACTGCTGCGGCAGGACGGAGGCGCTGCGTTCGCTGGAGGCCGTCTGCACCGGAGTCGCCTGCGCGGTTACCATGACCGACTCGTTTACCGCGCCCACTTGCAGTACCAGGTTCCCAAGATCGCGCGTTTCCGAACTGGCAAGGTCAATGCCGTTCAGATCGTAGCTCTTGAAGCCCTGGGCCTGCACGCGAAGCGAGTATTTCCCAGGGGGCAAGTCGATGAACCGGAACAATCCGGTGATGGGTGTCACCAGCCGCCGAACGGCTCCGGTAGCCTGTTCGGTCAGCGTGAGCGCTGCATTGGGAACGATGGCGTCAGCCGGGTCAGAGACCACGCCGACCATCGTGCTGGTACCTTCCTGGCCGGACACACTTACAGCGCCGGCGATTAGCACTAACAGACAACAAAGTCCATTGAAGCGTCGCATGCCCTGGTTCTCCTTATAGTAGGGCCAGTGCAAGCCGACAAACACATCTACTTATTTATGAACGGAAACCAACCCCTGCGAACGCTTCCCCGACCGCCGCGCCACCCACCCGCGCCACCCACCTACATCTTGAGACTTTCCACGGTGATGGTTTCGCCTTCCGTCTTTCCCGTCAGCGTGACCACCTGACCGTAACTCTCCGGCGTAATCTTGTCCTGGTTCGAGATCTGGTAGATCTTGCCATCCTCAGACACCAGCACGACTTTGTCGCCGTCCCGTACGCACCGCGCGACGCACTCGGCATTGGTCCACATGCCCTTGCCCCGCTTGGCGCAGGACAGATCCACGATGTAGCCCGCCACGCCACCGGCCACCGGACCCGTTGGCACTGTGGCGGCTGCCTGCTGCCCACCTGCAGCAGCGCCGCGCCCGCCGCGGCCACCGCGACCACCGCCGCCGCCCGGAGCCTCCAGGACGGCCAGCGTATCCAACTTGTAAACTCGAGCCAGATTGTTCAGCGTAGACCGGATCTGGTCCCAATCGCTTTGCAGGGGTGCCGGGAATCTTTGGCTTGCCATGCCTTGGTTCAACTCTTTGGATGCAGCAAGAGCCTTGTCCAGTTGACTCCGAAACTCGGCATTGGTCATGAGATCTTTGGCATTGCTCAGCGAAGCTAGCCGTTGGAGCCCATCGCCAAGCTCGCCCGCCCCCGATTTGGCCGCCGGCGACAACTTAGCGGCATCCACCGGCGGCTGCATCATGGCGCGGTAGAAGCGATCAGGGAACTCCTTACTCCATTGATTGAGTTGCAGTACGAGAAACTGCACGTATTCACGGGCAGAGGCGTCGCGGTCGTATCCGTCCTGAGGCGCGGCACGCACTAATAGCCCCAGAATGGATACGGAACACACCGCCAGAGACGCCACGGCGAAGCGACTTACACGCATGGATGCTCCCCTTATACGAACTGGACCTTACGCGAACAGGTCGGTCAAAACGCGGGCAGGAGTTACGCCCACCAGAGACTCGTTCCGGCCTTCATACGGGAAGGTATTCTTCTGGTAGTCGATCCCCAACAAGTGCTGCACGGTGGCATGGATGTCACTGTGACCGCACTTGAAGTCCCTGGAGGCCGAGTATCCCAGTTCGTCCGTTTGCCCATAATCGAATCCGGGCTTCAGCCCTGCGCCGGCCATCCACATACTGAATCCGTACGGATTGTGATCGCGGCCAGGTTTGGAATTTTTCGCCTCAATGGTGGGCAGCCGGCCGAATTCGCCGGACCATACCACCAGCGTGTCCTTCAGCATGCCGCGCTGCTCCAGGTCGACGAGCAGCCCCGACATACCCTGGTCGATGTATTCGCACAGCCCGGGAAGCTGGCCCTCAATGTTATTGTGGGTGTCCCAGTTGCCGCCGCCGCCCGCGTACACCTGGACGAAGCGCACATCCTTTTCCGCCAGGCGCCGGGCCATGAGACATAGCTTGCCGAACGGACCCCCGATCTTGGCGTCGATCCCGTAGAGCTTCTTGGTGGCTTCGCTCTCCTGGTCAAGGTCGGCCACCTTCAGGGCTTCCACCTGCATCCGGGCCGCCAATTCGTAGTTGGCGATTCGCGATTCCAGATCCTGATCCAGCGGGTACAGAGTTTTTTGCTGGCGATCCAGATCCTCAACCATATTCAGAAGCCGGCGCTGCTGATCGAGGCTCATGTTCTCCGGCCGCTTGATGTCAAAGATCGGAGTCTTTGGATCGGCGCGCATCGAAGTGCCGTTGTAAATGGGAGGCAGCCAGGCCGAGGAATGCGCCCGATCGCCGATGGTAGCTCCCTGGCCCAGCGCGATGTAAGCCGGCAGATTCTGGTTCTCGGTGCCCAAGGCATAGCTGACCCACGACCCGATGGCGGGGAATCCAGTAAATCCGCGGCCGGTGACGAAAGTGAACTGCGCCGTGGAATGGTCGATACGGTCGGTGGTCATGGACCTCACGAACGTCACCTTATCCACCACTTTCTGGAAATACGGCAGCAGGTCGGAAACCTGGCGTCCGCTATCGCCGCAGTCGGTGAATTTCCAGGGGCTGGCCATGATCTGCTGCGAGCCGTTCAACGCGCGGCCCTTGATCTCAAACGGCGCCGGCTTGCCGTCATACTTCAGGAGTGCGGGCTTGGGATCGAACATATCGATCGTGCTGGGCCCGCCGCCGATGTAGATGAAGATGACTCGCTTCGCCTTGGCGGCAAAATGCGGCACCTTCGGCCGCAGATCGTACGTCCGCTCCTTGGCGCTGGCCGCCTCGGCCGCAAACATTCTTTCCTGTTGCAACATGGAGTTCACCGCCATTGCGCCGAACCCGATTGCCGCTTCCTGCAACGCTTGTCTACGCGTCAAAAATCTCTTCATGGCTTGCCCCCTCTACTAACATCAAGACCACTCCCTAACGGTCGTGGCTCCGATCAGAGCCCCGCGTCAGCAAGCGGCACCTAGTAACTATACAGGAAGTTGTTGGCTCCAAACATCGCCTGGATGAACAGGCGGAGGCCCTCCTGCGGATTGGATTCCGATGCGACAGACTGCTTGGCGATCTCCTGTTCTTTCGGAGTCGGCGGCCGGTTGTAAGCCTCATCGAATGCCAGCTTCACCGCGTCATCGTAATTGTTCTTGCTCTTTTCGAGCACTTCCGTGGCGAAGGCTTTGGAGGTGCGCATCACCAGCGGATTGTTCATCATCGCCAGCGACTGTATCGGAAGCGACGCGCGGAACCGCTCCGGCTGATTGTCGGAAGTCATGTCCGGGCAGTCAAACGCGTGCAGGAAAGCCACCGAGCGGGTGCGCGTTTGCGACAAATAAAGGCTGCGGCGAGTGGCGCCCGCGCCCTGGTTGTCTTCGAGCCACTGGCCATCGGGCCCGCGCTTGATCGGCTCCTGCTTGCCGAACATCCTCTCGTTCAGCAGGCCGCTCACCTTCAGCATGGAGTCACGGATGGTCTCGGCTTCCAGACGCAACGGCGCTTTCCGCCACAACAGCTTATCCGAGGGATCCGCGGCGAGGTATTGCGGCACTTCCGAAGAACCCTGGCGATAGACCTGGGACATCATGATTTCCTTGGTCAACCACTTCAGGTCCCAGTTGTGTTCCTCAAAACTCACGGTCAAATAGTCCAACAACTCAGGATGGCTGGGCTTGGCACCCTGGGTACCGAAATCGTCCACGGACCGCACAATTCCTTCCCCGAAGTGCCACTGCCAGACGCGATTCACGAAGACACGGGGGACCAGCGGGTTCTCGGGCGAGATCATCCATTTCGCCAGAACCAGGCGGCGATTGGTGCCGTTCCATTCCGGATGTTTCGCCGGATCGGGAAATTCCAGTGGCTTTTGCGGGTTGTCGAGAACCATCGGAATTCCAGGCTGCACTTCCGCCCCCGGAGCCAGGTAGTTGCCACGCGCCAAAATATAGGTCGGCGAGGGCGTCTTGGAAATGTCCCATGCCGCCTCCACATAGTTGGGCGGAACCTTGGACTGGTTGCGGCGCGCATACCGTTTCGCCTGAATCTCGTCTTTCCACTTCGGCAGTTCGGCGAAACGCTTGTCGAGTTCCTGATCGGTAATGAATTCCTTGGGAGCGTTACGGTCCACTTCCAGGTCGGGATCGGCCTCAATATCCTTGCGTATTTGCGCCCGCTTGGCTTCGTCGGAGATGTCCCGGCCGCCTTTCAGCTCGGCGCGATATCTCTGATACGTCGCCTCCAGCAGGTCATCCATCCGCCGAAGCGCCTTGGCGTCATTGCTGGTAACATCCTTGATCCATTCCGCGCGCGCCGATGGTTCCATGTCCAGGACTTCCCGGCTGGGCCACGGCCCGTGATTCAGATCGGCTGGAAGCCAGTTTTCCGGATCGAATACCGGCTGAAAAACTGCCATCAGCTTGTAGTAGTCCCTTTGCAGGAACGGGTCGAACTTGTGGTCGTGGCAGCGGGCGCACTGTACCGTCACGCCCATCAACGCCGTGAGGCTGGTCTCCATGGCCTTCTGTTGGGCGTCGAAATACTTGTCAACCTCGTAAATGGTCTGGTTATCGGTGATGTCCGCGGTGGTCCGCAAGAAGCCGGTAGCCGTCAGAGGCTCAATCTGGTCCGGCGTCGGCTGGCTCAGATGCTTGTAATTAACCAATTGGTCGCCGGCCACCTGCTCCAGAATGAACTGGTTGATCGGCTTGTTCTTGTTCATTGCATGGATCACGTAATCCCGGTACTTCCAGGAGACTTCGCGATCGCTGTCGCCGGCGTCGCCCCGCGAATCGGAGTAACCCGCCACGTCCAGCCAGTGCCGACCCCACTGCTCGCCATAGCGCGGCGATGCCAACAGGTGGTCGATCACCTTTTCCCAGGCATTTTGCGATTTGTCTTCCACAAAGGCCTGGACTTCGGCGGGGGTGGGCGGCAGGCCAATCAGGTCGAAATAGGCCCGACGGATCAGCGTGGGCCGGTCCGCCTCGGCCTGCATTTTCCAGCTCCGGTGTTCCAGTTGAGCCAGGACAAAGGCGTCGATGGCGGTCCGGACCTGGTCTCGGTTGGCGGCTTGGTTGACTTGGTTCGACAGCGCCGGCACTGGGGGTTTCACCGGCGTCCGGAACGACCACCAGTTACGGTTTTCCGGGGTGATTTTGGCGGCTTCACGGGCCTGGATCGCGGCCGCCGTTTCGGCCGTCGCCGCGGGGAACCGCCCGTACTGGATGTAGGATTTAATGAGCTGCTTTTCAGCCGTGGTCAGCTTCCCACCCTGTGGCATCGTGTCGTTTTCGATCAGTTTCCACATCAGGCTCCGTTCCGGCTTGCCGGGCGCGATCACCGGACCGCTCGAGCTGCCATCCATCATTCCGGTGAAGGAACTCAGGTCAAGCTTGGCCATCTTCTGCTTCTCACCGTGACATTGGACACAGTTCTTTTCCAGAACCGGCAGGATTTCCGTCTTGAAAAGTGGATCCCGTTGGGCGGCTGCCGGGATGGCGAGTGCCAAAACGACAATTATGCGGAACGAAGCCAATTTCCGTGCTGAATGCGCCATGCTGTTCCCCTCCTGCCTAGGCAGAAATATGTCCTGTTTTGATAGTGGACCACTTTCTTGCCGAAGTCCACAAGTTTCAAGGCGCATGTTGCGGCTTGTTACGCAACGCAACCGGCACAAAACAGGATTCTTATTTTCCACCGGTATTTTGCGGCCTGGGGGTGAAAACGAGCCCGTGCTGCATGGGTAGAAAATCCAGCACGCGGTCCAGTTGAAAACCCGCGACCTCCATCTCCGACCGGATCTCGGGGAGGCTCATCGTGTAGAGGCCGGCCACCGGATCGTCGGTATTTTCCTCCGCATATTCGATGACCACCACCCGGCCGTGCGGCTTCAGGCTGCGGCGGACCGCCGCCATCATGGGCTCCGGCTGCGAAAACTCATGGTAGGCGTTGGCGATGAAAACCAAGTCCACGGCCGCCTCGGGCAGCCGGGGATCGCTCTCGCCGCCTAACACGACCGCCACGTTGGTAAGGCCGCGCCTCTTCACATCCCTGGCGACCAGTTCCAGCATCGTGGGCTGGACGTCCACCGCAATCACCTTCCCCCGCGCTCCCACGCGCTGCGCCAGACGCCAGGTAAAATAGCCGGCGCCGGCTCCCAGGTCCGCCACGGTGTCTCCTGGCGAAATTTGCAAGTTGTCCAGGAGCATCTCAGGCCGCTCCTGGGCGTCGCGGTTGGCGCGGGTCAACCAATCCGTATTCCGGGTGAGGGGGCCAGCCTTGCGAGTTTGCGGAAGGGCCTCGACGGACCCTCTGAGACTACGCAGGTATTCGACCAGGCTGTCGATTTCCCGGGCGGAGAGTTTGGCGGAGTACGACGGCATCAAAGAACGCTCTTCGCGCCGCACTTCCTTCAGGTTCTCTTTCAGGAACGACCGGGGATTTCCCTCCGGGTCTCGCAGTTGAATGGAAAGATCGTCCTCGTTCAGGCCGATACCTTCGATCCGTTGGCCCTGTTTGGTGGTAACCACCACCGTGAGGTATTCACGATAGATTTCGGCATCCGGGTCAGTGATGGAGAGGCGAAGCGACTCCAACGTGCGCTTTAGTCCGATCTCGGTCAGGTCGGGCCCCAGCGCCCCACCGTGGTCGGCGATCGAGTGGCACCTGAGGCAGCCGCCCTTGCCCTCAAAAACCGCCTTACCAGCGCTGCTTTGTGCTATCAATACGGCGGGCAGCACTAACAGAGCTGCCAGGCCCAAACGGCGTGGGCTCCTCTCAACCCCGGCAGGCGGATTGCCGATCCGCCGCACTCTCGAAAGTCGCTCGTGGAAGTTCGGCTGCGCGCCAACTCCCGGCGGGCGGATTGCCAATCCGCCGCAGCTTGCCAAGCTGCCCCACATAGCGCCACGGGCGACATTCATCCTTCCTCCTGTGCGCCCGGCGCACATCCCGAACAGGTTAACAACCTGCCCACATTCAAAGCCCGAAGGTAACCAGTACGTCGCCAACGGCCAGCGAGACATACTGTTTGCCGTTGGAGAGAAAGCTGATTGGCGACGCGTAGATGCGCTCATTACCGGCGAAATACCACAGGCGTTCACCGGTGCGGGCATTCAGCGCAAAGACGACGCCTTCCTGAGTGCCGCCGAAGACCAGGTTTCCGGCCGTGGACATGACGCCGCCCCACGGCGGGGTGAGCACTTTGAACTCCCATTGCATGGTGCCTGCCAGCGGATCGATCGCTACCACCTTACCCCAACTCTCTTCGGGAGCAAAGCGGGCTCTGCCGCGTCCGCCAGTCGCAGCGGCGGCTGGAAGATTGCCGCCGGCGCCGAACATGCCGTTACCGGGTGAGTTGCCACCCACTCCACGTCCGCCGCGGCCACCGGCATCCGTGCTTGTGGCGGCGACCTCTTCCGGGGTCGCATGCCGGACCGAGTTCTTGGAAAAGACCCGCCGCTCATCGCGCGCGAAGACGTAGAGCAATTTGGTGAGCGGACTGTAGCTGTGGGACATCCAGTTGGCCCCGCCATCGACGCCCGGAAACACCGTGTCGATCCCTTCCGGCGTCGGATCGTTGCCGGGAATGATCTCGGGCCTGCCCTTGTCATCGAAGCCCTTGACCCAAGTCTGGCGGACAAAGGCCTTGGCCAAAAGGAACTCGCCGCTTTCGCGGTCCAACAGGTAGTAAAACCCATTGCGCGCGGCCCACGCCATCAGTTTCCTCTGGCGGCCGCGAAAGGGAGCGTCCAGGAGGATCGGAATCTGAGTGGCGTCCCAGTCATGCGTATCATGCGGCGTGAACTGGTAATGCCACTTCAGCTTTCCAGTGTCGGCGTCGAGGGCGAGGACCGAGCAGGAGTACAAGTTATCGCCCTCTCGAAAGTCCCGGTTATAGTCCGGCCACGGATTGCTGGTGCCCCAGAATACCGTGTTCGTCGAGGCGTCGTAGGAGCCGTTGTTCCACGTGGACACGCCGCCCGTCTTCCAGGAGTCTCCGGCCCAGGTGCCGAAGTTCGGCTCGCCGGGCTGCGGAATGGTGTGGAATCGCCAGGCCAGCTTTCCGGTCGCCGCATCGTACGCATCCAAAAACCCGGAAATAGGATGCTCTCCGCCGGCCATCCCCACGATCACTTTATCCTTCACGGCGAGCGGCGCGCCGGTAGCGGCGTAGCCGCCCGCCTCCGTGTAGTCGTACATCTGGGTCTTCCATAACTCACGGCCCGACTTGGCGTCGATGGCTATGAGGTGCATGTCCAGCGTGTTCATGAACAGGCGATTGCCCAGGATGGCGAGGCCGCGGTTCACCCTGCCGCAGCAGTTGTAGGTCTTCTCCGGATTCTTGTGGCTGTAGGTCCACAACACGCGCCCCGTCTCCGCGTCCAGCGCGAACACGTCGTTTTCCGGCCGGGTGAGATACATGATCCCATCCACCACCAGCGGCGTAGACTCGAACTTCTCCTGATGACGCCCTTGAAACAGCCACTTGACACGGAGGTCCTTCACGTTTTGGGTGTTGATCTGATCCAGGCGGCTGAAGCGCCAACTGTTGTATGAATTGGAATACATCAGCCAGTTGCCCGGCTCCCGATCGGCTTGCAAGAGCCGCTCGAAAGTCACCGGAAGGCCCTGCCCAGGCAAGCCCTGCCCAGGCAACGGGACCGTCGATGCGGCCAACATCGCGAACAGACGGATCGCGAATAGACGGACCGCGAACACACGGACCGGGAACACTTGCCTGCTCATTGCGTACCTCCTAACCCACTCAAGTAGGCCACCACGTCCTCGATTTCTTTCCGGCTCAGGGTCCGTCCGTAGGCCGGCATCAACGCCGGCTTGTCATGCCGCACCTCGCGGATATTTTCCTTCAGAAACGATCGCAGGTTGTCCTGGGCGTCCCGCAACTGGATGGAGATGTCGTCTTCATTCAGCCGTATGCCCGTAACGGTCTGCCCGGATTTCGTGACCACTTGCACGGCGCGGTAGCGGATTGGCACATCGGCTTCCGGGGTTACGAGCGATTCTTCCAGATACTTGAGATCCCGCCGCCGGCCGACGTCGCTCAAGTCCGGGCCCAGGCTTCCGCCCTCACGGCCGATCGCGTGGCAGACCGCGCATCCGCCTTTACCGTCGTAAATGGCCTTGCCCGCCACGGGATCGCCAGTCGCCTTTTCGCCAGGCGTGAGGGAACCGATCTTCTTGACGAACGCGACCATCTTCCACACTTCATCGTCGGTGGCGCGCACCGCCGGCATCTCCGTTCCCGGTATTCCGTTGCGTACGGTGGCAAACAAATTCGAATCGGCGCCGCCATGACGGTATTGCCCGGTGGTAAGGTCAGCCCCCCGGCCGCCTTCGCCGCGGGCTCCGTGGCAGTACGTGCAGTGCGTCTGAAACAGTGCGGCGCCCTGTTCCACACCTTCGGCTGTGTTAAATGGATTGCGCTGCTGCTGTGCCCAACCCAGGGCCATGGGCGCAACCAGGCAACAACTCACTCGTATCAGAGGACGCATAGGACTTGGCGCTTCCCTCCAGTCGTAACAAACGTTTTGCTTGGAAGTATACACCGGCCGGCCGCCAGTTCGCACTCCGCCGGCAAATAGAGCAAATAGATGGCGGTTTCGTAATGCTCGCGTCATTTTGTGGGGCACTCTCGAAAGTCGGTTGTCGAAGTTCGGCTGCGCGCCAACTCCCGGCGGGCGGATTGCCAATCCGCCGCAGGTTAACAACCTGCCCCACAAGCAAAGCGCCCGCGTGGCGCGGGTCCATACCGGAGAGGAACTTGGCCGGGTCTCTGTCGGCGAAATTATTCAGCAAAGCCATTTTTGGACTCTCGTATTATCAATAACTTGCAGCGAGTTCCTTAGGAGGGTTTCGGGCACCCACCAACGCGCTCACACCACCAATCCCGTAATCTCTACCTTGCTGCGCTGGCCTCCGACCACTACCAGGCCGCCGGGGCTCACAAAGTACCGGATGGCGTCAGCTTCGAGGTCGTACCCGATTTGGGCGTCCGGAAGGACCTTCACATTCTTGTCCAGGATGGCGTGGCGGATTTTGCTCCGCCGGCCGATGTCGCAATTGTCGAAAATGATGCAGTCATCCACCAAGGCCCCGGCGTGCACTTTGACGCCGCGGCCGAGCACCGAGTTTCTGACCACGCCGCCCGATAGAATGCATCCACCGGACACGACGCTGTCGATGGCTTGTCCGCGGCGGTTCTCATCGTCAAATGTGAACTTCGCCGGCGGGTCGGAGTAGCTGGCGCTGCGCAGGGGCCAGGCGCGATTGTACAGGTTGAGCGCCGGTTTCACCGACCGGAGGTCCATGTTGGCTTCGAAGTACGATTCGATAGTACCTACATCCCGCCAGTAAGGCACAGCGTCTTCCGGTTCACCGGGGATGCGGTTGGTCTGGAAATTGTAGGCGAAGATCTCGGCCTTTCCGGCCAGCTTGGGGAGTATGTTCTTGCCAAAATCGTGGTCGCTGCCAGGATCCTGGGCGTCGGCCCGCAGCAGGTCCAACAGGGTCTCCGTGGAAAATATATAGTTCCCCATGGAGGCAAATACCTGCTCCGGATCGCCCGGAATGGTGGGAGCGAAGGGTTTCTTTTCGTGGAAGGCCAGGATGTGGCCGTCCTCGGCTGCCTCGATCACGCCGAACTCCACGGCATGTTTCCGCGGCGCGGGGATGGCGGCAACCGTCACCTCCGCCTTCTTGGCCGAGTGGTATTCGATCATACTGGTGATGTTCATGCGGTAGATATGATCGGCGCCGAAAATCGCCACCACGTCCGGACGGGCCTGTTCCACCAGGTTGATGTTCTGGTAGATGGCGTCGGCCGTTCCCTGGTACCAGGACTCATCCTCCGATCGCATCTGGGCCGGCACCGGAATCACGAATTGCGATTTGAGCAGGCTGCCGAATTGCCAACCCTCGCTGAGGTGCTGCAGCAGCGACTGGCTCTTGAACTGCGTCAACACGTAGATGGAATAGATCCCCGAGTTGATGAAGTTGCTCAAGACGAAGTCAATGATGCGGTATTTGCCTCCGAACGGGACGGCCGGCTTGGCCCGTTCCGTGGTAAGCGGGGAAAGCCGGCTGCCTTTGCCGCCGGCCAGTACGATACCCAGAACACGGATGTGCATAACTGTTAAAAGCACATTGTTTCAGGCCAATTCGATTCTGGCAAGCACAAAGTTCAGTGCGTTCTGAAGGGCGCGAACTTCTGGCTGTTGCCAAGTCCCGCGATTCCCGGCGGGCGTCGGTGGGAAGGAGTAGACTGATTACATGGCAACCCTGCCAACCCCACCTCTGGTCGCGGTTGAGGAATACCTGAGCACCAGCTATCCGGATGGCGATCGCGAATACCTCGGTGGCCTCGTTGTGGCCCGTAACGTAGGAACACCGGATCATAGCGCCTTGCAGAAGATCCTGATCGTCCACCTGGCTGGCTTTGAGAAGGCGCTCGGCATCGCCGTTCGTCCGGAGTGCCGTACCCGTATCGAAGATAGCCGCTACCGGGTACCGGACGTTCTCGTCATGAGACGTCCGTTCCATCAGAGCGAACGCGTCGTATTGGATCCGCCGCTGCTCATTATCGAGATCGTGTCGCCCGACGACCGGATGCGAAATACCATGCAGCGGTTCCGAGAGTACGAGAGGCTCGGCGTCCGCTACATCGTCCAGATGGACCCGGAAGACCGGACGACCTTCGTGTTTGCCAACGGCGACCTGATTCGTCGCGACCTGACCAGCGTGGAAGTGAAAAGCCTGGAAGTGCCCGACCGCGGTCCCCTCCCCTTCGATAGCCGGGAACTGTTGGCGCGTCTGGACGAAGAAACTGGCTCTTGAACTGCGTCGCCAGCCTCTGCCGGCACTTTCCCCTAAAATAGTCTGCATGCCCGATAACAGATTCACTTGTGCCGCCGTGATCGGCACCGGAATGATGGGACCGGGAATTGCTTTGACGCTTGCCCTGGGGGGGCTGCGGACCACCATCCTGAGCCGCACCGCGGAAGGGGCGGCGCAAGGCGTGGACAAGGCGCGCGCCCAGGCCCGGTTCCTCGCCGCCAACCAGTTGGTTGACCCCGCAGTGGCCGCGCGAGCCGCGGAGTTGGTGATGGCGTCGGCGGCGTTCGACGATACCATCGCCGCGGCCGATCTGGTGATCGAGTCGGGGCCCGAGGACATGACGTTCAAACAGGAATTGTTCGCGCGCATGGATGCGTTGACACCGCGCGCGATTCTGGCAACCAACACCTCGGGGCTGAGCATCACCGCAGTGGCTTCGCGATGCGCGCGTCCCGAGCGGGTGCTGACGACGCATTTCTGGAATCCGCCTCACTTGATGCCGCTGGTGGAGATTGTGAAGGGCGACAAGACTTCGGCGGAGGCCGCGGAGGCGGTGCGCGACCTGTTACAAGCTTGTGGCAAGACACCCGTGGTGGTGCGCAAGGACCGGCCCGGCCAGTTGGGCAACCGGCTGCAGATGGCGCTGGTGCGGGAAGCCGCCTACATTGTGGCGGAGGGGATTGCCGATGCCGACGACGTAGACACCGTGGTCAAGAACGGATTCGGGCTGCGCATGCCCGCCTATGGGACCCTGGAGCACATGGACACGGCGGGACTGGATATGGCGCTCGCAATCCTGGAATATGTGGCCAAAGACCTTTACAACGAACCGCGCGCGCCGGAACTGCTTCGCGAGCGGGTGCGCGACGGCAACCTGGGTGTGAAGACCGGCAAGGGCTTCTACGACTGGTCCGTGAAAAGCGCGGATGAGGTGAAAGCCCGGCGGGATGCGTTTCTGGTAGAGGTATTAAGATACCGGCGGGGTTAGGGTGTCGCGGCCACCGGATTGCCTTGGTTAGCCCGAAGATGATCGACAAGAATACTAATCAACCACTTAGCGCAGCGATTATCCCTGCCATGGGTGGCGGCATGCCGCCTTCCATGGATTCCGTCTGCGGCACTGTGCCGCGTTGCCGAATCCTCGCAATCAAGACGCCGGCAATGAAGACCACCGGCCTTCTTCTGTGTGCTTTTCTATCTGCGGCATCCGGGATGTTTGGCCAGGTGGTTCCGGGTCGATATATTTTGGAACTTTCCGGCGATCCGGCGGCGGTGTCCGCGGTAAAAGCGGGCGCCCGTTTCGCGGCGCGCGAAGCCAGTTTTGCGGCGCGGCGCACGGGCGTACGGCAGGGCCAGGCAGCGGCGCGGGCCGCGGTGGCATCGCGCGGCGGTACGGTCCTGGCAAGCATGGACACCGTGATCAACGCACTGATCGTCACCATACCGGACGCGCGGGCCAACGATTTGCTGCAAATACCGGGCGCGTTGCAGTTGCACCCGGTGCACCAGGTGAAACCGCTGCTGAGCCACGCGCTGCCGCTCCACAAGGTGCCGGATGCCTGGAGCACGCTGCCGCTGGGACAGAATAGCGCCGGCGCGGGCATCAAGATTGGAATGATCGATACCGGCGTCGACGTGAATAACCCGGCGTTCAGCGATCCGCTGCCGGCGGTTGCGGGCTTCCCGAAAGTGCTCAACGCCGGCGATCTGCAGTTCACCAACGCCAAGATCATCGTGGCCAGGAATTACACGACGCTGTTGCCCGACGGCGGCGACCCCGACGCCAACGATCGCGACGGCCACGGCACCGGAACGTCGCTGGCGGCGGCGGGCGGCACGGCTTCCACGCCGTACGGACCTGTCACCGGCGTCGCACCCAAGGCGTACATTGGCAGTTACAAGGTGCTGGACGCCAATGGCAGCACGTCCGACGTGATCGCCAAAGCCATCGACGATGCCGTGGCGGACGGCATGGATGTGATCAACCTCAGCCTGGGCTCGTACGTGACTTCGTACTCGGATATCGCGCCGACCGCAGTGGGGATCGCGGCCATCGAAGCTGCCACGAATGCGGGAGTGGTGGTCACCGTGTCGGCCGGGAACTCGGGGCCGGGAGCCGGCAGCCTTGGCGATTACGCCAGCGCGCCCGACGCCATCACGCTGGGCGCCATCATGAACGACCGCGCCCTGGGCTATGCCGTTACGGCAGGGGGCGCCGCGCCGGAAGAGGCTTTCCTGGGCAGCGGGCCGGACCCCGGGCAGGTGATCGGCGGCCCGCTGTTCGACGTGACCGCGCTCGATGCCAGCGGGCTGGCCTGTTCGCCGCTGCCATCCGGGTCCGTCGCCGGACAGGTGGTTCTGGTGCTGCGCGGCACCTGCCTGTTCGCGGACAAGCTGAACAATGTGGCGGCGGGCGGCGCCGCCGCGGCCATCGTTTACAACAGTGCCACCGGCGCCTCGTTCCAGACGATCGTGGCTTCGGTGGGTACCGCCACGCTGCCCGCCATGTTCGTGGACCAATCGCAAGGCGCCGATTTGAAAGCCCAACTAGCCGCCAACCCCGGAGTTTCGGCGACTCTGGATTTCAGCGGCGCCACCGCCTTCGCGGCCCGTCCGGATCTGACCAGTTTCAGCAGCCGCGGCCCCAGCGTTGGCAGCGCCATGAAGCCAGACCTGGTGGCGGTGGGCGACCAAATCGTAACCGGCGCGCAGAATTCGTTCTCGAGCGGCGAATCGTACAGCCCGTCGGGCTTCATCGTCACCGCCGGCACCAGCTTTTCCGCGCCGTTGGCGGCCGGCGCGGCCGCGGTACTAAAGGCCGCGCGGCCCGGGCTCACCGTCCAGCAATACCGTTCCCTGCTGATCAATGGCGCCGGGCCGGCCACGGCGGCGCCGAATGTGCGGGCCACCGTGCAGCAAGCGGGAGCCGGCATGCTGAACCTGGCCACCGCGGTCGGCGGCACGGTGGCCGCGTACCCCACGTCGCTGAATTTCGGAACCGGCGCTGGCGCGGTGAACAACACGCTGCAACTGACGCTTTGGAATCTGGGAACCGCCGGCGATACCTTTACCATTCAGGCCGTGCCCACCGGCAACAGCCCGGCTCCGTCGCTTTCCACCAGCAGCGTGCCACTCGCCCCCAACGCCTCGCAGCAGATCCCGGTGACGCTGAGCGCCTCGGGCCTGGCTCCCGGCGAATACCAGGGCTACCTGCAGGTTACGGGAACCGCGAACTCCAACGTGGCGTCGATTCCGTACTGGTTTGCCGTGCCCGGTTCAACCCCGGCGGGAATTACGGTGATCTACCAGGACAACTCCGATCCCACGGGCCGCCTGTCCACGCAAGCCGTAGTGTTTCGTGTGGTGGATGTAGCCGGATTGCCGTACACCGGTTCGGCCACGCCGCAAGTCTCCATCACCTCCGGCACAGGCACCGGGAGTATTCGCTCCACATACCGGATCGGCGACATTCCGGCAACCTATGCCACCGACATCCGGACCGGCGCCACCAGCATGGAGTTGGGCATTACCGTTGGGGGCGTGACCACCAGCGTGGTGATTCCGGTGTTTTAGGCAGAGTCGTCAGTAGGCAGTAGCCCGGCCCGCGCGCGCCCGGTTTTGACAAGATCAGCGGTCAAGTCGCAAGCCCCACATTGAGGGTGCTTAACCGAATGGGGGGGACCGCCCTGTGAGCACGTTTCTGTGGGGCAGATTGTCAATCTGGAGCGTCGGGATAAACCGGCGTGAAGTAGTGAATGAAAGAGTCATACAGGAG
>Ga0210402_10001129_pt1 | contig 28072 bp, 29 predicted proteins | sample IncBWC7MmetaG_FD_161055 | JGI IMG/M metagenome (GOLD analysis project Ga0210402, IMG submission 161055) | Forest soil microbial communities from Barre Woods Harvard Forest LTER site, Petersham, Massachusetts, United States - Inc-BW-C-7-M | ecosystem: Environmental > Terrestrial > Soil >...
GGCGATCCACCGACGGCACGGACCGGCCTCTGCGTCGAGCCGGCGCTGGTCGATTCGGCGGCGGCGGCGTGCGACCGCCGGCTGGTCGACGGGGCGCTGCACGAGGAGCTCACCAAGCGCGGCCTGTTCGGCGCAACCGACGATCTCTTCTCGCTGCGCGGCGAGCGGCCGCAGCCGCTCTTCGCGCTGGTGGCCGACGGCCGGCCCGAGGAGCTTGCGATGGCGGTGGGCTCGCTGTCGCTCGCCTCGGCGCGCGGCGGCCCCGACGTGCGGCCGATCCTGGTGGCGCCCGCGTCGCTCTCCGACCGCGACGATGCGGCCCTGCAGGCGCTGCCCTTCGCCTGCGTACGCTTTCGCTGGCGCGGCGCGCGGGCGGTGTTCGATGGACTGGACGACGCGTTGGCGTAAAAAGCTATACGATGGTGATGGGTCTCAACACCGGGCTGTGGGTGAGCGCGCAAGTGCGGCTGTGCGATCGCGCGTTCATTCCGGCCACCGTGGTGCGGCGCGGCGATCCCGATGCCGGCACGGTGCTGCTGAAGCTCAACCGCTTCGAGGCCGGCGTCACCGTCTACACCCAGGCGAGCACGCTCGACGACGAACCCGCCTGGAGCCGCGGCACCGGACCCACGCCGGTGGCGGAGGCCGACGCCGACGCCTACATCGCCCGCCAGGTCGCGCGCGATCCCGATCTCTGGGTGCTCGAGATCGAGGACCGCAAGGGGGCGTACAAGCTGGATGGGAAGGTCGTCTAGCTGGGGGCGCGCCACTCCAGTGGCGCGTCTTCTCATGAACGCGCCACTGGAGTGGCGCGCTCCCAGCGATGACTATTGCGGCGGCAACACCGTCGTCGGATCGATGGTGCGGCTGCCGCCGCGGCGCACTTCGAAGTGCAGACGTGGGCTGGCCGCGCCGCCCGAACTGCCGGCCTTGGCGATGGTCTCGCCTTTCTTCACCGTCTCGCCCTTCTTGACCAGCACCTCGTCGTTGTTGCCGTAGGCGGTGATGTAGCCGCCGGGGTTCTGGACCAGCACCAGGTTGCCGAGATGGGCCACCTCGCTGCCGACATAGACGACGGTGCCGCCGTCGGCCGCCTTCACCGGCGCGCCGGGCTCGGCCTGGATGTCGATGCCGTCATTCTTCTGTCCGCCGGTGGAGGCGCCGTAGGGAACCAGGATCTTGCCCTTGAGTGGCCAGGCCATGCGCGGCGGCGGCGTTGCCGGCACGGTGACGCTCGAAGCCGCTTCCGCCGCGGCCGGGCTGAGCGGCGTCGGCTGGCCGGCCGCCGGCGGTGCGGCCGAGCGCGGCGGTTCGCTCTGTCCGGGCGGCGGCAGGGTCTCGCGCTTGACCGGCCCGGGCGCGGTCGCCGTGGCCGTGGTCGGGCCGCCGGTGGCATCGGGCACGAAGCGGGCGCTGGGCAGCTGGAGCGACTGGCCCGGGCGCAGCGTGTAGGGCGGGATCAGCCGATTGCGATCGATGATGGTCTGCACCGGCACGCCGTAGCGCTGGGACACGCTTTCGACGGTGTCCCTGTCCTTCACGACATAGACGGCGGCGGCGGCCGGACCGGCGCCGGAGCCTGGATATTCGATGGTGCCATCGCGGGCGCCATAGAAGTTCGAGCAAGCGCCGAGCGCGACCGATAGCACCGCGGTTATACCCAGCGTGCGCCAGCAGCCCGCCCATCGCGAGGGGTAGCGAAGGGCTCTTTTCATGGGCCTATTCTACTGCAGGACGATTCCGGCGGGAATCGGGCCAAGGACGATTTCCTGGGAGCGCTCATGTTCTTCCGGGACCGCGGGCCTCCAGGCCCGCCTCATGATTCATGAGCGGACCTGGAGGTCCGCGCTCCGGCAAGACTAGCCCTGCCCCAGCACCGGCAGCGCTCCGGTCACCAGCGGCACGAAGCGCACCGGCATCAGCGTGTCGCGCTTCAGCCCGCTCTCGCTCTTGACGATGCGCTCGACGACTTGCGCGGTGGGATCGCGGCCGACTGGCACGATCAGGATGCCGCCCACGGCGAGCTGGTCGATCAGCGCCTGCGGGCGCTCGTCGGCGGCGGCGGTGACGATGATGCGGTCGAACGGCGCCTGGCCCGGCCAGCCCTTGCTGCCGTCGCCGACATCGAACACGACGTTGAAGATGCCGAGTTCGATCAGCAGCCGCTCGGCTTCCTTGGACAAGGGCTTGTAGCGCTCGACGGTGTAGACGCGGCGCGCCAGCTTGGCGAGCACGGCGGCCTGGTAGCCCGAGCCGGTGCCGACCTCGAGCACCTTCATGCGCGGGCCGACGCGCAGCGCCTCGGTCATGGCGGCCACGACCAGCGGCTGGCTGATGGTCTGGCCGAAGGCGATGGGCAGCGCGGTGTTGTCCCAGGCGCGCTCGGCAAAGGTCGGCGAGACGAAGCGCTCGCGGTCGACCGCGGCGATGGCGCCCAAGACCTTCTCGTCGGCGATGCCCGAACTGCGCAGCTCGGCGAGCAGGCGTTGCAGGGCCGGGACGTTCACGGCCGGCCCGCCTCACTCGGTCTCGGATGGGGCCGCCTCGAACTGGGCGCCGAGCTTGCGGCGCATGCCCTCATGCGTGAGGTCCAGATGCAGCGGCGTCACCGAGATGTGGCCGGAGCGGATGGCGGCGATGTCGCTCGCCTCGTCGATCTCGCTTTCCTGCGGCTGGTAGCCGATCCAGTAGTAGGTGCCGCCGCGCGGATCGCGGCGCTCGACGATGTAGCCGCCGAAGCCGCGCGTGCCCTGGTGCGTGACCCGCACGCCCTTGACCGAACCCGCCACCACGTCGGGGAAGTTGATGTTGACCAGCACGTTGCGCGGCCAGTCGGTGTCGAACACGCGGCGCACCACGGCGGCGCCGTGGTGCGTGGCGGTGCCCCATTTCACCGGATGGTCGGGGCTGTAGGCCTGACTGAAGGCGAGCGAGGGCAGGCCGAGCAGGCAGCCTTCCATGGCGGCGGCGACGGTGCCCGAATAGGTGACGTCGTCGGCGATGTTGGTGCCGCGGTTGATGCCCGACATCACGATGTCGGGCTTGCGGTCCTTCAGCAGGTGCTTGACGGCAAACAGCACGCAGTCGGTCGGCGTGCCTTCGAGCGCGAACTTGGCCTCGCTCACCTCGCGGCAGCGAATCGGCCGCGACAGCGACAGCGAGTGGCCGGCGCCGCTCTGGTTGACCTCGGGCGCCACCACCCAGACATCGCTCGAAAGCTGGCTGGCGATCTCGATCAGCGCCTCCAGGCCGGGCGCATGGATGCCGTCGTCGTTGGTGACGAGAATGCGCGCGCGGGCGATGTCGGCCGGCTTCACTTGCGGGCCACAGGACCGGGGATCGTCGCGAGCCCACCCATGTACGGTCGCAGCGCCTCGGGGATCGTCACCGAGCCGTCCTCGTTCTGGTAGTTCTCCAGCACCGCGATCAGGGTGCGCCCAACGGCGAGGCCCGAGCCGTTCAAGGTATGAACGAAGCGCGTTCCTTTACCTTCTTTCGGCCGGTAGCGCGCGCCCATGCGGCGGGCCTGGTAGTCGCCGCAGTTGGAGCAGCTGGAAATCTCGCGATAGGCGTTCTGGCCGGGCAACCAGACTTCGATGTCGAAGGTCTTGCGCGAGGCCGGACTCATGTCGCCGCCGCACAGCACGATGGTGCGGAAGGCGATGCCGAGGCGCTTCAGCACCTCCTCGGCGCGAGCGGTCATGCGCTCGTGCTCGGCGGCGGACTGCTCGGGCGTCGTGATGCTGACCAGCTCGACCTTGGGAAACTGGTGCTGGCGGATCATGCCGCGCGTGTCCTTGCCGGCGGCGCCCGCCTCGGAGCGAAAGCACGGCGTCCAGGCGGTGAAGCGCAGCGGCAGGTCCTTCTCGTCCAGCACCGTGTCGTTCACCAGGTTGGTGAGCGGCACCTCGGCGGTGGGAATGAGCCAGAAGCCGTTGTCGGTATGGAACATTTCCTCGGCGAAGCGCGGCAGCTGGCCCACGCCATAGGCTGCGTTGTCGCGCACCAGGAAGGGCGGGTTGACCTCGGTGTAGCCGCCCTCTTCGCTGGTATGGAGGTCGAGCATGAACTGCGCGATCGCCCGCTCGAGCTTGGCCAGCCGGTTCTTCAGGAACACGAAGCGGGAGCCGGAGATCTTGCTCGCGGCGGCGAAATCCATTTCGCCCGTGGCCTCGCCCAGAACGACGTGATCCTTGGGCGTGAAGGCGAAGTTGCGCTGGTTGCCGACCCGGCGGATCTCGACATTGCCGGTCTCGTCGGTGCCGTCGGGCACGTCGTCGAACGGCAGGTTGGGCAGCACTTCGAGGCGGCGCGTCAGCTCCTCGTCGAGGCGCTGGGCCTCGGCCTCGCCTTTCTTCAGGCTCGCCTCGAGGTTGGCGACCTCCTCCATCAGCGCCTCGGCCGGCTCGCCCTTGGCCTTGGCGATGCCGATCTGGCGGCTGAGCGCCTTGCGCCTGGCCTGCGCCGCCTCGCTTTCGGAGATGGCGGCGCGCCGGCGCTTGTCGATCGCCAGCAGCTCGGCCGCGAGCGGCGGCAGGTTGCGCTTCTTGAGGCCGGCGTCGAAGGCCTCGGGATGGTCGCGGATGAAACGGATGTCGTGCATCGCTAGCTGCCCGGCGTTTCCGCCGCCTTGTTCTCTTCTTCCTCGGCCTTCTTGTCCTCCTCCGCCTGCTTCTTCTCGATCCAGCTGCCGATCAGGATGCTGATCTCGTAGAAGGCGAGCAGCGGCACGGCGAGCGCGAGCTGGCTCACGACATCGGGCGGCGTCAGCACCGCGGCGATGATGAAAGCGAAGACGATGGCGAAGCGGCGCTTGGAGCGCAGGCCGGCGGTGGTGACGATGCCGACCCGCACCAGCAGGGTGAGCAGCACCGGCACCTCGAAGGCGAAGCCGAAGGCAAAGACAAGCTGCAGGATCCGCGACAGGTAATCCGAGGCGCGCAGCGTTTTTTCGATGTCGGGCGGCACGTAGTGCGCCAGCATCAGGTTGATCACGTAGGGCAGCACGACATAGTACATGACCGCGCAGCCGGCATAGAACATGAACGGCGTGGCGATCAGGAACGGCAGGAAGGCGCGCTTCTCCTTGCGGTAGAGGCCGGGCGCCACGAACAGCCAGATCTGCACGGCGATCAACGGGAAGCCGATGATCAGCGCCACGAAGGCCGAGAGCTTCACGGTGACGAAGAAGAACTCGAAGATGTCGAAGACGCTGACGGAGTAGCCGTCGCGGACCGCCGGCTGGATCAGGAACGAGAAGATCGGCTTGGCGAAATAGAAGGTGACGAAGAAGACGAGAAAGAAGCCCACCAGGGCATAGATCAGGCGTTTGCGCAGCTCGATCAGGTGATCGAGCAGCGGCATCGGCTTGTCGTCTTCGGGTCCGTCGTGCGCCTGGGTCAAGGGTGGGTTCGCGGCATTGAGTGGCGCGTTATGCCGCCCTTTGCGCCTTAATTCAAAGTGCTAATTGGCGCCTACTCGGCGGCGGCTTTGGCGGGCTTTTCCCGGACCGGCTCCTCTGCCGGCGCCGGTACCGACACGGGCGCCGTTACTGGCGCCGCTTCGGCCGTCACGACAGGCGGCGTCTCGGGCACCACCGGTGCGGTCTCGGCGGGCGTCTCGACAGGCGTCGCGCTAGGCGTTTCGATAGGCGTCTCGGCGGCGATCTGCGGCGCCGATTCAGGCTCGGCCAGCGGATTGTCGAAGATGTTTTTGCCCTCGGCGATGGCTTTCTCGCCCTCGGCCATGCCCGCCTCGATATGGCTCCTGATCTCCTTCGTCGGATCGAGCGACTGCAGGTCGAGACCCGACGAGGCCGTGAGTTGCTTCTTCACCTCGTCGAGGTCGGACTGGCGCACCATCTCGTCGACATGGCCGCGGAACTCCGCCGCCATGCCGCGCATCTGCGCCATCCATCGGCCCCAGGTGCGCAACAGGCCCGGCAGTTCCTTCGGACCGATGACGACCAGCGCCACGATCGCGATCAACAGGAACTCCGAACCGTCGATACCGAACATCGGCGATCAGCCTCGCCCGCGAACCTGCAGCGGGTCCGTCAGACCTTGGCCGCGCTGTCCTGATGGACCTGGCTGCCCGGCGGCGTGGTCGTGGCCTGGGCCGAGATCGGCTTGGCCGTGTCGCCCGGCTGCCCGGCCTGCGCAGGCGGCGGTTCCTCCTGCGCGCCCACGCCCTTCTTGAAGGCCGACAGGCCCTTGCCGAAGTCGCCCATGAGCGAAGAGATCTTGCCGCGACCGCCGAACAGCAGCAGCACGACGGCCAGCACGATGAGCCAGTGCCATACGCTGAAGCTACCCATGTGAAAATGCTCCCAAAACGTTTGCGATCGGCGCGAGCCTGATTATGGCACCGCGTGTGAAGGCCCGGCAACCAGTCGAATAAGGCGGTATTTGGGCTCAGCGCCCCGTTTCGTCGACGGCGAGCGGTTCATCGGCCTCGTCGTCGCCTGCTTCGAGCGGCAGATCGGGCTCTTCCGGACGGAATATGGGGGGCTGGGCGCGCGGGTCCAAGAGGCCTGCGGCTTTCAGTTCCTCGTGACCCGGCAGATCGTCGAGGCTCGGCAGGCCGAAATGCTCGAGGAAGAACTCGGTGGTGCCCCAGGTCACGGGCCGGCCCGGCGCGCGGCGACGGCCCACCGGCTTGATCCAGTTCTGCTCGAACAACAGGTCGAGCGTGCCCTTGCTGAGGCCGACGCCGCGCACTTCCTCGATTTCGGCGCGCGTCACCGGCTGATGATAGGCGATGATGGCGAGCGTCTCGATCGCCGCCCGCGACAGTTTGCGCGTCACCGGTCGCTCGATCTTGAGCTTCTCGGCAAGGTCGGGCGCGGTGCGGAAGGCGTAGCCGCCCGCCACCTGCACGAGATTGACGCCGCGGCCGGCATACATCTCCGCCAGGTCGGCCAGCAGGCGCTTGACGTCGGCATCATTGGGCAGCCGGTCGGCCAGCTCCTGCTCGTCGAGCGCCTGGGTGCCGGCGAAGACCAGCGCCTCGAGCAGCCTGAGATGCTGCGCGTGATCGGCAGAGACGACGTCGGTCACGTTTTCTGAATCGGCTTCAGACATTTCACTACCGTTGCTCGGACCGTTTACGCAGATAGATCGGGCCGAAGCGCTCGGCCTGGCGCAACTCGACCGAACCGTCCTTGGCAAGCTGGAGGCCGGCCACGAAGGTCGCGGCCAGGGCCGAGCGGCGGCGCGTCGGATCGGTGAGGCCGGCCGGCAGGAACGCTTCGAGCGACTGCCAGTCGATGGCGATGCCCAGCATGCGGCCCAGCCGCTCGGCCGCTTCCTCGACCGAGAAGAACTGCATGGGTTCAATCTGATAGGTGTCGGCGCCCTTGGGTCGCAGCGGATGGCCGTAGGCGGCGAGCAGGTCGTAGAGCTTCACGTCCCACACGGCGCGGCGCACCACGACGACGCCCTCAGGCTGGCCGCGCGAGAAGATGTCCCTGCCGAGCTGCGGACGGGCCATCAGGCGCACGCCCGCCTCCTGCATCGCCTCGAGGCGGCGCAACTGCCATTGCAGCGCGTCGGCCATCTCCTGGCCCGACGGCTCCTCGCCGGCCGGCGGCTCGGGCAGCAGCAGGCGCGACTTGAGATAAGCGAGCCACGCCGCCATCACGAGATAGTCGGCGGCGAGTTCGAGCCTGAGCCGCCTAGCCTGCGCCACATGCGCCAGGTACTGGTCGACCAGCGCCACCATCGAGATGCGGCGCAGATCGACCTTCTGGTCGCGCGCCAGACTCAGCAGCAGGTCGAGCGGCCCTTCGAAGCCTTCGAGATTGACGATCAGCTCGCCGTCGCCCGGCGCGATCACGTCGGGGCCGGCGGCGCTGAAGCCGTCTGGAGGGCTGGGCTGGATGGGTTCGTTCATGTGCAGCTTCGGTTTATCCAGCGCTGGCGCATACCGCCACAGGATTTGGCCGGCCTTATCCCCATTCGGGCAAAAGCGCCGCCAGGCGCCGGGCCGCGTCGGCGAGGCCCGCCTTGCCGGCCGGTGCCCGGTGCCGCGCCAGGACGCCGCGGCCGGCGTCGAAACGCCGCCCGGCCGCGGCGCTGAGCGGGCCGGTGCGGCCGGCAATATCGGCCATCTCCGCCCTGTTGCCATTGCAATGGAGGGCGACGTCGCAGCCGGCGGCCAGGGCCCGGGCCGCGCGCGCGCCCAGGGAGCCGCCCAGCGCCTGCATGGAGAGGTCGTCGGTGAGCAGCAGGCCATCGAAGCCGATATGGCCGCGGATGACCTCCTTCACGCCGCGTGCCGATACCGTGATGGCGGCCTCGGGATCGACCGCCTCGAATAAGAGGTGACCGGTCATGCCCCACGGCAGGTCGGCGAGCAGCCGGAAGGGCAGAAAATCGGTGCGTTCCAGCAGCTCGCGCGCGGCGGTCACGCGGGGCAGCGCCGCGTGGCTGTCGACGGTGGCGCGGCCGTGGCCGGGCATATGCTTGATCACCGGCAGGACGCCTTCGGCCAAAAGCCCCTCGGCGGCGGCGCGGCCCAGCGCCGCCACGGCTTCGGGCCGGTCGGCATAGGCGCGATCGCCGATCGCGGCGTGCGTCTCGGGCAAGCCGAGGTCGAGCACGGGCAGGCAATCGACGTCGGCGCCGACCGACGCCACGTCCGCCGCCAGCAGGCGCGAATTGAGCCGGGTCGCCTCCAGGCCGCGCTCGGGATCGCGGGCATAGAGCTCGCCCAGCAGGCGGGCCGGCGGCGCCTTGCGCCAGTGAGGTGGTCGCAGACGCGCCACCCGGCCGCCTTCCTGGTCGATCAGCACCGGCGCGTCGGCGCGCGCCACCGCGGAGCGCAGCTCCTCGACCAGCCGCCGGGTGCGCTCGGGCGTATCGACGTTGCGCGCAAACAGGATGAAGCCCAGCGGATCGGCCTCGCGGAAGAAAGCGCGCTCGTCGGCCGTGAGGTCGAGGCCGGTGCAGCCGAAGATGACGGCTCTGGGCGGGGTCATCCGATACTCATCGTCATGGCCTCATGCTCCTCTCCCCCTTGGGGGAGAGGTTGGGCGAGGGGGTGATGCAGGAGACGACCTTCGACCCCCTCATCTAGCCTCTCCCCCAAGGGGGAGAGGAACATGAGTTAGCGCGCCGGCGGCACCACGACGCAGTCGGTTTTGCGGCCCTTCAGCGTGCCGCAGATGCTGTGGGCCTGCTTCTCGTCGAGCGGACCGGCCTGGACGCGATACCACACACCCTTGTCGCCGAGATCGACCCGCACCGCCTGCATGCGGAGGTTGGCCATCACGTCGCCATGCGCGCTCTGCAGGCGCGCCCAGGTCGACTTGGCGACATCCTCGTTCTTGACCGAAGCGACCTGCACCCGCCAGCCGCCGGTCGGGCCCGATATGTTGTCGATCAGGCTGGCGATGCTGGGACCGGCCTCCGTCGTGCCCGGCTTGACGTCCGTGGTGGCCGGCGTCGAGGGCGTTGCGGGCGTCGTGGCGCCGGCCGGTGGCGGTGTCGGCCCACTGCCCGCCGGCGCGGCCGGCGTGGCGGGCTGCAGCGGCGTCGGAGTCTTGGAGGCGTCGACCTCCGGCGCCTTGGGCGTCGCCGGATTCGGCAGGCCGTTGGCCGGCAGCTTGGGATTGGTCGCGGCCGGCAGCAGCTTCTCGGGCTGGATCGGCACGGCGCCCGGCGCGATGCGATTATAGACTTCCTTGTCCTGGTTGGGCGGCACCAGGCCGCCGGCATTCTCGGGTTTTATCCGCGAGGGTGTGGTCGGCGCCTGCACGACCAGCGGCTCGAGGCCCCGGCCGCCCGCCTTGACGTCCTGGCTATGGGCCCACCACACGACGGAGCCGAAGCTCGCGATGGCGGCGACCGAGACCATGAAGGTCAGGATCTGGCTGCGCCGCCGGTTGACGCGCATGAGCAGCGAGTCCCTGGGCGGCGGGGGAATCGAATCGGGTTCGTTCGCGACGGGCCTGGGCGGCGGATCGAGCCGCATGGCAGCCGACTCATTCGGCCGGTAGATCGTAGGACCGTCGCCGGAGGGGGACCGGCGGATGTGCATTCTTTATCTCATCTCTTCGACGGGTGTTACGCCGAAGACCTTTAGACCCGATCCTATCACAAAACCGATTCCCTGTACCAACGCGAGACGGGCCCGGCTGAGCTCGTCCTCGCCCTCGACGACGAAGCGCAGGCCCGGCGCCTCGCGGCCCCGGGTCCAGTGGGCGTGGAAGGCGGCGGCAAGGTCGTAGAGATAGAAGGCGATGCGGTGCGGCTCGTGCGCGGACGCCGCCGCCTCGACCTGGCGCGGCCACTGGGCGATCAGCCGGACCAGCGCCAGCTCGCCCGGATCGGACAGGCGATCGAGCGGCGCTCCCGCCAGGCCGTCGGTGGCGATGCCGGCCGCCGCCGCCTGGCGCATCACCGAGCGGGTGCGCGCGTGGGCGTACTGCACGTACCACACCGGATTGTCGCGTGACTGTTCGGTGGCCTTCACCAGGTCGAAATCGAACGACGCGTCGTTCTTGCGCGTCAGCATGGTGAAGCGCACGACGTCGGGACCGACCTCGTCCAGCAGATCGCGCAGGGTGACGAAGCTGCCGGCGCGCTTGGACATGCGCACCAGCTCGCCGTTCTTCATCACGCGCACCAGCTGGCAGAGCTTGACGTCGAGCTCGCCCTTGCCTTCGGTGATGGCGCGGACCGCCGCCTTCATGCGCTTGACGTAGCCGCCATGGTCGGCGCCCCAGATGTCGATCATGTCGGCGAAGCCACGGCGGTACTTGTCGTGGTGGTAGGCGATGTCGTTGGCGAAGTAGGTCCAGCTGCCGTCCGACTTCTTGAGCGGCCGGTCGACCTCGTCGCCGAACTTCGTCGCCCGGAACAACGTCTGCTCGCGATCCTCCCAGTCGTCGGGCGTCTTGCCCTTGGGCGGCTCGAGCCGGCCCTGATAGATCAGGTCCTGGCGCGCGAGTTCCTGGAAGGCGCGGTCGACGGCGCCCGACTCGACCAGCGCGCGCTCCGAGGAATAGACGTCGATATGGACGCCCAGCGTCTCGAGGTCGGCTTTGATCTCGGCCATCAGGGCGGAGATGGCGAAGGCCCGCATCTCGGGCAGCCAGTCGGCCTCGGGCTTGTCGATCCAGCGCGCGCCGTCGCGCTTGGCGATCGCGGCGCCCACGTCTTTTAGATACTCGCCGGGATAGAGGCCTTCGGGAATCCGCTCGATGTGATCGCCCAGCGCCTCGCGATAGCGGAGGTAAGTCGACTGGCCAAGCTTGTCGACCTGCGCGCCCGCGTCGTTGATGTAGTATTCCTTGGTGACGGCGTAGCCCACCTTGGCCAGCAGGTTGGCGAGCGCATCGCCCACCACCGCGCCGCGGGCGTGCGCCACGTGCAGCGGACCGGTCGGGTTGGCCGAGACGTACTCGACATTAACCTTCGCCCCCGCGCCGACCTGCGAATCGCCATAGGCGATCCCCTCCGTCAGGCACTCGCGCAGCCGCTCGCGCCAGAAGGAGTCGGCGATCTTGAGGTTGATGAAGCCCGGCCCGGCGACGGCACCGTCGACCACATCGGGGTTGGCTTTCAGGCGCGCCAGCAGCGGCTCGGCGATGTCGCGCGGCTTCTTGCCCGCAGCCTTGGCCAGGACCATGGCGGCGTTGGTCGCGATGTCGCCGTGCGCCGGATCGCGCGGCGGCTCGGCGGTGATGGCGGAAAAGTCGAGCTTTTCCGGCAATTCGCCGGCCGCCTGCATGGAGCGGAGCGCACCTTCGATCTCGCCGATGAAATGGCGGTAGGGATTCATGCGCGGGGTATTGCCTATTCAGGCAATTTTGTCACCCGCACCTCAATTACCTCCCCCGTCATACGGGGGAGGAGATCATTCATACAAATCGAACAGCCGCCGGTGCTCGTCGAGGGCGAAGCGGTCGGTCATGCCGGCGATGTAGTCGGCGACCAGGCGGGCGCGGGCCTGGGTGCCGGCCTGCTCGGCGCGCTCGCGCCACGGCGGCGGCAGGCAGTTGGGCTCGGCGAACAGCAGCCCGAACAGGTCGGTCACGACCCGGCGCGCCTTGGAGTGCGAGCGGTTGAGCTTCCAGTGCTCGTACATGCGCTTGTAGAGGAACGCCTTCACCGTGCGGTCGGTCGCCGCCATGTGCGGCGAGAAAGCCACCACCGGCTGGCCGAGCGCGCGGATATCGGCGACCGACGTCGCGGCCGCTTGCTCCAGCCGCCGTCGCGTCTCGCCCAGCACGTCCTCGACCATGGCGTTGATGACGCGGCGCACCGCCTCGTGGATCAGCCGCGCATGACCGATGCCGGGATACTTCTGCGTCACGATCGAGAACATCTCGCCGACCAGCGGCAGCTCCATCAGGTCGGCGACCTCGAACAGGCCGGCGCGCAGGCCGTCGTCGATATCGTGGTTGTTGTAGGCGATGTCGTCGCTCAGGGCGGCGATCTGCGCCTCCGGTCCGGCGTAGCCGCCGAGTTCGAGATCGTGGTCCTGGCAATATTCGACGATGGCGGCCGGCAGCTGGCCGAGCGTGCGGCCATCCTTGAGCAGCGGGCCGTTGTGCTTGACCGCGCCCTCGAGCGTCTCCCAGGTGAGGTTGAGGCCGTTGAACTCGGCATAGCGCTCCTCGAGCTTGGTGAGGATGCGTAAGGTCTGAGCGTTGTGGTCGAAGCCGCCATAGGGCTGCATCGCGGCGTGCAGCGCCTCCTCGCCGGCATGGCCGAACGGCGTGTGGCCGAGGTCGTGGGCGAGCGCCACGGCCTCGCCGAGATCCTCGTCGAGGCGTAGCGTGCGGCAGATCGTACGGGCGATCTGCGCCACCTCCAGCGAGTGGGTGAGCCGCGTGCGGTAGTGGTCGCCCTCGTGATAGACGAAGACCTGCGTCTTGTGCTTCAGCCGCCGGAACGCCGTCGAGTGGATGATGCGATCGCGGTCGCGCTGGAACGGGCTGCGCGTCGGCGATTCGGATTCGCGATGCAGCCGGCCGCGGCTCGCCCACGGCAAGGTGGCATAGGGCGCGAGCGCCTGAGGTCGCCACATCTCGTCGGCCAAACAACCTCCGTCGCCGCTGGATCGTCGCGGCGGCGCGGTTTTACGCTTTCCGCGGGACGTCAACAACCTCGCGGCGGCGACACTCTCCGATCAGTCGGCCGGCGCCTTCGCCGCCCGGCGGCGCACCAGATAGAGACCGACAATGAGAACCACGGCGGCGCCCAGCGCGGGAAAGACCACTTCGGCGTGCGGGATCGTGGCGTCGAGCCACGCCGCCGTCGAACCCGGCCGGACGACCTCGACCAGCTTGCCGCCGGGGCCCAGTTCGTCGAAGCGTCCGTCGCCCGCGATCACGTCGCCGGCGATCCAGCCGATCAGGCCGGCGCCGACCAGGGCGACCCAGGGGTAGCGGTCGAGCACGCTGGCGATCAGGGTGGCGCCCAGCATGATGACCGGCACGCTGAGCACGAGACCGAAGACGATCAGGGTCATGTCGCCGTGCGCCGCCGCCGCCATGGCGATGGCGTTGTCCAGGCTCATCACGGTGTTGGCGACGGTGATGGTGCCGACCGCGGCCAGCAGGCTGCCGTGCGCCTTGATCTTGCCTTCGGCCTCCTCCTCCTCTTCCGTCATCAGCTTGATGCCGATCCACAGCAGCAGCGCGCCGCCGACCAGCTTGAGGTAGGGGATGGTCATCAGGAAATTGACGATGCCGCAGAAGATGATGAGCATGACGATGGCGCCCAGGCTGCCGATCAGGATCGCCGGCCGGCGCTGCTTCTCCGGCAAACCGTGGGCGGCGAGCGCGATCACGACGGCGTTGTCGCCGGACAGGATCACGTTGGCGATGATGATCTTCCAAAGCGCTGCCCAAAACGCCGCCGTCGACAGATCCGGCATCACAAAGTTCATTCAGGTCCCTCTTAAGGCCGGGCACCATAGCTGCCGCTTTCCGGTCGGCGCAACGGGTGCTATCCGAAGGGCCGAGGAGAAGACCGCATGGCGGGCAGTGCCGGCTACAACAAGATGTTTCCCGTCTCGTGGACCGAGCTGCACCGCGATGCGCGCGCGCTGGCGTGGCGCCTGGCCGACCTCGGGCCGTTCAAGGGGCTGGTCGCGATCACGCGCGGCGGGCTGGTCCCCGCCGCCATCATCGCCCGCGAGCTCGACCTGCGCCTGATCGACACGGTGTGCTGCTCGACCTACGACCGCATGGAACGCGGCGCCAAGGTCGAGCTTCTGAAAGGCAGCGCGGCCGAGCAGGACAAGGGCAACGGCTGGCTGATCGTCGACGACCTGGTCGATACCGGCGTCACCGCACGCGCCGTGCGCGCCAGGCTGCCCGAGGCGCATTTCGCCACCGTCTACGCCAAGCCCGCCGGCCGACCGACGGTCGACAGCTACATCACCGAAGTGAGTCAGGACACCTGGATCCTGTTTCCCTGGGACCAGGAAGCGGTCATGGCGAAGACCATCGTCGAGTTGAAAGGCAGTCAGTGATGCAGAACCTGTGGTCCAACGACGACGCCAAAGCGGCGATCGCTCACCACGCCGCCAAGGGCATCGGTCCGGACCTGGCGCTGCGCGTCTACACGACGCGCCTGCTGGGCGGCGAGCCCAGGCTGGTGCTGCATGGCGGCGGCAACACCTCGGTGAAGACGCGGATGGCCGACATCACCGGCGAGCCGGTCGAGGTGCTGTGCGTAAAAGGCAGCGGCTGGGACATGGGCACGATCGAGGCGCCGGGCCTGCCCGCGGTGCGCCTCGCGCCGCTCGGCAGCCTGCTCGGCCTGCAGGCGCTCTCCGACGAGGACATGGTCAACGTCCAGCGCTGCAACCTTTTGGACAGCAAGGCGCCCAACCCGTCGGTCGAGACGCTGCTCCACGCCTTCCTGCCGCACAAGTTCATCGACCACACGCATTCCAACGCCGTGCTGTCGCTGACCGACCAGCCCGACGGCGAAGCGCTGGCGCGCGACGTATTCGGCAAGCGCGCGGCGCTGGTGCCCTACATCATGCCGGGCTTCGCGCTCGCCAAGAAAGCCAGCGAGGTGTCGCGCGCCCATCCCGACGTCGAGGGGCTGATCCTGCTGAAGCACGGCATCTTCTCGATGGGCGCCACGGCCGAAGAGGCCTATGCGCGCATGATCGACCTGGTGAGTCTGGCCGAGAAGCGTCTCGCCAAGGCCACGCGCAAGATCTTCCCCGGCGTGACGCTACCCAAGGAGATCGCGACGGCGGCCGAGGTGGCGCCGATCCTGCGCGGGCTCCTGTCGCTGCCGGCGAAGGCGGGCGGGCGCGAAGCCGCGCAGCGCTTCGTCTTCGAGTTCCGCAGCGGGCCGGAGATCCTGGCCTATGTCGCCGGCCAGGAGATCGACCGTTATAGCCAGCAAGGGCCGGTGACGCCGGACCATGCCATCCGCACCAAGGGTGTGCCGCTCGTCCTGCCGGCGCCGGAAGCGGACAAGCTCGACGCCTTCAAGGCGGAAGCGAAGACGGCGCTCGACTCCTATGTCGCCGACTATCACGCCTATTTCGCGCGCCACAACGTGCGGCAGATGCCCGCCAAGACCGAACTCGACCCCATGCCGCGCGTCGTGCTGGTGCCGGGGCTCGGCCTGTTCGGGCTCGGCAACACGTCGAAGGACGCCAGGATCGCCGCCGACCTCGCCGAGACCACGGTCGCGGTGGTGGCCGACGCCGAACGGCTCGGCACCTACGAATGCATTCCCGAGCCCGACATCTTCGACATCGAGTACTGGTCGCTCGAACAGGCCAAGCTGGGCGCCGCGGCCGAGAAGCCGCTGGCGCGCCGCATCGTCGTCGTCACCGGCGGCGGCTCGGGCATCGGCGCCGCCACGGCCCAGGCTTTTGCGCGCGAGGGCGCCGAGGTCGTGGTGCTCGATCGCGAGGTTTCCAAGGTCAAGGGCTTCGCGATCGCCTGCGACGTCACCGATCCTGCCGAGGTGCGCGCCGCCTTCGACAAGATCGCCGCGACCTATGGCGGGGTCGATATCGTGGTCTCCAATGCGGGCGCGGCCTGGCAGGGCAAGATCGGCGACGTCGACGAGGCCACTCTGCGCAAGAGTTTCGAGCTCAATTTCTGGGCGCATCAGAGCGTAGCGCAGAACGCCGTGCGCGTGATGCGGGCGCAGGGCTTGGGCGGCTGCCTGCTGTTCAACACGTCGAAGCAGGCGGTCAATCCGGGACCCGATTTCGGTCCCTATGGGTTGCCCAAGGCCGCGACCCTGTTCCTGATGCGCCAGTACACGCTCGACCATGGCGCCGACGGCATCCGCGCCAATGCCGTCAATGCCGACCGCATCCGCTCCGGCCTCTTGACCGACGAGATGATCGCCCAGCGCGCCACGGCGCGCGGCCTGAGCGAAGCCGACTACATGGGCGGCAATCTTCTTGGCCTCGAAGTGACGGCCGACGACGTCGCGCAGGCCTTCGTGTCGCTCGCCAAGGCGCCCAAGACGACCGGCGCGGTCATCACCGTCGACGGCGGCAACATCGCGGCGGCGCTGCGCTGAACGTCTTCGCCTCCCCACGTCCTACGTGGGGTGGTGTCCGCGCAGCGGACGGAGGGGTCATGAGCGTTGTCTCCGACGCATATGACCCCTCCGGCCCTTCGGGCCACCTCCCCAGCTTCGCTGAGGAGGCATATGATCCGCTCATGCCCATCGAAACCCATCCCCTCACGACCCATATCGGCGCGCGCATGACCGGCATCGATGCGCGCCAGCCGCTCACGGCCGCCGAAGTTGCCGCGATCGACGACGGCATGAACCGCTACGCCGTGCTGGTCCTGCCCGGCCAGGCCATCAGCGACCAGCAGCAGCTCGCCTTCACGCGCAATTTCGGCCCGCTCGAGGAGGGCGCCAATTCGACGGTGCGCAGTTCGGAGCTGCGCCTCGATCCGGCCTTCGCCGACGTCTCCAACCTCGACAAGGAAGGCCACAAGCTCGCGCGCGACAACAAGCGGCGCATGGCGGCGCTGGGCAACCGTCTGTGGCACTCCGACGCCTCGTTCCGCGCCGTGCCGGCCAAGTATTCGATTCTGAGCGGACGCATCGTGACGACCGACGGCGGCAATACCGAGTTCGCCGACATGCGCGCGGCCTACGATGCGCTGGACGCCGCGACCAAGGCCGAGATCGAGGATCTGGTGTGCGAGCATTCGCTGATCTATTCGCGCGGCCAGCTCGGCTTCGCCGAGTTCCTGCCCGACGAGCGCGTGGCGATGAAGCCGGTGCGCCACCGGCTGGTGCGCACGCACCCCGGCTCCGGACGCAAGTCGCTCTTCCTGTCGGCCCATATCGGCACCATCCTGGGCTGGCCGCAACCCGAAGCGATGGCCTTCATCCGCGACCTCGCCGAACACGCCACCCAGCCCGAGTTCGTCTATTCGCACCGCTGGACGCAGCATGACCTGGTGATCTGGGACAACCGCGCCACCATGCACCGCGTGCGCCGCTTCGACGACCTCAGCATCGTGCGCGACATGCGCCGGACCACCACCAGGAGCGACGGCCCGACGGTCGCGCAGGAGGCCGCATGACCGTTCTTCCCAAGCGCCGCGTCGGCAAGACCAAGCTCGAAGTCACGACGCTCGGTCTCGGCGGCGCGCCGATGGGCGGCTTTCGCGCCACCATCCCGGATGCCGAGGCGATGGCGCTGAGCGAGGCCGCCTGGCAAGGCGGCGTGCGCTACTTCGACACCTCGCCGTTCTACGGCTACGGCCGCAGCGAGCTGCGCATGGGCGCCGCGCTGCGCGAGAAGCCGCGCGACGATTTCGTGCTGTCGACCAAGATCGGCCGCATCCTGCATCCCCTGAGGCCGGGCGAGAAGAAGCCCGCCGACTTCCGCGAGAACGGCCTGCCGGGCTTCGCGCCGGTGTTCGACTACAGCTATGACGGCGTCATGCGCTCGCTCGAGCACTCGCACCTGCGGCTCGGGCTGGCGAAGATCGACATCGCGCTGATCCACGATGTCGATTTCTGGACCACCAAGGACCGCGCCGTCCTGGAGGAGCGCTTCAAGACGGTGATGGATTCCGGCTACAAGGCGCTCGACGAGCTGCGCAAGGCGGGCGTGATCGGCGCCATCGGCGTCGGCATCAACGAAGCGGACACCAGCCTGCGCTTCATCCAGGCCGGCGATTTCGACTGCATGCTGCTGGCCGGCCGCTACACCCTGCTCGAACAAGGCGGGCTCGATGCGTTCCTGCCTGAATGCGTGAAGCGCGGCGTGTCGGTGATCCTGGGCGGACCCTACAATTCGGGAATCCTGACGGGCGGCGTGAAGCCCGGCGTCACCCACGACTATGCCGCCGCCCCGGCACCGCTGGTCGAGAAGGCGCAGAAGATCGAGGCGGTGTGCCAACGCCACGGCGTCGAGCTCGGCGCCGCCGCCATGCAGTTCCCGCTGTTCCATCCCGCGCTCTGCGCGGTGATCCCGGGGGCGCTCAGCGTCACCGAGGTGAAACAGAACGTGGCGCGCCTGTCGGCCAAGATCCCGGCCGAGCTGTGGAGCGAGCTCAAGCGCGAGAAGCTGCTCGATCCTGCAGCGCCGACACCGAATTAGACCTCAGCGTGCGGCGGTGATCACGAGGGCCCGGATGCGGCCCTCGATGGCGGCCGCGCCGAAGCGCTGCGCCAGGGCAGCGGCGGCCTGGTTCGTGGCTTCTTCCAGGCGTGACGCATCGCGCGCTTCGATCTCGTTGCGCAGCGGCGTTCCCTGACAAAAGGCCACTGCCGCATGGCGGGCCGAGGCGGCCTTGCTTGTGGCGTCGACGGCGTCGACGGAAATGTCGGCGAAGCCCGCGCTCTTCAGGTCCTCCCGAATCCGGCCGACGTCATGGTGGCCATGCGGCGTGCGCGCCATGAAGCGCGGGGGATCGTCCGGGAACACGCCTGCCAGCGCCTCCGTCACCACATGGGCGAAGTCGTTCTCCTCGATGCGGTCCCACACGTTGAACAGGAAACGACCGCCCGGCCGCAGCACCCGGCGCGCCTCCTTGTATCCCTGGACCTTGTCGGGAAAGAACATCACCCCGAACTGGCAGGCTACGACATCGAAGCCGCCATCGCCGAACGGCAGCGCCAGCGCGTCGGCCTGTTTCCACTCGGTTCGGCCGGCGGCCTGTCGCCGAGCGGCCTGGTCGAGCATCGGCTGGTTGAGGTCGGTCGCCACGAGGCGCGTCGACGGCGCCAGCCGCGATGCGAGCGCTCGCGTCAGCACGCCGGTTCCCGCAGCCGTTTCCAGCACGTCGCGCGGTTGAGCCAGGGCGACCCGGCCGGCAAGATCGGCCGCATAGGGTTCGAAGATGAGCGGAACCAGGAAGTGATCGTAGATTTCGGGGATCGACCCGGCGAACACCTTGTCGGTCGCCACCATCGGGATGCTCCATCAGCGGCGCGAATGCCTGATAGTATCACGCCAGGAGGAACGCCATGAAGATCATCGACGCGCAGATCCATATCTGGTCGCAGACCGTGACGCCGCCCAGCGGCCTGCACCGCAAGGTGTCGAAATTCACCGCCGAGGAAGCGCTGAAGGAGATGGACGAGGCCGGCGTCGACGCCGCCTTGATCCACCCGCCCTACAGCTGGGATCCGACCTCCAACCAGCTCGCGCTCGACGCGGCGAAGAAATATCCCGACCGCTTCGCCGTCATGGGCCAGTTCCCGCTCGACGATCCGGCAAGCCGCAAGCGCATCCAGGGCTGGCGCAACCAGCCCGGCATGATGGGCCTGCGCTGGGCGCTGCTCTATCCCGAGCAGCAGAAGGACCTGCACGAGGGCAAGCTCGACTGGGTGTGGCCCGCCGCCGAGAAGGAAGGCATCCCGGTCGCCACCATGGCCGGCCTGTTCCTGCCGACCTTCCGGAAGATCGCCGAGGCCCATCCGCGGCTAAAACTGATCATCGATCATTGCGGCCTGCTGCGGCTGGAGAAGGACGACAAGGCCTTCGGCAATCTCGACGCGCTCTGCGCGCTCGCCAAGCTGCCCAACGTCGCCGTCAAGGCGACCGGTGCACCGGGCTATTCCACGCATCCCTATCCGTTCAAGAACCTGCATGACGGGCTACGCCGCATCTTCGACGCCTACGGGCCCGACCGTTTCTTCTGGGGCACCGACATCACGCGAATGCCGTGCACCTACCGCCAGTGCGTGACCCTGTTCACCGAGGAGCTGCCGTGGCTGAAAGGCCAGGACCTCGAGAAGGTGATGGGCCGCGGCCTCGCCCAGTGGATCGGCTGGAACTACAAGTTCGACTAAGTCCGGGAACTATCTCCGCGTCGGCAGGATCTGCCCGCGGATCTCGCCGTCGGGATATTGGATGGTCCTGACCTCGACATACCAGCGGCCGGCGACGACTTCGGCGGCCTGTTCCTCGGTGAGCGTCACGCCGTCCCAGATCGTATTGTCGTAGATCGGGATGTTGATGGGCGCGACCTGCTGGGCGTTTTCAGCAGGTTCGGCCGGCCCGTGCAGGTAGCCCATCGTGATCGGACCGCTCAGCCCCACCAGGTTCAGGCGATATTCCAGCACCTTGGTCGAGGGCCGGTAGACCGCCTCGAAATAGCCGCTGCCGCCGCTCTGCGTCGGCGGCACCTCGTTGGAGCCGTTGAGGGTGGCCCTGAGGTCGGTCTTCGGCACCCGGGGCTCGCTCAGATAGAACGAGCAGCCCGCCAGGAGCAGGACGGCCAGGACCGAAACGGCACGGACGACGGCGGCAATCATGAGTCGGCGGCTCTCCCCTTTTCCATCATACGCAGCCTCCTCAGCGGCTCTCCCCTGTCAAAGGCGTGCTCTCCGGCGCCAATGTTATCACGGCCACGGCTTGCCAGCCTCCCGAGGCCCGGGGCGTGGACGTATCGCTAAGCGCAAGGAGGGGCTGGCATGGCGCCCCGGGTGGAGAGATGATCGTCCCCTGAAGGAGCGCGCCCATGAAATACGACGTCATCTCCGCCGATGGCCATGTCGACCTGATCTGGCTGCCGCCGGACCTGTTCACCAGCAATGCCTCCGCCAACCTCAAGGAGCGCATGCCCCATGTCATCGAGGGGCCGAAGGGTCCCGAATGGGTGAGCGCCAAGGGCGCCAAGTTCGGCCTGATGAACGGCATGGGCTCGGCCGGCCGCGAATACGTGCCGGGCGTCATCCACCGCTCCGACCGCATGGCCTCGACCGGCCTCTACGACGACGGCAAGAAGGGCATCCGCCGGCTAACCGAGGTGCCGATGCGCCTGAAGGACCAGGACCGCGACGGCGTGCAGGCCGAGGTGCTGTACGGCGTGCTGGGCTCGAGCGGCCGGCTGAACGATCCCGAGGCCGCGCTCGAGATGCTGCGCATCTACAACGACTGGCTGCACGATTTCTGCCGCGCCGCGCCCGATCGGCTGGTCGGGCTGGCCAACATTCCCAACTACAACATGGAAGAGTCGGTGGCCGAGATGATGCGCAACGCCAAGCGCGGCGTGCGCGGCTTCGATGTCGCCAACCGGCCGGACATGACGCCGCTGTGGGATCCGTTCTGGGAGCCGCTGTGGCAATGCGCGCACGAGACCGGCGTCCCCGTGCACTTCCACACCATCGGCGGGCGTTCGCCCGACTACTCGAAGATGCCGCCGTATGTCGTGCGCCGCGTGCAGGCCACGCACATCACCAGCTTCCAGATGCACATGGGCTACATGCTGATGTCGCTGGTCTTCAGCGGCGCGCTCGAGCGCTATCCCAACCTCAAGATCGTGATCGGCGAGGCGGGCCTGGGCTGGATCCCCTACGTGCTGCAGCACATGGACCTCGAGTGGGAGGACCAGTTCAAGGACCTCGACCTCAAGATGAAACCCAGCGAGTACTGGTATCGGCAATGCTACGCCACCTACCAGACCGACCCGGTCGGCATCCGCCTGCTCGATCTGCTGGGCGAGGACAACGTGATGTGGGGTTCGGACTATCCCCACCCCGACGGCATCTGGCCCGATTCGCAGGAGTTCCTCGACCGCGAGCTTGCCGGCGTGACGCCCGAGGCGCGCCGCAAGATCACGCGCGACAATGCGATGAAGCTTTATCGGCTGGGCAACTGATCGCTGAGGGCTAAGACTTCCCTGCTGCAGAATGACCGCTGCAAGCACAAGCCTGCGCACCCCCCTCCTCACCGTGCTGGCCATGCTGGCCTTCGCCGGCAATTCGCTGCTCTGCCGTGTCGCCCTGACGGAAACGTCGATCGATGCGGCGAGCTTCACGTCGCTGCGGCTGGCGTCGGGCGCCTTGATCCTGCTCGTCATCCTGCGATTGCGCGGCGTCGGCGCAACGGCGGGCGGAAGCTGGCCGATGGCAGCCATGCTGTCGGCCTATGCGGTGTTCTTCTCCTTCGCCTACCGCGATCTCACCGCCGCCACGGGCGCGCTGCTGCTGTTCGGCGGCGTGCAGCTCACCATGATGGGCTACGGCCTGTGGGCAGGCGAACGCCTCCGCGGCGCGAAACTGCTAGGCGTGGTGGTCGCGGTGGCAGGCCTGGTCGGCCTGCTGCTGCCGGGGCTCGCCGCACCGCCGCCCCACGCCGCCGTCCTGATGCTGGCGGCAGGCGCCGCCTGGGGCGTCTATTCCGTGCTGGGCCGCGGCGCCGGCGATCCGATCGCCGCGACCGGCGGCAACTTCCTGCGCGCCGTCCCCTTCGCCGCGCTGCTCGCCCTGGCCGCCACCGGCCACGAATCGGTCGACCGCATGGGCGTCCTCTATGCCGTCCTGTCGGGCGCCGTGACCTCGGGCCTGGGCTATGTCCTGTGGTACGCCGCCCTGCCGGCGCTTAGGGCAACCTCGGCGGCGACAATCCAGCTCAGCGTTCCGGCCATTGCGGCGATAGGCGGCGCGGTGCTACTCGCCGAGCCGATCACCGTGCGGCTGCTGCTGTCGTCGGTGGCCATCCTGGGCGGCATCGCGCTCACGATATACAGGAAGAAGTGAAGGAAGATCATGTTCGAAGTGGCCGACCGTCTCAGGAACGTCAAGATATCCGCCTCCGCCGCCATGACCCGCAAGGTGCGCGAGCTGCGCGCGCAAGGCGTGAAGATCGTCGGCCTCTCGTCGGGCGAGCCCGACTTCCCGACGCCACTGCACGCCATCGAGGCGGCCAACAAGGCGGCGCTCGCCGGCGACACCAAGTATCCGCCACAGGACGGCGTGAAGCCCCTGAAGGAGGCGATCCAGCGCAAGTTCAAGCGCGACAACAACCTCGACTACGCGCTCGAGGAGATCATGGTCTCAAACGGCAGCAAGCAGATCATGTACGACGCGCTGATGGCGAGCGTGAACGACGGCGATGAGGTCATCATCCCGGCGCCGGGCTGGATCTCCTACGCCGACCAGGCGACACTCGCCGGCGCCAAGCCGGTGCTGGTGTCGTGCCCGGAGAACAATCACTTCAAGCTGCGCGCGCCCGATCTCGAGGCGGCGATCACGCCCAAGACCAAGTGGGTGGTGCTGAACTTCCCCAACAATCCCACCGGCGCCGTGTGCTCGCGCGCCGAGATGCGCGCGATCGCCGACGTCGTGCTGGCGCATCCACACGTGCTGGTGATGGCCGACGACGTCTACGAGCACCTGACCTATGACGGCTTCGGCTTCTGCACCATCGCCGAGGTCGAGCCCCGGCTGAAGGAGCGCACCTTGACGGTGAACGGCGCCTCGAAGGCCTATGCCATGACCGGCTGGCGGGTCGGCTTCGCCGGCGGTCCGCGGCCGATGATCGCCGCCATGACCAACATGCAGGGCCAGATCGGCTCGGGCATCTCGACCATCAGCCAGGCGGCCGCGACCGCCGCGCTCAACGGGCCGCAGGATCTGCTCAAGGAACGCGCGGCCGACTACCAGAAGCGGCGCGACGAGGTCGTGGGCATGCTGCGCGAGGCCAAGGGCATCACCTGCCACAAGCCCGAAGGCGCGTTCTATGTCTTCCCCAACATCGCGGGCTGCATCGGCAAGACCACCCCGGCCGGCCGCAGGATCGCCACCGACACCGATTTCGTGACGGCGCTCCTGGAGGAAAAGCACGTCGCCACGGTGCAGGGCGCGGCCTACGGCATGAGCCCCTACTTCCGCATCTCCTATGCCACCGACATGGCGAGCCTGCGCGAGGGCTGCCGGCGCATCCAGGAGTTCTGCGCCGAGCTCAAATAGCGACGCGCGAAAGCGCCGCACCGGTCAGCGCGTGAGCGCTGCCTGGTTGATCATTTCCTTGATGTTGGCCATCTCGTTGCGCAAGCCGATCTTGCGCGAGCAGAGCGGCCAGTGAAACGGCTCCTCGAGCTCGAAGATCATGTACTTGGCGAGCGCCGCGGCACGGTCGTAATCGTGCGCCAGCTCGAGCGCTTCCTGGCGGTTGAGCACCGTGCCGTCGCGCTTGCGCTGATAGCTGATCACGGTCTGCAGCGAGAATTGCAGGCGGCCGACAAAAGCGCCGCGCCCGCCATAGATCGGCCGCTCCGAGGGACCTGAGCCGCCGGTTTCGCAATGGGCGAGCTGGCGGATCATCTCGTCCTTGCGCTCTTCGATTTCCTTCTGGCGAAGATCGACCGTCGGCGCGATCGCCGCCGTCTGTGGCGGTTGCGTGCCGAGCTGGCAGCCGCCCACGAGAAAGGCGGTGGCCATGAGGCTGGGGCGAAGGGCGAAGCGAAGAATGGTCACAACCGCCCATTGTTCACACGATTTGTACGCAAAGGTAAACCCCACAAATGCGCGCGCACGCCTGGCGGCACACCGTGTCTGAATCAGGAACGCGTCATGAACTTCCGGATGGCGGACTCCGCGCCGACTGCGTGCGCGAAGTCTTGAAGCTCGCGCCCAAGCAGACGCACCGCGTCGCGCGCGTGTGGGAGATCAACGAGCCGAAGGCCGTGACAAATCAGCGACCGATGGTCTGAACTCTTCGTTCATCGGTCCCGATCTCGCAGCAGCACTCTCCACGGCGCACGCGTGAGCGGAAGCACGGAATGGCCGAGCGTGATGCAGATAAAGTATCCACACGGATAGAAGAAGTCCGGCGCGATGACATGAGAGAAAAGCGCCTTATCCCACCTGCCGCGCCTGGCCGGCCCAGTACTTCGCACGCAGCACTTTCTTATCGACCTTGCCGACGGCGGTGAGCGGCAGGGTGTCGACGAACTCGACTTGCTTGGGCGCGTGCGGGCCGCCCTTGCGGTCCTTCACGAGCTGCATCAGCGCCTCGGCGGAGGGAGTCGTGCCGGCCTTGGCGACGATCAGCGCGGCGACGGCCTCGCCCCATTTCTCGTGCGGCACGCCGATCACCGCGGCCATGGCGACGTCGGGATGCGACGACAGGACATCCTCGACCTCGCGCGGGAAGATGTTGAAGCCGCCGCTCACGATCATGTCCTTCTTGCGATCGACGATATAGAGGTAGCCGCGCTCGTCGGCGCGCGCGATGTCGCCGGTGTGCAGCCAGCCGCCCTTGAAGGTCTCGGCCGTCTGCTCGGGGCGCTTCCAATATTCCTCCATCGCGTGCGCGGCGCGCACGCAGATCTCGCCCGCCTCGCCCGGCGCCACCTCGTTGTTGTCGTCGTCGCGCAGGCTCACGCTGCACGAGGCGATGGGAAAGCCGCAGGAGGCGAACAGCTCGGGGCGCCCGGCATCGTGGTCGGCCTTGCGCAACACGCTCACCGGATAGCACTCGGTCTGGCCGTAGAGCTGGCTGAAGATCGGCCCGATGCGCTCCAGCGCCTCGACCAGCCGGGTCGGCGACATCGGCGAGGCGCCGTAGAGGATGAGCTCGAGCGAGGAGAGATCGGTTTTGTCGAGCCGCGGATGATCCAGCAGCACGTAGATCATGGTCGGCACCACGAGGGTGAAGTTGATCCTCTCGCGCTCGAGGGTGGCCAGAAATTTCTCCGGCTCGAAGCCCTTCAGCAGATGCACCGTGCCGCCGCGCAGCAGCGCGGGCACGACCTTGGTGCCGGCGACATGGGTGATCGGCGCCGCCGCCAGGTAGCGCGGCACGTCGGGAAACTCGAAGTCGGCGGCGACCGCCACCGACATGGCGGCGGTCGAGCGGTGGCGGCGGATGGCGCCCTTGGACTTCCCGGTGGTGCCGCCGGTGTAGTTGATGACGGCGTAGTCGTCGGGCTGGGTAAGGTCGACCGGCGCCGCCGCGCCGATTCTTTCCGCCGCCGCCACAACGTCGCGGCCGAAATCCGCGCGGCCCATGGTGAGCACGACGGCCAGCCGGTCGGCGGCCTTGGCGGCGAGCTCGCCGCCCCTCTGGGCATGCGTCCCGGGATCGACGATGAGGGCGCTCGCGCCGGCATCCTCGATGACGTCGAGGTGATCGTCGAGCGCACCCAGCGGATGCAGCCAGGTCGTGACCAGGCCGAGGCCCGACGCCGCCACGCCGGCGCACCAGGTCTCGGCGCTGTTGGCGCTGAGCAACGCCACGGTCTGGCCCTTGGCGAGCCCCGCCGCCGCCATCGCCGCCTGCAGGCGGCCGACCAGGTCGAGGGTCGCGCGATAGGTGAGGCTGCCGCCGTCCCACACGAAGGCCCTGCGTTCGGGAAAGCGCGCCAGGGCGCGCAGGATCATGGTCGTGCCGGTGGGCGCTTCGGTGATCGCGGCGTTCATGTCGTTTCCTCCGCCAGCCCGGCGTTGACGTCCGTCAAAGCAACGTCATCGCTCCTGTGGCATTATCTCCAATTACCATCGAGGTTCGCCATGGCCGAAAGCCTTTTAGTCGCCTGCCCCGCGTGCAACACCCTGAACCGCGCGCCGCGCGAGAAGCTGGTGGCGGGCGCCAGCGGCAAGTGCGGCAACTGCGGTGCACCCTTGTTCGGCGGCCATCCGGTGGCGCTGAACGCGCAGAGCTTCGAGACGCATGCCGCCAAGAGCGACATCCCCTTGCTCGTCGACTTCTGGGCGCCGTGGTGCGGGCCGTGCAAGGCCATGGCGCCGCAGTTCGAGCAGGCCGCCGGCCATCTCGAGCCCACGGTGCGGCTGGCCAAGGTCAACACCGAGGACGAGCAGGCGCTGGCCGGCCGGTTCGGCATCCAGGCGATTCCGACCATGATCCTGTTCAAGCACGGCAAGGAAGTCGCCCGCCAGTCCGGCGCGATGAACGCGGCCGGCATCGAGAGCTGGGTCCAGCAGGCGTTGCGGTAGACACTCCTGTCACCCCGAGCGAAGCGAGGGGCCTTTAAGCCATCAGGAAAGGTCCCTCGCTTCGCTCGGGATGACAGCCTTGCCGTAACAGCGGCGTGCGTCACGCCGCCGGATGCACCTTCATCCAGTGGCGGGCGATCTCCTCGCGGGTGGCGACCCAGACCTTGGGCTTGGAGGCGACGTAGTCGAGGAAGCGCGCCAGGGTGGCGGCGCGGCTCGGCCGGCCGACCAGCCGGCAGTGCAGGCCGATCGACATCATCTTCGGCGCGCGCGCGCCCTCGGCGTAGAGCACGTCGAAACTGTCCTTCATCGCCTGCAGCCAGCCGTCGCCCGAGGTGTAGCCGGGCGCCACGCCGAACTTCATGTCGTTCACTTCCAATGTGTAGGGAATGATCAGATGCGGCGTGCCGTCGACCCGCACCCAGTAGGGCAGGTCGTCGTTGTAGGAATCGCTCGAATAGAGGAAGCCGCCATGCTTGATGACGGCCGACAGCGTGTGCATGCCGAAGCGGCCGGTGTACCAGCCGACCGGCGGCTTGCCGGCGGTCTCTTTGATCACCGCCACCGTCTTGCCGATGTGGTCGAGCTCCTGCTCGAGCGTGAAATCCTTGTAGTTGATCCACCGCCAGCCGTGGCTCGCCACCTCGTGGCCGGCCTCGGCCATCGCCTTGCCGGCGGCGGGATTGAGCTCCAGAGCGCGGCCGACCGCCCACGAGGTGAAGCGCATGTTGCGCTCGGCGAAGATCCGCAGGATGCGCCAGAAGCCGGCGCGGCTGCCATACTCGAACTGCGATTCGATCGAGAGGTCGCGGCCGCCCTGGATCGGCGTGCCGCCCGGCGTCTCGCACAGAAAGACCTCGGACGCGGGATCGCCGTTCAGGATGTTGTTCTCGCCGCCCTCCTCG